>Ga0105046_10008037_pt1 | contig 16575 bp, 14 predicted proteins | sample MAT03_FD_78385 | JGI IMG/M metagenome (GOLD analysis project Ga0105046, IMG submission 78385) | Freshwater microbial communities from Lake Fryxell liftoff mats and glacier meltwater in Antarctica - MAT-03 (megahit assembly) | ecosystem: Environmental > Aquatic > Freshwater > Ice > Liftoff...
ACCATGTTTCTAACAAAAGATCGGATTTGAAGTTGCAAAGGTGTTTTTTGTAAGTTGATCTGTTGCAGCGATGTTCCAATTTTTCCAAAAGCGGTATGTATCCCTACTTCCGTCACTTCAACAAAACCACTTCCACTTACCACTAAAGTGCCTCTAAAGACCGTAGAAACTCCATCACTTTTTTTAGTAACTGCAAAAGATTCTCCTGTGAGGATAGACTCGTTGATAGCAAGGTCATTCGCTTGTATCAAAATACCATCCGCCCCAATCACTTCTCCTTCAGTGATTATTAACAGATCACCTTTTACAATTTCTTCGGGCGTAATTTTAACTTCAACAGCACTACGAATCACCGCACATTTGGCAGCAGCAATTTTTCGAAGTGCATTTACCGCGTTTCTGCTTCGGTATTCCTGAAAGATAGAAATGCCCGCCACCAGGAATATAGACAACAGCATAATCACTGCTTCTTCAATAGATCCTAATACAAAATAAATAACGCAAGCGGCGAGCAACAACAAGAACATCGGCTCTAGTATAATTTCTTTCAGTAGCGCTAAAAATGAACCTCCACGTGCAGTTGGCAAAGCGTTGGTACCGAATTCCTGCCGATTTTTAACTACTTTCTCGTCTGTTAACCCTTCGAATTCTTGTATTAAATTCATAGAGCAATTTAATACTATTTTGTAATAGTGACCTTATGCCTTCTATTGGTATCAACGAAGAACGTTTCAACAGTTGGGGCCAAAAAAAAACTGCCCTTTGGTGGAGCAGCTTTCAGTATTCTTTAAAGATGGTATTAACTTCCTGGTATAAGCACGGTATCAATTACATGAATGATGCCATTACTACCTTTTAAATCGGTAGCAGTAACTGTAGATTTTCCGCCTTTTTCGTCGGTGAGGATAACGTTTCCGTTCTCAATGGATGCCACTAGTTTTTTACCAGAAACGGTTACTAAAGTGGCTTTACCTTTTCCAGCTTTGATGGCAGCAAGAACTCCCACAGCATCAATGTTACCTGCCACTACGTGGTAGGTCAGGATGTTCACCAGTGTAGCTTTGTTTTCTGGCTTGAGCAAAGTTTCAACTGTTCCGGCGGGCAGTTTTTCAAATGCTCCATTTACAGGCGCGAATACAGTGAAAGGTCCAGCGCTACTCAATGTTTCTACTAAACCAGCGGCTTTTACTGCTGCTACTAAAGTGCTATGATCTTTAGACCCTGAGGCTACGTCTACAATGGTAGATTGCGCAGAAACAGACAAGCTGACTACCACCAGAGACAACGCTCCGGCGATTTTCTTAAATAAATTCATAAAGGTGTTTTTTTAAGTGTAAAGAATGTGTTGCAATTAAAACAACAAATACACTCATTTGTTCCTAACCACTGTTAATAAATTGATAAGAAATATAAACTACAGAGAGTCTGCATTCTTTTGAGAACGAATGCTATTGTACATGTCGTACATGATTTGCATGTGAGGAGCCGTGAGTACGGCCAGGCCAATAAATACATACACCATAACAGCATCACCGGAAACGAACATCATACCGCTCCATCCGAAAATTAAAATCCCAACCATGGCCAAACTGCTATACAATAATAGTTGCTTTATGATAACGGTGTTCGATAACTTGCTGTTGATGTTGAGGTAGTGAACGATGTTTCTCAAAGACAACATAGAATGCCACATAATAAAATAAAATGTGAAACCGATCACCATAGGCAGGTAGAAAAGTATGAATAGTAATACGGCTAATTGCAATAAAAATTGCCCATTGTGAAAACTCGCTTTTTCTGTAGAAGCAAAATAAATAAAGGTGGAAGCAAAAAAGAATACAGTGAGCGCTGATAGAATATTATACCGGTACCCGCCAATAAAATTGATCAATGTTTCATTAGATCTACCAGATTCGAATAGGTAAAACAAAGGTATGATATCGTCGAAATGTGATAATAGTATCACACCAAGAATCATCATTCCATAACTCACTACAAATAATTTTCCTGCAAATGATTCCGTTTTGAAATTGTTCAGGTCTGTTTCTCCAAAGTGGTATGCAGCAAATAAAATGAACAGAAAGTTAGCGATCACAGGGAAAAACCAGAACATGGCAGCGAATAAGCCAAGTCTGAAAAGGTACTTAACAAGGAAAAATATTTTAGAGAATCCTATTTTTTTAATACTGGCCGTTTGATTGGCCACCAACATATCAGCAGCACCGTGTGGTATACCCAGTACCACAATACCAGCCAAAAATATGAACAGTTGAGTATCAGCAGAGATGGATGTCACGAATTGTAGCAATAAAAGCAAAACAATCCCGGCTATCAACATTAGATACCTAATCATGCTGTTCGCGTTTATGTGATGAAAAAAAATACAGTGTGACAATAGCTTGCAATATTGTCACACTGTAAAAGGAAAAGTATTATGAATTAGCTACTGGTCTGTCAGTTTGAGCCAATGCATAGATTACTAAACCGAAACCGATTTTGTTAATAGCATCTCCAATGTTGTAAATGACGTCCATAGACAATCCTTCTAAAACACGGAAACCAAACAAACCACCTTCGGTTCCAGCGATATAACCAAGTGGGTAAATTGCCCAACCCACTAATACGAACCATCCCAGGGTTTTGTTTGCTTTTGCAACTGCACCACCGGCACTGTTAGCAAGTTTTGCAACTTCACCAAACCATACGAGGTAAACAATGTAGAAATAAGCAAGACCGCTCACAAAGCCCCATATCCAGCTTTGCTTTTCAGTTGGGTAAATGCCTTCACCAATGTAACCAGTTACTAGCATTACTACAGAAGCAGCTATCAACTTCCAGAGCAAATCAATTTTAGCTCCTGCTTTTTTGGTGATCAAATAAAATTCTACGCACATTAAAGGAACAGTCAACAGCCAGTCAACATAACGGAAAAATGTAGGTGAGTCACCTGTAGCAAGATTGTAATCTCTCATGTAGTAATAGTGAACAGCGGCAATAAAAGTGATTATTCCTGAAATCAATACAGAGGTTCGCCACTTCTTTTCTGTATTAGATACTTCAAAAAAGAAAAAAACGGAAGCACCCATCATGGCCATACATCCGATAAAAAATGTAAATGCTACATAGTTGTCTGTAGCGATTGGTTTAATTTCGAGCAGTGTGTTAAACATGTTCATCTTGGTTTAAATTTAGAAAGTGATTGTTGTGGGTGTAAAATTGCAAGCGTGTGTTGTTGATTATAGAACTCGTTAAAGTTAAACAGATTACGTGGATTTATGTTTAAAATCTTAAAAAATTTTAGAACTAATGTTTAAATTTCACAGTAAATAGTGACTGATATAATGAACATTAGTAACATTGTTTAGTTTTACTTCGATTTAAATCTGAATAATGAAACAGAATATCGTTTTTTTTCAAAAAAAAATTTTTAAATCCAAAAAGTCTGTTTAACGAAAATGGATACTTTTCGAAGTTTATTTTTACAACATTTAAGAGCGCCTGCTGTTATAAGCAGCAAATATCATTTTTTACATGAAACATTTTTCGCTTTCCGACATTCAATCTTGGGAAAGAATGTATAGAGGAAATTTCATTAATAGCCTTAGCGGTTACAAAAGTGCCACCTTAATTGGAAGCATCAACCAAACAAATAAGCCCAACCTGGCAATTTTCAGCAATATTGTACATATCGGAGCCGATCCCGCATTCATTGGTTTTATTAACAGACCCAAAGCCGCCTCACCACATACCATTCAAAATATTGAAGAAAGGGGTTGCTACAGTATGAACCATATTCATACTGCCTTCATTGAAAAAGCGCATCAAACCAGCGCTAAATATGCCCCTGATGAAAATGAATTTGACGCAACAGGATTAACGATCGAATACAAGCAAAACATTGACCCTCCCTTTGTGCTTGAAAGTCAAATACAATATTCTTTGCAACTAGAAGAAATTGTTCCAATCAAACAAAACGGCACTTTTCTGGTCATTGGTTCTATTAAAGATGTGTTTATCAAAAATGAAAACATCATTCAAAAAGATGGCTTTCTTTCTATTGAGAAAGCCGGAAGTATTTGCAGTTTAGGTGTAGATGCCTATTATGAATGCAGTTTAACCAACCGTTATGCCTACGCGAAACCCTATGAACCCACTAAAATTTTATGAGTCAACCATCTGTCTTTTTATCGGCCCGTTGGGAAAACCTAGTCATGATCAATTACGAAGTTGACCCTGCCATTTTAATCCCCCACTTACCTCCTTTCACAGAATTGGATTTGTTTGAAGGCAAAGCACTAGTGAGCGTGGTAGGTTTTATGTTTCGTAAAACAAAAGTGATGGGCATTTCCTGGCCGTTGCACAGCACATTTGAAGAAGTAAACCTTCGTTATTATGTAAAACACTTTGATGGACATCAATGGAAAAGGGGTGTTGGGTTTATTTCAGAGATCGTTCCAAAGCCGATGATCAGCATCATGGCAAATATGTTGTACAATGAACATTACAGCACCGCATGGATGAAACACCAGATTACCAGCACCGAAAATGAAATAACGGTTAGTTTCGACTGGAAAAAACTATCAACGGGTTGGAATCGAATGAGGCTGACGGCAGAAAAAAATACCCTCCCTTTAGAACCTGGAACAGAAGCATGGTTTATTCTGGAACATTATTGGGGCTACAACAAACTCAACGAAACTACTACCATTGAATATGCGGTTGAACACCCCACTTGGCAAATACACCCTGTAAAAACTGTTGAACTGAAAGCCGATATCACCAAACTATATGGAGCTGCCTTCTCCCCTTTTATTGATCATGTAGCACCTCATTCAGTTTTTTTGGCAAAAGGCTCAGCTGTAATTGTGAGGAAACCAGTTAAGATAAAAGCGAAAAATAAATAAAAGCTTTCAATAGTTACTATTGACTGCCCCTGTCCAAAAAGCAAGCGGGCAAACCATTTTTCCAAAAAATAGACCTCCGATTCCTTCGCATTTCATCATTAACATAATACACATAAAGTATATACCATCTCTGGAGTTGGTAGCAATTTATTGGCAAAAATTCCCTATATTTGCACCGATCATTTGAGTTGCTCTCTTGTAAGTATATAATCTTTTCTACACTTCACTCATTATTATTACACCAGCCCTGCTCAAGTATTTATCATATTAATACTTTAACGTTATGAACATTTATGTTTCAAATCTGGGCTTTTCCGTTCAGGATGCAGACTTACAAGAATTATTTTCCGGCTATGGCGCCGTAAGCTCAGCAAAAGTTATCACAGATAGAATGACTAGCCAGAGCAGGGGTTTTGCATTTGTGGAAATGCCCAACGATTCCGAAGCCAACACCGCCATTGAGGCATTGAATGGCAGTAACAAAGACGGAAGAGCAATGAATGTAGTAGAAGCCCGTCCAAAAACAGACAGACCAGCTGCGAATCGCTGGTAATCAAGCATTCCCTTAGCGAAAGCTCTATTTATACCATCAAAATTTTACGACATGACCAACGAATTGATTCAAAAATTTGTAGAATTGAAATCTCAAAAAAGCATACCGGTAAACATCCATTTTAAGCAAAGAAGTACTTTGAAAGGAGTATTTATCCGCACAAATGATTACGATGAACTGAGAATGAAAAATTTCTGGCGCATAGTACCCGCTACCAGAGCGGCGGAATGGGAAAAAACGAAGGATGGCAATCTTGCACGGATTTACAATGGCGCAGAGTTTGTTAGACTAACAGAATCTAATTGATACAGGGCTTCGGCCCTTTTTTCTATTTAAACCACTTATACTTATTGCCATGTTTACACAAACCTGGAAGAAATATCTTCCTGTCATCACTTTGTTACTCAAAAAAACAAACGGCGAACAACAAATGCTTTCTATGAATCACACCGATTTTGAAAGAGCAGCCGGCGGAAGAAAAATAAAATTTAGTTTTTCTGATCTCGAACTCAACAAAGGCCGTATCAACTCATTAACCAAACATGCACCCTTGGCTAAAGAACTGGCAACGGTGCTGCAGGAAGACAACAATGCCAGTAAATTACTAACTGCCGGGCATTATACCTTTTCCATGAACAATGATTTTAAATTGTTGATCAATTATAAAGTCGATGAAATAATTACTGAAATGGAAGCTCCATCGGAAGAGGTTACTGTCGCAGAATAAAATAATTTCATGGATGCCAAAGGCAACCTATAAAAGCAGGTGTACTCAACCGTATGCCTGCTTTTATATTTTTAACCCATCAGACAATTGCATAAACAGAACAGATGTTAACTTTATTCAGGTATTTGTTATCTCAAAAACAGAAGAAAAATAGTTTATACCCGATTATTAATATTTTCGTGCTACAACAGCGTTCCAAAAAAGGTATATTTAATTAGATCAATGTCACAAATAAGGAAAAGAAGCATCAAGGCAATTATATGGATCTATGCAGGATTTATGCTTGGCGCTGTAAATACCTATTTTTTAACACACAAAAACTGGTTTCAAACAGACGAATATGGTCTTACACAAGGCTTGATTCAAGTAGGCTTACTGGTTGCAGCTTTTTCTACTTTTGGCGTAACCAGCTACCTCTATAAATTTTTCCCTTACTACGAAGACAATCTTCCCAACAAAAACAATGATATTTTATCTATTGCCTTGCTGGTTTCATTGGGAGGATTTGTACTAACAGCGATTGGTGTATTCGTTCTTGAACCAGTGATTCTACAAAAATTTAGTGGCAACTCAGCATTATTGGTTAAATACTTTTATTGGACCCTACCCTTTGGATTTTTCATCATGTTGTTTATGGTGCTGGAGGCTTATTCCTATGGTTTTCACAAGGGGGTGATTGCAAATGTGTTAAAAGAAACGATGCTCCGTTTTTACATTAGCATCATCATTCTTCTGAAAGTATTTAACCTAATTAGTTTCCATACATTTATCATCCTTTTTTGTTTTCAATATGCAGTCATCACCACTATTCTTGCGCTACATCTGTACCAAGAGGGAAAACTATGGATCAGTTTTAAATTAAGTAGAGTTACCAGAAAATTCAGAAAAAAGATTTTTGCTATTTTAATACTCACCTACTTTGTAATAATAGTAGGAACGCTAAGAGGCAGCATAGACGCTCTGGTACTTGCTGCTAGGATTGATTTAAAAGCTGTGGGTATTTTCGGATTTGCTTCCTACATGATTGCACTCATGCACGCACCTTTCAGAAGTATGTTAGCCATTACCATTCCAATTTTAGCCCGGGCCTGGAAGGAAAAAAATCACAAAGAAATTAGTAGAATTTACAACAGGTCTTCCATTAACTTGCTCTGTTTTTCTTTGTTGGTATTTTTTTGCATATGGCTTAATTATGAACAGGCTATCCGGTTCTTCAATATCAACCCAGATTATTTGGGGGCGAAATGGGTGTTTTTTTTATTGGGTATAACAGCTATTATTGAAACAGGTACGGGTGTAAATGCACAGATCATAGCCACTTCTACCTATTGGCGATTTGAGTTGTGGACAAGCCTCTTACTCACTGCGCTTATTATTCCTTTAAGCTATTATCTAACAGTTCAATACGGAATCATTGGACCAGCGGTAGCCAACCTCATATCCTTCAGCATATACAATGCTATTCGCTTTTGTTTTTTGTGGAAGAAATTTGCGCTGCAACCATTCTCTATTAAAACAGTTGAAATTATTGTTGCTGCTGTGTTGTGCTACTTTGGGGTAAACATTTTGTTAGAAAATATGGCTGGCCTTCCCGGGTTGGTGCTTCGTACATCGATATTTATGGTAATTTTAATATCGTTTATATATTTCAGGAATATTTCTCCAGATTTTAAACCTATTTTATACAACTTGATGCAGAAAATTTTACCAAAACAAAAAACTAAGCCCTAATAAAATATATTTTTTTTAATTCCCTTTATGATACGCATCCTCCCACTCCTTTTTACAGCTTTATCACTGTTGTTCCCCAAAATTGCGCAGTTACAACCACTGAAATTATTCAATAACATCTCATCATCGTTCATAAGTAATCATGATGATGTGAATGCTGATCACCCTTCATCGTTGCTAGTTGAGGGAATTACAAAACCCAACGCTATCTCTGAAAAGAAAAATAACAATGTTGTTTTTTTTGATAGTATCATTATTAATAAATACACGCCTGTTATTTCCTTCGACCCATGTAACAATAGCATCAACGTAGAAAATGCATCAGATTTCAACATTGGGGATACGGTGCTTTTGATACAGATGAAAGGTGCCGAAATGGATTCCTCCAATACCGCTACTTTTGGAACCATTACAGATTATAGAAATGCAGGTAATTACGAATACAATTATGTAAAAGCTAGGTCTGGCAATAACATTGAGATGTTGAATGTACTTAACAGGGCGTATGATATTCCAACTGGAAAAGTGCAGCTGGTGAGGGTTCCGTATTACCACAGTGTTACTTTCAGCCAGATTCTTACTTGTGCTGCCTGGGATGGTATTAAGGGAGGCGTATTGGCATTAAACGTGAGAGATACGTTATTACTAGCTGCCAATATAGATATTTCGGAGAGAGGATTTAGAGGAGGGATGAGAGTTTCGCATCCATTCTTTATTTGCGATATTGCAGATTTCTTTGTTACCAACACTAATGGTTCTTACGGAGCTGTTAAAGGAGAGAGCGTAATAAATACAGAAAGAAATTTCGGAAGAGGAAGACTGGGTAGCGGAGGAGGAGGAGGAAATAGCCATAATTCCGGAGGTGCTGGAGGAGGAAATGGAGGAAGTGGTGGTGGTGGTGGAAATCAATATGATCACCAGGCAGTATGCACCTCAGGATTAGTCAATGGAGGTATTGGAGGAGCTCCGCTTAATTATTCGAATGCCGAGAATAAAATTTTTATGGGCGGTGGAGGCGGTGCGGGGCAAGACAATGAAAATCGTTCTGTTTCTGGGGGCAGCGGCGGTGCGCTTGGAATTATAAATGCGAGGATACTAATTCCCAATTCTAATAGAATCATTTTAAACGGAGGCTCTCCGCTAAGTACCAATACAGGACCAGCAGAAGATGGGAAAAGTGCTGGTGGTGCTGGGGGTACCATCCTTTTGAATAATAACAATATCACAAGTGTTTTAAGTATTGAAGCACGTGGAGGAAATGGCGATAAAGTAGTTGGATATGGAACTGTGAGCTATGTTGGGCCCGGCGGCGGTGGAGGCGGTGGTGTTATTTGGGTAAATACTCCTTTTCTGAACGCAAATATTACTTCCAACTTGTCAGGTGGAATAAATGGAGGAAATATTAACTACGGAAACAATCCATGGGGAGCTACCTCCGGCACAATCGGTCAAGTCTTAAACAACCTTATTCTCCCTCCAGATAACGCAGCCTTCATACCCAACATTGATTCTGTTAGATTTAATTTTAACCCCACTGCTTGCAGAGCATTTAATTTTGACGGGACTGGTTTTACAAACACCAATCCTATTGCAACTTATACTTGGGACTTTGGAGATGGTGCAACTGCCAACACACAAAATACCTCGCATACCTTCAGCAGTTCTGGAACATTTAATGTGAAACTGATTGTTACAGACATAAATGGCTGTAGGGATAGTATTGTGCAAATAGTAAACACAAATACAATGAACGCCTTTGCTGGCAACGATGCAAATATTTGTACTAACAATATTATCAGCTATCAACTGACAGGCTCAGGCGGTAGCGCTGGAGACTCTTACTCCTGGCAACCTGCCGCTCTTTTAAATGATCCGAATATTGCCAATCCCTCTGCTAATGTTAGCACCAGCACTACTTTCTATCTTACCATCACATCGGCTACAGGATGCATTGGTTCAGATTCTGTAAGGGTGAATATAAACCCAGAACCAGTAATAGCCACATTCAACGATACTGCGTTTTGTGCCAACACTACCTTACAACTCAATTCAACCGTTACCGGAGCTAGCAGCTATACTTGGTCGCCCGCAACTGCGGTAAGTAATCCCACCATTCCGAACCCAATATTTACTGGCACTGCCAATCAAACCATTACGCTAACCGCCACCAACGGTACCTGTACTACAGACAGCAGTTTTACTGTTACAATAAAGTCTGTGCCAACCGTTGCAACCATACCTGATAGCACTTTGTGTGGCCCGCAAGCAATTGTTTTAACCAGCACAGGTGCCCAAACGTATTCGTGGTCACCGGCAATGGGACTTAGCAATCCCAATATTTCTAATCCAATATTTACAGGAAATACGAATAGTGTGTACACTGTTACAGGAACCGCAACAAACAGTTGCTCCTCTACAGATGTAGTAAACATCACACTAGTAGCACCACCCACCGTGAGTAGTTTAGCAGATACCAGCGTTTGTGATAACATCATATTAAATCTACATGCTGCAGGCGCAAATAGCTATTCATGGTCGCCTGCAACTTCTGTAAGCAATCCAAATATTGCAAACCCAATATTTACTGGTACCAGTGGAACTCAATCGCTCACCTTAACAGGGAGTTCTGCTCCTGGTTGCTTTTCGAGTGTGAGTTTTACAGTTACTGTAAATGCATCACCGGTTGTTACAACCATTCCAGATAGCAGCATTTGCAACAATCAAAGCATTGTTCTTACCAGTACAGGGGCTCAAACCTACTTCTGGTCGCCCGCCACCTACCTAAGCAATCCAAATATTTCCAATCCCGTTTTCGCTGGATCATCTGGAAATACCTATACGGTTACTGGTACAAATGCAAACGGTTGTAGCAATTCTGATGTAGTGGTCATCAATGTTACTGCACCAGCCAACTTCGTTGCACCTCCAAATGCAGTTGTGTGCATCAACAAAACCATTCAACTCAATGGTAACAATGGCAATAACGTAACCTATCAGTGGAGTCCAGCAACTGGATTGAGCAACAGCAATACCATCAACCCAACTTTTACACCCACCACTGCTGGTACCATCGCTTTAACTTTATTGGTGAGGGAAAATATTTGTAATTCCAGTGCGAGCTTCCCCGTGAATGTTGAAGTAAATAGACTGCCCGCTGTGAATGCTTCCAGGTCTAATGACATAGATTGCGCTACACCTACTTCTGAATTGAATGCAACTGGCGCAAGTTCTTATTTATGGACGCCTTCCAATACTTTGAACAATGCCAGTACCGCTGCTCCTATTGCTAACCCAACAGTTAATACTACCTACACAGTGATAGGGATTGACAACAATGGTTGCGAAAATTCAGCAGCCATTGAAGTAAAAGTAAGCGATAAGGAAAGAGGATATTATGTACCGAATTCCTTCACACCCAATGGCGATGGGTTGAACGATTGTTTTGGTGTTAAACAATGGGGCAATGTGGCAGACCTATATTTCATCATTTACAACCGCTGGGGAGAAAAAGTTTTTGAAACGAGGAATGTAAATATTTGCTGGGATGGCCTACAAAAAGGTAGTCCGGCAGACCCAGGTAACTACGTGTATTACATCAGATCAAAAAGCCTTTGCGGCGATCAGGTCAGAAAAGGAAATGTGCTATTGATTCGTTAATCTAGTTTCGATAAAAACAACCGGATAGCAGCCCGTTTTTTTTCATCCAACAGATAGTCGATATTAGTGGTGTAGTATTCTTGCATATTGTATGCAGCAAAATCAAGTTCGTTTACAATGTCATTGATATGCTGTAACCCAGCACCAGTGGCCTTATTAAATGATTCAATGAAAGATACAGGGAGTTGTTTATTAGCTACCCATGCGGCAAAAACAAAGGGTAAGCTGGTCATTTTTTGCCATGCTTCGGCTAAATCGTAAATGTAAGGTGAATGTTGTCGTTGAACCAGTGCTCTGTCGCCGATCACCAATCCGGCAGTACTGCCTTTGATATACTGCTGAAAATCTTCAGTGGTATCTACTAAACTTGGTGCAATTTTCCAATATTCTTTTAATAATATTTTCAACAATGCCACTGATGTTCTGCTTTGATAATCCAGTAAAATTTCATCTATTTCATTGATGGGCACTTCACTAAACAAACAAACACTGGCTACAGGTTTACTGGCGCCAATACAATAGTCAGAAATAATATGGTATTCATTTAATTTGCCCAATTCAGCCACAGGTATCAATCCAACGTCAATTTCACCGGTGAACAACATTTGGGCTGTCCTTGCCGGATAATCAAACAGCAATTCTACCTGGTCTTCCATCATCCTTTGTTCAAAACCGTACACCAACGGTTTGGTGTTTAAATAACTCACCGCCCCAACCCTTATTTTTCTTTCCAATGGCTTTCATTTAAATTTGCGCAAAATTACTTTAATCTTAACTATAAATATGCAACTATCTTCACTTTTAGCCGTATCACCCATCGATGGTCGTTACCACAATGCCACTGAGTCATTATCCGCCTATTTTTCTGAATATGCGCTCATCAAATATAGGCTCAAAGTAGAGGTAGAATACTTTATTTTATTGGGAGAAAAGAAGTTCTTTAAAACCAGCACAAAGCTCAGCCTGCAGCTTCGGGAAATGGTAGAAAACTTTTCGATGGAAGATGCTGAAGTCATCAAAAAAACAGAAGCGGTAACCAACCACGATGTAAAAGCGGTAGAATATTTTTTAAAATCGAAAATGGATGAATTAGGTGCGGGTGCCAGCAAAGAATGGGTTCATTTCGGACTCACCTCTCAAGACATCAACAACACGGCCGTTCCGATGTTGTGGAAAGATGCCATCGAAAACGAATACTTGCCTGGCATCATCAACTTACAACAGCAGTTATACAAATTTGCCCAACAGTGGAAAGACGTGCCCATGCTGGCTCGCACGCATGGCCAACCCGCCTCTCCTACCCGCCTTGGCAAAGAATTGCTGGTATTTGTAGAAAGATTAGAAAACCAAATTCAACTCTTCAGTTACATTCCTTTTACAGCAAAATTTGGTGGTGCCACCGGAAATTTTAATGCGCACCACGTAGCATACCCCAAATACAACTGGATAAAATTTGCCGACGAATTTGTTGAAACCAAGTTGGGATTGCAACGCCAACAATACACCACACAAATTGAACATTACGATACATTGGCTGCACATTTTGACGCCATCAAAAGAATCAACAATATATTGATCGATTTGAGTCGTGATATTTGGTCGTACATCAGCATGGATTATTTTAAACAACAAATCAAAAAAGGGGAAGTGGGTAGCAGCGCTATGCCGCATAAAGTAAATCCGATCGACTTTGAAAATGCAGAAGGAAATCTAGGTATTGCCAATGCTATACTAGAGCATTTGGCGGGTAAATTGCCCATATCCAGGCTACAAAGAGACCTGACCGATAGTACTGTTCTCAGAAATATTGGCGTGCCCATTGCTCACATTCAAATTGCCACCAAAGCCCTCCAAAAAGGATTGGGTAAGTTAATTTTGAACGAACGAAAAATTGCCGCAGATCTGGAGCAAAACTGGGCCGTCGTGGCAGAAGCTATTCAAACCGTTTTAAGAAGAGAACAGTATCCAATGCCTTACGAAGCACTAAAAGAACTAACCAGAGGCAAGGCTGCTATTGATAAAAAAGCGATCCACCGATTTATCAGTTCACTCAAAATTTCTGCAGAATTGAAAAAAGAGTTGAAACAGATCACCCCTTCCAATTATACAGGAATGTAAATTTCGTTTTTGATCAGGAAGCCCAATCTGGAATTATTTATGTATCTCGCTGGTAAAGTGAAATTCAATAGCTGGGTTATTGCTAATTTCTGTATTCAGAAACCATTCGCTTTGCGCCAAGTACACCAAGTGCCCATCTTTGTCTTCGGCGATATTGGCTTGTTTATAACGAGTAAAGTCTTCTAACTTTTTAGCATCCTTGCTGGTAATCCAACAAGCTTTGTAAAAAGGCAAGCTGTTCATTTGTACGGAAGCTCCATATTCTTGTAGCAAGCGATATTGAATCACTTCAAACTGAAGTTCTCCCACACAACCAATAATTTTTTTATTCCCGCCAAATTGCGTAAACAATTGTGCAACTCCCTCATCTGTTAGTTGCAAAAGACCTTTCTCGAGCTGTTTGGTTTTCATGGGGTCTTTGTTCACCACTTCTTTAAAAATCTCAGGCGAAAAACTTGGTATACCCGTAAAGAAAAACTGTTCCCCCTCTGTGAGGGTATCGCCTATTTTAAAATTTCCGGTGTCAAATAAGCCCACTACATCTCCAGGGTACGCTTCTTCAATTACATCTTTCTGACGGGCCAAAAAACTATAAGGATTATTGAAACGGACGTCTTTTTCTAGTCGTACATGTTTGTAATAAGTATTGCGGGAAAATCGACCGCTACATACCCTTAAAAAAGCAATACGATCGCGGTGTTTGGGGTCAAGGTTGGCGTGGATCTTAAAAATAAATCCACTAAATTTTTTTTCCTCCGGCAAAATGTCTCGCGTAGTCGTGTGTCGGGGTCTGGGTGTGGGGGCAATGCGAATAAAAGTATCCAGCATTTCTTTAACACCGAAGTTATTGACGGCACTTCCAAAAAAAACAGGGGCGATATGTCCGCCCAGGTAATCTGCTTCATTTAATTCGCCGTACACACCGTCGATCAGCTCCACATCTTCTCTTAGCGTAGCTGCATCTTTTTCACCAATTTTTGCATCTAGAATGGCATCATTCAGATTGCTGATATTCACCACATCTTCATCATTTGCTTTTGTACCGGCTGTAAAAAGTACCAAACTTTTCTCATGCAAATCATACACGCCTTTGAATTCTTTTCCGCTGTTAATCGGAACAGTCATCGGGTGCAATTGTATGTGCAGTTCTTTTTCAATTTCTTCCAGCAAATCGAATCGATTTTTGCCGTCCCGATCCATTTTATTGATAAATACGATCACGGGTGTTTTTCGCATAGCGATGACTTCCATGAGTTTTCGGGTTTGATCTTCTACACCATTTACGCTATCGATCACCAACACCACGCTGTCAACGGCAGTTAAAGTTCGGTAAGTATCTTCTGCAAAATCTTTGTGCCCCGGTGTATCCAGGAGATTGATGAGATGACCACCATATTCAAAGGTCATTACACTGGTAGCCACACTGATACCACGCTGGCGTTCAATTTCCATGAAATCACTTGTGGCGTGTTTTTTAATTTTATTGCTTTTAACCGCACCGGCTGTTTGAATAGCTCCTCCAAACAGCAAAAATTTTTCTGTCAGGGTGGTTTTGCCCGCATCCGGGTGAGAGATGATGGCAAAGGTTTTGCGCCTGTTTATTTCTTCTGTATAACTCATAAAGTGCGCAAAGATAGTTGATGCGTACCAAGCTTCAAAGACCCACCCATTCTGTTCATTCGAAAACCAGCAACGCTTTACAACCGTTCAACATACAATCATTCCAAATTTCCAATATTCAACTTAACTTTGAGCTATGGCAAAAATGCTCAAAATACTCGGCAGTTCGCTCCGAATTACTTTACAGGAATTAAAAGAAAATAAAATGCGTACGGGCCTCAGTTTGATTGGGGTGGCATTTGGTATATTCTGTATTATTGGAGTGTTGGCTGCTGTAAACAGCCTGGAACGGAACATTCAAAGCGAGGTTAATAGTTTGGGAAGCAATACTATTTATATTGATAAATGGGATTACAGTGGTGGGCCCGATCAGCCTTTTTGGAAATTCAGATCCAGGCCTGTGATGAAGTTTGAAGAAGCAGCAATGATCAAAGAAAGATCGGTATTGCTAGACGATATTTCCTATTTAATGCAAACAAGTGCAGCCATTTCTCATAAAGATGATTTGATTCCTGCTGCGGGCGTATACGGCATCGTAGAGGCTCAAATGACGATTCAGCCCATTCAATTCGATGAAGGACGTTTTTTTTCCCAAGCTGAATTTGCCAATGGTAGCAATGTTTGTTTGCTGGGTTATACCAATGCAGAAAATCTTTTTGGAAGCATAGCCAGGGCTGTTGGTAAACAAATAGAGATAAAGGGTAAAAAAGTTACCATTGTGGGAGTCATCAAAAAAGAAGGGAAAAATTTAATAGGATGGGATTACGATAATGCCGTGATGTTGCCCTATAAATTTTGTAAAACTATTTTCGACGAAAAAAATTCGAACCCCATCCTTGTTGCAAAAGGTTTGGAAGGAGTAACACCATCAGCGTTGAGTGATGAACTCAGGGGTATTATGAGACAAGTGCGAAGATTGAGTCCAACGCAAGATGATAATTTTTCGCTCAATAGTGTAGAAGCTTTCAGCAAAGCCATCACTGGTTTCTTTTCGATACTTAACATAGTAGGTGCTATTATTGGAGGTATTAGTTTGATAGTTGGTTTGTTTGGTATTGCTAACATCATGTTTGTAACAGTAAAAGAAAGAACGGCTGTAATTGGATTAAAAAAAGCAATTGGCGCCAAAAGCAGCAGCATACTTTTCGAGTTTTTGATGGAAGCGGTTATTCTTTGTTTGATGGGTGGAGCGGTAGGATTGTTTTTTGTGTGGATAGGCACCATCATCTCCAGCAGGGCGTTGGATTTTCCTATTTATATATCAA
>Ga0105046_10008038_pt1 | contig 16575 bp, 12 predicted proteins | sample MAT03_FD_78385 | JGI IMG/M metagenome (GOLD analysis project Ga0105046, IMG submission 78385) | Freshwater microbial communities from Lake Fryxell liftoff mats and glacier meltwater in Antarctica - MAT-03 (megahit assembly) | ecosystem: Environmental > Aquatic > Freshwater > Ice > Liftoff...
GCCGAAGATCATGACGATGCTGGACTTCAACCTGTGGAGCTGGAACAGCCGCATCTTTCCGGGCATCGACCCGCTGGTGGTGAGGAAGAACGACAAGGTGCGCTTGCGCATCGGCAACCTGACGATGACCAATCACCCGATCCATCTGCACGGCCACGAGTTCCTGATCACCGGCACCGACGGCGGGCCAACACCAAAAAGCGCGCGGCAGTACGAGGTCACGGCTGATATTGCGGTGGGCCAGATGCGGCAGCTCGACTTCCTGGCCGATGAGGAAGGCGACTGGGCCTTCCACTGCCACAAGAGCCACCACACGATGAACGCGATGGGGCACAACGTGCCGACCATGATCGGCGTCGACCACAGCGATCTGGCGCGGCAAATCACGAAGCTGATCCCAGACTACATGGTGATGGGCGAGCGTGGCATGAAAGACATGACCGAGATGGAGATGCCCTTGCCCGACAACACGGCCGCCATGATGGCCGGTCAGGGCCCGTTCGGCGCCGTCGGCATGGGCGGCATGTTCAGCGTTTTGAAGGTGCGCGAGGACCAGAAGCGCGGCGACTACAGCGATCCGGGCTGGTACCAGCACCCGCCCGGCACGGTGGCCTACGAGTTCACGGGTGCCTTGCCGGACCCGGCTCGATTCAAGGCCGACGCCAGTCCTGGCCCCGGCTCCATGCCATCGATGGCCAAACCCGCCAAGGAGGTTGAAGTCAAGGTGCGCAAGCCTGCGGGTGGCCACGCGGGCCACTGACGGCGTGCAATGCCCGGATCACACGCAACACGATCGGACCGACGGGTGACTACCACGCGCATGGCGGCAGCTATCCTCGGCCCTGCCGAGCCTTACAACGGGCCGCACAACGAGTTTTACAACTTTGGGATGGCTTTAAGCTCACTTTTTACTTCAGCCCAAAGACTTCGAGATGAGCAAGCAAAACGACTCGCAAGCGACTGGCCCCTCAGCGCAAAACTCGCAGGAGCTGGGCTCGACAACCACGAAAAAGTCGACAAGCATGACCGTGAGCGAGGCCGCGAGCAAGACCGCAAGCAAGACCACGAGGAAGCCCGCCCGCGTGAATCAGGTACCCGCCACAAGCAAGCGGAGGTCGGCCTCATTCGTGGAAGCCGACAGCAATGGGCTGCGGCGTGCGCCAACGCGGGCGCGCGGCCAAGCCACCTTTGAACGGTTGCTGGCCACAGCCGAAACCTTGCTGGAAAACGAAGGCGTCGAGGCCTTGACGACCAACCGCATCGCGGCAGATTCGCAGACCAACATCTCATCGATCTACAAGTACTTCTCGAACAAGAACGCCATCATCACCACGCTGTTCGAGCGCCATGACAAGCACCGGGCCAACGTGGCGCGCGAGGTGTTGCAACAACTGGGTGTGGCCCGCGATTGGCGCGAATTGATCGACAAGGCCGTGGACGAGATTGCGCTGGCAAGAAGGTCGCTCCCCGGCAGTTCGGCTTTGCGCCGCGCCATGCGCTCTTCGCCGGAACTGGCGGCGCTGGACCAGAAGTCCAACGCCGCCATCGTCGTGTGGTTTTCCGAACAACTGCAACGCGTGACCGACCTGACGCCGCGGCGCGCCCTGTTGGTGGCCCGCATCATGTTGGAAGCAGAGCTTGCCTTGTTTGACTGGTGGGAAACACCCGAAGCGCATCACGACGCGGAAATCGTGCATGAGATCAAGGTGCTGCTGAAGGCTTACTTGAACGAGTACGCCAAGGAAGACGGCATTCGCGGCTGAATTCGGGGCTGAATTCGGGGCTGAATTCGGGGCTGAATTTTGAACATGCCTAGTAGACCGCGTGCACTGCCACTGCGGCTGGCAGGTCCTTCGGAAACACCTGCGCACCAACGCCACGGTAACCAACGAATCGGCACTCCTGGTCGAACACCGGCTGGCCGCTGACACGGAACTTCAGCATCGCGCCGTCGGGACCCATTCTGTGGACTGACAAGTCGAGAAAGGGCTGATGCGCCGCGATTCTGGCGCGCAGACTCTGCCGCTCTTCTTCGACCCAGCCTTGCACCGCGACACTGTTTGAACCCGCGTCGTGCGACGGGTCCAGGATGCCCAGCATGTCGGGCACCGGACCCGACATGACAGTGAATTCGCCGCGCTCGTCCTGCTCCCAATGCCAGTCGGCGGCCAGTTCGACAAGATTGCGAAAGCGGGCTTCGCTGATGCGCAATTCGGCGGTTCGGTCTGCCACGGCCTGTTCCAGCCGCTTGTTGTGTGTTTCCAGCTGACGGTGCAGCACCTGCACTTCCAGCATGTTGCGCAACCGCGTCTTGACTTCCACCACATCGAAGGGCCTGCTGATGAAGTCTCTGGCTCCGGCTCCGAGGGCACGCAGTTTGTGGCCCGGTTGCGCCGTGATCACGATCACGGGCAAACAACCGTCGGGACGGTCTGCTCGCAAACCCTCCATTACGGCGAAACCGTCCGTAAAGGGCATCTGCAGGTCGAGCAGGATCAGGTCGTAATCGTGCAGGCGGTGCAACTCGCAAACCTCGGAAGGGTCCAAGGTGCCCGAAACCCGCGTGTAACCCTCCTCGGCCAGCATGCGCCTCAGCAAGAGCACGTTGGCCTCGAGGTCGTCGACGATAAGGATGTTGGCTGACAGGATCTCTTCTTCACGGGTCATGGGTAGTGCTTCCATTCTTTGAATCGAACTGCAAATCGTCAGCGTCAAACCGTGACCTCCGAACGGCGAAGGGTCGAATCACGGCACAAGATCAACGAAACACCCTAATGAACTTCTGCTTTCGGGTCTGTGTGCCGCCGCACATAAGCCCAACGATGCCGGTCAATGTATCGGCAAGTTGCGCATCGGCGTCAGGTGCGCGGCGGCAGCGTCCTCAGCGCAGATACTGCCTACGAGACAACGAACGAAAGCGCCACGTGAGCCCAACTGCAGAAGTCGAGGTTCGAGCCTGGCCGATCCGTCAAATGCTACGCGCCCAGACCCACGAACCGCACGAGCGCCTGGAGCGCGTGGCCCTGCTGGCTGAACTGTCCGGTGGAAACATCACGCTGCCGCGCTACAGGCACTATCTGGAGCGCATGCACGCATTCCATTCAGCCATGGACGGGGCGCTCGCCGCGCGGCTGCCACCGGCTTATGCAGCAGCGCGCCTGAACCACAGCGCGCGCCTGGCGCGCGACCTCCACGCACTTGGCGCACCGGCAGTGCCCGCCCCGCCACCCTTGCGCCGTGCGGCCCAGGCGCTGGCAACCAGCCCCGCTGCGGTGTGGGGTGTGCTGTACGTTCTGGAAGGTGCCAGACTGGGTTCGCAAGTGCTTCTGCGACGAAATGAAGCGAACGCCGCCGTGTGCCGGGCCCACGCGTACATTGCGGGCGAGGGCGAACGAACCGGCGTGTTCTGGCGAGACTTTTGCCTGATGTTGGAAGCAGGCGCAGCCCGGTGCGATCAGCAGGCCCTGCCCGTGGCAGCGAACCATACCTTTGCCTTGTTGGGTGACTGGCTCGGGGATTCCCGATGACCGACCCCCTGCAAGGTGGCATTGCTTCCGACAACGCTTCCGCCGGCGCTGAAGGCACGCCCACGCTCGACCTCGATGCCTGCGCGCGTGAGCCCATCCACATCCCGGGCGCAATCCAGCCCCAGGGCGCGCTGCTGGCCTGCGACCAGAAGAGCTTGACGGTGCTGTCGGCCAGCGCCAACGCCGTGCACTTTCTCGGTCTGGCCCCGGCGCAATTGACGGGCCGCCGGCTGGCTACGGTGTTCGACCCGCAGAGCGCAGCCAACATCCGCAGTGCGCTCGACGACGCCGTCGTGCGGCCCCATATGCCCAGCCTGATCGAATTGCGCCTGCACGATGGCAGCTTGCGATCGGCCAAGGTCCACGCCCATCTGGGGGTGGTCTACATCGAAGTCGGCGCAACGTCGGACGCCCAGGCCCAGACGCTGTACGCGGCGTTGCAGAACACCTACCCGGTGCTGGGCAGCATGACGGCGGCCGACTCGCTCGAGTCCATGCTCAGCATCGCTGCGGGGTACGTTAAGCAGGTCTCAGGCCTGGACCGGGTCTTGGTTTATCGCTTCGACGAGCACTGGAACGGCGAGGTCATCGAGGAACAGTGCAGCCGTGCCGACCTGCCGCTGTACTTCGGGCTGCGATTCCCGGCCAGCGACATTCCGGCCCAGGCGCGGGCGCTGTATCGCACCAGCATGGTCCGCTACATCGCCGACGTGTCGTACACGCCGGTGCCGCTGGAGCCACGGGTTAACCCCGCCGACCAGCAGCCCTTTGACCTGAGTTACTGCACGTTGCGCAGCGTTTCGCCGGTGCACCTGCAGTACCTTAAGAACATGGGCGTCAGCTCCACGCTGTTGCTTTCTCTGGTTGTCGACGGCGAGTTGTGGGGCCTGATTTCTTGCCACCACAGCGCGCCGACGGCGCTGACCCTGGTGCAGCGGCAGGTCTGCGGCATGGTGGCGCTGGTGGCCGGGGCCATGGTGAAGTCGCTGGCAGACCAGCAGCGCGGCCGTCGGCGCGCGCGCCAGGCCAACGCCCAGTCCGCCATCATCGAAGCCTTCAACGTGCCCGGCCGGTCCATCGAAGCCGCGCTGCGGTCCGCCAGCATGGACCTGACCAAGCTGCTGAACGCGACGGGCGGTGTCTTGTGGCTGGGCGACCGCGTGCTGCCTTTTGGACACGTGCCGCATGCCAAGGTGCTGGCCGGCGTGCTGGCCCAGGTGCGCGAATCGCTGGTCCGCACGCCAGAGCAGGCCTGGCAACGCATCGACCTGGCCAAGGCGGGCTTCGGCACTCCAGTGATGGGTGGTGCGCTGGCCATCGCGCTGGACCCCAGGGCCGCCGATGGCCTGTTGTGGCTGCGGCCCGAGCTGCGTCAGGTCGTGCTGTGGGGAGGCGACCCGGAAAAGCCGGTCATCGAGACCATCCGTCCGGGTGGCGGCGTCACGCTGAGCCCACGGCAGTCGTTCGAGACTTGGAAGCAGACCATCCAGGGCGAGTGCGCGCCGTGGCAACGTGAAGACCTCGAAGCCGCGCTGTCGCTGCGCACGCTGGGGCACGTGCTGGACACCCAGCGTGCGCACCAGCAATTGCGCGCCAGCGAGGACAAGTTCAGAAGCCTGACGGCCCTGTCGTCCGACGCCTACTGGGAAACCGACGTCGCGCATTGCGTCACAGCGGTGGCTGACACGCGGTTCGGCGCGCTGGCCGCGCGCCTGCCGCCGATCGGCCAGCCGCTGGCATCGGTTTTCATTCCCGACGCCGTCGATGCACGGCCGCTGCTGAAGACGCTGGAGCGGCACGACACGATCCGCGAGCTCGAATGCCACGCCGTGCAGGCCGATGGCAGCCACTGGCCGCTGTTGCTGAACGCCGAGCCGGTGCACGACGAGCGGGGGACTTTCGTGGGCTATCGCGGCACGCTGTCAGACGCCTCGGCGCGGTGGGCGGCAGCGGCGGCACGCGTCGAGCGCGATGCCGCCGAGCAGGCCAATGTGGCCAAGTCCTTGTTCCTCTCGCACATGAGCCACGAACTGCGAACGCCGCTGGCGGCGGTGCTGGCCTACGCGCAAATGCTCGAGCTGTCCAAAACGCGTCCGCTGGATGCGGCGCAGCGCGAGTGGGTCAGAGACGTGCTGAAGGCGGGCAACCACCTGCAGCAGATGGTCGACGAACTGATGGATCTGTCGCTGATCGAGGCCGGGCAACTCAAACTCGCCCTCGCTCCGGTCAAGCTCGAAGCCCTGGTGGGCGAGGTGCTGCAGATGATCGACGGGCTTGTCCAAGCGCGCTCGCTCGCCGTCAGCGTCGATCTGGTGGACGTGCAGGGCGACATCCTGGCCGATGCGAAACGGCTGCGGCAGGTGCTGCTGAACCTGCTGAGCAACGCCGCCAAATACACCGCCGTCGGCGGCCGCATTGCGATCAAGGCCCGCCGCGTCGAACTGCGTTCAGGCCCGGCGCTGCAGGTCGACGTCAGCGACAACGGATGCGGCATGTCGCAGGCCGATTTGAAACGCCTGTTCGAGCCTTTCAACCGCTTCGGACAGGATCGCGGCAGCATCGCCGGCACAGGCATCGGGCTGGTCATCTCGCGCCGTCTGGTCGAGGCGATGGGCGGGCAACTGATGGCCGTCAGCGAGCTGGGTATCGGCACGACCTTCTCGTTCAGCATGGCCATACAGCCGGTGGTTTGTTGACAGATCATGGACAACACCTTCGAGGTGAAGCCCGCGCTCAGGCCGGTCCAACGCCTGAACGAACGCCGGAAGTTGGCGGTGTCGTAGAAGCCCAGCGCCTCGTGCGTACTGGCGCACTCGCGCACTGGCGCACTGGCGCCCAGGGTGCCGCGTCGCTCAGCGGCAGCCGCCACACACCACGCCTTTCTTGGCCTACCAAGAACTGATGACGCGCCTCATCGACCACGCAGCCCTCGGACTGGCTCTCCCGTTGCACCGCGCGAACAGGACAGCGACCTGACTTTGCGGGCTGCCGCAGGTCACGCGGTCGAGGCGGCCGCGTTCCGCAGAACGCCGACGACAACATCCTGGCCGCCTTCGGTGCCATTGAGGCGGCCGATGCGACTTGTTCGGCCTGGCTGAAAGCGCCCGGTCGAACGGGGACCGCGCCGATCGACAAGGTGGTGAACGGGAAGAAACGACGCACGCCGTGGCGGTCGTCGGCGTCGATGCCGCCGCGCAAGAGCGCTTGTTCGTCGAACAGGCTGCGGGCCTTTTCGTTGAAGTGCGCCACGATCCGCTCACAGCGGTCCATCCAGTCATCGCTTTGAAGCAGCACGACGAAGTCGTCACCACCGACGTGACCCACGAAATCGCGGCGCGGGTCGCAGCAAGAAGCCAGCGTGCGCGCCACCAGGCGAATCATTTCGCCGCCGCTGGACAGCAGCCTGTCGATGTGCTCGCTGAGCGGAATGTTGCCGGGCAGAAATGTCAACGGGTTGGCGTGCCGGGCGGCTTCGATGCGAACCTCCGTCACGACCCGAACGAGTTGTTCGCCGGTGCCCAGGCCCAGGTAGCGGCCCCCTTCGGTGACGATGAAACCTTCGGTCAGGTAGCGCTGATCGGGCGAGGTCAACACCGCCGTCATCGCGTCGTGTTGGCAAACAGCAAGCAGGGCTTGCGGCCGTACAACTCTTTGAAATAGGGCCGTGCGTAACGGTCAACAAAAGCCTGGCGGTTCAACAGGCCGACAGGCCGACCGTTGTCCACCAGGGCCAGGGCCGGCAGGCTTGAATCGTCGGCAAAGGCTTTGGCCACGTCGTCGATGGGCGTTTGCGGGACGACCGCGGGCACGTTGATCGACAAGCGTTCAACCGTGAAATCAGCGCCCGCTGAGCGCGTCAACTCAGGCAGGACGGCGATTTCTGAACCGGCGATGACTTCGCCGGCCCGGGCCAGCACCTTCATGACCGGCACGGGCGCAGGACGCCCGAGGAAGTAGCCCTGACCGAGCTCGGTGCCGAGGTCACGGACAACCTGCAACTCGGCCGAGGTCTCGATGCCCTCGGCAACCCGCATGGTGCCGAAGGTTTCGGCGAATCGGGTCAAGCCCTTCAGCGTCTGCACCTTGATGGCCTGGTCTTGCAGGTTGTGAACGAAGTACTTGTCGATCTTCACGATCTCCGGGCGCAACTCTGCCCACAAGCGAAGGCTGCTCCGGCCGTCGCCGAAGTCGTCCAGAGCGAAGCGCAGACCCTTCGCGCGAAGCTGGGTGGCGGTGGCGATCAAGCGCGGAAGGTCCATTACCCGCTCGTGTTCGGTGATCTCGATGACGATTGCCGCGGGCGACACGCCGGCCGCGTCCAGCGCCTTCATCAGCCCGTCAAGGGACAGTCGTTCGACCACATCCACGACGGCCTGCGCGCTGAGGTGCAGGAACAGGCGTCTGGCGAACGCAAAGGCGAATCGACAGGCCCGCGAATCAGGCTCTCGGGCCCATCACCGTGACGTCCTTCAGGTGCACGGTGGGTTGGTAGTGGGCCTGTAAAGCTTCGCCAGCCAGCGATCTGACCCACCGTCTGGAGCTTCAGGGCTTCATCGAGGCTGCGGCGCATGGCGGCCAAGGCAGGTGTCGATGCGGGTTCTTTCACGGGGCGGACTCCTTGTCGGGCGGGCATTCACAGCACCAGCAGTGCCTATCGGCCGCAAGCAAGCAACACCTTGGTTTAGGGTCGCCAAGGCGTTCCCCGTGCTTCGCTCAATTCGCGGCTTCGATCTTTTGTTGGTGTCGAAACGATGACGCGGCGGCATGGTCCACCGCGGTCAAGGGGGCGACCTGTCGGCACGACGCGGCAAACACCGGTTTGACGCAGCGCAGTCATGTACGCGGGCCACAGTTCCGCACACGCAGTCAAAGACTTCATCAGCCTGTGGAGTGCCGCCCGAAACACCAGCCAGGAGCCCCAACGCATGACTGCTTCCAAACTTCGACCCGCCTTCGCCGCACTCGTTTTGCTGTGCGCAGGCGCAGCCCAGGCCGTTTCACTGACTGGAGGCGGCTTTACCGAAACCTTCGACAGCATGGGCAGCAGCGGCACCAGCAACAGCACCTGGACCACGACCATTCCCGGCAACGGCACGAACAGCGTGGCGACGATGGTGGCCGGCACCACCAACAACAACGGCTTCAATGCCGCCAACCTGGCGCCAGCGCCTGCCACCGACCGTGTGCTGGCCACCTCGCCGACGACAGTCAGCGGCGGTGCGCTGCAATTGCGCTTGAGCAACGACACGGGCGCAGCGCTGCCAGGAATCAACATCGGCTACGACACCGTGCGCTACCGGGTGACCACCACGGCCAACGAACTGCCCGGCTACTGGTTGTTCTACAGCCTGGACGGCAGCAGCTGGAGCCACGTCGCCGGTTTGACCCCGACCCCGACCACGGTGCCGAATACCTTGGGTGTCAGCCCATTTGGCGGCAGCTTCTACTTCACGACGCCCGTGGCGAGCAATGCCAACTTTTTCCTGCGCTGGGTCGACGACAACGCAGACCAGACTGCGCCGGACCAGATCATCGGGCTGAACAACCTCAGCGTCAGTGCCGTGCCCGAACCCGGCGCGGCGACCTTTCTGCTGGCAGGTCTGGGCGTTCTGCTCTTCATGGCCAGGCGTCAGCGGCAAGAAAACTGATGCGTGACTGAGCGCGTGCCTGCGGGCAGGCCGCGCGGACGCGGACGCGGACGCGAAGGCGCGACGACGCGACCCTGACACGGCGGCCTGGACTTATTTCGGAAGGTCTTGCAGGCGCGCCTGCTCTTGCATCCGTTGCGCCAGTTGCTGCAAGTTCTGAATGATTCGCCCGACCGACAGCCGCAGCGCCTCGGACCACCGGGCCTGCAGCGGATCGCCGCGCTTGAGCGCGGCCTCGCCCACCAAAGCCTGATCGACCAAGGCTGTAGAACCCAGCGTGACAGCCAGGCCCTTGAGCGTGTGCAGCGACATCACGGCGGCCTCGCGCTCGCTTTCGCCCATGTCGGCTTCGGCTGCGCGGCTCAACTGCCCCACCAAGGCCTGCGAAGACTGTGCGAACGACTGCACCATGCGGCAGTACAGATCGGTCTTGCCCAAGAAGCGGTCGATGGCACCTTGCGCGTCGATCTCGCGCGCCAGGGCCCAAGCCTGCAACTCAGGCGGCAAGGCCAGCGTGGCGAAGTCTCGAACCGGCCGCCTGACTGCGCTGCGGCCGGTCAGCAGCAGGAGTTTGCGCACCACGTTGTCCACATCAAAGGGCTTGCCGATGTGCTCGTTCATGCCGGCAGCCAGGCACGCCTCACGGTCCGCGGCCATGGCGTTCGCGGTCATGGCGACGATGGGCAAGTCGACAAGACCGAGCTCTTCGCGGATGACGCGGGTTGCGGTGTAGCCGTCCATCTCGGGCATCTGCAGGTCGGTCAACACCACGTCGAATCGCCCCGGATCGGCGCGCAAGAGATTGACCGCAATCAGGCCGTTCTCGGCGATCTGGACCTGGGCCCCGGCGTCCTCCAGCAGTTCGACCGCCACTTGCTGGTTCAACGCGTTGTCCTCAGCCACCAGCAAGCGCATGCCCTGCAGGGGCCTGGGCGCGGCGTTGGGGCCTTGCTCGCCACGCCGCAGGTGGTTCGCCAGCGCGCCGCGTTCGTCTTCAAGGTCTGCAGCGGCGGTGTCAGCCCGCAGCAGTTCAATGTCGAATAGAAAAGTGCTGCCCGTGCCAAGCACGCTGCGCAGTTGCAGATCGCCGCCCATCAGGGCGACCAGCCGGCGCGATATCGACAGCCCCAGCCCGGTGCCGCCGAAGCGCCGCGTGGTCGAAGCCTCGGCTTGCGAAAAGCCTTCGAAGATCTGTTTCTGATGCTCGGGCGCGATGCCGCTGCCGCTGTTGGTGACCGCAAATTGCAAACGCTCACGACCATCGGCTTGGGCCTGGCAACTGATGGCGATCACCACCTCGCCTTCGGCCGTGAGCTTGACCGCATTGCCGCTGAGATTGACCAGCACCTGCTGCAGACGCAAGGCATCGCCCACCAGCAACTTGGGCACATCGGCCTGCACCTTGAACAGCACCTCGAACGGCTTCCTGCCGACGTTGGCGGACACAATCAAAGACAGGTCGCGCAGCAGCTTGTCGAGCAAGAAAGGCTGCGGGTCCAGCGTCATCTTGCCCGCATCCAGCTTGGAAAAATCCAGGATGTCGTTGATCAGCCCGCGCAGCGACCCGGCCGCCTCTGCGGCCTTCACGGTGTAGTCGAGTTGACGGTCGGTGAGCTCGGTGTTCTGCAGCAGCTTGAGCATGCCCAGCACTGCATTCATCGGCGTGCGGATTTCGTGGCTCATGTTGGCCAGGAATTGCCCCTTGGCCGCCGTGACCGCCGTGACCGCCTCGACCTGCGCGTACGCCCGGGCGTTGTCCAGCGCGATCGCAGCATAGCCGCACAAGGCCCTGAAAATGGCTATTTCGCGCTCGCGGTACGCGTGCCACTTCGGCGTCTGCACCGACATGACACCCAGCAGCCGCGCGCCGAGCAGCAGCGGGAAGAACATCATGCTTCTGGTTTCCAGGGTGCCGGCCGAAGCCGGCAGGCCGTCGGAAACCCGGTCCAGCAGGATCACGCGTTCTGTGCCGGCACGGGCGCAGCCCGCGAAGAACGAGTCGGGGTCGTCCAAGCGAAAGCGGTTGGGCCCCAGACGGGTGGCGTTCTCGATGGCGTAGACCAGATCCAGCGCGACCGCCTCGGCATCGACTAGGCAGATGCCCATGAAATCGGCGCTCAACAGGTTTTGCGCATGCCGATGCAGGGTCAGAAACACCGCTTCGGCATCCAGGCTGGCCGTGACCTCGCGGCCGACCTGTCCGAGAATTTCCAGGGTTTCTCTGCTTTCTTGCAGCAAGGCCGCGCGGTGGGCCTCGGTCTGCGCTAGCTCGTGTTGCTGCGCTGCTTTGGCATGTGCGCGCTCGGTGTCCTGGCGCACTTGCAAAGCGATCGCGCGCTTGTTGCCTTCGCTCCGCCGGCTGCCTTCGCGCGCCGCCGCCGCCGCCACGCTGCTGATGTAGGCCTGCTCGAAGTTCCTGGCTTCGGCATGGGCGCGGGCCAGTTCTTCCAGCAACTCACTCGGCGGCACCATGCCCGTGATTGATTCCGCGACGGCTTGCGCTCGCAGCAGGAAATGCAGCGGCGCGCTGGCGACTGCCAGGTCAGGCGGTGCCGGCAAGCTGTGGCTGCGGTGCAGTTCGGCCATCACCCGGAGCACCTTGACGTGCTCTTCGACATTGCCGTGCTCAATGGCCAAGTCCTGTGCGGCCATCACCTTTTCCTGGGCCAGCGCCGCTTCGCCGAGCCTGGACAAGGCATCGGCCTGGCCGCGCAAGCAGCGCAACAAGGACATCGGCTCACCAAGCGACAGCGTCAGCGTCTCGGCACAGATGAACTGCTGCAGCGCATCGACGGGGTCGTTCAGTGCAAGCAGGACCTCGCCCAGGTTCTGCCGAACCATCACATAGTTGTTCGACGCCTTCAGCGCGGCCAGTGCGGTCAAGGCTTCATTCAGCACGACCTTGGCGTCGTCGAGGCGGCCGAGCAGACGCAGCACATCGCCGAGCTGTGCCAATGTCAGGCCCAACATGCCCGGCCAGCCGGCTTGGCGCGCCATCACCATCGCGCGCTCGGCCCATTCGAGTGCCGCGTCGAGATCGCCCAGGCTGGCACAGGAGTCGGCACTATTGCTGGCCGAGAGAATCGCAAAGCGCACCTGGCCCGTCGCCTGGGCCGCCTCGAAGGCGCGCATGAAATGCTTGACGGATGCGCCCAAATCCCCCGTGTAGCCAGCCACCACCGCCTGCACGCCGGCCAGCATCGCGACCACGGCCGGGGCCGGCTCCTGAGCCCATTCAAATTCCTGTTGCAGCCGCAGGCCCGTGGCGGGCGCATCGCGGAAGGCCGCGTACAGCAGGCCGCGCGCCCGCGTGAAATCGATGCGGACGGCGTCTGCGCCCGACCGGTACTCGCTCAAGCATTCGGCCAGGGCCTGCTCGCGCAGCGCCGGATGGCCGCGGTCGATCCACAGCGACACCATCAAGCTCTTGGCGTCGCCCAGGCCCTGTCGGTCGCCGGCGCGCTCGAAATGCGCGATGGCCTGCACGACTTTTTCCTCTGCGGCATCGGGTCGGGCGAACAACCAGTCGTGTTCGGCGCGAATCAGCAACAAACGCGCTGCGCAACGCTCGGCCTCCGCAGGTGCCAGGCCGGCCGCATCGAGCAGGGTCTGGGCTTCAGCCACCAGGGCCAAGGCGCGCTGGCCGTCACGCTGTCGCAAATGCCAAGCCAGGCGCAGCAGCACCAGCAGGCGTTCCTGTCCCTCAACGGCCGGCAGCGCCGCCTCCCAGGCCGCAACTTCGTCGTTGAGAACGACCCATGACACCCCGGGATCGAAGCACTTCACAGTCGCAGGCCTCTTCTGGATAATTTAGTGCTTCATTTCAACACGGGCCGCCGCGAGGATGCGCTCTTGAAACCGCCCGTTCCCGTGTCAATTGGCGCGGGTTCGCCGCCGCCGACAAAGCTGGATGCGGCTGCGCCGGTTTCGAATGCCTGCTGTCTGAGGTCTTGTGAACAAAGTCTCGAGCAAGAGACATTGCCCCATGCCAGCCGATGGTTGACAGACAAGAACGGCCAAACAATGTCGCAACGGTTCTGTGCCGAACGGATGTAGTCCGCATCCTGATTCATGGCCCTGCAGGCTGAAGCGGTTCAACCAATGCACCACTCACGCGCCCTTGTGAATGCGGATGCGACCACGCTGCTCGCCGCCTCAGAGGCCGCGCGTGTGCTGGGGCAACACCGCGAGGGCGCGCGCTTGGCGCAAGAGTCGGCAGCGCTGGCCGAAAGCGCGGGCGACCCTGCGCAAACAGCGCGGGCGATGGCCTTGCTGTCTTTTCATCACTTGCGCCTGGGCGACTGCGAAGCGTCGATCGATGCAGGGCGCCAAGCACTGAGCCATTTCACGCGCAACGGCGAGGTGCTGGAGCAGTCGCGTGTGCACAGCACGCTGGCGCTGGCGCACTTCAACGCCAATCTCGGCAAAGAAGCGCTGGCGCATGCCGTCGAAGCGCTTGACACGGCACGCGCCAGCGGCGACGGGCTGGCGCAATGCTGGGCACTGGGCCGCATGGGCATTGCGCATCAAGCGGTCGACCGTATCGAACAAGGGCTCGACTACATGCGCCAGGCGCATCAATTGGCGCTGCGATTGAACGACGCCGAATTGATTTTCTCGACGCTGAACAACCAGGCGCAAGGCGGCATTCACCACGGCGAGGAGCTGATGGAACGCGGTCAGGACCCGGCACCGGCCTTGCAGGAGGCGTTCGGCAACTACGAGGCGGCGCTAGCCATCGCCGAGAAGAACGGCAACCGCTTCCAGATTGCTTTGAGTGTGGCGGGCTTGGGCAATCTGTTGGGTCTGATGGGCCGCAACGATGAGGCCGTGGCCTGTCTTGAACGCGCGATGCGCTTGGCTTTCACCCTGGGCTTTCGCAGTGTCGAAACGGCCGCAGCCGGACACATGGCCGAACAGTTGCGACAGCGCGGCGACTTGGTTGCCGCCTGTGCCGAACTGCAAGCGCAGTTGGCGCGCGATGACGGCAACAACGAGGCCAAGTTCGCCGTGAAGGCGCACCGCCTGCTTTACGAAATGCGCAAGGCGCAAGGACAGTTCGAAAGTGCCCTGGCGCACCACGAGCAGTTCTACACGCTGGAACGCCGCGAACGCGAAGCCCGCGCCGACATGCAGTCGCGCCTTCTCATCCACCGCGCCGAACTCGAACAGGCCAAGGCGGCCGTGGAAAGCGCCGGGCTCGAGGCGACGCAGCAAAGGCAACGCGCCGAGGAACTGGATTGCATCGCCAACCTGGACGCATTGACCGGGGTCTACAACCGTCGTTACATCGACCTGCATCTGCCGACGCTGGCCGCCAAAGCGCAGGCGCAGCGCGCGCCGCTGAGCATCGGCCTGCTCGACATCGACCAGTTCAAGCTCGTCAACGACCGACACGGTCACGCCGTGGGTGACTTTGTGGTGGTGCAGGTGGCACAACTGCTGCGTCGCAACGCACGCGAGGCCGATCTCACGGTGCGCCAAGGCGGTGACGAGTTTCTGATCGTGTTTGTCGACACCGCGCTCGCGCAGGCCGCTGAAACCTGCGAACGGCTGCGCCTGGCGGTGCAGGACCACGACTGGGCGGCGATACAGCCCGGCCTGACTGTCACCGTCAGCCTGGGCTTGAGCGCAAGGCAAGACGGCGAAACGGTGGGGCAATGGTTCGTGCGCACCGATGCGGCGCTGTACCAGGCCAAGCGCGAAGGCCGCAACAGGGTGGTGCAAGCCGGCGCAGCATCTCGAACTGTTCGAGCGTTTCCACGCCCTCGGCCACGGTAGCCAGGCCCAGGCTGTCGCACAGCCGCACCACGCCTTCGAGCATCACCACCGCGCGCGGCTCGATACCCAGGTCCTGCACGAAGCTGTGGTCGATCTTCACCTTGTGGAACGGCAACCGCCGCAGGTGGCTGAGCGATGAATAGCCCGTGCCGAAGTCGTCCAGCGCCAGCCGGAAACCGTGGCCGGCCAGGCGTGCAAGCAGCGCGCCGACCTGCGCGACGTCGGTCACCAGTGCCGATTCGGTGAGCTCCAGTTCGGTGCGCGATGGCTCGGCACCGGCCTGCATGCAAGCGTCGAGCAGCGCACGCTCGACGTCGTCGTGCAGCAGTTGGCGCGGTGACAGGTTGACCGAAACGCTGCCCTTCAGCCGGGCCGCGGCCAGATCGTGTGCTATCCGGGCCGCGGTGCGCATTGCCAGCCGGCCCGTGCGGTCGATGACGCCGATCTGCTCGGCCAGCGGGATGAGTTCGGCCGGCGAGACACGGCCGAGGGCCTGCGTGTGCCAACGCATCAGCAACTCACCGCCAACGGGCTGTCCGCGCTGATTGACTTGCTGTTGCACGACGAAGGTGAAAGCGCCGTGTTCGGCGTCCGCGCGCAGCTGCTGCTGCAGGTGCAGCCGGCGCTGCCGACCCTGGTCGAGATCGCTCTGGTAGACCACCGCGCGGTTACGGCCCTGTTCCTTGGCGGCGTACATCGCCACGTCGGCGCGCCGACGCTCGCTGAGGTCGCGCAGCGCGACGATCGAGCAGCCGCTGTCGGACGCAGCCGCCTGCTGCACAGGTGTCACCGACAACTCGACATGCCGCCCGTTGCCGGTGCCCTTGAGCAACCACTCGACACGCCAGGCCTCGCGCTGCGCGGTCACGTCCTTGATCGTGCCGGTGACGGCCTGCGGGCGCCCTTGCGCGTCGTGCGTCAGCGCCCGGCCGCGGATGCGCAGCCAACGTGTACGGTCCTGCAGCCGGGCGCGGAAAGCGGTATCGATGTCGTGGCTGGCCTGCCGCAAGTACAGGCTGAAGGACAGCTTCACGACCTGCTGATCTTCGGGCTCTACCAGCTGCAGCAGGTTGGCCATGGGCTGCGGCTCGCTGCGGTGCAGGGTGTCGAGCACCTGCAGGTTGTCGATGGCGAAACGGTCGCTCGCGACATCCCGCGCCCAAATGCCTTCGCCGCTGGCCCGCAACGCCAACTGCAGCCGGCGCTCGGATTCACGTGAGGCGCTCGATCGTGAACATCAAGATGCGGTCGGGGTTGCGATCCATCACCGTGAAGCGCGGCAGCGCGGCCTTTCGGTACAGCATGCGCACCTCGATGTGATATGGCCGTCGATGGCGGCCACGAGGTCGAAGAAGTTCGGAAAACGCTCGAACATCGGCGCGTGCACTGCGGTGAAACGCACCAGCAGGTCTTCGCCGAAGGTGTGCAGCAGCGTGGCCACCGGCGCACCGGTGCGTGCGGCCAGCGCCGTCACCAGCGCCGTCACCAGCGCCACCATGTCCTCGTGCGGGCAGTCGCCCACGGCCAAGGGCGGCGCGGCAGCGAACAAGCGCAATCAACGGGCTGAGAAGGGTTCACTTCAAAGGTTAAGCTTCGCCGCCCCATCTCGACGGTGCTGA
>Ga0105046_10008042_pt1 | contig 16573 bp, 21 predicted proteins | sample MAT03_FD_78385 | JGI IMG/M metagenome (GOLD analysis project Ga0105046, IMG submission 78385) | Freshwater microbial communities from Lake Fryxell liftoff mats and glacier meltwater in Antarctica - MAT-03 (megahit assembly) | ecosystem: Environmental > Aquatic > Freshwater > Ice > Liftoff...
CGTCTCCCGGCTGGACCTGCTGACCCTCGACGATCTGTCCCCCGGCAACGTCGTCATCCGGGGCGAGTACTCCAGCATCAATTACAAGGACGCCCTGGCCACCACCGGCAAGGGCAGGATCCTCCGCCGCTTCCCCTTGGTGGCTGGCGTCGACATCGCCGGGACGGTGGTCAGCTCCGGGGACGCCCGCTTCAAGCCTGGCGATGTGGTCGCGGTCCACGGCTGCGGGCAGAGCGAAACCCACGACGGCGGCTTTGCCGAGTACGCCCGGGTGCCGGGAGACTGGGTGAACAAGCTGCCCGCCGGGATCGACACCCGCACCGCCATGGGCCTGGGTACCGCCGGGTTCACCGCCGCCCTGGCCATCCACCGCATGGAACAGAACGGCCAGACCCCGGAGCTGGGATCCATCGCCGTCACCGGCGCGACCGGTGGTGTGGGCAGTGTGGCGATTGCGCTGCTGGCGGGCCTGGGCTTCAAGGTCACGGCGGTCACCAGCAAGGCCACGGCAGACGATTACCTGAAGGGCCTTGGCGCCACTGAGATCTTTCACCTGAAGGGCAAAGAACTCGGCACCAAGCCTCTGGAAAAGACCCTCTGGGGCGGCGCCGTCGACAACCTGGGCGGCGCCACGCTGGCCTGGCTCACCCGCACCGTCGTGCCCTACGGGAACATTGCCAGTGTGGGCCTGGCTCAGGGACCGGAACTCAACACCACCGTCATGCCCTTCATCCTGCGGGGCGTGAGCCTGCTCGGCATCAACTCCGTGGAGGTGCCCGGAGCCCTGCGGGCGGAGGTTTGGCGGCGCCTGGCCGGGGACCTGAAGCTGGCCAGTCTGGACCAGATCGTCAGTCGGGAAGTGCCCCTTGAAGGCATTCTGGACGTGGTCGAGGGCTGGGTGGCCGGCACTATCGTCGGCCGCTGCCTGGTCCGGCTCCGGTAGGCTGATCGGCTACAGTGGAAGACCTTCTGCGCCAGGGGTTGTCCGACCTCGGCATGCGGTCGGACGAGGAACTGGTGACCGCTTTCGCCAGCTTTCTGCGGCTGCTGGCGCAGTGGAACGAGAACATCAACCTGACGGGGATCCGGGAGCCCGCCGCGATGGTTTCCCTGCACATCCTGGATTCGTTGACGGCCCGGCCGTTTCTGAAGGGCCAGCGCATCGTCGACGTGGGCTGCGGGGCGGGGCTGCCGGGAATCCCGCTGGCCCTGACTGAGCCGGCCAGGCACTTCACGCTGGTGGATGGCACGCTGAAGAAGATCCGCTTTGTGCGCCAGGCCATCGAAGACCTGGGTCTGACCAACGCGGAGGCCCTGCACACGAGGATCGAGGACCACAGCCCAGTGCATCTGTACGACACCGTCATCTGCCGCGCGCTGAGTTCGCTGCCGGAGTTTGTCCGGTTCGCGGGGCGCGTCGTGGCGCCCGGCGGCCAGCTGCTGGCCATGAAGGGCAAGCTGCCGGCGGAGGAGATCGCGGCCTTGCCCGCCGGCTGGCGGGCCGCGGCGGTGACCCCTGTGCGGATTCCCGGTGTGGATGCGGAACGGCACATCGTTCAGCTGGTGCGGGCATGAGCCGCATCATTGCCGTCACCAACCAGAAGGGCGGGGTGGGCAAAACCACCACGTCGGTCAATCTGGCCGCATCTCTGGCCGCTCTGGAAAAGCGCGTACTGCTGGTGGATCTGGATCCCCAGGGCAACGCGACCACCGGCTGTGGCATCGACAAGCAGTCCCTCGAAGCCACCACCTGCGAGGTGTTGCTGGGCGAAAGCCAGGCGCTGGAGACCATCGTCTCGGTCACCAATTCGGGGTTTGCACTGCTGCCGGCGAACTCTGACCTGACCGCGGCGGAGATCCGGCTGCTGCAGGAAATCGGCCGGGAGATGCGGCTGCGCAAGGCGCTGGAGCCGGTGAAGGGCCTCTACGATTACATCCTCATCGACTGCCCGCCCACCATCAACATGCTCACGCTGAATGCGCTCACGGCCGCGGATGGCGTGCTGATTCCGATCCAGTGCGAGTACTACGCGCTGGAAGGGCTGTCGTCTCTGCTGGAGACGGTGAAGCAGGTGCGCAACACGGTGAACCCGCTGCTCAACATCGAGGGGCTGCTGCGCACGATGTTCGATCCGCGCAACCGGCTGGCCATGGATGTCTCGGCGGAACTCGTGAAGCTCTTCAAAGACAAGGTCTACGCCACCGTGATCCCCCGGAATGTGCGGCTGGCCGAGGCGCCGAGCTTCGGGCTGCCGGCCCTGCAGTTCGACCGGGGTTCCCGGGGCGCTCAGGCGTATCTGGACCTGGCGGCGGAGGTTCTCCGGGGTCCGCTGCCGGTCGATGATGTCACCCCCCAATCGGCTTAGCGCAATCGGGCTAGAATGCCGGCCTATCCCGGCGGCGGCTGAAAACCAGATGGTGGCGAAAAGAACCGGACTCGGTCGCGGGCTGGAAGCCCTGCTGGGGTCGTCGATGCCGGCCACGGTCGCAGCCTCCGACGGCGTTTCGGGCGCGGCCAGCGCGGCCCCCCGGACGGGGCCTGCCGAGGGGCTCCAGACCCTGCCCGTGGATCTGCTGGTCCGCGGTACCTACCAGCCCCGTCACGACATGCATCTGGAGTCGCTGGAGGACCTCGCCCAGTCCATCCGGGCCCAAGGCGTGATCCAGCCCATCATCGTGCGGCCGCTGCCCGAGCGGGACCCCGGTGGGGCGCTCAAATACGAGATCGTGGCCGGGGAGCGCCGCTGGCGGGCGGCCCAGATGGCCGGGTTGCAATCGATTCCGGTGGTGATCCGGGAGATTCCGGACTCCGCCGCCATTGCCATGGCCCTGATCGAGAACATCCAGCGGGAAAACCTCAACCCCCTGGAGGAGGCGCTGGCGCTGCGCCGCCTGATCGACGAGTTCGGCCTGACCCACGAGGAAGCCGCCGAGGCCATTGGCCGGTCCCGGGTGGCGGTGTCGAATCTGCTCCGCCTCATGCAATTGGGGGAGACGGCCCGGGATTTGCTCCAGAGCCGGGCCCTGGAGATGGGTCATGCGCGGGCCCTGCTGGGCCTTACGGATCCGTTGATGCAGGCCGAAGTGGCCCGGCTGGTGTCTGCCAAGAGCCTGTCGGTCCGGGAAACCGAGCGGCTGGTGAAGCGGATGCTCGAGGGGCCGTCGAAGCCTGCTGCCGCGGCCTCCACCCGGTCCACCGACCCGGACGTGCGCCGCCTCGAAAATGAGCTGGCCGACAAGCTGGGCGCTCAGGTGGCGATCCAGCACGGCCGCGGCGGCAAGGGCAAGCTCGTCGTGGCCTACAACAGCATCGACGAGCTCGAAGGCATCCTCACCCACATCACCTGAAAAGGTCCCGGACAAATTGGGGACCGGGCAAATTGGGGACATGCCTAATTTCCCGCGACCAAGCGCTACGCCACTCGAGGTAACGGGAAATTAGGCATGTCCCCAATTTGCCCGGTCCCCAATTTGTCCGGTACGTTTTTGCTTTTTCGTTGACCGGCTTCTTTGCGGCGCATAGAATGCCGCGGCTAAACGGCGCGGGGTGCCTGTCCTGTGGGACACGAAGCCATGATTGGCCTCCGTAGCCGGGCACTTCGCACGGTATTTCGGTGGCAACTGCTAGCCACTGCCGTCCTTGCAGCACTCTCTGCTCTCGCCGCTGGTCGGCACGGGGCAGTGTCTGCAGCGCTGGGCGGCTTGGTCAGTTTCGTTGCCGGACTGGGTTTTGCTGCGGTGGCGTCTGCGTCCCGAAAGGACTCCGTGGGCCTGGCAATGCTCGCCGCGCTCCGTGCTGAAGCCGTCAAGATCGTACTGATCGTCGCGCTCCTCTGGGTCGTGCTGTCGGTATACGAGAGTGTCGTGATCGTGGCCTTCATCGGCACCTTTACCGTCACTGTCATCGTGTTTGCGCTGGCGTTGTTCGTGCCGGAAAAATAGGTAGAAGCTCAAACGATCATGGCCGCCGAAGAAGTCCTCACCCCGACCTCCTATATCAGCCACCACCTGAAGTTCCTGGCGGAACCGGTCGGCCCCGGTGGTTTCTGGATGATCCACGTCGATTCGCTCTTCATGTCGGTGCTGCTGGGCGTTGTTGGTATCGGCCTTGTCTGGCTTGTGGGCCGCACCGCGACTGCCGGCGTGCCCAACAAGCGCCAGGCATTCGTCGAGTTGATCTTCGACTTCGTGGACGGGCAGGTGCGGGGCATCTTCCACGGCGACCCGAACAAGTTCGTCGCTCCGGCCGCACTGACCGTTTTTCTCTGGGTACTGTTGATGAACGCCACGGCGTTCCTGCCCATTGACCTCACCACCAAGGCCATCCACGCCGTGGGCCCGGAAGAATTCCGGCTGACACCCACCGCCGACATCAACACCACGTTCGGGCTGGCGCTGTCGGTCTGGCTGCTGATGATCTACTTCTCCATCAAGGTGAAGGGCCTCGGCGGCTGGATCCACGAGTTGTTCTGCACGCCTTTTGGCAGCAACCCGCTGCTCTGGCTTTTCAACTTCCTCTTCAACCTGGTCGAGCTGATCTCCAAGCCGCTGTCCCACGCCCTGCGGTTGTTCGGCAACCTCTACGCCGGCGAGATCATCTTCCTGCTGCTCTGGCTCTGGGCTGCGACGGGCCTCGTTGGCACCGTGGGCGGCAGCCTGGTGGGCCTGGGCTGGGCCATTTTCCACCTGCTCATCGTGCCGCTGCAGGCCTACATTTTCATGATGCTGACCATCGTCTATATCTCGATGGCCCACGAATCCCACTAAACCCAACCACCACGTACTTCCGCTGAAGAGAAAAGGACCCCACCATGGATAACATTCAGTCCCTCGCCATGATCCAGGCCTACATGGGCATCGGCATCGGCCTCATGCTCGGCCTCGGCGCCGCGGGCGCCTGCCTCGGCGTGGGCCTTATGTGCAGCCGCTTCCTTGAGGGCGCTGCCCGTCAGCCCGAGCTGGCTCCGATGCTGCAGACGAAGGTCTTCCTGCTTCTCGGCCTGATTGATGCGTCGTTCATCATCGTCGTTGGTCTCGCGATGCTGTTTGCCTTCGGCAATCCGTTGCTCAGCGCCGTCACCGGCGGCTAAAGCACCGTAACGCGGGGACGGGGATGAATATCAATCTCACGCTCATCGCCCAGGGCATCACGTTCTTTGCCTTCATCTGGTTCACGGTGAAGTTTGTGTGGCCGCCGATCCTGGCGGCCATCGAAGAGCGCCGCACCACCATCGCCAACGGCCTCGCGGCCGCCGATAAGGGTGCCCGTTCGCTGGAAGACGCCCAGGTCAAGATCACGGCCATCCTTCAGGACGCGCGCGGTCAGGCCCGCTCGATCCTCGATCAGGCACAGACTCGTGCCAATGGCATCGTGGATGAGGCCCGCACGGGCGCGACCCAGGAGCGGGACCGCATCCTGCAGTCGGCCCAGGCCGAGATTGATCAGCAGATCAACCGCGCGCGGGACGAACTGCGCGGCCAGGTGGCCGCCATCACGGTGGCGGGTGCCGAGAAGATCCTGGCGCGGGAAATCGATCCCCGTGCCCACCAGGACCTGCTCGACAAGCTCGCTGCGCAGATCTAGGGCAACGCCATCCATGGCCGATCACGGCACCACCGCACGACCCTACGCCCAGGCAGTCTTCGAGATTGCCCGCGCGGACCATCAGCTGGGCGACTGGTCGCAGTTCCTCGAGTTCGCAGTAGAGATCGCGTCTGCGCCCGACGTGGTGCGCCTGCTGCTGAAGCCGGGCAATGACGGACAGGCCATCGCGGCCGCCATTGCCGACATCTGCTGCGAGAAGCTCCCTGCCCTCGCGTTACTCAAGGATGGGCCGAAGTCGCCTGCCGCCGGCTTGCTGAAGGTGCTCGCCGAGAACGGCCGGCTGGGCGCGCTGCCCGACATCCTGGGACGTTACGAGGTGCTGAAGGCCGAAGCCGAGCGCACCCTCGACGTGACGCTCACCTCCGCCTCCGCGGTCAGTGATGACCAGCAGAAGGCCATCATCGACTCGCTCAACAAGCGTTTTGCGCGGCAGGTCCGCCTTGCCGTCCAGATTGACCCGACGCTCATCGGCGGCGCGCGCCTGCAGGTGGGCGACCGTGTCATCGACGGCTCCGTCCGCACCGGACTCGACAAACTGGCAACAGTCCTTCGCGCCTGACACACATTTTGGAGATCGCGGTTGAAGCCGCTCCTACAGGGAACTACAACATGGCACTCAAGGCCTCCGAGATCAGCGAGCTGCTCAAGCAGCGCATCAAGAACTTCGAAAGCGCCGCCGAGGCGCGGGATGTAGGCACGGTGATCGCCGTGACCGACGGCATCTGCCGCGTCCACGGTCTTGCCGACGCCCAGTACGGCGAAATGCTCGAGTTTCCCGGGAACACCTTTGGCCTTGCGCTGAACCTGGAGCGCGACTCGGTCGGCGCCGTGGTGCTCGGTGACTACAAGCACATCTCGGAAGGCGACACGGTCAAGACCACCGGCCGCATCCTCGAGGTGCCCGTCGGCGAGGGGCTGCTCGGCCGCGTCGTCAACGCCCTCGGTGAGCCCATCGACGGCAAGGGCCCCATCCAGGCCGCCGGCCGCTCGCCCATCGAGAAGGTGGCGCCCGGCGTCATCACCCGCCAGTCCGTCAACCAGCCCGTGCAGACCGGCCTGAAGGCGATCGACGCCATGGTCCCCGTTGGCCGTGGCCAGCGCGAGCTGATCATCGGCGACCGCCAGACCGGCAAGACCGCCGTCGCCATCGACGCGATCATCAACCAGAAGGGCACCGGCATTAAGTGCATCTACGTCGCGATTGGGCAGAAGGCCTCGTCCATCGCCAACGTGGTGCGCAAGCTCGAGGAATTCGGCGCGATGGACCATACCATCGTCGTGGCCGCCTCGGCCGCCGACTCGCCCGCCATGTGGTACCTGGCCCCCTACGCCGGCTGCTCCATGGGCGAGTACTTCCGGGACAAGGGCGAAGACGCCCTGATCATCTACGACGATCTCACCAAGCAGGCCTGGGCCTATCGGCAGATCTCCCTGCTGCTGCGCCGTCCGCCGGGCCGTGAGGCCTATCCCGGCGACGTGTTCTACCTGCACTCCCGCCTGCTCGAGCGCGCGGCCCGCGTGAACGCCGACTACGTCGAGAAGATCACGGGCGGCAAGGTGAAGGGCAAGACCGGCTCGCTCACTGCGCTGCCGATCATCGAGACCCAGGCTGGCGACGTGTCCGCCTTCGTGCCCACCAACGTGATCTCGATCACCGACGGCCAGATCTACCTCGAAACGGACCTCTTCAACGCCGGCATCCGGCCCGCCATCAACGCCGGTCTTTCGGTGTCCCGCGTGGGTGGTTCCGCCCAGACGAAGATCATCAAGAAGCTCGGCGGCGGCGTCCGTCTCGCCCTCGCCCAGTACCGTGAGCTCGCGGCCTTCGCCCAGTTCGCCTCCGACCTGGACGAGGTCACCCGCCGGTCCCTCGACCGCGGCCAGCGCGTGACCGAACTCATGAAGCAGAAGCAGTACTCGCCACTGTCCGTCGGCCTGATGGCCCTGTCGCTGTATGCCGTGAACGAGGGCTACATCGACGCCGTTCCCGCCAAGTCGGTGGTGGCCTACGAAACAGCCCTGCACGCCCACGCCAAGTCCAAGTTCGGCGCGATCATCGACAAGATCAGCGAGAAGGGCGACCTGAACGACGAGGTCTCCGGCCAGCTCAAGCAGATCTGCGAAGACTTCAAGACCAACGGGACTTATTAGGTCGCGGTTGTAGGAGCGGCTTCAGCCGCGATCAATATTCATCGCGGCTAAAGCCGCTCCTACGAACCGAAACAGGAAGCAGAATGGCTGGCGCAAAAGAAATCCGGACCAAGATCAAGAGCGTGAAGAGCACGCAGAAGATCACCAAGGCCATGGAGAAGGTGGCAGCCTCCAAGCTGCGCCGGACCCAGGTGCGGATGAACGCGGCCCGGCCCTACGCCGACAAGATCCGCCAGGTCATCGGCAACCTGTTCCAGGCCAACCCGGAGTACCGGCATCCCTTCCTGCAGGACCGACCCATCAAGCGCGTCGGCTACATCGTGATGTCCACCGACAAGGGCCTCTGTGGCGGCCTCAACGTGAACGAGTTCCGCAGGCTGATTGCCGAGATGCGCAAGCACCAGGAGCAGGGCGTCGATGTGGACCTCTGCCTGATCGGCGCCAAGGCCGTGCAGTTCTTCCGCCGCTTCAAGGTCAATGTGGTCGCCGCCACCACCAACCTCGGCGAGAACCCACAGATCGCCAGCCTGATCGGCTCCATCACCGTCATGCTCGACGCCTACCGGGAAGGCAAGATCGACCGCCTGTACCTCGTCTACAACGACTTCATCAACACGATGAGCCAGAAGGTGGACATCCAGCAGCTGCTGCCTGTAGAGGCGGTGGATGCCAGCGAGCTGCAGCAGTCCTGGGACTACATCTACGAGCCGGGCGCCTCGGAGCTGCTCGATGACGTGCTCACGCGCTACATCGAGACCCAGGTGTACCGGGGCATCGTCGAAAACGTGGCCTGCGAGATGGCCTCGAAGATGGTGGCCATGAAGGCCGCCACCGACAACGCCGGCAAACTGATCGAGAAGCTTCAGCTGGAATACAACAAGGCGCGGCAGGCCAGCATCACGCAGGAAATCTCCGAGATCGTCGGCGGCGCCGCTGCGGTAAGTGGGTAACGAACTGTAGGAGCGCCTTCAGGCGCGACCAAAAGGAAAGACTATGAGCAACGGTAAGGTAGTACAGGTCATCGGCGCCGTGGTGGACGTGGAGTTCCCGCGGGACTCCATTCCCAAGATCTACGACGCGCTCCACATCGCCAGCGCCGATCTGACCCTCGAGGTGCAGCAGCAGCTGGGTGACGGCGTGGTCCGCACCATCGCCATGGGCGCCAGCGAAGGCCTGAAGCGGGGCCTCACGGCCACCAACACCGGCAAGCCCATCTCGGTACCCGTCGGCCTGAAGACCTTGGGCCGCATCATGGACGTGCTGGGCCGCCCGATTGACGAGGCCGGCCCCATCGGCAACACCGAGAGCTGGCCCATCCACCGCGCCGCCCCGAGCTACGAGGACCAGGCCAAATCCATCGAGCTGCTGGAGACGGGCATCAAGGTCATCGACCTGATCATGCCGATTTCCAAGGGCGGCAAGATCGGCCTGTTCGGCGGCGCCGGCGTGGGCAAGACCGTGACGCTGATGGAGCTGATCCGCAACATCGCCGTCGAGCACTCCGGGTACTCCGTGTTTGCCGGCGTCGGCGAGCGCACCCGCGAAGGCAACGACTTCTACCACGAGATGAAGGACGGCGGCGTCATCGACAAGGTGGCGCTCGTGTACGGCCAGATGAACGAGCCGCCCGGCAACCGCCTGCGCGTGGCGCTCACGGGACTGACCATGGCCGAGTTCTTCCGCGACGAAGGCCGCGACGTGCTGATGTTCATCGACAACATCTACCGCTACACCCTCGCCGGCACCGAGGTGTCCGCACTGCTGGGCCGCATGCCCTCCGCGGTGGGTTACCAGCCGACTCTCGCCGAGGAAATGGGCGTCCTGCAGGAGCGCATCACGTCGACCCGCACGGGCTCGATCACGTCCTTCCAGGCCATTTACGTGCCGGCCGACGACCTTACCGACCCGTCGCCCGCCACCACCTTCGCCCACCTGGACGCCACCCTCGTGCTCTCCCGGAACATTGCCGAGCTCGGCATCTACCCCGCCGTGGACCCGCTCGACTCCAACAGCCGCCTGCTGGACCCGAACGTCATCGGCCAGGACCACTACGACGTGGCCCGCTCGGTGCAGGCCGTGCTCCAGCGCTACAAGGAGCTGCAGGACATCATCGCGATTCTCGGCATGGACGAGCTGTCCGAAGAGGACAAGCAGACCGTCACCCGGGCCCGCAAGATCCAGCGCTTCCTGTCCCAGCCCTTCTTCGTGGCTTCCCAGTTCACGGGCCAGGACGGCAAGTACGTGTCCCTGAAGGACACCATCCGGGCCTTCAAGGGCATCGTGGCCGGTGAGTACGACAACCTGCCGGAGCAGGCCTTCTACATGGTCGGCACCATTGAGGAAGCCGTCGCCAAGGCGAAGACGTTGCAGTAATGGCTACGATTCTCGTCGATATCGTCAGCGCCGAGGGCGCCATTTGGTCAGGTGAGGCCAACCTGGTGATCGCCCCTGCCCGCATGGGTGAAGTGGGCATCGCGCCCCGCCACGCCCCAATGCTGACGATCCTGCGGGCCGGCGACCTCCGGGTGCAGCGGGAGGGCCAGGAGGAGCTGTTCTTCTACGTCACCGGCGGCATCCTCGAGGTGCAGCCGAAGAAGATCACCGTGCTGGCCGACACGGCGCTCCGCGCCGAGCAGCTGGACGAGTCCGCCGCTGACGAGGCCCGCAAGCGGGCCGAGGAAGCCCTCAAGGGCGCGGGCACCAAGGAAGACCTGGCCCACGCGCAGCTGCAGCTGGTGGAAGCCTCCGCCCGCTACCGGGCCGCGCAGAAGCTCAAGGGCAAACGCGGCAGCTGATTTCTACCCGGAAGGAGCGGCTTCAGCCGCGACCCGTCGAGCGCCTTGCCAGCGACCACTGCCGCTAACCGGCGAGTCCCAGGAACACCAGTAGCCCGCGGTTCACCCGCATCAGGTCGGGGTCGTCGAGAGCGCCAATTTTCCGTCCGATGCGTGTGCGCGGCACGGTCGTCACCTTATCGAGCATCAGGCTGCACTCCAGCCTGAGCCCGTTACGGGCGGATGGTTTCACTGGCAGTCGCAACAGGGGCGATTCCAGGGGGTCGCTGGTGAGGGCGCAGAGCGTTACGGAATTCGTCAGTCCGAAGCGATCGTCCTGCACGATGACCGCGGGGCGTGGCTTGCCGGCGTAGCCGGACCCGCCAGCCACAGTCCAGATCTCACCCCGCTTCAATCCGCGAGGTCCATGGAAATGGCGTCAATAAACGCCTGATCCTCGGCTTCGAATGGACTCGCTGCCACCAAGCGGGACTGCTTCCGTGCGGCCAGCATGAATGAACGGTTGCGCACGTCCGGGACCCAGACTTGGATCAGCCGCATGCCCTGGGCGCGCAGGCGCTCCCGGTGCTTTTGCACCTTTTCCCGAGATGGGGTCGATTTGTGCGGCATCCGCTGTTCCTCAAAAGTTACATGTAACCCTAGCAGGACGCAGTCCGGCCTGCCAGCCGGGAATCTGACCATTTGGTCGAGAAACAGGGCATCGAACCGCTAGAATGCGGCCATGGCAATCACCGTCATCATCCTCGCCGCCGGCCAGGGCAAGCGCATGCATTCGGACCTGCCGAAGGTCCTGCAGCCCCTCGCGGGCCAGCCCTTGCTCCATCACGTCCTGGCCGCTGCCACAGCCCTGAAGCCCCGGGAAATCCGGGTCGTCCACGGCCACGGCGGCGGGCAGGTGCAGGCCACATTCCTCAGTCAGCCCATTCGCTGGTTCCACCAAGCCGTGCAGAGGGGCACGGGCCATGCCGTGCAGCAGGCTGTGCCGAAGATTCCCGCCGGCGACGTGGCGCTGATCCTCTATGGCGATGTGCCGCTGGTGCAGCCAGCGACGCTGAAGAAGCTGGTGGCGAGAGCCGCCAGGGGACAGGTCGCGGTCCTGACCACCGAGATGACCGACCCGACCGGTTATGGCCGCATCCTTCGGGGTGAGCGCGGCGTCATTACCGCCATCGTCGAGGAGAAGGACGCGACGCCCCAGCAGCGGCAGATCCGCGAGATCAATACAGGCCTGTTGGCCTGCCCCGCCCGCCAGCTGGCGAAGTGGATCGGCCGGCTGAAGCCGAACAACGCCCAGAAGGAGTACTACCTCACCGACGTGATCGCCCTGGCGGTGAAAGACAAGGTGCCCGTCGCGGCCGTCGCTGCGGAGTCGGAGGATGAGGTGCTCGGCATCAACGACAAGGCCCAGCTGGCCGCTGCCGAGAAGATCCTGCGTCGCCGCCTCAGCAACAGGCTGCTGGCCGCCGGCGTCACGCTGACCGACCCGGAGCGCATCGACATACGGGGTGAACTGGTCTGCGGCCGGGATGTGGTGATCGAGCCCGACGTGATCTTCGAAGGTGTCGTGCACATCGGCGACGGTGCGCGGATCGGGGCCTTTACCCTGATCCGGAACACGCTGATTGGTGCCGGGACGGTGATCCATCCCCACTGCCTGCTCGAGGATGGACTCGTCGGGCCCCGCTGCGAGATCGGTCCCTACGCCCGCATGCGCCCCGGCGTGGAACTCGCTGAGGGCGCCAAGCTCGGCAACTTCGTCGAAGTGAAGAAGAGCGTGATCGGCCGCGGCAGCAAGGTGAACCATCTGAGCTACATCGGCAACGCCATCATCGGCGAGAAAGTGAACGTGGGCGCGGGCACGATTACCTGCAACTACGACGGCGCCAACAAACACCGCACGGTCATTGGTGACGGCGCTTTCATCGGCTCCGGCGTAGAGCTGGTCGCTCCCGTGGAAATCGGTGCCGGGGCCACGATAGGGGCCGGCGCCACCATCACCCGCGGCGCACCGGCCGGCCAGCTGACCATCGAGCGGGGTAAGCAGCTCAGCATCCCGGGCTGGAAGCGACCGGTAAAACGTCCGTAGGAGCGCCTTCAGACGCTCCTACGCAAAACGCGAACTGCGTTACAGCTTGGTAACCCCGCTTGGGGCTAAATTCACGCCCCGAACCGCCTCATAAGAGTACTTTAAGAACATGTGCGGAATCGTTGGAGCCATCGCTGACCGGAATATCGTCCCCATCCTCATGGAGGGACTGCGACGCCTTGAGTACCGGGGCTATGACTCGGCGGGTCTCGCGGTGCTCACCAATGGCCACCTGAAGCGACAGCGCCGCCAGGGCAAGGTCGCGGAGCTCCAGCTGGCCCTGGATGCGGAGCCACTGGCCTCGACCATCGGCATCGCTCACACCCGCTGGGCGACCCACGGGGTGCCGAGCGAGAAGAACGCCCACCCCCACATTTCCCACGATGGTCTCGCGATCGTCCACAACGGCATCATCGAGAATCACGAGCAGCTGCGGGACGAACTGCAGTCGCTGGGCTACGTTTTCACCTCCGACACCGACACCGAGGTCATTGCCCACCGGATCCACTATCACCTCAAGAAAACGCCGAATCTTTTCGACGCGGTTCAGGCCACGGTTGCCGAACTCCAGGGCGCTTATGCGCTGGTGGTGATGAGCGAGACCAATCCCGGCCAGCTCATCCTCGCCCGGTGCGGCTGCCCGGTGGTGGTCGGCCTGGGGGAGGGCGAGAATTTTGTGGCCTCCGACGTCTCCGCGTTGTTGCCGGTTACCCGCCGCTTCATCTTTCTCGAAGAGGGTGATGTGGCCGAGATTCACCGCAGCCACGTGCGGGTTGCCGACAAGGATGGCAAGCCAGCCCACCGGCCGGTGAAGGAGAGCGAGCTCTCCGCCGATGCCGCCGAAAAGGGCCAGTACGCCCACTACATGCTGAAGGAGATCCACGAGCAGCCCCGGGCCGTGGCCCAGACGCTTGAGGAACGGGTCGCCAACGGCAAGCTGCTGGAGGCCGCCTTCGGGCCCAGTGCCACGGAGATCTTCAAGCGCACCGAAGCCGTGCACATCGTGGCCTGCGGCACCAGCTTCCACGCTGGCGCCGTGGCCCGCTACCTGATCGAGCAGGTCTGCCGCCTGCCCTGCCACATCGATATCGCCAGCGAGTACCGGTACCGCAACCCCGTGGTGCCGAAGAACACGCTATTCGTGACCATCTCCCAGTCCGGCGAAACCGCCGACACGCTCGCGGCCCTCCGGTTGGCCAGGTCGGCCGGCTACCTGTCCACGCTTGCCGTCTGCAACGTGCCGGAAAGCTCCCTGGTCCGGGAGTCCGAGCTCGTGATGCTCACCCGCGCCGGCCCGGAAATCGGCGTGGCTTCTACCAAGGCCTTCACCACCCAGATTGCGGCCCTCACCATGCTGGTGATCGCGCTGGCGAAGCACCGCACGGCCGACGCGGAGCGGGAGCGCGGGTTGGTGACCCGTCTGATCGAGATTCCGGGCCTGATTGAGAAGACTTTGGTCCTTGATCCGGTGATGCAGAAGCTGGCTGAGCGCTTCGTGGACAAGCACCACGCGCTGTTCTTGGGCCGCGGCATCCTCCACCCGATAGCGATGGAGGGCGCTCTGAAGCTGAAGGAAATCTCCTACATCCACGCCGAGGCGTACCCGGCGGGGGAGTTGAAGCACGGTCCCCTGGCGCTGGTGGATGCTGACATGCCCATCATTACGGTGGCGCCGAACAACGACCTGCTGGAAAAGCTGAAGAGCAACCTCATGGAGGTCCGCGCCCGGGGCGGCGAACTCTTCGTCTTTGCCGACCCGGACTCCGGCTTCGAGTCCAGCGACGGCGTGACGGTCATCAAGATGCCGAAGCACGTCACCTACCTGCAGGCGCCGATCATCTACACGATTCCGATGCAGCTCCTGGCCTATCACGTGGCCATCCTGCGGGGCACGGACGTGGATCAGCCGCGGAATCTCGCGAAGTCGGTCACCGTGGAGTAGGAGCGCCTTCAGGCGCGACCTTGTCGGCACGACCAGCGGCACCGAATTATCAGAAGCGTAAAGCGCTGCCCAGGATTCCTCCCCTCGAGTAGCCTCATGCTCACCCGCATCACCAATGCCCGCTATCTTGCCGGTTGCCGAATCTGGCTGCGGTTCAGTGACAGCGTGCAGGGCGAGGTGGATCTTGGATCAGAGCTTAACGGGCCGATCTCCGCCTGACCGCCTGACCCGCGCCCGCTGCCTGGAGGGCGCCAACATGAGTTACAAGCAATACCGGCGGGAACGAGACAAGATCCCTGTTAACACCCAATGAGGGAAGAGAAATATGAGCCCCGTAAAGTCGACCTCCTGGTTCACCCGATTTAGCCGTTCCACATCGCGGCTCATGGGCCGCCCGCCGGCTTTCGCGCTGGCCGTCGCGGTGATTCTGGTCTGGTGTGCCACGGGGCCGCTGTTTCACTACAGCGACACGTGGCAGCTCGTCATCAATACCAGCACCACAATCATCACGTTTCTCATGGTCTTCCTGATTCAGAGTACGCAGAACCGGGACGCCGCGGCGGTGCAGGTCAAGCTCGATGAACTCCTGCGCGCCACGACCGGGGCGCACAACGCACTGCTGGATCTGGAGGAGCTTGAACAGGCGGAACTCGACCAGATCCAGGCCAACTACAAGCAGCTCGCTACCCGCGCCCGGCAGAGCCTCAGCAGCGGCGGAATTGACACGGACAGCCCGGACGTCCTGGGCAAAGGCGGCGCAACGTGACTGAAAAGCCCACTTCCGCCAATGCGATCAGCGTGCGCCTGACTGGCGAGGGCTACCGGAAATCGGCGACCATGGACTACCGGGACGCCCAGCCCACCTGAAGAAGTATCCGTGACCATGTTTGCCTACGTCTGCCTCGGCACCAATGATATGGACCGTGCCATCCGTTTCTACGCTCCGATCATGGACGCCACCCCCGGCAACGGCTCAACGCTTGCGTTGCGCGGGGCGCACTGGCAGCAGGTCGACAATTTTCACGCAGCGGCACTACGCTATGGCGGCAGCTCGGAAGGCGCGCCGGGCCTCCGGCCCCAGTACCAGCCCGATTTCTACGCCGCCTATGTCCGGGACCCGGACGGGCACAAGCTCGCGGCCGTTTGCCGGGGCTTCACCACGAGGCCCGGCCCATGAATCAGGACTTTCCCAACGACGAAACCGGCGAACTCCTGCGCCTCATGCGGGAACAGGGCGATGACCTGTCTGCCGCCCGGGACATCGACTTCTTCCTCATTTTCGACCTGAAGGAACAGGCTCACGCCCTTGCCACTCAGGCCAGTCTTGGACCGGAGTTCCGTGTGGGCATCTCCCGCTACGAGAAAACCGACAAGTGGCAGGCCTGCCTTACCGTGCACATGGCGCCGGTGTATGCGGAGCTGGTCATGCTGGAGAAGCAGGTCGGGCGGCTGGGCCGGGACTTCGGTGGCCAGTCCGATGGCTGGGGCTGCGCGGCCGCTGCATGATCGTCACCACGACCTACCTGGCCATGTTCGCGCCGGACCAGCTCAGGCCCCGGTATCTGGAGGGACAGCAGTTCCAGGTTCGGTGGGTCAATCCCCCCGACTGGCGCTTCAACCAGCAGATGTACTGCGACGTGGGCGAGGCCTTTGGCTGGCGAGACAAGCGTTCCTGGGCCGACGAACAGTGGCGTGAACGCGTCCTGACCCCCACGCTCCTGACCTTTCGCGCACTCTGGGGTGCAGAGACGGTCGGCTACTTCGAACTGCGGGATGACCGGCAGGGCGGGATCGAGATCGAGTACCTGGGTTTGCTGCCGGGCCACTACAGCCGTGGCCTTGGTGGCGCGTTACTGACCCGTGCGCTGGAAGAAGCCTGGCGCCAGTGTCCGGAGCGCGTGTGGGTGCACACCTGTACTCTCGATCATCCCGCTGCGCTTGCCAACTACGAAGCCCGTGGGCTGCGTATCTATCGCACCGAAACAGAGTAGGAG
>Ga0105046_10008044_pt1 | contig 16572 bp, 17 predicted proteins | sample MAT03_FD_78385 | JGI IMG/M metagenome (GOLD analysis project Ga0105046, IMG submission 78385) | Freshwater microbial communities from Lake Fryxell liftoff mats and glacier meltwater in Antarctica - MAT-03 (megahit assembly) | ecosystem: Environmental > Aquatic > Freshwater > Ice > Liftoff...
CTTGCTGGGCAGGCCAGATAAGACATGAGGAATCCGAATCGCTTCGCCTCGCCGTGCGATCGGGATTTCGAAGTACCCGGCAGGTGAGTGGGCAAAAGTGTTACCTCCGTGAGTGCCTGGACGGGCGATAATCGTTAGCCTGCAGGCTGCACCCGGAGGGGTGCGAGAGCGGTTGAATCGGGCAGTCTCGAAAACTGTTGTGCGTCTAGGCGTACCGTGGGTTCGAATCCCACCCCCTCCGTAACGAAAAGGCGCCCCCGAGGCGCCTTTTCCCGTTCAAGAGTGCCATCCGGGTAACCCCGGCGCGGACTCCGGGAAATGAAGGTCCATGAACTCGGCTAAAGGAGAGAACGGCTCACTCGCCCAAGCATTCGGTTTGCTGCTGATGGGCACAGCGTTCATCACGGTGGCTGTCCTCAGCCTCATCGGGGCTTTCGGCGCGCTCGAAAACCTGTGGGCCGACCACCAGGACAGCCCCGCCGGCACCTACATCTTGTTCGGCGGAATTCTCCTAGCTGTGGCCTTGGTCAGCGGTGCTCTTGGGATCCGTTTCTTCAATCGGGGCTACCACCGCATCCGCTGAACCGACGCCAGCGGACCCTTCGATAAGCGTGCCTCCCAGGGGCCTCCAGGGCGTGGCTGGCGAGGAGTAAGCGAGAGGACGAAACGATTTGCCTGTTGGCAATGAGCGAGTCACCCGAGCGTCGACGAAGCCAGGCGCGCCCTGGAGGTTCCGGGGACCACGCGCCAGCCGGACTAAACGGAGAGGGTGGGATTCGAACCCACGAGACGAGAGATCCCGCCCACGCGATTTCCAATCGCGCTCCTTAAGCCACTCGGACACCCCTCCGGGGGACACTGAAGGGTACCGGGCGAAGCAATCTAGCGGCGGGCGGCGAAGAAGCTGGTGAGCAACTCGCGGCATTCCGGCTCCCTGACACCACCGGTCACTACGGGGCGGTGGTTCAGGGCGGGTTCACCCAGCACATCGAGGATCGAACCGGCGGCGCCCGCCTTGGGGTCCCAGGCTCCGAAGACCACGGTCGGAATGCGGGCCAGGACGATCGCGCCGGCACACATCGCGCACGGCTCCAACGTGACGTAAAGGGTGGTATCCGGCAGCCTCCAGCCGCCCAGCACGGCAGAAGCCCGCTGGATCGCGAGCAGTTCCGCGTGTGCGGTCGGGTCCTTGCTCAGCTCCCGTTGATTGCCGGCCGCGGCGATCACATCTTCGCCACGCATGATCACCGCCCCGATCGGCACATCACCGTGCTGCTCGGCTCTGTGGGCCTCTTCGAGGGCCAGTCCCATGCCCAGATGCCTGATCGGATGTTCTTCGGCCTGCTTGCCAGTCACCAATCAAGGGTAGAAGACGAGCAACTAGACGGCCTGTACGGTGTTCTTTGTTTGTCGGGCCGATTCCGGCACGGCCCGTTATGCCCAACTCCCCCTCCCTCACATTTCGCCCCCTTCACCTCTTCCTGCTGGCCGCGATCGCCTGCGCTGCCGCGATCGTCGGCGCGGGCCCGGCAATGGCCGGTGCGGATGAGCTGGACGGCGAGGCTTACGTCCCCGGGGAAGTGATCGTCCAGTACGAAGGCGAAACGATCCCGGAGACGATCGAGATCCCGGTCGCGGCGAACGTCGAGGCGGTGGCCGAGAACCTCGAGGACGAACCGGGCATCAAGCACGCCACACCGAACTACATCGCCCGGATTTCTGCCTGGCTTCCGAACGACAGGGGCACCAACCCGGCTGGAGCAGGCCCGGTCGCCGGCTGGCGGGACAAACAGTGGAACTTCCTGCCCTGCCTCAGCCTCTGTCGCCCCGGTGCCTCCAACGGCCGCCAGTCGCTGGGTGGCATCAACACCGTCAGCGCCTGGCACCACCTGAGAACAGCCGGCCGTCCGGGAGGCGCCGGAGTAAAGGTCGCCGTCCTCGATACGGGGGTCGCCTACCGCAATTACGGGACCGGTTTCCGCCGCAATCCTGACCTGCGGGCAAAGACGTTCCTGCCGGGATACGACTTTGTCGCCAAGGACCGGATCCCGCTCGATAGGAACGGCCATGGCACCCATGTCACCGCGACCATCAGCCAGGCGACTGACAACCGTCGCGGCATGACGGGAATCGCGTACGGAGCGAAAATCATCCCGGTCAGGGTCATGGACACCTACGGCTTCGGTACCACGGCAAACATAATCAAGGGGATCCGCTGGGCGACCAACCAGGGCGCCCGGGTGATCAGCATGTCAATCAACTTCGAGTGCGGACTCCAGATCCCGCCGCTGGAAGAAGCGCTCACCTTTGCCCACCGCAAGGGCGTGGTCCTCGTCGGATCGACCGGCAACAAGGGCGGAGTCACCTGTCCATCCCTGCCGGCCACATCACCCAGGGTGATCGGTGTCGGCGGTTCGACCGAATCCGGCTGCGTTGCCAACTACACGTTCCGCAGTGCCGCGGTCGACATCGCTGCGCCCGGGGGCGGCGCGACCAGCACCGGTTGTCCCACCCGGACCGGCAACCGTCCAATCATGCAGGTGGCGATGGTCGGCTCGGACCCAACCTGGTTCGGCATCGAAAAAGGCTGGAAAGGAACCTCGATGGCGGCCGCCCATGTAGCCGGGGGCGCGGCGATGGTGATCGCCAGCGACGCCCTGAACCAAGGAAAAGGGCCGCGCCAGGTCAGGGAAAGGCTGCTCAGGACAGCGCGCCTGCCCGACTACGTGGCCGGAGACCCTGCCTCGGGTTTCGGTGCCGGCATCCTCGACGTCGGCCGGGCGACGAACCCCGACGTAAAGGTCGATTGACCGCTCAGCGGATCCTCGGAATCAGAGACGTGCGGCGAAGCGACTCCGGTTACGTGGTCCGAACGATTATTACGCTGCAGGGGGCGTGGTGGGAGACCTTGTTCGGGACCGAGCCCAGCAGGAACCGCCGGGCACCGGTCATGCCTTTGTTGCCGACCACGATCAGGTCGGCGTCGACTTCTTCGGCAACCTGGAGGATCGCGTCGGCCGGATCGCCGTCACGCGGATGTGACTTGATCTCGACGTCGAAGTCCTTGGCGATGCCAGCGGCACCGTCGAGGGCGAAGTTGACATCCTCGCGCGGGCCGAACTCATGCTGGACGTCGGCCGGTGCTCCGCCCTGCTCAGCCGAAACCCGGCTGCTGGGCACCGGTTCGTACGCGCTGACCACGTCGAGGCTGGCCCCGGTCAGCTGGGCGAGACTCGCAGCCTGCCGCATCGCCTCCCTGGCCGAGTCAGATCCGTCCGTACCTACGACAATTCGCGAAAAAAGTGGCATGCGGTTCCCATCCTCGATTTGCGATCGAATGAACTTCAATGTTACCGCCGGTCCCGGCGATCAATACGATGCCCGGCCAGGCCAGACTATCTGGGAAACTCGGACTCCGGGATTCCCTGAAATCCGGAACCCAGAATCTCATCGGGTGTCGTGACCAGCTTGACAGTCCCGATGGCAACCGAAGCAACCAGGGACAAGCAGATCACGATCATGAGGATTCTCCAATTCGCCGGCATCTGAGAGCAGGGTAGAAGAATGAAGCGGAACGTGACATCAGAGGGAGCACCGACGGGTCTCGAAGAATTGGCCGATGGTGTCTGGCTGCTGCGCGGTGACCTCGGCAAGTCGATGAACATCTACTTCCTGCGCGGCCCCGACGGCAGGGTCGTCCAGTTCGATGCGGGCACGAAATCGATGCTGCGTGCCAACCGGCGGGTTGCCCAGGACTTCGGCGGAATCGACCGCATCGTGCTCGGCCACGCCCACGCCGACCACCGCGGCACCGCGCCCGGCATGGGGCCGCCCGTTTACATCCATCCGGACGAAGTCAAGGACGCCGAATCGGACGCGAGCATCGCCCCGTACATGGACCTCTCGATGCTGCCCGTGGCTGCGACCAGGATGATTTACCCGTTCATGCTGAAGCGCTGGGACGGTGGGCCGGTCAAGGTGGCCGGTACGGTCGAGGAGGGCGACGAGGTCGCCGGCTTCGAAGTGATCCACTTTCCCGGTCATGCCCCCGGACTGATCGGCCTGTGGCGTGAATCGGACCGGCTGGCGATCGTCAGCGACACGATCTACGTGATCGACTCGGCCCGCCTGAAGAAGCTGCCGCCCGGGCAGGCGAGCGTTCCTCATCCCGCCTGGGCATGGGATCATCAGCAGGCCAAGGAATCGGTACGCAAGCTGGCGGCACTCAAGCCGCAGACGGTGCTTTCCGGTCACGGGGAACCGCTCCGGGGAGAAGACCTCACCGGTACGCTTCTGACTGCGGCAGACCAGCACTAGATCGACACAAACCATGCTCAGCACCTACCTCTCACTTGCGGTGATCGTCCTGCTGTCCCTCATCGTGGGTCGGGCGGTCATGCGGGCGACGGGCCGGAAGAAGTGGACCGGGGTCGAACCGGCGGTCGGCTTCGCCGCGGTGATGGCGGTCGAAGGACTGCTCGCGCGGGTTCCTGGCACCCACACCGCCCTGATATTCGGACTGCTCGCCCTCGCCGGTTTTTCACTCTGGGCTCTGCGGCGAATCAGCCGCGGTGACCTGCCGCTCTCCCCATTCTTCTGGACTGCGGCCGCCCTGACTGTCGCACTTGTCTCGATCCCGTTCGTGATCAGCGGTCATTGGGGTCTGCTGGGCATGGGCTACAACAACGACCTCGGCCTGCATCTCGCCTGGGCTGAATGGCTGCGTTCCGGGTTCGGCACCGAGCCGGCCGACGGTTACCCGCTCGGCCCGCACGGACTTGCCGCTTCGATGTCTTTCCTGCCGCGCGTGGAGCTCGGTCCGGCTTTAATCGGCCAGGTCATGGCGATCGCGGTGCTGACCGTGATGACCGCCTGGGCCGCGGTGGAGCGGCTCGGCAACTGGCGCCGCCTGCTGGCCGCGATCCTGATCGGCCTGCCCTACCTGATGGCCTCCTATTTCGCACAGGGTGCGTTCAAGGAGCTGGCCGCGGCGATGTTCCTGCTTGCTTTCGTGATCTGGCTGCCTCAGGTCACACCACTGCCCGCCGACCGCCGATCGAAAATCATGGCCCTGCTGCCGCTGGTGGTGCTCCTGCTCGGCATCGTCTTCACCTACAGCTTTCCCGGGCTCGCCTGGCCGGCGGCGGTTGTCGTCGCCTGGGGCCTTGCCAATCCCGATGTCCGGTCGAAGCTCCGCCCCCGTTCGGTCTGGGGTTTCGTCAGCCGTCCGGTGATCGCGATCACCGGGATAGTGGTGCTCGCTCTGCTTTCCGCTCTGGCGTTCTGGGGTCCCTTCGGTTTCGGTGACTCGTTCTCCGAGGTCGCGACCAGCGACGCTTTCGGCCCGGTTTCCGTGATCGAGGAGTTCGGCATCTGGCTGACTTCCGACTATCGCCTGGCCGGTGAGGCATCGACCCCGCTTCCGGGCCTGATGGGCGCGATCGGCATCGCCGCGCTGCTGGTCGCCCTCTGGTGGTGGCGCAAGCAGCCGAGAACGATCTATCCGTTTGCTTTTATCGCCTGCGCCCTCCTCTACCTGATCTCGCTGCCGTGGGTGGGTGACTATTCGCTGGCCAAGGCCCTCGTGATCAGCGCCCCGATCACGATGGTTGTCATCCTCACCGCGCTGCTGAGCGGTCCGGCCACGCCGTGGAAACCCCAGCAGGGAATGGAATACGGCGCCTGGATGACCCTGGCCGCGGTCTTCGTGATCGGTGCGGCCGCGTCGAGCCTGATGGTCCTGCGTGACGCGTCGGTGTCACCGCCCGGTCGCGCCGCCGAACTCGCTGCATTCCACGACCAGGTGTACGGCAAGACGGTGCTTTATGCCGACCAGGACCGCTTTGCCCCGTACTACCTGAGCGGGGCGAAAGTGAGTGTGCCTCTGGACGAATTTCCTGATCCGAACGTGATCGAGAACGAAAAGAAGCCCTTCCAGGGGCAGAACGGGCTCAGCGCGATCGACTTCGATTCGTTCGAAGACACGACCCTGCGAAAGCACGCGTTCGTGATCACCACGAACGCCGCCTGGACCAGCCGGACCCCACCCTTCTACGAACGGGTCGGGCAGACCGATTCGTTCAGTCTCTGGCGGCGAATCGGACCGGTTTTCGGGCGTCCGATCATGAGGGAGAACGCGATGGCAGCGAAGCTGGTGGACTGCTCCAACGAAGGCGGCCAGTACTTCTCGACGCAGGTGGATGGTGTCGCGACGGTGATGCCGGAGACGCTCGTCGGCCTGCGCTCCGACTGGTTGCCAGAGCCGGACCTGCGGCTGGGTGAATCAGCCTCTCAGGACCTCGAGCTCGGCAGGGGCCAGTGGCGGATCTCGATCCAGTACTTCACCCCGAACGGCATGACCCTCACCGCCCCCGGTTACTCGAAGCGCCATTTCCCGGCTTCGATCAACGGCCAGCGGCTCTCGAACATGGACACCGGCAGCACCGGTCAGTTCTGGCCGGCCGGCATCGTGAATGTCGATGACGATGGCCCGGTCACATTCACGATCAAGGCCGACGAGCCGAGCACGCTCCAGAAGCTGACCGGCTATTCGAGGGAGACCCAGCTCGGCCGGATCGTCGCGACCCGCGCCGCCGCCCGGCGGAGCATCGACATGTCAGAGATCTGCGACAAGTGGGTGGACTACTTCCGTCAGGCTAAATCGTTAAGCCCGGAACGCCTCAAGAAGGCTGGGAAGGGACCAGAGCAATCAGTGTCGAACCGGTCTCAGCAAGGTTCTTCGTAAGCGACGAGGCGAGCCGGACCGTAGGCGGGCTCGCTCCGACGCGCGGCCGCAGCGAAGCGACAATCAGGGCCTCATCGGGCAGTTCCTGACCAGGCCGGATGGCGACCATTTTCTCTCCGGACGCGACCCGGCGCTCGATCTCGACCGTGTCGACAAGGTCCTCGAACAGCGGGGTGGCCGCCGACCTGACGATCGGAGCGGCATCCGACGGAGACCTCAGGCGGTAAACCTGATCGGGCTCGTAGGCCTCCGTGAACTGGAAGGACATGATCTGGTTGAGAGTGTCATCGTCGCTGACCAGAGCCACAGCCGAAAGTTCATCCATCGCCGATTGTGCCGCGCCTGAATGGGGGTCAAGCGGGCCGCCGAAAGCGATCAGGTCCTCGGCTTCAGCCGCCAGGGTTTCGTTTTTGTCTTCGGTCCAGACCCGAACCTCGGCCCCGGCCCGTTTCATCGCACCACCCATAGCGACCGCCCAGGAGGGGCCACCGATAAGCAGCAATGAAGGTGGTTTATCGCCGGAGACACCGAGGACCTTTGCCAGCCAGGGCGATCCGAGAGCGTAAACGAATACGGTGCCGGCGATCACCAGGAAGGTGATCGGGATTATCTTCTCGGCGCCATCGACCCCGTCCTGGGTCAACTCAAGCCCGAATGCGGACGCGGTCGATGCGGCGACGATGCCACGCGGCGCCATCGCGGCGAAGAATGTCCGTTCTTTCCATGAGAACGGCAGGCCGATCGTCGTGGCCGCGGCCAGTGGCCGGACGACAAGGACAAGAAACGCCACCAGGGCGAGACCCGGCAGGCCCAGGTCGATCACCGCGCCGACATCCACATTGGCCGCCAGCAGGATGAAGAGGATCCCGATCAGGATCGGAACCAGAGTCTCCTTGAACTCGGCTATGTAGCCGGTCTCTACCTTGTGCTGGTTGGCCAGCACCACACCCATCACGATCGTGGCGACCAATCCCGAATCTTCGAAAAGGGCATCGGCCGCCGCAAAACTCGCGACAACCATCATCAGGGTGGCCGCCACCTTGTCGCGCCCGGCCAGCCTGCGGGTCGCGAGGATCGGCATGAGAAGCAATGCGGCGACGGCGCCGACCACGAGGCCGCTGCCCAGCGACAGGATTATCTCGACCAGGTCGATCGCCACTTTGCCGTTGTCACTGACGATCGACCCGAACACGGCGACCGCGATGATCGCCCCGATCGGGTCAACCAGGATCCCCTCCCACTTGAGTACCGATCGCACGTGGGACGAAGGGCTGATGAACTCGAGGATCGGCAGGACAACGGTTGGCCCGGAAACGATGATCACGGCACCGATCAGGATCGCCACCGGCGATGGGATGTCGAGCAGCACCCCGACCGCGATCGAAGAGAGCACCCAGGTGATCAGCAAACCAAGGGTGATGAGCCTGACCACGGCCGGCCGGACCCCGGAAGCGAGCTCTTCGCGTTTGAGGCTGAGCGCGCCCTCGAACAGGATTATTCCGACCGCGATATGGACCGCCGGCGAAAGTGCATCGCCGAGCAGCGCGGACGGATCGATCAGCCCGGTGACCGAGGTTCCGGCCAGCACACCAACGATCAGGAGCGGCACGATCGCCGGCACCCTGATCACCGACGCGATCAGGCGGGCGAGGACCGACAGCACGACCACCAGACAGAGGCCGAGCAGAACCTCGTCCATCAGTCGATTCCGTCCCAGGCGAGCGCGTGCTCGAGGCTCTGGGCCAGCATCTCGTGAAGTTCGGGCCTCGGGATCGTCTCTTCTTTCAGCCAGTCGAACACGGTGGCACTGGCGAAGCCGACCATGCCAAGTACCGCGAGCCGGCGGCCGGCCGGGACTTCGGCATCACCGAAGTGGTTCTTCAGCACCCGGTCGACGATATGAGACTGGAAGTCCTCGACGGCACCGGCGACCACCAGGTCGGGGCCACCCGGGCCGGCCGAGAAGAGCGCCAGGGCCGCCTCTCGCTGCGCGATCATCAGGTCGAGGACCGAGTTCAGGTTGGTGTCGATCAGTTCCCGCCCCTCGAGGTCGAGGTCGGTGCGGACCATCGATTCGAGCTGCTCGATCAGGAAGGCTATGACCGCCGCATAGAGGCTCTCCTTGTCACCGAAATAATGCGTGAGCAGGGCGCGGCTGGCGCCCGCTTCTTCGGCGATCTCGGCCATCGAGACCTCGGAGTACGGCTGGGAAGCGAAGCTGCGAAACGCAGCACTGATTATCTCGGCCCGTCGTTCGTCGGGCTTGAGTCTGCGTCTCGGCACCAAAGGATCCTATTCGCAGGACCGGTCAGACCGCATCACACCCACAATGGGTGAGTTACCCACACTAATCGGGTGGCGAACGCACCCATCTGAACGGGGTCACCGCTTTCGGCCGAGGTTGCCGACGATCACGGCGACGATGGTGACCAGATAGATCTGGCCGATCAGCGCTTCGGCGGCGGTCAGGGACCGGCCGAGTCCCTGCTGGGGGGCGAAATCGCCGAGGCCGGCGGTGGTGATCGTGGTCAGGCTGAAATAGAGGTAATTGCTGAGAGTTTCGGAGCCGTCTCCCGGCCGGAAGAACGGTTCGTTGCTCAGCGCCTGGATCAGCCCGAACGAAAAAGCGAAAGCCATGCCGATGAGCAGGTAGATGCAGAGAACTCCCATCATCGTGTGGATCGTGACCTGTCGCCTTTCCTTGACCTGCCGGACGACCCCGAAGCCAATGATCGGTGTAGCCATCAGAACGAGGATCAGGCTGGACCAGCGAACGAACATCGGCCCCAGGTTGGAATCGAAGATGGCCAGATTGAACGCCACCGCCAGGCAGATGCCGATCACCACCCCGGAGACGACCCGCAGGCGAATGTCCGACTGAGCCGCGCGCAGGGAAGCGAACAGGGCGAATCCCTGAAGCATCAGTGCCGTCGCCTGAGACCATTCCTCGTCCGGGGCGGCCATGACGAAGATCATCGCCGCGAGGATCAGGATCAGCGCGATGCCGTACTGCTCCTTGCCGCGTTCCCGCAGCTTGGTCAAGTAAACCGTCCCAGGCTGAGGTCGGTGACGGTGAGCATGTTGCTGTTCTCCACCCGGCCGGCGGGAATGCTCCCGTCTCCGGCGAACAGCCGGCCCATTGCTTCTTCCTTGCCGTCGCCGGTGATCAGGAAAAGGATCTTGCGGGCCGCGCTCAGCACCGGGTAGGTGAGGCTCATCCGGCGCGTCCCCTGGTACTCGCCGCTGGTGATCGCGACCCGGCGGTCGGTCACGTCGAGGATCGGGTCGCCGGGCACCAGCGACGCGGTGTGCCCGTCGGGGCCCATGCCGAGGTGGATCAGGTCGAAATGTTCCGGAAGTGAGTACTCGTAGCTACGGGCGGCGGTTTCGAGGTCTTTGGCCCCGACCGGCATCGGCCGGATCGCGGCCTGGCACATCAACGGCAGGCTCAGCACGAGGTGGGTCAGGTTGCGCTCGAGACTGCCGGTCGGCGCGATGCGCTCATCGACCTGGAACAGCGAGGTCTTCGACCAGGGCAGGGTCCCTTCGGAAAGGATCTCCAGCATGCGCCAAGGGGTGTGTCCACCGCTGACTGCGAAGGTGAATACTCCCCGTTCGGAGATGGCCGCCTGCGCGGTCATCTCGATTATCCGGGCAGCTTCCTGGGCTGCCTCTTCGGCGTCGGCGACTGGCTTGGTGACCATCGCCTGGAACCTAGCTGTTGTCGGACGGTTTTTCGTCATGTCCTCCGAATTCCTTGCGCATCGCCGACTGGACCCGATCTCCGAAATCACCGAGACCGCGGGACTCGAACCGTTCGTAGAGCGCCGAGGTCAGTACCGGTGCCGGTACCCCTTCTTCGACTGCGGCGATCGTGGTCCAGCGCCCTTCTCCGGAATCCGAGACCCGGCCGTCGAACTCTTCGAGGCCGGGTGACCTGGCGAGTGCGGATGCGGTCAGGTCCAATAGCCAGGAGCCGATCACGCTGCCGCGGCGCCAGACCTCGGCGACCTCGGCGACGTCGATGTCGTACTGGTAGTACTCGGGATGCTGGAGCGGCGCGGTCTCGGCGTCGTTCTCGCGCTGCACCTTGCCGGCGTTGGCGTTCTTGATGATGTTGAGGCCCTCACCGAAGGCGGCCATGATGCCGTACTCGATGCCGTTGTGGACCATCTTCACGAAATGTCCGGAGCCGGTCGGCCCACAATGGAGGTAACCCTTCTCGGCCGGCGACGGGTCACCGTCCTTGCCGGGGGTGCGTTCGACATCTCCGAGGCCGGGGGCGATCGACTCGAAGATCGGCTCGAGGCGGCTATAGGCCTCGTCCGGTCCGCCGATCATCAGGCAGTAGCCGCGGTCGAGGCCCCACACGCCGCCGCTGGTACCGACATCCAGGTGGTCGATTCCGCGCTCGCCGATCTCTTCCGCGAAATGGATGTTGTCGCGGTAGTAAGTGTTGCCACCGTCGATTACCGCGTCGCCGCTGTCAAGTGCCGCGGCGACGTCCTTCACGGTTTCTTCGGTGATCTTGCCGGCCGGAACCATTACCCAGACGGCCCGCGGTGCGGTCAGCTTGGCGGCAAGGTCGGAGAGGTCGGATGCCGGTATCGCCCCCTCTTCCCCGAGGGCGGCGGTCACCTCCGGATTCACGTCGTAGACGACACAGGTGTGTCCATCGCGCATCAACCTGCGGGCGATGTTCGCGCCCATCCGACCGAGACCAACGATTCCGAGTTCCATGGCCGCATACTAGAACCTTCCAGTGCAGCCCATTCAGACCGGGGTATGAAGATCGGCCTTGCCGGTAGCCTGCCCGTCATGAGCGCGAAGAAGGATTCCGGAACTGCTGACCACACCGACGCCCTGGTGATCTTCGGGATAACCGGCGACCTTGCCCGCAAGATGACCTTCCGCGCCCTTTACCGCCTTGAAAAGCGTGGCAAGCTGGACTGTCCGATCATCGGTGTCGGTCGGCGCACTGACTGGGGCCACGAAACGATGCGCCAGTGTGCCCAAGAGTCGATCGAAAAAACCCTCGGCTCGATCGACGAGGAAGTTTTCGGCCGTCTCGCCGCACGAATGCGATTCGTTGCCGGCAACTTCGACGACACCGCAACCTACGACGTGCTTGCCGATGAACTCAAGGATTACAAGCGGCCACTTTTCTACCTCGAGGTCCCGCCAGTGCTGTTCTCGCCGGTGATCAAGTGCCTGGCTGCCGCCGGTCTGGCGAAGAACGCCCGTTTTGTCATCGAGAAACCCTTCGGCCATGACCTGGCTTCCGCCCGCGCGCTCCAGGACGACCTGACCGAAGTCCTCTCCGAGGAGCAGATCCTGAGGATCGACCATTACCTGGGCAAGGAACCGGTGATGGACATCACCTATCTGCGTTTCGCCAATTCGACCCTCGAACCGGTCTGGAACCGCAACTACGTCTCCTACGTTCAGATGACGATGGCCGAGAGCTTTGGTGTCGAGGACCGCGGCCGTTTCTACGACCGGGTTGGCACGATCCGCGACGTCGTCCAGAACCACATGCTTCAGGTGCTCGCGCTGGTCGCAATGGAGCCGCCCAACTCGAACCAGCACGACTCCGTACGGGCGAAGAAACTCGACCTGTTTCAGGCGATCCGCTCAGCCGAACCCGAACGTTGCGTGCGTGGCCAGTACGGCGGCTACCTGGACATCCGCGACGTCGCCGACGACTCGAACACCGAGACCTACGCAGCGCTCGAGCTCTCGATCGACAACTGGCGCTGGTCCGGCGTCCCGTTTTACATTCGCGCCGGCAAGTACCTGCCGGTGAAACACACCGAGGTACGGGTGGTCTTCAAGCGACCACCGCACATGGCGATCGGATCGAACGCAAAACCCGACCACAACCAGATGGTCATCCGCATCGATCCGGAACCCGGTGCGCGAATGAGATTCATCGCAAAAGCGGCCGGAGCGGACGCTTTCGAGCACGCCGACCTTGACGTCCTGTTCGAGAAGGAACCCGGCACCGAGCCCGAGCCTTACGAGCGTCTGCTCGACGACGCGATCCACGGACGGACCGAACTCTTCACCCATGTCGACGCGATCGACGAAACATGGCGTATCGTGCAGCCTCTGCTCGATAACCCCAGTCCGGTCTTCCCTTATGAAAAAGGTTCGTGGGGACCGTCGGAGGCCGAGCGGCTGGTCAAGGGCATCTGCCACTGGGATGAACCCTGGAGGCCGGTCGAAACGGCAGCAGAGCGCCAGATCCTCGGCGGATGAAACGCCTTCACCGCCCGCCACAGCTCCCGAACATAGGAACTTAGAACATGTCTGAAATACAACAGCTGAACATCGTTGTCGAAGTTCCGAAAGGAAGTCGCAACAAGTACGAGTACGACCCCGAGATCGGCGCGATCGTGCTCGACCGGTTCCTGTTCTCGTCGATGGTCTACCCCGTTGACTACGGTTTCGTGCCGCACTCGATGGGAGCCGACGGCGACCCGCTGGACGCCATGGTCTGCGTTTCCGAGCCGACTTTCCCCGGCTGCATCATCCCGGCGATGCCGATCGGCCTCTTCCGCATGACCGACGACGGCGAGACCGACGACAAGGTCCTCTGCGTGCCTTCGCACGACCCCAACTGGAGCTACATCAAGAACCTCGACATGCTGAGCGACCAGCTCCGTGAAGAGATCGCCCACTTCTTCTCGGTCTACAAGCAGCCGGAAGGCAAGCACGTCGACGTTGACGGCTGGTACCCGCTCGAGGCCGCCCTGGAAGTGCTGGAAGAGTCATACGAGCGCCAGCGCGACCTCGACGCCAAAGCAGCCGAAGCCGCCAGCTAGTCTGCGGAGCGCGAGCGCGACTTCGAGCTGCGGCCGCCCAGCAGGCAAAGGCCAAGCCCAATCACATAGATGACCAACCAGATCATCAACTCGACCGGCCCGATGTTGGCTCCCAGTGCGCCAATTAGAAGTGGAACCAGCAAAAACATCAGCACCGTGAATGTGACGGCAGCTCGAACGTTGGGCTTCAGGGACATCAGCAACTCTCCTCAGTAGAACTGGCGACCGACTCGGCTCGATCCTGGATCATGGCCAGGCCGCCATCAGGTGAAACTTGAGCCCGCCGGGTGGATTCCCGGGACCTCCAGGGCGTGCATGGCAAGGAGTAAGCGAGGATGCGAAGGGATTTGCCTTTTGGCAATGAGCGAGCTATCCGAGCGTCGACGCCGCCAGGCTCGTCCTGGTGGTTTCGGGAACCGCCCGTCGCTAAGCTGCGGCTTTTGCGGCAAGCTGCCCGCAGGCGGCGTCGATGTCGCGGCCGCGGGTGAGCCGAACGGTGGCGTGGATGCCGCGTTTCATCAGGGACGACTTGAAAACTTCAATCTGAGCGGGTGACGACCCCTGGTACTCGTTGCCGCTCGGGTTGAACGGGATCAGGTTGACCTTGAAGTCGTTCTTCGGCAGCAGCAGGTCGGCCAGCTGGTGGGCGAGTTCTTCACTGTCGTTGACGCCGTCGAGCATCAGGTACTCGATGTAGACCTTGCGTTTGCGCACGTGCCGCCATTCCCGGCAGGCGTCGACCACCTGTTTGATCGAGTACTTGTCGTTGATCGGCATGATCTTCGACCGCAAGGCGTCGTTCGGCGCATGGAGCGAGAGTGCGAGACGCACCGCCGGGCCTTCGGTGGTGACCCTTTCGATGCCCGGCAGCCAGCCAACCGTGGAGATCGTGGTGTGCGAGTTGGCAATGCCGAGCTCGGGCAGCCTCTCGCAGACGGCGAGCACGTTGTCGAGGTTCATCATCGGTTCCCCCATGCCCATGAAGACGGTGTGGTTGACCTCCTCCTTGCGCCGGAAATGGAGGGCCTGGTCGAGAATCTCGGACTCGGTCAGGTTGCGGCCGAACTTCATCTTGCCGGTGGCACAGAAGGTGCAGGTGAGCGGGCAGCCCGACTGGCTGGAGAGGCAGAGTGAGCGGCGACCGTCGCGGTAACGCATCAGCACTGCTTCGACGGGGCGCTGGTCGGGGGTGAGGAAGAGGGCCTTTTCGGTGCCGTCGACCGAAAGCGCCGAAGCGTCAACTTCGAGGGTCGAGATCGGTAGCTTTTCGGCGAGGTCACTACGCAGCCCGGCTGGCAGGTTGGTCATCTCTTCGAACGAAGAGGCACCGCCCGCAAGCCATTCCCAGACCTGTCTGGTCCGGTAGGAAGGCTGGCCTAGTTCGGCCATGGTCGTTTCGAGTTGCGTCAGATCCACGTCGACAAGTGTCGCATTGATCCAGCCTCGGCTCAGGCCGGGCCCTGTGGCTGCCCCAGCCAGTGCCGGATCTCGTCGCCGTGTTCGTCGATCGAGGGCGGCCGGCGCCGGGTTTCGGGCGGGGTCGCAGAGAGGCTGATCGGTGACCGGGCAGTGCGAACCCCGTCGTTTTCATCGATCGGCTCGAGGCCGAGCGATTCGGCCAGTTCGAAGCCGCCACCAACGTCATTTACCGGCCCGGCGGGCACACCGACTTCGTTGAGGATCCGAACCCAGTATTCGGTTGAATCAAGAGTCAGCCGCGACTCGAGCTCCGGCCGCAGGGCGTCGCGGTTACTGACCCGGTCCGCGTTGGTTCTGAAACGCGGGTCCTCCGCCAGACCAGGGGCCCCGATCGAGACGACCAGGTGCGAGAACTGGTGGTCGTTCCCGGCGCAAATCATCAGGGATCCGTCGGCTGTCCGGTAGGTCGCAAACGGCTCGATGCTCGGATGAACGTTGCCGAGCCGGCCCGGACTGACTCCCGTGCTGAGATAGGAAGAACCCTGGTTGGCAAGCGCGGCCAGAGCGGTCGAAAGCAGGTCGACACTCACCCGCTGGCCTACTCCGTCGCGGTCGCGGACCCTGAGTGCCGCAAGGATGCCGGTGCTCGCGTTCAGGCCGGCAATCACGTCGACCAGAGCCACCCCGACCTTGCTGCCTTCGCCGGTCGGGTCGCCGGTGATCGACATCAGGCCGCTTAACGCCTGGACCAGCGGGTCGTAGCCGGGCATCAACCTGCCGCCGGTTTCTCCGAACCCGGAGATCGAGCAGTAGACGAGGCCCGGGTTGTCGAGCGCGACCTCGTGGTAGCCAAGACCGAACCTCTCCATGGTGCCGGGCCTGAAGTTCTCGATCAGGACGTCGCTGCGACTGACCAGTTCCCGGGCCAACTTGAGGTCTGCGGAGTCCTTCAGATTCAGTGAGATCGACCGTTTGTTCCGGTTGACGGTCAGGAAATAGGTTGCGCGGCCCTCATCGTCGGTGGGCGGCTGCCAGGAGCGTGTTTCGTCGCCACCCGGCGACTCGACCTTGATTACGTCGGCCCCCAGATCGCCGAGGGTCATCGCCGCCAGCGGCCCGGCGAGGACCCGGCTGAAGTCGGCAACGAGAAGTCCGTCAAGTGCGCCCATGGATACATGGTGACGCCTCGAAGGCCGGACTTGCATGATCTATAGCCTGTCGGGTCGTGTCTTCCCCGCCGAATACAGCCGCGGCCCTATGCGTCCAGGGTCTGACGAAGCGTTACAACGACGGCACCCTGGCCCTCGAGAACCTCGACCTGGAGGTTCCCGCCGGCAGCTTTTTCGGCCTTCTGGGGCCGAACGGGGCCGGTAAGACCACTCTGATCGGTGCCGTCTGCAATCTGGTCCGCCCCACCTCCGGCTCGATTTCCGTGTTCGGCCATGCCGGGTCCAGCATGGAAGCCCGCCGCATGATCGGCATCGCCGAACAGGAGCCGAACCTCGACAAGTTCCTCACCGTCTTCGAGACGCTGCTCTATCACGGCGGCTACTACGGCATGGGCAAAGTTGAAGCATCGGA
>Ga0105046_10008045_pt1 | contig 16571 bp, 15 predicted proteins | sample MAT03_FD_78385 | JGI IMG/M metagenome (GOLD analysis project Ga0105046, IMG submission 78385) | Freshwater microbial communities from Lake Fryxell liftoff mats and glacier meltwater in Antarctica - MAT-03 (megahit assembly) | ecosystem: Environmental > Aquatic > Freshwater > Ice > Liftoff...
CCTGATGGCTGCTAACCATGCCGGTGAGACTGTTGGTTACGTATCGTATGAGGTTGATTATAAGCCAACAATCACCAAAATTCACAAACTATACCTGCTGCCACAAACGCAGGGGCAGGGCATTGGGAGGCTATTGATTGACGAAGTGGCCCGTAAAGCCTTAACCGCTGGTAACACCGCTTTGGGTCTGAATGTAAATCGTCAAAATCGGGCAGTACAGTTTTACGAGCGGATGGGTTTTTCAGTTGTTGCCCAAGAAGATATTGACATCGGTAACGGCTATCTGATGCAGGATTTCATTATGCAGAAACAGTTAACAAACTAAATCAACTTTAGCCCTTCTCCTGTTTTAGGAGAGGGGTTGGGGTGAGGTCTCCCATGAGAAAATTATTCCTCTCGCTCGCTATTGCCCTTGGGTTATTAATTGTCGTGTTGCTGGTCAATACGTTCCGTTCTACGTCGCGGCAATTGACAGATGTGTCGCCAGCTCCCGAGCTTGCTGGTTTTTCGGCAGATTCTGCTGTATCAAGGCTGGCAGAGAGCATTCGGTGCCGAACCGTTTCGTACTATGACTATTCACTGACCGATACGACTCAGTTCGATAAATTTATCACCCTTATCCACCAACGTTATCCGCTTATCCACAATCAGTTGAAAGAAGAGACCGTAAATCAGTACGGACTGCTCTATACGTGGCGGGGTAAAAATCCATCGTTGCCGCCTGTATTGTTACTGGGCCATTATGACGTAGTACCCGTGATTCAGGGTACCGAACGGATGTGGAAACGGCCGCCTTTTGCGGGCCTGATCGAAGGCGGTTTCGTGTATGGACGAGGCACGTTGGACGACAAAACTACCGTAATGGGTCTGCTCGAAGCGGTCGAGTACTTACTCAAAAACAATTACCAACCCGACCGGACAGTTATGTTGGCGTTTGGCCACGACGAAGAAACTACGGGCCAACGGGGGGCCAAATCTATTTCAGCCCTACTCGAAAAGCGTAATGTGCGGCCGGTGATGGTTGTGGACGAAGGGGGGGTAGTAAAAATGGATGGTATTCCAGGATTTCAAAAGCCTGTTGCGCTGATTGGCATTGGCGAGAAAGGATACCTGAGTCTGGAGTTGACAGTCACGGGCGAAGGCGGTCACTCGTCGAGGCCTCCCCGTCAGACAAGCATCGGTATTCTAGCGGCAGCGGTCGACAAGCTGGAGCAAAACCCGTTTCCAGCCCGGCTCGATGCAGGAATCGAACAATTGTTTAGTTATGTAGGTCCAGATATGCCTTTTGGGCAGCGGCTCGTCTTTGCCAATCAGTGGTTGTTTGGACCAGTCATAAAGAAAATTCTGAGTGGTTCAGCTGCGGGCGATGCCACACAGCGAACTACTACAGCCCCTACAATTATTCAGGCGGGTCAGAAGGACAATGTATTACCCATTGATGCAACCGCTACGATCAACTTTCGTATTCTACCCGGCGAAACACCCCAATCAGTAACTGAACGAGTGAAGGAGGTGATTGACGATAAGCGAGTTAGCGTAGAGAATTATGGAACCTCTCCACCAACCCCGCCATCGCCCCTTTCGGACCCAGAAGCCGCGCCTTTTGCGCAGGTTCATCGGAGTATTCGGAGTGTGTTTCCAGAAGCAATTGTTGCACCGTACCTGGTAGTAGGAGCTACTGATGCACGTTTTTACCGAGGCATTTGCCCAAACGTCTATCGTTTTATGCCCGTCCGCATGACCGACGAGACCCTGAAAATGCCCCACGGCACCAATGAACGCATTGCGATGAAAGACTACGCCGACATGGTGAAGTTCTATGTAATGCTCATTCGGAATAGCCAGTAGGTTAACTTTCATTGCCCTTCATCAACTCATAATTAGACTTTAGTCGTCCCATTTCCCGAGCCAGAAACGCCTGAAGTTCCTGATTGAAGGTGGCTTTTTCCTCATCGGGAAGGGCAGTATACAGGTCTTTCAATTCCTGGTTGATGGCGGCCCGTTCGGCATCAGAAGCCGCATTAATGGAACGGTAATGGTAGTTGCGAAAATCGAAATCAGGCATAATTCAGTACAATTCGTCAAGTTCTTCAAATGAGAGTGTAGGAATTTCGGCGACTAATTTCTTGTAGTATAAAGCGGATAGGCCCCACTCATTCTTACTGTTCTTTTGAAATGAGAAGCCTGTTTTTTCTAACAAAGCCCTTGACGCATCATTGGTTCGGAGCGGTTCAGCCTGGACTTCAAACAGCTTATAATCAGTAGGTAAGAGGCTGAGTAGATGGTGTAGTGCTTCTTCCGCGTAGCCCAATCGTCGATAGGGTTGGGCAATGGCATAGCCACACATACAGGGAAAACGCTTGCCATCCCACAGTTCAAAATTGACATCATAGAGATGTAAAACTCCCACCTTCGTACCGTCGTGAAGCCGGATAAACCAGTCAATACTACCGCGTTTTCCGCTATACCGACCTGTAACCAACTGATAGGCAACATACTCGTCCAGTTTTGGGCGTGACTTGAAAGGGGACATCACAAACGGGCTTTCATCATACTGGAACAAATCAAGCAACACCTGATAATTAGTCCAGGACAGCGTTTCGTACTGCAATCGTGTTGAAGGGGGCAGGTCCCGAAAACAGGGATGAGGAGTAGGATGTGGTCGGCCTATCTCGTCCCATTGACTCCGCATTTTCGCGTATAAATCAACAACCCAACGGGCATCGGGGTGTAGATCAATGGGCGGATCTCCCGACGGTGCAGGTGTCAGCGGTTCCATTAGTCCTCGTCGTCCTCGTCCGTAGTTATCATGGCCAACTCTTTCTGCCGGGCCCGCTCAATAGAGCCAGATACCCAGATGCTCACTTCATAAAGCAACACCAACGGTAAAGAGACTAAAAGCTGACTGTAAATATCTGGCGAAGGCGTAATCAGACCTGATATGACCAAGATCACAATGAACGAGTGCTTTCGGTACGATCGCATAAACGCAGGCGTTAGTATGCCAACTTTCGAGAGAACAAACGACACAATAGGCATCTGAAACATAAGTGCACAACCTAACGACAACGTAATCAAGGTGCCAATATACGACGTGATGTCATACTGGTTCTTGATTGACTCGTCTAACTGGTAATTCGCTAAAAAGTTGATAGCCAGCGGAGAAACGATATAATAGCCAAAGAACAAACCCATCAAAAATAACATGGACACAAAGAACGTGGCCCCACGAGCAGCCTTGCGCTCAGCTGTTTTCAGGCCCGGCTTAATGAACCGCCACAATTCCCAGAACGCATACGGAAAGGCAAAGCAGATACCGATAATTACCGACGAGGTAATACTCATAGTAAACTGATCGGCCATGCCTAAAGCCTGCAATGTAAAGTCTAATTTCTTGACACACAGGGCCGCATAACCCGTAAAATCAGCCAGCTTGCACATCTGCCGGTATGTCCAGAAGTCAGTACGGCTAGGACCCAGAATAACGAGTTTGTAAATATCTTTAATAAAAATAAAGGCTATAAGCCCAAAAACAACGATGGCTCCTACTGCCCGGATAATGTGCCAGCGGAGTTCTTCAAGGTGTTCCAGGAAAGACATTTCGACACCTTCTTCCACGGGTTCTTCTTCCTGGTCCAAAGGGCGTTCATCAAAAGCTTGGTCGAGTGGCATTTGTGAGTGATTGAGTGATTGGTGATTGAGTGATTTTTTTACGCGATCTGGTATAATCGCTCTACCACTCAATCACTCAATCTAAATTCTGTTACGCATACAACGGAAACGCCTTCATCCATTCGTTGATTTCCTCTTTAATGGACGAAATCCGGCTATCGTTGTCATGGCTGGTTAGTACTTCGTCGATATATACGACAATCTGCTCCATGTCCGATTCTTTCATGCCGCGAGTAGTCATAGCGGCCGTGCCAACGCGAATCCCCGACGTAACCATCGGCGATTTATCATCGAACGGAACCATGTTTTTATTAATGGTGATGTCGGCTTTAATCAGGGTGTTTTCCGCTAGTTTGCCCGTCAGTGCAGTAGCGTTGCCACCTTTGCTACGAAGATCAATTAGCATCAGGTGGTTATCCGTACCGCCCGAAATAATCGAGTAGCCTCGGTCGACAAAGGCACGCGCCATGGCCTGCGCATTAATTTGAACCTGATTGATATAGTCGGTATAATCGTCGCTCAGGGCCTCGCCAAAGGCAACTGCTTTGGCTGCAATAATGTGTTCCAGCGGGCCACCCTGCGTACCGGGGAATACCCCCGAATCGAGCAGGGACGACATCATCCGTAACTCACCTTTCTGGGTTTTGATACCCAAAGGATTCTCAAAGTCGTGACGCATCATAATCAAGCCACCGCGTGGGCCACGGAGGGTTTTGTGCGTTGTCGTCGTAACGATATGGCAATGATCGAACGGGTCGTTCAGTAAGCCTTTGGCAATCAGGCCCGACGGGTGCGAAATATCAGCCAGCAACAAAGCGCCAATCTGATCGGCAATGGCCCGCAGACGAGCATAATCCCAATCGCGGCTATACGCCGAGGCTCCGCAAATCATCATTTTGGGCCGCTCGCGCATGGCAGTTTCTTCTACTGTATCGTAGTTGATAACGCCCGTTTCGCGCTCCACGCCATAGAACGTAGGCCGGAAATATTTACCCGAAATGTTCACGGACGAACCGTGCGTGAGGTGCCCGCCATGCGACAGATCGAAGCCCAGGATCGTATCACCGGGTTTCAGGCAGGCCACAAACACGGCTGTGTTGGCATTGGCGCCCGAATGCGGCTGCACGTTGGCCCAGGTAGCACCAAACAGTTCTTTAACGCGGTCAATGGCAATTTGCTCAACCTGATCGACCACTTCGCAACCACCGTAGTAGCGCTTGCCAGGCAGGCCTTCGGCGTATTTGTTGGTTAACACACTCCCGGCGGCCTCCAGCACGGCGGGCGATACAAAGTTCTCGGAAGCAATCAGCTCAATACCCGACTCCTGCCGGTGTTGTTCTTTCGCAATAAGATCAAACACCTGTGTGTCGCGGGTAGTAGCGGTGGTTGTCGTTTCAGTGATCATATTCGGTCATTGGCCATTACTGACCTAACTAATTTATCCACAAAAATAAGTCATTTCGAGCAGGTATGCGAACAGGATGTTAAAGAGATGTCATCTTGTTTAGAAAGATGACATCTCCTAGGCGCTTATCGCTATTTTTGTTTTTTATTACAACGCGAGTTCCTAAACATTTCCCGTGATGACTACCCAAACTGACAAACAACCGCTGATTGACGAACTAAACCAACCGTTTTCTGTATCCGCAGAAGCTATTGAGTTTTACCGTGAAAAAGGATACGTAAAACTTAAAGACGTTCTAAGCCCGGCCGTGCTGGACTATTATGGGCAACTTATCAGCGAGCTGGTAATCAAACTGAATACGCTTACAAAACCAATGGAAGAGCGTACCACTTACGAACGTGCTTTTCTGCAAATTATGAACCTCTGGCGCGAAAACAGCGAGGTGCAGGAATTCGTTTTTTCGCGTCGACTGGCTCAGATTGCCGCCGATTTGATGAGTGTAAACGGCGTTCGCCTGTATCACGACCAGGCACTGTATAAAGAGCCTTCGGGCGGTATTACGCCCTGGCATGCCGACCAGTTTTATTGGCCATTGGCTTCTCCCAAGACCATTACCGTCTGGATTCCATTACAGGAAACACCGATGGAAATGGGGCCACTGGCTTTCGCCGAGGGCAGTCAGCAAGTAGAAATTGGCCGCGATATTGAAATCAGCGACGACAGCGAAAAGATTTTATCGGAAGCACTGCAAAGCAAGAATTTTCCGATGAATGATACGCCCTTTGAATTGGGCGAGGTGAGTTATCATGCAGGCTGGACGTTTCACCGCGCTGGCCCCAATGTGTCGGACCGCCCACGTAAAGTAATGACCATGATATACATGGACCGCGATCAGGTGGTAATGACCCCTCGAAACAGCTACCAAACGGCCGATTGGGCCACTTGGCTCGACAATGCACTGGTTGGCAGTAAACCCAGTAGCTATTTGAATCCGGTGTTGTTCGAGAAATAAACTTTTCTGTATATACCCTCCTTCCAGCTTTTTCTTCTCGTTTGGAATATTTTTGCAACGAACGTGTTAGTCATTGCATACGGTCTACTACCTGCCGACCAACTCTTTTTATGAAGAAATCGCTTGCCCTCTGGGCGTTTGTGTTGTTACCACTGCTCTCGCCAGGGCAGATTCGTCAGAATCCAGCCACATGGTCGTTTAGCGTCGATAAGAAAACTGCCAATGTAGGTGATATCGTCACCGTTCGGATGAAAGCTGTTATTGGCGATGGCTGGTACGTTTACTCAAACGATTTCGACCCAAACCTCGGCCCTAATGTTGCCGTGGTAACTATAAATCCCAGTCCCAATTATGAGGCTATTGGTAAAGCAATTCCTATTGGTGCAAAGAAAGAGTTTTCTCAACTATGGGGTGGCGAGATTAGTGAGTTCCACGGTCAGGCTCAGTTCACACAGAAAATCAAGATTCTAAAGCCAGGGACCATAATCGTTGGAAACGTCAATTTTTCTACCTGTTCGAGTAAAGATGGCGTTTGTTTACCGCCTGCCGATGCTCCATTCGAGTTGGCTGTCAACGTTGGTGCGGCTACTACGCCTACAACCGCAACGGCCACAGTAGCCTCCAGTGCCAGCCTAACCAAACCAGTAAGTACGTCAACTACAGCGGCTTCGACGGTAGCTGCTACGTCAACTGAGCCCACTTCGGAGAATGACAATGTAGCTTCAATGGAATCGCTTGCCCCCGTAAAAAGCGACAATGCTGACTCGCTCACTGCTCTTGAAGGGACTCAGGATCAACAGGCCAACGGTTCTCTTTGGGGATTTGTTCTGACGGCTTTTCTATCGGGCTTAGTGGCCTTGCTCACGCCTTGTGTGTTCCCAATTATTCCAATGACGGTTAGTTTTTTCACTAATCAGAAGGGCGGAACCTGGAAAGCGTTGCTGTACGGTCTGTCGATTATTGCTATTTACGTACTGATTGGCACCATCGTGTCGCGGTTCAATGGACCTGCTTTTGCCAATTTTGTGAGTACGCACTGGTTGCCCAACGTGTTGTTTTTTGCCGTTTTCTTTGTGTTCGGTCTGTCGTTTTTGGGGTTATTCGAGCTTGTGCTGCCAAGCTCATTAGTCAACAAGGCCGATGCGCAATCGGAGCGGGGTGGTGTTCTGGGGATTCTGTTTATGGCGTTCACGCTGGTTCTGGTGTCGTTTTCCTGCACCGGCCCCATCGTGGGAAGTTTGCTGGTGGCTTCGGCCGGGGGCGAGGTAATCAAACCTATTGTGGGGATGGCAGCTTTCTCGTCGGCCTTTGCCATTCCGTTTACGTTGTTTGCGCTATTCCCGCAGTGGCTCAAAAGCCTGCCCAAATCGGGTGGCTGGCTCAATTCGGTGAAGGTGGTGCTGGGATTCCTGGAACTGGCGTTGGCGCTCAAATTCCTGAGCATCGCCGATCAGGTGTACCACTGGAACCTCCTTGACCGCGATGTCTTCCTGTCGTTCTGGATCGTCATTTTTGCGTTAATTGGATTCTACCTGTTGGGTAAAATTCGCCTGCCACACGACAGCGAGACCAAAATGGACAGTGTTCCGCGGTTGTTGCTGGCAATGCTCCTTTTTGCTTTTGTGGTCTATATGGTGCCGGGTTTGTGGGGAGCTCCACTCAAAGCCTTAGCGGGTTATCTGCCCCCTGAAACCTCGCAGGATTTTAATATAAGTGAGCAATCGTCGGCGGGTAGCAGCAGTTTGCAGTCAGCAAATAGTGGCATGGCCAACCGCCGATATGCGAACTTGTTTAAGATGCCGCACAAGCTGGACGGATTCTACGATTTGAAAGAGGCCCTGACCTATGCCAAACAGGTGAATAAACCGGTGTTCATCGACTTCACGGGACACGGTTGCGTGAACTGCCGCGAAATGGAAGCCCGCGTCTGGTCGGAACCCAACGTACTGTCGCGCCTTCAAAACGATTACGTGGTTGTGGCCCTGTACGTTGACGACAAAACCGAGTTGCCGCAAGCCGAGTGGTACACGTCGACCTACGACCAGAAGGAGAAAAAGACTATTGGAGCGCAAAACGCCGACCTTCAGATCGTCAGGTTCAACAACAATGCGCAACCGCATTATTGCCTAGTTGACCACAATGGTAAATTGCTCGTTCGCCCTAAAAACTACGACCTTAACGCCGACAACTTCGCGAAGTTTCTGGATTCGGGGAAGGCGAAATTTGAAGGAAAAAAGAGTTAATTGGTACCGTAAATACTCCGTTGCAACTCTGGTTTTCACCGAAGTGATAGTTAGTTTCTGCCGTTTTAAAGCCTATTTCCAAGTAAAGATTTGCTTTCAGCAACGGATTATTTACGGCATCAGTTTTAATTTAGGGCCTATAAATCAACAGATACGATGGAAGCGCTCATTGAGCTATCAGAATACGAGCAGGAACGCAACAAGCCTATGCCCAGCAAGAACCACGCAATTATTCAGTCCAACCTGATTGTTGAACTGACAATCCCATACAGGGATAGGTACAGACTTCTGTCAGAAGTTAAATTGAATACACCCCCTGCGGACATGGTTCCCGACGTAGCTATTTATCCGCTGATGGAGTTTGATTCACTGCACGATGAAACGAAGATGGACGAAATGCCGTTGGCTGCCATTGAGATTATTTCGCCCTCGCAAGGCGATCAGGAATTGGTTGAGAAGATTGCCCGGTATTTCGATTTTGGCGTGAAATCCTGTTGGCTCGTTCAGCCAACGTTCAGAATCGTAACGGTCTTTTCCGATAAAACGACCTTCAAAACGTTCATCGACGGTGAGTTGCACGACCCAGTTCTGGACATAAAAATTGATCTGAAACGTATTTTCTGCTAAAAAAAGAAAGCCGGGTCCAAGTGGCCCGGCTTCTCCGATTCAGTCGCATCGGCGATCCGATCGTAGGTTCAACAAAAACGATCTTTTATGTTCTGTAGCGCGGTCGGTGCGCCGACGCGATTCCTAAACCGCGCTTTTTAGCAAAATTTGGCTTTCAATTATATAGCTGGCGTATGACGCGCGGTTTGGAAAACCACGCTACACTTTACTGGCCGATCGGGAAGGAGTAGCCCAGTGAGATGCTGACTCCCCGGTTCCGAACGGGTAACTGTACAACTGGTACTTCGATTTGGCGAGTTAGACCGTAAACGTAGCGGCCTTCGAGCATAAACTGCCCGGCTCCGGCGTTGAACGCCAATCCGAGACCACCTACGCCACTCACATCCCATTTGTTGAGCACACCACCAAGGGGCAGGTTAAAATTCAGCGGTTGGGTGCGGAACAGGCCATCACCACGGGCACTCACACGGCTTCCGGCGGCATAACTCACGGCAGGACCGGCAATAATATAAGGCTGTACAGGGCTGTCTGAACTCGCTAAGTTGATTTTAAGCAACAGCGGCACGTCAATATTTCTGGTCTGGAGCGCAATGCGCGCACCCAGTGGAATGTTTACGCCTAACACGTTGAAATCGAAACTTTGCCGGATTACCAGCCCTTTTTGAGAATACCCCACTTCGGGCCGGAACGATACGTACGCACCCAGTGGAATGTCTAAGAAAAAAGCGCCCTGTGGTCCGGGTGCTAACTGAAAATTCGGGGTGTAACTGTCGAGTATCGAGGGCTTGGAAACGGTACCCCAGTGGGCACCACCCCGGAAACCAACTTGTACTTGAGCAAAGGTTGTAGTGGCGGAGAAAAGGCCCGTGGCAACGGCGAGGGCAAGGACGATTCGTTTCATTTTTCTTGTTTCTTTTCTTGTTTACCAGTCCAAGCAGGATTGGGGAACGTCGCGTTTTTGTTGATTTTCGGACGTTTCTGGTACTTGGATGTAAACCGGAAATAAAGGATTAACCGGGTAGAAAAATATTTTCAAACCTTCTGTCCATTACACGAAGGACACAGAAACATTGTACTGGTCATGTATCTTTACAAACTACGCGACAGTCAAGATCAAGATGAAATACATTAAACCGACCAAATTTAGCTATCTGCCTAAGCCACTTTCTTTTCTGGATTTGCTTGGTCTTTTCGAATGTGATCCATTTGGTAACTCTTTGTTAGTCAAAAGAATGCTTATTGGGCTTATCGGTTGGTTTACCTATGCCCGCTACACCGTAGTGAACCGAATTGAGATTGAAGGGACGGAGCATATCGAGAACCTCCCCATTAACAACGTACTGTTCCTATCGAACCACCAGACCTACTTTGCTGATGTAATTGCCTTTTTTCACATTTTTTGTGCGGTTAAATGGGGATTTAAAAACACGTTGCTTCCACCCATGTATTTGCTTAGCCCCCGCGCTCGTAACTACTACGTGGCGGCTTCCGAAACCATGAAGAAGGGGATTCTGGCCCGGCTGTTTTCTATGGGTGGGGCCATCACCGTTGAGCGCTCGTGGCGGGCTGATGGGCGCGATGTGAAGCGGTCGGTCGATACGTCGGCAACTGACAAAGTAGGTAAAGCATTAGCACACGGCTGGGTGGTTAGTTTTCCGCAGGGCACCACAAGCCCTTATGCTCCCGTGCGTAAAGGAACTGCTCACTTGATCCTTGATAGTCAGCCAATTGTGGTGCCGATTGTGATCAATGGGTTCCGGCGTGCTTTTGATAAAAAAGGGCTTCGCTTCAAAAAAAGAAACACGCTGTTAACCGTTCGTATTAAAGCCCCGCTTATTTTCGGGCCCGATGATTCAGTCGAAGAAATCACGGCAAAAGTCCGGGCAGCCATTGAGCAGGACACCCCCGATTGGGTTGCCGGAGGCAAGCCAGAGCAGTGAGCAGTTGGCAGTGATCAGTGAACAACCAACTGCCCCGACATTAGTGCTCACTGTTAACGGCTCACTGCCTACTACTCGCCCAGTGGAACATTTCCATTTTCTGATTTAGCAACAGCACATCATCTTCAGAGAGAGTCACCGTTCGGCGGGCGGCTTGCAGCGTGCGGACTAAATCCAGGGTTTCGGCTAAGTCGGTGCCGGTACGTTTGCTGAGCGTTTCGGCAAAGTCGTTGTCCAGCACCGTCGTCGACAGGCCGTAGCGTTCGCGAATGTTGGTCAGGAAATACTGGATCATTTTCTGGCCCAGGTTGTTATGGTCGGCTTGCTGGTAATAAACCCGACCCACGGTCTGCACAAATTCCAGCGACGTGTTGCGGGGCGGCTCCACCACCGGAATAACCCGCTGAGTTCGTTTTCCGGCAAAGAGCGCATAAAATAATAAGCCAGTAACCAGCACGTAGTACGCCCAGGTTAGGGCAGGTTGGCTCATCACGTATCGGAAAATGGATTGCTGTTCTTCAGTAAATCGGCCCTGTTTCTGATACTCGTCCCAGTAGGTTGGTCGAGTGGGTAGATATGAAAGTGCTTTGAATGCATAGTCGGACGTTTTGCGATCCAGCACATAGAAATTGGTGAAGGCAAGTGGTAGGTTATGGATGAAAAAGTAGCCTTTCCTGTACTGTATCCGAATATAGACCGGCTCGTTACGAGCGTTTCGACCCAATACGACCGTATTTTTCGGGTCTTTCGTGACTAGATAATTTCGACCATCATCGTGGAAAAAATTGTAGCCTCCGGGTTTTCTGAACGGTGGGTTTGTGAAATTATTGATCAGTAGTGTATCCCGTAGCCGGGGGCGTTTTATCAATGCCCGGAAACCCAACAGTTTGCCCAGCGTATCGGGGAAGTAATAAGCCGACAGAAACACATTATTGCCACGCCCGACGTAAGCCAAAAGTTGCTGCTGGTCGTTTGCGTCGAAATCGACAGAACGAGCCACGAAGATAAAGTTACTGTTGGCAGGTAACCTGTTTTCAGTCAGGTAATTATAGGCTGGCACCCGAACGTTGGTGATTGCTGGTTGCCGCATTACTGAAGGTAGCAATTCATACAAAGCCTGCGTTCCAAACGGGATTTTATCGGTGTTTTTGTAGGTCGGTTCCCAGTCAAGGGGTTTGGGCCGGTAATGCTCAAAGAGCCCGTAGGCAAGCACAAACGTCAGGAGAATGAAAAAATAGCGGTTAAGTTTCATGACTTCGAAGTGCTGAGGGTTGGCAGCTGCCGGGCAAAGGCACCAAAATCACTCTGTAACGTCTCAAACTGAGCTTTGTCAACCGGGAAATCGCCGTACCAGACATAGTCGAAATCGCGGGTAAGGCCGTTAAACCCGGTAGCAAACGGTTGCCCAGCCAGTTCGTAACCGTACTGCTGGTTAGTTTTGTCGGGTTTCCAGTCGATTAGGTGGCGGTCGGTAAGTTGTTTGAGGGTTCGGAGATAAAGCAGCCGCACCCCCAGCCGATAATTACCCTGTTCGGAAGCGACTTCTAACTCCTGGTCAAAATTGATGGCGTGGATATCTTCTTTAAGGTTTTCGTAGTTGAGCGTTGTTTGGCTTCCTCGCCTTGAGACCAGAAAACCCAGAAATTCGGCTTTTATGCCTAGATAGATAACCAGTGCCGTAATAGCGATCAACATGACGTATCGCCAGAATCCCTGGTAGGCTGGGCCGACAAAAAACTCGCGTAACTGCCTGAAAAACCAGTTAAAAAACTTCCCGATCAGGCTATCCGGCGGTGGAACATCGTCGCTGTATTGGTAATCTCGATCCGTTCGGTAGGTGTTCAGGCCACTTTCAGAGGGGTAACGGGCCGTTTGGAGGGAACGGTCGTCGGGAGCATCCACCATGACCGTGTCGCTAGGATCGTCGGCTATTTCATCGACATCGTATTCCTCAACTTCGTCTTGTATTGGGGAGTTTTTTTCACGGCGGGTGGTGTCGGCCACAACGGTCGAGTCGGCGGCTGGTGTCTGAGCGATGGCTGGAGTTGCCAACAGACAGAGAATGGCAAGTAGTGAAAATAGCCTATCCATACAATTCATCATCGGCCAGTTGCGTTTGCGAAACGGTTTCACCAATTGAGTCAATACGGGTAATCAGGCCAAGGTGCTCGCGCTTCTCGACAAGGTTGTAGTATTGAAATCCGACGGCTAATACCACTACTACCAAAAACAACAGCAGTGCCAGCACCAGAAAGGCTCCCAGAAATGACAAAACTAAGGGAGGCAGCATAGGCAGATGAAAGACGTTTTTAACAATATCCCAAAGTATAATGGGCACTATAATCAGGCTAAGCAGCGATAAATACACAAAACCCATAATCACCAGTAAGCCAAACGTCGCCCACCAATTGTCCTGCATCAGGGTAAAACTCCGACTAAACGCGTGGCCCGCTCCGGCATCTTCCAGCACTACAATACAAAGCATGGGAGCCAGCGCTACGGCGAAATAGATTCCCGGCAGAAACAGAATCAATGACCCGACAACATACAGCATTCCGTACAACACAATGGTGATTACAGCCCGGCCAAATGCTCTGCGTACTTCGCGCCAAACGGTTCCTACTGGCACTGGCCCCCCCCCGGTTTGGCCATACACTTTCAGGTGGCAATAGGTTACGAGCGGAACCAGCCAGAACGAGAGTACGTAGGCCAGAAAGCTAATGACCGAGGCCCGGGTGGCCAGCCCAAATATGTTGCCCCGCACCGACGACTCGCCAAGGCCGCTGGCAATGCCTGCCACCAGCACTACCGGACCGGCAATGTAGAGTAGAGAAAGTCCTAAACTCCTGAATTGCTGCACGATGTACTGAAACGTGGCGTTGATTTTCTCGCCGAAATCGCGTTGTTGGTATAAAGTAATCATAAAAAGAACAGCACGCGGATAACGCAGATGAAGCGGATTAACGCAGACAAATCCGTGAATATCCGCTCCATCTGCGTTATCCAAATTATTGCCGATTTAAGCGGATTGGATACCAGATAAAATACCAACCAATAAAAACTGCGGATACGCCAATGATAAGGGCACTGATTACGGGTGGTAACGTTAACCGGGTGACATAACTCTCCAGGAATCCAGCCACCACAAAAATAGGGATCAGTCCAATTGCGATTTTTAAACCTTGTTTCGACCCCCGCTTAAACGATTCAAGCCGGGAATACGTCCCCGGAAACAAGAGGCTGTTGCCCACCGTAAGGCCAGCGCAACCGGCAATTATGATGGCCGATATTTCGAGTGTACCGTGAATCCAGATTTTCAGAATAGACTCTAGTAGTAGTCCCCGTTCGTAGAAAAAATATTGAAAGGTCCCCAACATAACGCCATTGTAAAACAGGATAATGATGGTCCCAAACGAGGCCATCAAGCCCGCTACGAAGGTGCGCAACGAAACCCCGATGTTGTTGTAGGTGATTGCCAAAAACATATCGGCCCGGTCATCGCTATTATAAACGCCCAGCGGATCGCCTTTTTTAATGTTTTCTAGGGTCATATTCACGTAGCTATCGCCCAGAATCAACCGCACAAAGGTATCGTCGTTGGCCGCCGACAGCCAGCCGACTAAACACGCTAATCCGAAAAAGATGGCTGAGACCAACAACAGGCGGTGTGACTCCCGAAATATCATTGGCAGTTCGTGCGTCCAGAATACGATGAACCGGTTTTGGTCGTCGCGTTTGTTTTGCATCAGACCCCGGTGCATTTGGGCGGCAGCACTGTTGAGGTACTTTGTGACGTTCGATTCGGGATAAAACGTCCGGGCGTACGACAGATCATCCGTCAGTTCAATGTACCGATCTGTGAGTTCATCCGGGTCAGCTCTGGCCGAGGGGTCGGCAAGAGTTTCTTCATACTCACGCCATTTAGGCGTATTTCGTTTAATGAACGCTGCTTCGCGCATGGTACGGAGTTTAGAAACTCAAGTTACAAAAAAAGAGATAACATCTTGTTTGGAAAGATGTCATCTCTTCGAATTCTTTACCGAAACAGGTTGTTTCAGTTATTCAACTACGCTCAGCTTCACCAGATTCGTTTTGTTTTGCTGCGAGAGTGGCATACTGAGTGTATTGATGAAAATATCGCCTGATTCCAGCGAATTACGTTCAATCAATACCGCTTTGATCTCATCAACCGTTTGCTCGATTGTCTTTCCCAGATCGAGCGTATACGGAAGCACCTGAACACCCCAATACAAGCCCAACGTGTTACGTAGACGTGCATCAGACGAGAAAATGTATAGATCGGCTTTAGGGCGATGATGCGCCAGTCGGAAGGCTGTGTATCCTGATGTTGTAATACCAATTACGGCCCTTGCTTTGGTATCTCGCGCCAATCGGCAGGCACTCATTACCACGTTGTCATTCAGCACGTTCTCGGTTGGCTCCTCGTTTACGTGGGCGTGATACCGGAAATAGATCTTATCCGTTGATGTCTCTACCTGATGAATGGTGTTGGCCATGCTCTCCACCGCCAGAATCGGGTATTTACCCGAAGCCGTTTCGGCACTAAGCATCACCGCATCGGCCCCGTCGAGTACCGAGTTGGCGATGTCGTTGATCTCGGCGCGGGTTGGGCGGGGCGCGTCGATCATGCTTTCGAGCATTTGGGTGGCCACAATCACAGGCTTAGCGGCCCGGTTGCACTTTTCCACCAGCATCTTCTGAATCATTGGCACCTCTTCGGCAGGGAGTTCCACACCAAGGTCACCGCGGGCAACCATCAGACCATCGGTAGCCGCAATAATTTCGTCGATGTTTACAATGGCTTCAGGTTTTTCGATTTTGGCGATTACCCGCGTGTTTTTGCCTTTCGATGCAATATATTTTTTAATGTCGAGAATCTCCGAAGCTTCCCGAACGAACGAGAGAGCGATCCATTCGACATCATTTTCCAAACCAAAATCGAGGTCAGCCCAGTCTTTATCGGTTACAGCAGGCATCGATACTTTCGTGTTGGGGAGATTCACACCTTTCTTTGACTTCATAGAGCCGCCATACACAACCTCGGTAATAACATCGGTGCCTTCTATGCCTAGGACACGTACTTCTAGCTTACCATCGTCCATCAAAATACGCTCACCCGGATGTACATCTCTGTACATGTCTTTGTAGGGCGTACTTACCCGTTCGGCTGTACCAATAATGTCATCATTGGTAAATGTTAGCTTATTACCAGCTAAAATCATCACTCCATCTTTGTTCTCGACGTTGCCGATACGGATTTTCGGCCCCTGCAAATCCTGCAAAATGCAGAGATTCAGGTTGTGCTCTTCATTCAGTTCGCGAATGCGTTTAACGCGCTCTAAATGGTCTTCGTGGGTTCCGTGGGAAAAATTCAGGCGGAAAACGTTCACTCCGGCTTTTGCCAGTGCCAACAGCTGGTCTTTGGCTTCGGAAGCCGGGCCGACGGTGGCAACAATCTTGGTTTTCTTGGACATGAGGGCGCTACAATTGGATCAATTTCACCAACAACGAGGGCAAAATTAACCCGATAGCGGGAAACGGCAAGGAAAAGGAGTGAACAACGAATAGTAAACAGTGAGCAGTGAATAGTTGTCGGCATAACTTATTCTCATGCGCCAGCAACTGTTCACTGCTCACTGCTCATCGTTCAC
>Ga0105046_10008046_pt1 | contig 16570 bp, 18 predicted proteins | sample MAT03_FD_78385 | JGI IMG/M metagenome (GOLD analysis project Ga0105046, IMG submission 78385) | Freshwater microbial communities from Lake Fryxell liftoff mats and glacier meltwater in Antarctica - MAT-03 (megahit assembly) | ecosystem: Environmental > Aquatic > Freshwater > Ice > Liftoff...
GGTCCGGCCGAGATCGACGGGACCGGCCAGTTCCTGCGGGCCGCCGATCCCGTGTCGCTGGCCGCGGTCACCGACCTGGTGGTCGACGACGGATCGATCGACGAGCTCGCCCGCATCGGGACCATCGCCGTCGACCGCGACACTGCCGACAGCAAGAAGTTGACCGTGGGGAGCACGCTGGCGGTCACCTACCCGGCGACCGGCTCCCAGCCGCTCACCGTCGTGGCCGTCTACGGGCCATTGGCGATCGCCGGCCCTTCGTTCACGGGGTTGGAGACGTTCGAAGCCAACAACCAGGTCCAGCTCGACCAGGCCGTCTTCGTGAAGCTGGCTCCCGGAGTGACCGAGAGTGAAGGTCGGGGGGCCATCGCTGCGGTCACGAACGGATACCCCAACGCAGACCTCCAGAACAAGACTGAGTTCGCCGACGCGGTCGTGGGCCAGATCAACCAGCTCCTGAACCTCGTGTACGTGCTGCTCCTGCTGGCGATCGTCATCGCCCTCATCGGCATCGCCAACACGTTGGCGTTGTCGATCTTCGAGCGCACCCGCGAGCTGGGGTTGCTCCGCGCCGTAGGGATGACCCGACGTCAGATGCGCTCGACGGTGCGTTGGGAGTCGGTCATCATCGCGGTGATGGGTGCCCTGCTCGGCCTGCTGATCGGCGCCGCCTTCGGTTGGGCGCTGGTCACTTCTCTGAGGGGTGACGGCTTCACCAGTCTGACCGTGCCGGTGGCCCAGCTGATCGTGGTGGTGGTGCTGGCCGCCGCCGCGGGGGTGCTGGCCGCCGTGGCGCCGGCGCGACGGGCCGCCCGCCTCGACGTCCTCGACGCCATCGCGTCATCCTGAGCGCTGGTCAGAGCTTGTCCGACAACGGCGAGAGCAGATGACAGATCGACAGGGCAATGTCGTCAACTGGCGCCCGCACCATGGCGGCGCGCTCGTGGGCCTGACCCGGTCGGTCTCGGTGGCGACCTCAGTCCTTGGTCAGGACGGTCGACACGATCTTGGAGATCTCTCCGCTCGAGTCGTCGGGCACGATGTAGCCGGCTTCGTCGCGAATGTCGTCCCAGTGCTCGGCGATGTCCTCCGCGGTGAGGCCGGGGTTGTAGTACCCCGGCGTGAGGCCGATGAAGAAGCGGCTGATGATGCCACCGGCGGCGGAGTAGACCTCGCCGCTCACCGGGCAGCCCTCCGAGGCCAGGTAGGCCACGAGAGGGCTCACCAGCTTCGGGTCGAGGGCCTCGCCAGCGGCGCCGAACATCTCCTCGGTCATCCGGGTCTTGGCCACCGGGGCGATGGCGTTGGCCCTGATGTTGAACTTCCGCCCCTCGATCGCCAGCACCCGGGTGAAGCCGACGAGGCCCATCTTGGCGGCGCCGTAGTTGGCCTGGCCGAAGTTGCCCAGGATCCCCGAGTTGGACGAGGTCGACACGATGCGGCCGTAGCCCTTCTCCCGCATGATCAGGTAGGCCGGCTGCGTGACGTAGAAGGCCCCGAGGAGGTGGACCTGGATCACGGGCTCGAGGAGTTCGGGCGTCAGGTTGTGGAACGACTTGTCGCGCAGGATGCCGGCGTTGTTGACCACGATGTCGACCGTGCCGAACGAGTCGACCGCCGTCTGCACCAAGGCCTTTCCGCCGTCGGCGGTCGCCACGGAGTTCGTGTCGGCCACCGCCTCGCCCCCGAGCGCCACGATCTCCTCGGCCACCTGCTGGGCCGGCCCCACGTCCCCGCCCTCGCCCGACACCGACCCACCTAGGTCGTTGACCACGATGCGGGCGCCGCGGCGAGCCAGCTCCAGCGCGTGCTCGCGGCCGAGCCCGCCTCCCGCTCCGGTGATGATGGCGACTCTTTCGTCGAAGCCGATGTCGGCCATGGGGCTTCCTCCTGTGCGCCCGGGGGCGGCGAGTTGATCGAACCGCCAGACAGTACCGAGGTCGCGCTCTCGCTACCCACCCGCCGGGTCCGGGCGCCGTCGGCGGTCTTCGCGCCCGACCTCACCGCCCGGTAACGTCAATCGTCCGTTCTCTCGCCACCGGGCGGGCTGCATCCTGGAGACGACCGCACCCATGGTTTCGCCCATCAGCACCGAGCAGGTCTTCCGCCGCCACCAGAAGGTCGTGGCCGCGGTCGACCTCCCGGGCGTCGCCGCGGGCACGCCCGGCAAGGTGTACTACGTGGCCGGGCTCACCTGGATCCGCTACCACGTGCTGTTCGAGAACGGCATGGAGCTCTCGAGCCTCGACGCCGCCGTGCTCGCCGACCGGAAGGCCTGGAAGGCCGAGGCCGAGCAGGTGGCGCACGACGCCCAGCAGGCCCGGTGGGAGATCGAGCGCCGGCAGCGGCGAGAAGAAGCACTGGCCAACCTGGCCGACGGTCCTGCCGGTCACTGACGTCCATCGGGACCATCCGCACCCGGCGGCTCGCCCGGTGCCCTACCACGAGGGGGACGCCATGAAGTTGGGTATGCAGATCGACTACGCAGGGGGCTTCAAGGCGTCGGCGGCGAAGGTGTCGGCCTACGAGAAGGCCGGCCTCGACATCGCCTGGGTGGCCGAGGCCTACGGTTTCGACGGCCCCAGCTTCATGGGATATCTGGCCGCCAGTACCGAGACGGTCACCATCGGTGCCGGGATCCTGCCCATCTACACCCGGACCCCGACGCTGATGGCCATGACGGCGGCGGGTATCGACGCCTTGTCCGACGGCCGGTTCATCCTCGGTCTCGGTGCCTCCGGGCCGCAGGTCATCGAGGGGTTTCATGGCGTGAAGTACGACGCCCCCCTCGGGCGCACCCGCGAGATGATCGACATCTGCCGGGCGGTGTGGCGTCGTGAGCGGGTCACCTATGACGGCCGCCACTACCAGCTGCCGCTTCCCGCCGACCAGGGCACCGGCTTGGGCAAACCCCTCAAGATCATCGCCCGGCCCGTCCGCGAGACCATCCCGATCTGGGTGGCGGCGCTCGGGCCGAAGAACGTGGCCATGACCGCAGAGAAGGCCGACGGTTGGCTCCCGATCTTCTTCGTGCCCGAGCGCGCTCGTGAGGTCTGGGGTGCTGACCTCGACAAGGGGGCGGCGAAACGCGACGCAGCGCTCGGCCCGCTCGAGATCGCAGCCGGCGGGGTGGTGGCGATCGGCGACGATGCCGGGCCGATCGCCGAGATGACCCGTCCGATGGTCGCCCTCTACGTCGGGGGGATGGGGGCCCGGGGTCGCAACTTCTACAACGACCTCATGTGCCGGTACGGCTACGAGGCCGAGGCGGCCGAGATCCAGGACCTGTATCTCGACGGCAAGAAGGACGAGGCCGCGGCCAGGGTGCCGGCCGAGTTCCTCGAGCTCACGAACCTCTGCGGCCCGGAGGGCTTCGTGAAGGAACGGCTCGCGGCCTTCGCCGAGGCCGGGGTGACCGTGCTCAACATCATCCCGGTGGGGGAGGACCCGCTCGCCATCATCGAGCAGGTCAAGGAGTGGACTTCCTGAGCCGGTCCGCGCTCGGTTCGATCGTCAGCGCCGCGAGGCCACCCGGTCGAGCACGGCCTCGGCCTCGGCCACGAAGCGCCGCACCAGCTCACCGGCGGGCACCAGCTCGTCGATGGCCCCCACGCCCTGCCCCGCGGGCCAGAACTCGACATCGGGGTCGACCTCGGTGTCGGGGCCGAGACCCAGGTGGTTGGCGCCGTCCTCCATCGATTGCACGAACTGGGCCGGGAACGGCTGGATCTGGCGGTCACCGGTGTCGTAGCTGCGGGTGTAGGCGTTGGCGTTCACCCGGCACGTCTTGCCGGTGAAGGCCCGGCTCACGACTGTGTCGTCCTCGTGCATGGCGAGCAGGCGTTCTTTGTACCCCGGGGTGCTGTACGCCTCGGGAGTGGCGATGAAGCGGGTGCCCACCCAGATCCCCTCGGCTCCGAGAGTCAGGGCGGCGGCCAGTCCTCGGCCGTCGAACAACCCCCCGGCGGCCACCACCGGAACCCGGCCACCGACGGCGTCGACGACCTGGGGCACCAGCGCCATGGTGGCCACGGTTCCGGTGTGCCCGCCCGCCTCGGTGCCCTGGGCGACGACCAGGTCGCAGCCCGCTTCCACCGCAGCAACTGCGTGGCGGACCTTGCCGCACATCGACGCCACCAGCACGTTGTTGCGGTGACAGAGATCCACCACGTCGCGGGGCACGCCGAGGCCGGCCACGAACACACGCCCGCCGTGGTCGATGATGGCTTGCACCTGGCGCGGCATGTCGCCGGGCATGGCCGTGAGCAGATCGACTCCGAACGGCTTGTCGGTGAGGGCGCGCACCTTGTTCATCTCGTCGACCATCCGGGTCGCGCTCATCGTGGACGCGCCCAGGCAGCCGAAGCCCCCGGCCTCGCTGACGGCCGCCACGAGTTCGTGGTAGCTCACGCCGCCCATGCCGGCCAGCATCACGGGGTGCTCGATCTCGAGAATGTCGGTCAGAGGCGTGCGCATGCCCGTCAGCCCACACGCTGGTGGCGGGAGCGTCAAGCAGCATCGCCCCGTCGCCCCCGTTCCGCCGGTGGGCTTCGGCGGCTACTCGTAGTCGCGGAGCCGGGCCTCGACCTTGGACAGCAGGCGGGCCAGTTCGGACCCGGCCGCTGGTGCCGGTCGGTCACCGGCCGTGGGGAGCGCAGTGGCGGCGCTCGCCTCCATGATGTCGTCGGCCGACCGGACCCGCTCGTCGATGGTCGGTGTGGGTCCACTCCAGTCGATGAGTGACGGTCGGTCACCGTTCTGGGCGACGGCGCCGGCGAAGCTCATCGCTTCGGCCGGGTGCAGGATCTGGGGGGCGTCGACGGGATCGAGGTCGGGCGGATCCGGCCGCGTCGGCGCCGCGGCCGAGTCGGCGTCGCCGGGGTCGTCGCTCGGGGCGGGTTGGGCGAACCCGTGCGGCGGTTCGGTGTCACCACCGCGGTGGCCGTCGGTGGTCCGCTCGGTCCCCGGAGGGGCGAGGGGAATGCCCTCGCCCTCGACCGGAGTTCTCTCCTTCGAGGACGCAGAGTCGGGCCGGCCCGGGAACACCGACCAGTCGGAGGGCACTGACCAGTCACTGACCGGGTCCTCGTCGCTGGTGGCGCCGTTGGGCGTCCATGCCGTGGGCGAGCCGTTGGCGGCGTGGGACGACAGGGCGTCGTCGGTGAGGGCCTCGAATCCATTGCTGGCGTCGCGTTCGGTGGGCAGGGCGAACACCGACGGGTCTGAGATCAGACGCCCCGAACGCGCCGGTGCGGGAACCCAGCCGTTGAGCATGGTGTCGTCGTCGGGGCTGGCGCCGAGGACCTCGGCCCAGTCGGCGTTGCCGGCCTTCTCCTCACGGGCCACCCGGAACCGCACGACCGAGAACGTGGCGATGCCGGCCACGAGTACGACGAGGGCACCGGCCAGGAGGCCGAACAGCATGGCGGCGAGAACGGCCAGGACGACGACGATCGCACCGGCGACCGCAGGGATGAACTTGGTGATCTTCGCCACGATGGGCCGACCTCCCGAAAGGCTCGTCCGGCCTCGCCAGACGTAGCTGTTATCGGCGCGTCTCGGCCGCAGGTGGAGTGGAATCTCCGGACTGCGGTCCGAACCCGTCTCGGACCTCGCCCGGTTCGAGGGGTCGCAGGACGAGATCAATGGCCAACCAGACGGTCTTGGAGAAGGGCAGGAACCCCAGTGGAACCAGCGCGGCGGTCAGCACACAGGCCATCACGAGGGCGGCGCCGGGCGGGTCGGGCCAGGTCACCACGAGGCCTCCGAACAGCACGAAGGCCAGCGCGATGAAGCTCACGATGGTGTTGATGCCGATGTCGCCGGTCCAGTGCCCGTCGATGCGCTCGAACACCAGACCGCACCTGGGGCACTGTTCGGCCATCTTGAACCAACGGCGGAAGAGGTGGCCCTGGCCGCACACACCGCACCGCTTCGTGCACCCGCGGAGCAAGGTTCGGCCCTTGTGCTCGGAGGGCACGATCGCCCCCCGTCCGAGGGGGCTCGCCGAGGGTGGGGTCATCGGGACCATCGTGGACCGCCGTCTTCGTCGTCACAACCCGGACCGGCTCGGGCCCGGTCAGTCGAACGGTCCGGGCCCGGAGTGGGTGATGTCGATCGGTGCCGTGGGGAGGCGTCCGGCCACGAGATCGGGCAGGAACTCGCGGAGGCGAACGGGCAACACGGTGTCGGTACTGGCCAGCAGGGCGTCGAGTCCCCACCACTGCGGAGCGCCGAAGGCCATCGCCTCGAAGGCCTCGAGCCCACCAGGCCGCACCTCGCTCAGGTCGAGGTCGTTGCACCACCCGACGTGCACGTGCTCGAACTGATCGAATCGCCATCCGGCGAAGGTGAAGCGGGCGTGTTGGGTCCACACGCAAGGCCCGATCTCGGCATCAGCGATGCCCGTCTCCTCGAACAACTCGCGACGTGCGGCGTCGTGCGACTCCTCGCCGCGGTCGATGCCTCCTCCGGGGATCTCCCACCACGACCCCTTCCGGGAGTCGACCGGATCCTTGGCTGAAAGGAGGAGCACCCGGCCCTGGCCGTCGAGCAGGACGACCCTGGCCGCGGTCCTTCGCAGTACGCCGTCGTTCATGGGGTTTCGCCGGTGAGCCACGCCAGCCAGCCGCCGTGAGGGTGCATGAAGCCGAGCGCGTCGGTGCTGACCTGGGCGTCGCGCCAGTGGCGTAACCCGACCAGGGTGGTCGTTCCGTCACCTCCGCCCGCTCCTGCTCCGGCTGCGGCCTCGGCCGAAGGCTCGTCGGGAGTCGGTACCCAAGGGGTCACTCCGGGGGTCTCGGCGGTGACGAAGGCGAGGTCGCGAGAGGCGCCGATGGCGTCGATCGTGTCGACCACGGATTGGCGGCCCTCGGGGTCGACATAGGCGAGAGCCCAGGTCGACAGCACCACCGGGAGGAACTCGCCGCCGATGTCGTCGAGGTGTCGGGCCAGGTCGGTGACGGCGTTCCCCTCGTGGAGGCGGGGCGGGTCGCAGCGGGCGATGGCGATGGCGGTGGCCAGGCGCTGCGATCGGTCCGGGATGCCCGGCCAGAGGCAGGCTGACAGCCACCGACAGGCGTCGTCATCGTCGACGTCGATCGGTTCGAGGTCGATGCCTTCGCGAAGAGCGATGCGGAGCGGGACTGACGGCATCGGTGGCAGGTGGACACCTCGCACGTCACACAGGAGGTGCAGGGGTGACGAGGCGGGTCCGGACTCGACGAGGGGATCGCCGTTGCCGTCGGTATAGGTGAAGTGGAAACGATCCAAGGCCAGGTTGAGGCCGGCGCTCGGCCCGATCTCGAGCAGGGCCAGACCCCGCTCGTCGCCGCCGGCGCGTTGGCGAGCGGTCACGGTGGCCAGGGCGGGGAGGAGCGCAGTGGTCCGGCCCACCTCGTTGGTCTGGATGGACCGGGTGGCCATGAGGTCGCGGATCTGGTCGGTGTGGTGGTACAGCAGGGCCCGGAAGGCCGGCCACGGGTCGCGTTCGAGGTCACCCCGGTAGATGGCGGCGAGCTCACCGCCGGGGTCAGCCAGCACGAGGTCGTGGGTAGCGGCGAGCGACAGGACCGGGGTCCGGTTCACGGGCACCAGCCCGATGAGTAGGCCCAACGCGTCGTCTTCATCGGCCAGGGCCCGGGCGATGCGGTCGTAAGTCGGACAGTACCCGGCGAAGTCCCCGTCGGCCAGCAACCGGAACCGTGCCGCCAGCTTCTCGACGTCGCCCCGCTCTCCGACGCTCGGCCCCGGCGTGGTGGTGGGGGCGTCGGTGGGGGGCATCGAGGCGAGGCTACCCAGGGACACGCTGCCGGGCAGGGTGGGTGGCGGCCCCGTGCGCCACACTGTGAGGGTGTCGACCCCGACGTCCACCATCCTGCGCCGGGGCTTTTCGCGTCGTTGCGCGGTGTGCGGCCAGGGACGACTGTTTCGGGGGTGGGTTCGGATGGTGCCGGCCTGCCCGCGATGCGGCCTGCGGTTCAACCGGCTCCCTGGGCACTGGTTGGGGTCCTGGTTCCTCAACATCATGGTGGTGCAGGTCGTCGTGGTCGTCGTGCTCATCGTGGGAATGGCCGCCACCTACCCGGACACACCGATGGGCACCATCGGGATCATCGAGGTCGTGGTGTGCATCGCCGTCCCTTTCCTCTTCTTTCCGTTCTCGCGAACGATCTGGTTGGCCATCGACCTGGCCATGCGGCCGGTCGAGTTGGGCGAGGACGTCCCGCCCGGCTACCTGCTGGAAGACGACATCCGCCGCCTGCGCGACGAGCGCGACGTCGCCTGATCAGGGTGTCGCCGCCGGCGGTGGTGGGCCCAACACCTCGATCGTGAAGGTCATGGTGGGGGTCGAGGCGTCGGGGGGCTGCCCAACCCGGATGTACCGCAGGGTCACACTGGTGCGGCCGGGGGCCCTCCCGACGTAGGACAGCACTTGCACCGATCGGGTGGGAACCGTGGTCGTGGGTGCCAGAGTCGGCTCGGCCGGGACGGGAGGCGTCGCGGTTTCGTCGGTGGTGCTGTCCTCGGCGGGCGGCGCTGGCCCCTCGGGCGGCACGGGTTCCGGCAGTGGTGGCGGTGAGGCCGTCGTCGTGGTCGTCGTCGTGGCCGGGATGCTGTCACGGGGGAGGAACTGCGACCCGAGTGGCATCGCGACCGCCGGGTCGGGAGCGGCCACCACCTCCCATCGGTAGCCCTCGCTCGGTTCGGCGTCGAGCAGAAGAACGAAGCGCTCACCCACGGCGGCGACTATCGGCACCGCGGGGTCGGTGTACGCAGTGAAGGCCAGCGGATCGTCGACCGGTTCGGCTGGGAGTACCGGACTGGTGGTGGCGGTGGGATCCGAGGTCGACGTGTCGTCTCCGGTGCAACCGGCGAGGGTGAGCCCCACCAGCGCGAACAGCGCGAACAGCGCGGGCACGAGCAACGGGCGAACCCAGGTCGAGGAGAGGTGAGGGCGCCACGACGACATCGGACGCCAACCCTACGGCTGGGCTCGAGCCCGATGGTGCCAGGGGTTTCGGAGCTCGAACGGGTCGGACCTAGAGTCGCCGCCGTGAACTTCGACGAGTCCCCCGAGGAAGCCGCGCTGCGGGCGGAGATCCGCGGCTTCCTGAAATCGCACGCCACGCCGAAGACGGGCACCGGTGCCGACTGGTCGCGGGGCCCGGAGGGCGACTCTGCGGAGGCGGCGCTCGCCTACCTCGAGAAGACCCGGCAGTGGCAGCGCACGCTCTATGACAACGGCTGGGCCGGCATCACCTGGCCGAAGGCCTTCGGTGGTCGGGGTGGTACTCCCGCCGAGGCCATCATCTTCGGCCAAGAGGCGGCGGCCTTCGACGTCACCGCCGGTTTCGTGGGTGCGGCGCAGTCGTTGGTCGGTCCGCCGATCATGCGCCACGGCAGTCCCGAGCAGCAGGAGCGCTATCTGCAACCACTGCTGCGAGGCGACGAGCTGTGGTGCCAGCTCTTCAGCGAGCCAGGAGCGGGTTCCGACCTCGCCGCTCTCGGTACCCGTGCCGTGGTCGACGGCGACGAGTTCGTGGTGAACGGGCAGAAGGTCTGGAACTCCGGGGCCCAGCACGCCGACTTCGGGATCCTCATCACCCGGACGAATCCCGACGTGCCCAAGCACCGCGGAGTCACCTTCCTCCTCGTCGACATGCACACCCCGGGCATCGACGTGCGGCCGCTGCGCCAGGCCACAGGCCAGTCGCACTTCAGTGAGGTGTTCTTCAGTGACGTGCGGGTTCCGGTGGCCAACGTGGTCGGGGAGATCGACGGCGGTTGGTCGGTCACCCGCACCGTGCTGACCAGCGAAGCCGGGATGATCGGCTCGGGCGGCGGCGGCGCGTCGACGTTCGCGTCGTTGCTGAGCACCGCCCGTGCCTTCGGTCGGGCCGATGACCCGGTGGTGCGTCAGGGACTGGCCGACGTCTACTCCCGTGAGCGCATGCTCCAGTGGCTCGGTCTGCGCATGCAGACGTTCATCATGCATGGCCGGGGAACTCCTCCCGACCCGTCCGTGATGAAGAACTTCCTGACCCAGTCCACAGAGATCAAGGTGAATCTCGGCGTCGCGGTCGAGGGCGCGGGCGGCATGCTGGGTGGGGCCGACGCACCCGAGAACGGGTTCTGGCAGGGAAGTGTGCTCAGCCAGTTCGCGTCGCGCATCGGGGGCGGCACGAACGAGGTGCACCGCAACATGATCGCCGAGCGGGCGCTCGGGCTGCCACGCGATGCCAGTGGCGACAAGGACCTTCCCTGGAGGGACATCCTCAAGGCCTGACGATTCCGACCCGAGCAGCGCTCTGGTCGCCGATCGGGCCAGCGGCGCGGCACAATGGAGTCATGAGAGGAGTCGGGTTCCGATTGCACATGCGTTCTCTGCCTCGCGTCCTGCGGACCCTCGTCTTGGTGGCGTGCGTCGTGCTGTGCGTGTCGTGGACGCTCGCCGGGACATCGGAGCCGTGGCTCCGGGGGGTCAGCGGGGTGGTGGCCTTGGCGGCGATCGCAGGGTTGCGCATCCTCTGGGGTCCGGTGGTGGTGGTGCGCACCGAGGGTCTCCGGGTGATGCGCAATTGGCCTCTGCGTCGCGACATCCCCTGGTATCGGATCCTGTCGATCGACGTGATCCCGGGTTTCTGGCATCTCGAGATCGAGCTCAACTCCGGCCAGCGGCTGGCTCTTCCCGCCGTCGCCGACCTCGACCGCCTCTACCGTCTCATGGAGCAGCACCGCCAAGCCCTCGACGCCTGAGTCCCGGACCCATCGGGGGTCAGCGCGTACTGTCGTCCGGGTGCGTGGTCTGAAACTCCTCCTTGCCGCCGGGCTCGTGCTGGTCGCAGTCTCCTGCGGTACCGAGGACGCCAAGCCGGCGGCCAGCACCGACCCGACCCCACAAGTCGATCCCGGCAACCGGGTACCCACCAAGGGCCCGGTGCCGTTGGGTCCGGGCGTCGACGCCCCCACCAAGCCGCTCGACACGGTCCAGGGACTGCTGCTCACCGCACCGATCTACAACGGCGACTTCGCCGATCCGTTCAGCCTCCGGGGCCCCGATGCCAACTACGCCTACGCCACGAACACCGACGAAGCCAACGTGCCGGTGCTGCGTTCGGTCGACGGGCTGAGCGCGGAGTATCTGGGCGACGTCCTGCCCACCCTTCCAGCCTGGACGGCGACGGGGTTGGTGTGGGCCCCATCGGTGCTCGCTCTCTCCGACACGAGCTACGTCCTCTACTACACGACGCGTGACACCGCTTCGGGCCGCCAGTGCATCTCGCGGGCGACGTCGTCGAGCCCGGCCGGTCCATTCGTCGACACCTCGGCGTCGGCCTTCATCTGCCAGCTCGACCTGGGGGGCTCGATCGATGCCTCGCCTTTCGAGGCGGCTGGCGGCTCGGCCCACCTGGTGTGGAAGAACGATGGCAACTGCTGTGACCAGACGACCACGATCTGGTCGGCTCCGCTCGCCGCTGACGGCCTGTCGTTGGCCGGTGGGCCGGTCGCACTCTTCAGTGCCGATCAGCCCTGGGAGGGAGGTCTGGTCGAGGGCCCTTCGATGGTGGAGTCCGGCGGCAAGTTCTACGTCTTCTACTCGGCCAACGCCTGGAACACCGCCGACTATGCCGTCGGCTACGCCGTGTGTGACACCGTGCAGGGGCCCTGCACGAAGCCCGAACAGGAGCCGTGGCTGTCGTCGACCGGCCGTGTGCGCGGCCCGGGGGGCGAGGAGTTCTTCACCGGGGAGAGCACCGGTACCTCATCGGTGTGGATGGTGTACCACGGGTGGTTGCCGGGTCAGGTCGGTGAGCCTTCCGGCCAGCGTCGCCTCTACCTCGACGAGGTGCGCATCGTCGACGGTCGACCGGTTCGGGTAGGAAAAGAGGAGATCGAGCGCGACCTGGTCCGGGCTGCAGTGCCCTATCTGGTTGGTCTGATCGTGGTCGCCGGTGGGGTGGTGATCCTGGTGGTCCGTCGCCGCCGCCGACGCAAGGTCGCGACCACGGCCGAGGTCTCGTGAGTGCCGCGTCGCCTCAGCCCAGCTTGAGCACCTTCAGAGCGTTTTCACGGAGAAACTTGGGCCACACCTCGTCCTTGAACCCGACGTTGTCCATGTCGTTGAAGATCCGCTCGTAGCTCAGTCCGGCGGGGAAGTACCCGGCGTAGATGATCTTGTCGGCACCGCGGGTGTTGGCGTAGTCGATGATCACCTTGTCGTAGTGCTTGGGAGCGAAGGCCGAGGTCGAGTAGTAGAGGTTCGGCCACTTGAGCATCAGCTTCATGGCCAACTCGGTCCAGGGCTGAGCACCGTGGCGCATCACGAAGGTGAGATCGGGGAAGTCGTACATGACCTCGTCGATGAGTTCCACGTGCTGGGGGGCGAAGGGAATGCGAGGACCCGGGATCCCGACGCACACGAAGATGGGCAGGTCGAGCTCCACGCAGGTGGCGTAGATCGGGTACATCTTCTTGTCGTTCAGGGGCACCTTGTACCCCGACGGGAAGGTGCTCACTGCTCGGACCGGGAAGCGCGCGACCGACTCACGGATCTTGCGGATGGTGGGCATGGTGTCGTTCGGATCGATCTCGACGCATGTCACGAAGCGATCGGGGTGCTCCTCGAGGGCCCGGGCGCAGTCGGGGTTGTCGGTCAGGCCGAGCATGGCCGTCTCGATGTTGTAGCGGTCGAGGTTGTCGACGAGAAGGGCGACGGGGTCGACGCTCTCCTCGAGGTCGCTGGGCACGTCCTTGAACATGTACTGGGCGGGGAAGCGCATGTCCTTGCTGTCGTCGTCGCGCAGGTGCGGGGCCAGGAACTCGTAGACCTCACGCCGGTTGCGGCTGGGCATCCCCACGAACGTCTCGATGATCTTGATGTCCCGGGGGTACCCCATGTGCGCTCCTTGGTCTGACGGCGAGCTCGCACCCCTCGGTGCGGCCGGCTTGAGCGTACGTGACCCCCGACGCGGCGATGCCCGCCGGGGGGAGGCGGGCATCGCCTGCGCTCGTGGAGGGGGGACCACGGCGCGATCGTCGGGGCGGAGGGGGCGAGCCCCGACGGTGGGATCAGGCGGCGGAGTGCACCCCTGCCGCCCGGGCGCCAGCCTGGATCTCCGTCACCCAGGCCTCGATCTCCAGCTCGCTGGCTCGGCGCCGGTAGGCGACGCCGAGAACATCGTCGAGCGACTGGGACTGTTGGCGGAGGCTTTCGGCTCGGTGTCGGAGGGTGGTGGCCTCGCGCAGGCGAATGGTGTCGGCGTGCTGCGTGCTGGACGTGGTGTTCAGAATCGGGTCCATCGGAATCGGGTCCTCCCCTTGGTCGTGTCCGTCACAACCATCGGGGTCGTCCGAACCTTCCCGAGCTCGGTATGGCCTGGGTCACACATCGAACTCACGCTCAGGTGTCGACTGCGGTGACCATCTGTCCGTACCGGTGCCGGAACAGGACGTGCGCCGCCAGCCCGGCCGGGAGGGGCAGCCAGTACGACACGACCCGATAGGCGAGGGTGGCGAGCAGGGCCTGGTCGGAGGGGACGCCGGCGAGCACGAGCATCGCGATGAGCCCCGCCTCCACGAAGCCGAGGCCCCCGGGCGTCAACGGGATCATCCCCAAGACTGCGGCCGCACCGTAGGCGAGGAGCACGACACTGAACCGCGGGGTGACCCCGACGGCCATGAGGGCGCACACCAGGGCGAAGTAGTCGAGCAGCCAGTTCCCCACGGCCGCGAGCAGGGCGGTCTTCCAGCGGGCGCCGAGACCGTCGACCATGAGGTCTCTCTGCTGGACCAGTCCCTCGGCGGTTGGACCGCCGGGTCGGCGCAGCTTGCGCAGAATCGGCTGGGCGACGCGTTCGACGAGACGGCCCAGTGCGTACAGGGGGCGATCGAAGCGCACCAGGACGAAGCCGACGACCAGCATGAGCAGGAACAGGGCGGCGCCGCCCCAGGCCACTCGGTCGAGCCCGTTCGGCACCGGGGCGCCGAGGATCGAGATGAGCAGGGCCACGAGGGGCAGCATGAAGAGCACGCCGTTGGAGATGATGGCGGTGGCCGCCAACGCCGCCCCCGCCGTGCCGCGATTCACGCCCGACACGGCCAGCATCCGGTACCCGGCGGCCGCACCCATGGCGGCCCCTCCGGGGACGGTCTTGGCCACGGCGTTCGACACGAGCTGCGACGTGGCCGCGACGAACCACGACACCTGGGGCAGGGCGATGCGGGTGAGCCACCAGACGCAGGCGTAGCTGCCGGCCATCAGTACCAACATGACGGCGAACCACAGGAAGGAGAGCCCCAGGAGGCGGGGGACCGTGGCCCACATGTCGAGGATCTGCGGAGCGAGGCCGTAGAGGGCGAACGCGGCGACGGCCAGCATCAACACCCGGCCCAGGATCCTGAGGGCCGACGGGCGTCGGGGTTCGACCGTCGTGGCGCCCACCCCGGCACCGGCGGGCATGTGGTCCGCATCCCCCTTGGGAACGTGGGTCAGACCTCCCGTGGCGTCGAGGGCGGGCTCGCGATCGGACACGTCGCGACGTTAGCGGCGCATCACCGCGGGTCGACGGGCCGTCACCGCTTCCGTCACAACGGTTCGCTCAACTGACGACCCCCGACTCGCGCAGCGCGGCGATGCGGGCCTCGTCGTAGCCGAGCACGTCGCGGAGCACCTCGTCGGTGTGTTGGCCGGCCGTGGGTGCGATCCCAGGATCGGCGAGCTGGGCACCGACGAGCTTGATCGGCGTGGGCAGCATGTCGGCGCCGTGGGTGGCGGCGGGGAGCCAGGGGAGCCTGTCCTGGAACTGGACGTCGTCGGCGAGGGTCTTCGGGGTGTTGACCGGAGCGAGCGTGGTGTTGAACTCCACCCCGAACGCCATCCACTCCGCCGAGGTGCGGCTCCGGAAGATCGCGGTCAGTTCCGTTCGCATCTCGTGGTTGCCGCGGGCGTGGTCGGCATAGGTCTCGCCCGGCCACTTCTCGAACATGTCCACCCGATCGATGCCCAGGCAGAAGTTCTTCCAGAACTCCTGCTCCGAGGCCATGAAGAGGATGTGCCCGTCGGAGGTCTCGTACATCTGATAGCGCACGCCCTCCTTCATGCCTGCGGTGCCCGGCGCACGCCGTTCGAAGTCGTCCGACGCGTTGCCGGTGACCTCGCTCTGCGGGCGCTCGTAGGCCTTCCACGTCTCGGAGCGCAACCAGTCGACGACGGCGGCCGCGTCGGCCTGCGCAATCTCCATCTGGCAGCCCTCACCAGTGGCGCGGGCCTGCACGACCCCCGCGAGGATTCCCATCGCACCGAACAAAGGGCCAGCGTTGATGCCCACCGAGACGTGCTCGGGGATGTAACAGAAGCCCTCGTCGTCGTAGGCCGGCGGCACGATTCCGGCCCACGTGTCGAAGGCGATCCCGTGGCTGGGGAGGTCGCGGTAGGGGCCGGTCATGCCGTACCCCGAGATGGTCATGAACACGATGGCCGGGTTCAGCGCCTTGAGGTCGTCGTAGCCGAGCCCGCGGCGGGCCAGCGCCCCGGGGCGCATCGCCTCGACGACCGCATCGGCGCCCTTCACCAGTTCCTTGAAGGCTTCGACACCCTCGTCGGTGCGCAGGTCGAGCACGATGCTGCGCTTGCCCCGGTTGGCGTGGAGGTGCAGCAGCGAGGCGCCCTCGACGATCGGCCAGGTCATGCGTCGGCCGTAGTCGCCCCCGGGCGGCTCCACCTTGATGACGTCGGCACCGAGGTCGACGAGGTTGGTGGTGATGGCGGCGGCTCCGAGTATCGAGGCCTCGATGATGCGGACTCCGGCGAGAGGGGCGGCGGCGGTCATGCCCACAAATCTGACACACCCTCAGATCCTGATGTGGCGTCCGACCTGGCGTAGCGCCGGCGGCGTGGCAGCCCACGGCGCCGGGGGGCGCTCCGATGGGGCATGATGGTCGCCCTGCCCGAGAACCTGACCGACGAGGGGATCCGTCATGCGAGTCGTTGTCGATTTCGACCTGTGCGAGAGCAATGCCATCTGCATGGGAATCGCGCCCGAGGTGTTCGAGGTGCGTGACGACGACTTCCTTTACGTCCTGAACGAGACGCCGCCGGAGTCGATGCGGGCCAAGATCGAGGAGTCGGTCCAGCGCTGCCCGAAGCAGGCCATCTCGATCGCCGAGGACTGACCGATCTCCCGTCGCCGACCCGGCGGCGGGCCCGGTGCTCCCATGACCGAATCAATCGCCGTCGTCGGCGCATCACTGGCTGGGCTCCACGCTGCTCGAACCTTGCGGCTCGAGGGGTTCTCCGGACGTATCTCGGTGGTCGACGCCGATGCCCACATGCCGTACGACCGTCCCCCGCTCTCGAAGCAGATCCTCACCGGCGCCTGGGACATCGACCGGGTGGTGCTGCCGGCCGCCACCGAGGACCTCGGACTCGACTGGCATCTCGGGACGCGCGCTACCGCGCTCGATCTCGATGCGGGCACTCTGGAGTTGTCTGCGGCCGACGGGGAGTCGACGCTCTCGTTCGACCAGGTCGTGCTGGCCACCGGAGCGGCGGCGCGTCGCCTGCCCGGAA
>Ga0105046_10008047_pt1 | contig 16570 bp, 20 predicted proteins | sample MAT03_FD_78385 | JGI IMG/M metagenome (GOLD analysis project Ga0105046, IMG submission 78385) | Freshwater microbial communities from Lake Fryxell liftoff mats and glacier meltwater in Antarctica - MAT-03 (megahit assembly) | ecosystem: Environmental > Aquatic > Freshwater > Ice > Liftoff...
CGGCGAGGTGATCGCGCACTGCGACAATTCAGTCGCGGGGAGGGTGCAGGGCAGGGCAGTCGTGCATTTCGGATGAGCGGTTGCCGCTGAGCGCAGGAAACCCACGAGCCTGCCCTTGATGAAAGCCATCACCATCGACCGCTATGGCGGCCCGGAAGTGCTGCAAAGGCGTGATCTCGCGCTGCCCGAGCCGGGTTCGCACGAGGTGCGGGTGAAGCTCGCTTTCGCCGGCATCAACTTCATGGACATCCATACCCGCCAGGGCAAGTACGCAACGTCGCGGACCTACCCGGTGCGGCTGCCCTGCACCCTGGGCATGGAGGGCGCAGGCACCGTCGATCGGACAGGACGCGAGGTGACCCGGATCGCGGTCGGCGACCGCGTCGCGTGGTGCATCTCCTGGGGCAGCTATGCCGAGTACGCCTGCGTGCCCGAGCAGCGCATCGCGCTGGTGCCTTCAAGGATCGGTCTGGATACCGCCGCGGCGAGCGTGTTCCAGGGCAGCACCGCGCACTACCTGGTGCATGACATCGCCCGGCTCGGCCCGGGCTCGAGCTGTCTGGTGCATGCGGCGTCCGGCAGCATCGGCCGGATCCTGGTTCAGCTCGCGCGGCGTCTTGGCGCCACCGTGTTCGCCACTGCCAGTACCCGTGAGAAATGCGCCATCGCGCGCAGCCTGGGTGCCGAGCACACGATGTTGTATGACGGGGGCCGGTTTGCCGATGCTGTGCGCGACACCACCGGTGGTCGTGGTGTCGACGTGGTGTTCGACTCGGTGGGCCGCACCACGCTGCGCGACAGCTTCCGCGCCACGCGAGTGCGCGGGCTGGTGGTGAACTACGGATCGGTATCCGGCTCGCTCGGTGATCTGGACCCGATCGAACTCGGCGAGGCCGGCTCGCTGTTTCTCACCCGGCCGCGCCTGGCGGATCACCTGGCCGATGCCGAGGCAGTGCAACGGCGCGCTGACGACGTGTTCGGGGCGCTCGCCGATGGCACGCTGAAGATCGACGTTGCCCAACGCCATACGCTGGACGATGTCGAGGTCGCCCACGCCCGGCTCGAGACCCGGCAGCAGATCGGCAAGGCGCTGCTCTGTCTGCCGGACAGCGGCCGCGCGCCCTGAGGCCGAATCAGCGTGCCTGCCTTCGCTGCCTTCGCCGCTTCAGCAGCCAGGCATACAGCAGGGCGTTGATCAGCAGCACGACCGCGGCCAGGACATACTGGATCTCGCGGGTCAGCCCGTCCGGATAGATCAGCGACAGCAGGTAGTGCTCGATGAAGCCGCCTTCGTAGCCCGCCTCGCCGGCCTGCGCGCGAAACCGGTTCTCCAGCGGCGTCAGCGGGCAGATGCGACCGCTCACCTCGATGAAAATGCCCCAGGCGGCTGCCGGCAGATGCGCCCACGGCATCCAGCGCCACTTCAATGTGAGCAGGGCACCGAAAAGCACGAACAGGATGAATGCCAGGTGGAGCAGTAGAACGGCGTCGGCGGCGATACGAGGCAGCACAGTCGGTCGCGCGCTGGCGCTCAGGCCCTGGCGCGAAGCCTGAGCGTTTCGGCGATCAGCGCGGGCAATCCGGTGGATGAGCCGACTGACATCATGGTCTTTTCCTGACACGGGTTGACTGCCCGGGCGAGCTTGCCACACCTAGTCGACAGGCGGGCGAGATCGCGTCCAGCAGATCGCGTCGGGCGGCCATTGACCAGTGTTCTGTCCGCAGCTAGATTGCGGTCTCACACCAACGCCCCCAATCAATCCCCTGGAGTCGTCGAATGACCGAGCAAGTCCTGCTGGACCAGCCGCAAGGGGTCACCCAGATACAAATCGATCAGCGGGTGTTCGATCTCTATGACGAGTATTGCCACGGTCAGATCGATCGGCGCGAGTTTCTGCTGCGTGCGGCTGCGGTGACCGTCGGCGGACTGGCGATGGCGCAGGCACTGATGCCGCGCTACGCCGCCGCGCAGACCATTTCGTTCACCGACACCCGGATTCGCGCGCAGTATGTCAACTACGCCTCGCCCGGGGGCACCTCCGGCCAGATGCGCGGGTATCTGGTGCAGCCAGCGGGGGCAGGGCCGTTCCCCGCAGTGCTGGTGATTCACGAGAACCGCGGGCTCAACCCCTACATCGAGGATGTCGCGCGACGCGCTGCGGTCGAGGGTTTCCTCGCTCTGGCACCCGACGGGCTGTCACCGGTCGGCGGTTACCCGGGCAACGATGACGACGGTCGCGCGCTGCAGGCGAAGCTCGATCAGGCCAGGCTACGTACCGACATGCTTAACGGCGCGCGCTTCGTCAAGACCCACTCGCTTTCCAACGGCAAGCTGGGGGTCACTGGATTCTGCTGGGGTGGGGGCACAACGAACTTTCTCGCGACCGTGATGGGCGCGGACATGCATGCCGGCGTGCCGTACTACGGCGCGGCAGCCGAGACCGCCGGCGTACCGAAGATCCGGGCGCCCCTGCTGGTCCATTACGCCGAGAACGATCCGGGCATCAACGGCATGCAGCCGGCGTTCGAGGCAGCGAAGAAAAGTGCAGGCGTCGTCTTCGAGGCGCATACCTACCCTGGCACCCAGCACGGATTTCACAACAACTCGACGCCGCGTTTCAACGAGGCGGCGGCCAAGCTGTCCTGGGATCGGACGATCGCCTTCTTCAAGAAGCGGCTGGCCTGAGCGGGTTCGTGTTGCCTGCCGCAGGCCGCGGCTGCAGCAACACACCGGCGCGCGGGGAGGGTTTTGGGTACCTGCCGATCAGATCGCGCTAAGCTTCTGTAGTGCGGCATCCAGTGTCTGCTCGCGCTTGGCAAAGCAGAAGCGCACTACCTGGTTGTCCACCGGCTCGCGGTAGAACGCCGATACCGGGATGGACGCCACGCCGTGCTTCTCTATCAGCTCACGCGCGAAGACTTCCTCGGTCGCACCGCTGAGCGCAGAATAGTCGGCCAGCACGAAGTAGGTGCCGTTCGAGGGCAGCAGGCGGAAGCGCGAGCGCGCCAGCCCGGCGCAGAAGTGGTCGCGCTTCGCCTGGTAGAACGCCGGCAGGTCGAGGTAGGGCGCCGGGTCGGCAAGGTAGGCCGCCACGCCGAACTGCATCGGGGTGGATACCGCGAACACCATGAACTGATGCACCTTGCGGATCTCGGCGGTGAGTGCGGCCGGCGCGCAGGTGTAGCCGAGCTTCCAGCCTGTGGTATGGAAGGTCTTGCCAAAGCTCGATACCAGGACGCTGCTGGCGGCGAGCAGCGCCGAGCGCGCGATGCTCTGGTGGAGGCGTCCGTCGAAAACGATATGTTCGTAGACCTCGTCGGAGAGCAGCTTGATGCCGGTGCTGGCCACGATGTCCTCGAGCGCCCGCAGATCGGCGGCGTCCAGCACCTGCCCGGTCGGGTTGTGCGGGAAGTTGATCATGAGTAGCCGGGTGCGCGGTGTGATCGCTGCGCGCACCCGGTCCCAGTCGACCGCGTAGTTGCGGGTGGCATCCAGTGGCACCCGCACCGCGACCGCACCGGCGAGTTCGATCGATGGCAGGTAGGAGTCATAGGCAGGTTCCAGCACGATCACTTCGTCGCCGGTGCCGGTCAGTGCGATCAGTGCGGTCATGATCGCCTGGGTGGCGCCGGAGGTGACGGTGATCTCGCGCTCGGCGTCGTACCGGTAACCGTACAGGGTTGCCGTCTTGTCGCTGATGCGCTCGCGCAGCGGCGCGATGCCCGGCATCGGCGCGTACTGGTTGTGTCCGTCGTGCATCGCGCGGCTGACCGCGGCATGCAGCGCCGGGTCACTGTCGAAGTCCGGGAAGCCCTGACCAAGGTTGATCGCCTGGTGCTTCGCGGCCAGCGCGGACATCACGGTGAACACGCTGGTGCCGGCCCAGGGCAACTTCTGGCGGGACGGGGGGGGCGAGTGGCTGGGCATCGGGTGGGCGCAGTATCGGGGCTGGAAGTAACGAGTTTGAACGTATCGAGTCTGAACTTATCGAGTCCGAGCGTATCGAGTCTGAGCGAAGCGAGTCCGAGGGTGCCAAATCTCGGGCTAGAATGTACAGCCGATACGTACAGCGCATAAGTACAGACGATACCCGGGTTGGGTTCCAGCGGCGGGTCGCCGATCGAGTCACTCTCCAGACCCTCCAGGAATTGCCGATGAAAGCCGTCTCGTTGTACAGCCCGTATGGGTACAAGGCCAGGATCGGCCTGATCGTGCCGTCGACCAATACGACCAATGAGCCCGAGTGGTGGAAGATGGCGCCAGAAGGGGTGTCGATTCACACCAGCCGGGTGCTGCTGCTTGGCAAGGCGGATGTCGAGTCGTACCAGCGAATGGCCGACTCGCTCGATCGCGCCGCCGAGGAGCTTGCCACCGCAGAAGTCGACGTGCTCGCTTACGGCTGCACCTCCGGGTCGTTCATCTGCCCGATGTCGCAGTTGCTGGACAAGATGCGCGCCCACAGCCATACCCCGGTCACCGCTGCGGCCGGGGCGGTTGCCGCGGCGCTGCGCACGCTGGGCGTGCGCAAGGTGGCGATGGGCACGCCCTACGTGGACTTCGTCAACCAAGCCGAGGTTGCTTTCCTCGCCGCCTATGGCATCGAGGTGGTTTCGATGCATGGGCTGAACCTGGGCGAGACCCAGGAGGAGCGGCGCGGCCACGGGCGGGTGCCACCGGAGGCGGTGTACCGGATGGCGCGGCTGATCGATCGCGACGATGCCGAGGCGATATTCCTGTCCTGCACCAATCTCGCGACGCTCGATGTCATTGCCCAGATCGAACGTGACCTTGGCAAGCCGGTGGTCACCAGCAACCAGGCCTGCTTCTGGGCCTGCCTGCGGCTGATCGATCTGCGCATTCCGGTGTTCGGTTTCGGCGAACTGCTCGAAAAGCACCTGGCGCCGTTCGACGAGAGCGCCTTCGCGGTCTCACCGCCGAAACTGTTGAGGGCCTGATCATGCGCAAACCCCGGACGCTTCGTTCGCTATGCCTGTGCGCCCTCTTGGCATTCGCAGGCCTCGCCGCTGCTCAGGAAAAGCCGGTGGTGATCGAACCCCGGCCCGGAGTGACGCTGCGCTTTCTGATCGAGATGCCGGCGAAGGGCGACAAACCTCTGGGTAGCGTGATCCTGCTGGTTGGCAGTCATGGCAACCTCGACCTGTCCGAAGATGGGCGCATCGGCTGGGGTGGCGGCAACCAACTGGTTCGCACCCGCAGCCAGTACGCGCGCGCCGGCTATGTGACAGTCACTGCAGATATCGCGAGCGACTTCAAGCTGCCTGGCAGCGCGACCGGCGGCTATCGCTGGAGTGATCCGCATGCGACCGACCTTGGCGCGATCGTGCAGTACCTGCGCAAGGTGGCCGAGCCGGTCTATCTGGTCGGCACCAGCCGCGCTGCGCTCTCGGTGGGCAATGCCGCGGTACGGTTGTCCGGCCCGGCCCGGCCGGACGCGGTGGTGATCACCGCCGGCATGCTGATGGAGCGCTCGCCGAAGCAGCCCAATGTCCAGCGCAGTGTCGGTCGGCTGGAGCGGATCACCATGCCGGTGCTGCTGGTTCATCATGAACGCGACGAATGCGTCTACACCCCGGCTGCCGATGTCGAGCCGTTCGCGAAGCTGCTCACCGGTGCGCCCCGGGTGGAGACCCGGATGTTGCGCGGTGGATTCATCAAGGGCGACCCGTGCGATGCCCAGTCCTATCACGGGTTCCTCGGCATCGACGGCGTAGTGGTGTCGACGGTGACTGGGTGGTTGAACGGGTTGCCGCAAGGCAAGTGACGTTGTGAGCCTGCAGGCGAAGCGCCGCAGGATTCCACCAATGCGCGTCTCCAGGCTCTGTTCTCGCTGGAAGCCCAGCTCCGTTTCACACCTCGTTGGATGAGACTGCAAGTCGACATGATCTGGGCTGAGAGATGCACTTGGAGTATCTACTTGTCGGGAGCCTGTGAGGAAAGCTGCAATAAAAACTGCCAAGCTGTTCAAGAACGGCCAAAGCCAGGCAATGCGTCTGCCCAGAGAGTTCCGGTTTTATGGCGATCGGGTGTACATCAAGCGCAGCGGCAACTCGTTGGTCCTGATGCCGGTGGGTGGGTCGTGGGATTCGCTGCGTGCCAGTCTGGACAAATTCACCGATGACTTTCTGTCCAACAGGGATCAGCCGGAAAACCAGGAGCGCGAGCGGCTGTTCGGATGAAGTTCATGCTGGACACCAATACCTGCATCGCGCTTGTCAAGCGCGAACCGTTGCAGGTCTGGCAGCGTTTCGAAGCGCTGAGCGCAGGCGACGTAGGCATCTCGTGGGTGACGATGACGGAGCTGGAATTCGGTGTGGCCAAGAGTCAGCACCAGGAGAAGAACCAGGCGGCGCTGGACGAGTTCGTTCTGCCGCTCGAGACCGCGCCAATGGATATCGACACGGCTCGCTGCTATGGACAGGTGCGCGCCAGGCTTCAGGCTCAAGGTACCCCGATCGGGCCGATGGACCTGATGATCGGCGTTCACGCGTTGACTCTCGGCGTGACGTCGGTGACGAACAACGTTGGCGCGTTCTCGCGCATCGAGGGGTTGGCTATCGTTGACTGGCTTTCTGCGTAGACGTCGAATTCCGGGCCGAGCTGAAGCCTGGGTTGGGCCAATGGCTCGCAGCACCGGGTAAGGTGGCCGGCTGACCAGGCGTCCGGTAGCAGTCTCGACGTCGAGTTCGACCATACCCCGAGCGGCAACGTCATCCGCATCCGCGACGTTCCGGCCTGCGGGGGCGCACTTCGGCCCGGCTGGAGACCCGGACGGAAATCGCGAGGCTCTGGGCGCGGTGGTGCGTGCGCCCGGCGCGCAGGCGCAGTAGCATTCGTTCCATGACCTCCGACAATCCGATTCATGCCCTGAACCTCGATCATGTAGTGCTGCGTGTGGCCGATGTCGGCCGCATGGTCGCCTTCTACCGCGACGTGCTCGGCTGCACCGAGGAGCGGGTCAATCCGGCGATCGGCCTGACCCAGCTTCGTGCCGGTGTGTCGTTGATCGATCTGGTGTCGATCGACGGCGCGATCGGCCGGGAAGGCGGCGCGGCTCCTGGGGCGGAGGGCCGGAACGTGGATCATTTCTGCTTCCGGGTCGAGGCCTGGGACGATGCCCGGCTTGCCGCCTGGCTGAGCGCCCATGGCGTGGCGCTGGGTGAGGTCAGGGAACGCTATGGAGCCGACGGCTTCGGGCCGTCGATGTACATCCGTGACCCCGAGGGCAACCGGGTCGAGCTCAAGGGGCCACCTACGCGCCAGCTCAACGGCTGAAAGGTCGTTTCGCGCCGCTCAGGCAGGCGGTGCAGCGACTCGCACAGCGGAGCGGCCTGGGGACACACCCCGAGGGTGTGTCCCCGGTTCCCGTGGTGGAGGAACTTCCGGCTACCGCACCAGCGCGCGCAGTGCCCGTGCCTGCTCGCGCGCCCCGGCCAGCAGGAACGAGGTATCGCTGCCGGCGGACAGGTAGAGCATGCCGGCGGCCAGCGCCCGGTCGAACTGACCGGTCTCGGTGATGCCGCCGATGCCCGGAATCTTGCCGTGATGGCGGCAGGCGCCGACGATTCTTGCAGTGGCCGCCCCGATCGCCGGGTGGTCCTTCTGCCCGGCAATGCCCAACCCCTGCGCGAGGTCGCTGGTTCCCAGGAACAACACATCCACGCCGGGGACCGCGGCGATCTCGTCGGCGTTGTCCAGCCCGTCCTGGGTCTCGATCAGGGCAACCACCATGGTCGCCGCCGACAACTGTGCGATAGCGCCGGCCTGGCTGATCTCGCGGTACCGAAAATGCGGAAACAGCGGCGGCACTGCGCGCGCGCCGTGTGGGGCGAAGCGGGCGGCATGGACGATCGCCCGGGCATCGGCGGCGTTTCGCACATGCGGAGCCACGATGCCGAGCGCGGCATGCGACAGCGCCTGGCTGATCGGGCCAGCCGCATGATCCGGCACCCGGATCAGCGGCGTGATGCCGGCGTCCAGCGCCGACGCTGCGATCTCGTGTACCGCGTCACCTGAGACCGAGTTGTGCTCCAGATCGATCACCAGCACGTCGAAGTCGGACGCCTTGAGCATCCATGCGATATCGCCTGAACGCGCATCGCGCACCGTGGCTACCAGCGCCGGCTCACCGCGCCGGAGTTTCTCCAGTGCATGGTTGCGAACCTCGGGTGATGGATCGGCCATCGGTGGAAGACCCTCAGTAAACCCGGTGCAGCGGCGCTGCACCGTCGAGCACCCGCACGGCATTCTCGAGGGCCACCTTGAACAGCGTCGCCGATGCCTGCCGGCTGACCCCGGCGATATGCGGTGTCAGCAGCAGCCGCGAGGCAGCCTCGCCAGTCAGTGCCAGCAACGGGTTGTCCACCGGGGCGGGCTCGGTCGAGTAGACATCGACCGCGGCACCGAAGATCGTCCGCGCACTCAGCGCGCTGGCCAGCGCGGCTTCGTCGACGATGCCCCCGCGTGCGGCGTTGATCAGGATCGCCGAGGGCTTCATCATCGCCAGCTGCGCGGCGCCGATCAGATTCGTGGTCTGCGGCAGCAGCGGCACATGCAACGAGATCACATCGCTCGAGGCGAGCAGGGCGTCCAGGCCCATCGAGGTGGCACCCAGGGCGGATACCGCTGACGCGTCGCGCGGCGCTGGATCGAAGAATGCGAGCTTCGCCCCGAAGGCGGCGAATGCGCGGGCGACCGCGAGCCCGATGGTACCCATACCGACAATGCCGACCTGGGCGCCGTCGAGTCCGGCCAGATTCTCGCCGACCATGCGGGTGCGAAACGGAACGTACTGGCCGCGCTTGAGCTCGGCATCGGCCCAGGCAAAGCGGCGCATCAGCGCCAGAGCATTGCCCACCGCATACTCGGCCAGCGCGCCGTTGCTGCCACCGGGCACGTTGCATACCGGGATGCCGAGACGGGTGAGCGTGGGCTGATCCAGCCGGTCGACGCCGGCGCCGGTGATCTGCACCATCCTGAGCGTGCGCACCGGTTCGAACAGTGCGGGGGCGAGCTTTGCGCCCACCGCCGGCATCAGCAGCACGCTTGCCTGCTGCAGCAACGCAGGCACATCGGGTGTATCCGGCGCGCGAAACTCGATCGTCGGGCCAGTGGGAATGGATACACCGGCGCGAGTGAAGTCCGACTCAGGGCGCAGGCACAGAATATCGAGCGGCATCAGATGACCTATCAGTTCAGAAACGAGCATTGCGCATGAAGCGGGCGGACCGGGGACGGCCCCCGGCCCCGGGGTCTGTCCCCTTCTTCTTCCGGACTATCCGTTCGAGGTGCGTGTCGCGATGTCGCCGACCGGAAAGAAGCAGAGCAGCTTCAGGGTGCTGTTGCCTGTGTTGCGTGTCGCATGCCACTCGCCTGAAGGCATCACGATGGTGTCGCCCGCCGCCAGCGGATAGCTGCCGCTGGCGGCTTCGGTGCAGCCGCTGCCTTCGAGCACATGGATCACTTCCTCGAAGCCATCATGCCGGTGCGGCTTGCGCGGCGCCTCGCCCGCCTGCGCCACCGGTATCTCGACATAGCGCAGGGTCACGTTCTCGGTGCCCATCGACTGCGAGGCGATTTCGATCGACTTGCGTCCTGGAAGACCCATCGACTTCGCACTGGCCTGGGTGAATACGCGTGCCATGGTCAAGTTCTCCGGTGGCGCTGCTTCAGCTCGCGAGCTTCAATTGCTTGATCTCGGCAACGCCGCCCTGCGCCTCGGCGAGCAGGCGGAACAGCTCGCCCGCTTCCTTGGCGATCGCATCGGCGATATCTGCGAGCATCTTCAGACCCTTGTCGACGGTGGCATGCTCGGGCGCACCATACCAGCCAGTCGGGGCAATCGTCTTGATGTCGCGCAGCACCGGCTGGTAGGCGTGGGTGCGGCGCAGCTTGTCCCACTTGCGGCCCTGTGAATGGTCGGACGAGTAGTCGATGCGGTCCAGATGCACCAGATCCGGGCGATAGGCGAGCACAGCCAGCGCTTCGATCTCGCCGCCATGGGTGAGGCCGCCGCAGTCATGGCCGTACAGTTCGGCGGCGACATAGCAGGCCTGCACCACCACCACGTTCATATGGTGCTCGCGATGCAGTTTCTCCGATGCCAGTGCCAGCGACGGGATGTTGCCCTCGTGCCAGTTGAGGATCAGCAGGTCGCGTGCGCCATGGCGAGCGGTCGACTCGCAGGTTTCCACCACCACCCGCTGGTAGGTCTCCGGGGACAGCGTGATCGTGGCCTCGAACGGCATGTGCATCGGGGTGACGCCAAGCGGGCCGCCGGGCAGCACCAGCGCGTCCATGCGTTCGGCGACTGCGTGGCCGATCACGTTCGAGGCATAAATGTCGGTGCCGGCCGGCAAGTGCGGCCCGTGCTGTTCGACGCTGCCTGCGGGCAGGATCACCAGCGGGTTGCGCTTGAGCTGTGCGGCGATCTCGGGCTGGGTCAGATCGATGAAGTAGCGGGTGGGAAGCATGAGGGTTCCTCGGCAATGAGCACGCTGGTGCAGTATCGACTCCGGATGCTGCGGGTTCAGGGGCGGTTGGCTGCTTCCATCACTTCCTTGATCGCCACCAGCGCGCCGCCGCGGTCGATCGAGCGCAGAGCTGCATTCATCATCGCGATCGCGACATTGCCGTTATGCGCGGAGAGCATCGGTACGGTACCCGTGATACAGCTCTGCGCAAACTGCTCCAGCTCGTCACGGAACATGTCGCTTGCCGGAATGGTCAGATCCTCGCGCTTGCCGTAGCAGTCCTTGCCGCGCTGGATGTAGAGCTGTGAGGTCTTGTGCAGATTCGACGGCGTGTCCCAGGTGCCGAAATCGACTTCATAGTGCATCAGGCCTTTCGAGCCGAAGATGCGCACCGAGAAGATGCCGGGCGAGGTCCAGCAGGTGCCGACGTAGGCGATGGTGCCGTTGCCGAACTTGACCAACGACATCGACTGATCGTCGACTTCGGCGCCCACCGGCGACAGCTTGGAGGCGATCGACGACACCTGCGACACCTCGCCACCGAGCAGGTGCACGATGTCGAACATATGCACCGCCAGCTGCGACAGCGGGCCGCCGGGGGCCTTGTCCTTGTACCAGCGCCAGGTCTGCGGGGTGAGTTCGAGCGCGCGTTCGTTGGAGAAGTTGGCTTCGATGAAGCCGACGCGGCCGAGTTCTCCGGAGTCGATCTTCTCCTTCATCAAGCGCACGCCGGCGAGCAGCCGCGCCGAGTGGCCGACGGTGACGGTGACGCCATACTGCTTCTGCAGCGCTCCGATCTTCAGGCCTTCGGAGAGTTCGGCTGCGATCGGCTTCTCGGTGTAGATGTGCTTGCCCGCCCTGGCGATCTGCTCAGCGACCGGCAGGTGCTGCTCATTGGGCACGGTGATGATCACGCCCTTGATCGCGGGATCGGCGAGCAGCGCCTCCATGGAGGCGGCTGACCGGTAGCCGGTGTCGGCAAACTCGGTGGCGAAGGCATCGCGCTTGTCCTGCGAGCGGCTGTAGCCGGAAACGATCCGGATCGTGTCCGATGCGCGTACAGCGCGAGTCAGGACCTTGGCCCAGCGGCCGAGGCCGACGATGCCGACTTGGATGGGTTGGGTCATGGGAACGCTCCTGTACGGTGCACTGGCTGAAGGGCTATATTACCGTAATACGGCATCGATAATGTCACCGCGGACTCGCAATGCCGACATCTGCGCAGACGGTACTGCTGCCCACATTCAACCTGCGGCCTCGAGCCACAGCGCACCCCGGAAGCTACCTTGGCCCTGAAGCCGCCGTCTGAAACGAAGCCTCCCACTGCACCTGCCGCGGGCTCCCCGCTGGCCGTTCGCGCGCTGGCCGCACCATTGCGCCAGCAGGTGGTCGATCGTCTGCGCGCTGCGGTGATCGCCGGCGAACTCGCACCTGGCCAGCGTCTGATCGAGCGGGAGCTGATCGATCGGGTCGGTGTGTCGCGTACGGTGATCCGTGAAGCACTTCGTCAGCTCGAATCCGAGGGTCTGGTCGAGACGGTGCCGAACAAGGGGCCGGTCGTACGCGCCCTGTCGCGCGCCGAGGCGATCGATCTGTACCGGATTCGCGCTTCGCTCGAAGCGCTCGCCGCCCGGCTGTTCATCGAGCGCGGCCCCGCGGTCGCCAGGGACCGGCTGGAGGCGGCGCTGGCCGAGGTCGAGGCGGCTTATCGAGTCGGCGCCAGTGACGGCATCCTCGCGGCAAAGAACCGGTTCTATGCGGTCCTGTTCGAGGGTGCCGAGAGCGATGTGCTGTCCTCGATGCTCGGTGGATTGCATGCCAGGATCTGGCGCTGGCGGGCACTCGGACTGGCACACGAAGACCGTTCAGTAGCCCGCTCGAAGCAGGCGATCAAGTCGCTGCGCGAACTTGTGGCGGCGATCGCTCGCGGCGACGCCGACGATGCCGAGCGTGCGATCCGGGAAGACACCGCAGACGCCGCGCTCGAGGTGATGCGGCTGGTCGCCATTGCGTAGACACGATCGTGGGTCAGGGTGCGCATGTCTTGTGCGCCGCGTCTGGTCTAGGTCATCGCAGGGTGGGTAACGCGAACAACCAGCCCTGGATCAACGACCTCACATCCGTAGCGAACGGATAGGGTCCGCTGACAACATTGAGGGTTTCGCCGAATCCTGCATCGAGACGGGGTGGAAAAAGGATCGACCCGTCGATGGGCGCAATTCCAAACAACCCTCCGGTGATCGAGAATATCGCTGGCGGGTTGCTGGGACTTGTGAAACCGTTAGAGGTGAACCTGATCCGGATCGGAAACGGGGAATCGCCCCCAGAAATTAGGCCGCCAGCGATGAGGCCCCCAACCATGATGGGGTCGCTGCTGATCGACAACGTGAAATCGCCGATGCGGATGCCGATCGAACAGCATGAGGCGGCGGCAGTGGACGGGTTATTGCTGCCACCCTGACTGGCGACAGTCAACGTGCCGCCAGAGCTATTCCCCGAGATCGTTGCAAAGTCGAAAGTATTTGCCTGCGACAAAATCCGCAGTGTCCGGTTGGACGGCGGCGACGAAACCGGGCTTATTGCGCCGTTTGAAGGACCTTCGACCTGGACCCTGGCGAGCAGGTCGACCGTTTACCCCAATCCGCTGTTCGAAGACGTATCGATCGCCGACGCCATGGCACACCCATGAGCGCAACTCAACAGCAGAACCAAACGACAGGTTTTCGACACCATTTTACGATCTCCAAGCCCCACCTTCCATACCATTCTGAAATGACATTTCGGATTTCATCATCGGGGCGGGCATCGTCCGAACGGACTACAAGCCTGGCACCCGGGCTGGCGCTGGTCCGCCCGCAGCGAATGTCCCGGTGGCGCTTGAGTCAGATATATATAGGTGCTATATAATAGTTCGACGTTCTGACTGGAGACGTTCATGCCCGCCTCTAACAACCTGTTGGTCGTTCTTAACGCTCGCGAGAAGACCGATCTCGCCCGCCAGGCCTCACGCCGGGGTATCAGCATGGGTGAGGTGGTGCGCCGCGCCGTTGCCCGGTTCGAAACCAGCGACGACGCCGATATGGCGCAGCAGGAATCGTTGATCGAGGGTCTGGTCAAGGCGCTCGAAGTCTCGACCGCGCGGGCGGCTGCGTCTCTGGATCAGGCCAGACGGGACGTCGCCGAGGCACGAAAGACGTTCTCGGTGGCTTCGGTCTCGAGCTCGATATCGCCCGTAGTATCGACTTCGTCGGCCGGGCGAGCCGTGCGCCGCTCGCGTACCGCGAAGGTCGCCTGAGATGAGTGGGATGGACCGGATGATCGATGCGATCACCGGTGCGATCCGCCTGACCGATCGGGTGGAGGCGCTCAGCCGTGAAGTGAGTGCTCTGGCCGTCGAGGTCAAGGGAAGCGCTGGCGAGATGCGAGAACTCGACCGCCGGCTGGTGCGCATCGAGGCGCTGGTGGAGTTCACTGCTGTGGCGCGCAGCCGCGCAAGCGCTCCCGACAATACGCCACGGGCAATCCCGGCAGCGGCGAAGAAATCGCCGCCTAGATAGCGCGCGTTCTAACGGCAGGACGAGCGAGCGCTGTCTTGGCACCGGCCTCGGTGCGGGCCGCGAGCTCACTCCAAGTCGATTACTTGCCGTTGTAGTTCGCCAGCTTTGTCCGGCGTTCGCGCACCGCGGCGGCCAGCGCATCGAGCACCGGCACGCTGTCTTCCCAGGCAATGCAGGCATCGGTGATCGACTGGCCGTAGGTCAGCGGCTTGCCCGGCACCAGGTCCTGGCGGCCGGCGACCAGATGGCTCTCGATCATCACGCCGATGATGCGATCGATGCCACCGCTGATCTGGCCGGCGATATCATGTGCGACCAGGATCTGGTTCTCGTGCTTCTTCGAGCTGTTGCTGTGGCTGGTGTCGATCATCAGCCGCTGCGCGAGGCCTGATTTCGCCAGTTCGGCGCAGGCGGCATCGACGCTGGCAGCGTCGTAGTTCGGCGCCTTGCCGCCACGCAGGATGATGTGACAGTCCTCGTTGCCGGCGGTGGACACGATCGCCGAATGCCCGGCCTTGGTCACCGACAGGAAATGATGCGGACGCTCGGCCGCCTTGATCGCATCGACCGCGATCTTCACCGTGCCGTCGGTACCGTTCTTGAAGCCGACCGGGCAGGACAGACCGGAGGCCAGCTCACGATGCGACTGGCTCTCCGTGGTGCGTGCGCCGATCGCGCCCCAGCTCACCGTATCGGCGATGTACTGTGGCGTGATCATGTCGAGGAACTCGCAGCCTGCAGGCACGCCGCGCCGGTTGATCTCGAGCAGCAGCTCGCGCGCCCCGCGCAGCCCTTCGTTGATCTCGAAGGTGCCATCGAGCTTTGGATCGTTGATCAGTCCCTTCCAGCCCACCGTGGTGCGCGGCTTCTCGAAGTACACGCGCATCACCACCTCGAGTTCGCCGGCCAGACGCTTGCGCTCCGGGGCCAGGCGCTCGGCGTACTCCAGCGCGGCGCGCGGATCATGGATCGAACATGGACCGATGATCACCACCAGCCGGTCATCCATGCCGTGCACTATCCGGTGCACCTTCTCGCGCGTCTGGAACACCAGCTCCGACACCCGGTCATCGATCGGAAACTCGCGCACGACATGGCCGGGCGGCGCCAGTTCCTTGATCTCCTTGATGCGAACGTCATCGGTCTTGTGCGGCATGGTGTTTCTCCATCATTCCGGGGTGAGGCAGGCGGGTCCAGGTCAGGTGCTGCCCCGGCGAAAAAAAACCGCCAGGGGTTGAGCCTGGCGGTCGGGATCGGGTGCGGTTCGTTTCAGCAGCGCCGTACGCGTCCTTCCGCCAGAGGCAGAAAGCCGTAAAAGAACCAGAAAAAGCTGTGTACGTAGGCGCGCATCGAAGCCGTGTTCAGGTTACGAAGGAACAACAAAAACGCAACTAAAGAACAACTAAAAAACAAGGAAACACAACCGGGACATGAAGAAAAAAGAAAACAAAGCAAAAACAACGAGATTGGTCCCGGCATCCCGGAAGATAGTCCATAAAGCCTGTCAAATGCAAGCCGCGATGTCACACGCCTCCCCGGCTGCGCGCGCCTGCATCAGCATGTTGGCACTCGACTTGTCGTAAGCTGCGCCAGCCCGTAACCCGACGCGACGCTTGGGTGAGGCTGGCGGCAGCAATGCCGCCGCCACTGCCGCGCTGTCGCATCATGCATTCCCAAAACCATGGCCGAGACCAACTCAACGACCACGACGAACGCCAACAGCGCGCGCAATCCGCTGATAGACGTGCTGATCACGATCATCCTGCCGTCGCTCATCCTGATGAAGTTGAGCGGGGATCATCGGCTGGGCACGGTGGCGGCACTGTTGCTCGCGCTGTCGCTGCCGCTGCTGTGGGGCGGTTGGGATCTTTGGGCGCGGCGCAAGTTCAACGGCTTCGCGCTGCTCGGGCTGATCAGCGTGGCGCTCACCGGCGGCATCGGTCTGCTGCAGCTGGATGCGCACTGGCTCGCTGTTAAGGAGGCGGCGATTCCCGGCCTGATCGGACTGGCGGTGCTGGTGTCCTCCTGGACGCGCTACCCGCTGATCCGGGTGATCCTGTACAACCCGGCGGTGCTCAATGTCGAGCGCGTGCAGCAGCAACTCGACGCGCGCGGCAATACGCAGGCGTTCGAGCGGCGGCTCAAGGTGGCCACACTGCTGGTGGCCGGCACCTTCTTCTTCTCCTCGACGATGAACTTCATCCTCGCACGCTGGATCGTCACCAGCCCGGCCGGCAGCGTCGCGTTCAACGAGGAACTCGGACGGCTCACGCTGCTCAGTTACCCGGTGATCGCCATTCCGTCGATGGTGATGATGATCGTCACGCTGCTGTGGCTGGGGCGCGGCATCCGCCAGTTGTCCGGGCTGAGCCTGCTCGACCTGATCAACGACAGCCGCGCAGCGAAAGCCTCCGGGCGTTAGGCATCAGGCAGCAGGCAGCATGCTCAACCGTTGAGCACCCGGTCGCGCACCGATCTGAACAGCGGGTTGCGCGGGTCGGCAAGGGCTTCCGGCATACCCA
>Ga0105046_10008048_pt1 | contig 16569 bp, 15 predicted proteins | sample MAT03_FD_78385 | JGI IMG/M metagenome (GOLD analysis project Ga0105046, IMG submission 78385) | Freshwater microbial communities from Lake Fryxell liftoff mats and glacier meltwater in Antarctica - MAT-03 (megahit assembly) | ecosystem: Environmental > Aquatic > Freshwater > Ice > Liftoff...
CGTGCCTCCACCCCATGAGCCATGCTTATTGCGTCGCCATAGTGCAAGAGTCCGGGCAGAATAAACAATGAATGATCAGCCAGTAGCCTTTGCCTGACCGGATCACCATCCCTATACCCCAGGTGCTCGGGCACTGCTGGCAATTTAACGCCCTTATGCATGAGGGACTGGAACCCCACACGCCGACGATGCCAGCGTAGCAGCATGGGCGACATCTCGCGCGCCGACCAGGCCAGCGCCCATCGCAATGAGAAGGTACGGCGCAAGGCGCGCATCCGTTCCGCCGCCCCCGCCAGGCTGCGCCGCTGACCCGATTTTCCGGAAAGATAGCCCAGCAACTCCAGAACCGCATACTGGGGATAACCGGCCAGCGCCTCATCCGCTCCCTGGCCCTCCAGCAGCACCGGCACACCCTCAGCGCGGGCGCGCTGCATCAAATGCCAAAGCGGATAAACAGCAGGCGAGTAGCCCGGCCCATCCATGTGCCACGCTACCTTGCGCAAGGTAGTCAACCACTCTTCCGGCGGCGCGGAGACTGCAATCAGGGGCGCATGCGCGGCATCACTGGCGAGTTGCGCCCAGGGCAACTCCCCCATCTCGCCCTTGCCATAAATGGAAGTAAAGCAGGTCAGCGGCTTTGCTGAATTCTGACTGGCGGCGGCCAGCACACCCGTCGAATCCAGACCGCCACTCAGTGTCAGGCCGACCGGGACATCGCTGCGCAAGCGCAAGCGCACCGCGTCGGTAAACAGAACATCAAATTGCGCAAGTGCATCCTCGGTGCTCAGTTCCTCATTCGTACTGGTCGGATAATCCCAATAACGCGACAAACGCAGCTTGCCGGTGCTGACCTCGTAGATCGCATAGTGGGCCGGCGGCAACACATGGATGCCCTGGTAAAAGGATTCCCCATGGGCGTAAAGAAGATTGTTGCCCAAAAAATCGAGCAGCGTTTGTTCTGCCACCGCCCGGTGTTCGGCAAACAAGGCCAGCAACGCCTTGGGCTCTGAAGCAAAGGCCAGACCGTCCCGGCCATTCCGGTAATACAGTGGCTTGACGCCGAAGCGGTCACGTGCCAGCAGAAGACGTTGCCTTCCGGGTTGCCAGAAGGCAAAGGCCCACATGCCGTTGAGGCGCGGCAGTGCCCGTTCGTCCCATTCGATCAGCGCGTGCAGCAGCACCTCGGTGTCGGAATGGCCTGCAAACCGATGACCCAGATTCTCGAGTTCCGCGCGCAATTCGACGTGGTTATAGATTTCACCGTTGAAGACAATGACTGCGCCGCTGGCTGGATCGATCATCGGCTGGTGGCCTGCGGAGGAAAGATCGAGAATGGACAAACGCCGGTGGCCAAGCAGCACACCCGGCGCAGCCCATACCCCACGATCATCCGGCCCGCGATGGGCAAGCAGATCTAGAGCGGCGCCGAAACGCCCGGCATCCTCCGGCCCGTTCCGACCAAACCATCCAAGGATGCCGCACATCAGTAGATCTCCCCGCCACGCCCGCGCGCGTGACGCAGCAAACCCCTAAGCAGATAAGCAAGTTGCCCCCGGCCAAGCATCAAGCCAAGGCGACGCAATTTATAGAACTTCTTTTGCCATGCGGGCATTTCGCGCCCAGACAGGATTCGCTGGTTCTCTTCCCCGAAGCGTTGTGCCTGGAGGCTGCTCTTGGTCTCACCGTGCAGACGGAGGGCGCCCCACACGCGAGCAACATGTATTCCTTCCGCATGCTGGGCAAGACGAAGAAACCATTCATAGTCGAACGAACAAAGAAACTCCTCATCCAGAAAGCCAATCTGCTCATGAACATCACGCCGCCAAAAAGCCGCCTGATTGGCCAGCAACATCCCCTCTGCCAGGAGCGCCCTGTAACTCGGCTTCACATAACGAATATCCCGCAGTGCACGATCATGTTCGTCAATCAACATCATGTCGCCGGTGATCAGGCTGGCCTTTGGATGTTTCGCGGCTAGCGCCGGCAAGTCATGAAAAGACCCAGGATAGTAGATATCATCCGAATTCTGCCAAGCCACCCATTCACCGCTGGCGCGCCGCAACCCCTTATTGATGGCGTCAGTCTGTCCCCGGTCGGGTTCGCTTACCCAAAAAGCCAAGCGGTCTGCGTAGCGGCGGATGATTTCCACGCTGCCGTCCGTGGACCCCCCATCGATCACAATGTACTCCAGATTCGGATAACCCTGATCCAGCACGGAGCGGAGCGTGCGCTCCAAGTACTGTGCTTGGTTAAAGCTAGGGGTGATTACCGAAATTTTCGGTAGTTGGTCAGGCATTCCCAAGCTCCGGTGCCGCATTCCAGGCTGGATTGGCTCGCCTGCTTGCAGCCACCCCAATCATGAAATAAGATCCGACGGCCATAAAGTAATTGCCATAGAGTTGGTCCGTTAATAAATACATCACAAATAAAGACAATGTTAACTTTTCCACTGCATTTTCCGTTTTTGCGCCACTAGTAACCGTCTGACGGATAAAGTTAACAAGCGCGACAATTAGCAATCCGCAGTACAAAAGTCCGCCGACTATCCCAAGTTCCGCAAAGGACTGCAAGATAGTGCTGTGTGGATACCCCATCACTCCGGCACAGGAATATCGTCCAAATGACGCTGGCCCGACACCCCACAACGGGCTATTGATGAACATCGCCTTGGCTTCTTGGTAAAAAACAAATCTTATGGCAATAGAATCTACCCCTTGTTCGATCGGTCGGCAACTGGAAGCCCCAAATATAGGGACAGACTCTCGACCGGCTCGCTCCCCTGCCTTGGCAGCGGGATGCCGCGTGCGGGGATCCCATGTCCCACCCACCAGGTCCCCCGAGCCCCATACCAAAGTGCGTGAATGGGTAACTAAAGCCGTATCTGGCAACGCCAAGGATTTTGCGTAAATCTGAGCTTGCTGCTTAGGAAGCAGCAAGTACGCTGAACTCATGATCACTGCGAGAAAAAGCAGGAACTGAAACTTACTCGAGAATGAGCGATATTTAACGAGCAATACCACACAGAGTGTCCCAAATATCCCTACCAGCAATGCTCCGCGCGATGCGGCGGCTACCAGGGCAGCCGCAATCAGGCCCAAGATGCCAAGCTGCACTAGCTGACGAGAAGACAATTCGCGGCAGCTTTTACCAGGACCCGTTAAAAAGAAAAAAGAAAATATGACTAACGACGCAGCTAGCAACATTGCGACAAGCAGCACCGCATAATCATGGCCGAAAAAAGGCCACCTGCTATAAATTTTCAGCGTTGAAAGGTGTTGCCAATAGTCAAACGCTAGCAACATCAACAAAACAACACTGCCCCCCATAATAATGTTGTAGAAAAGGCGTAAATCAAACGCCCGCATCAAACGTCCACAAACATAAGGAAGAATTACCAGAAATGGCAAGTAACGCCCAAATCTCCACGCCACCTGGTCAGGGCCTTGTATCAGCAAGGACGTGAACACCCATAGGACAAACACACAGAATAAAGTGTCAATTGCTCCCAATCCGGACAATAACGCACGTTGGCGCCAAGCTAGCAATACCACCCAAGCAAAAAGTCCTCCGTACAAAGAAATTGTTATAAACGAATTCCATCGCAAACCTGCAAACTGCACGAACGCGAGGCAAAATACCATACCATATAAGAGTGTTGTGGCAGGCAGCGCGGGGCTGAAGAGATATGATTTTATGTTACTCACCTCATGCGAGCGGCCGGTTCTTTCCCGCTGATACCGGGAGTATGAATAGATGATTCATTGGCGCAAAGCCTTCCGGGCGAACATGTCGATAACCGAGACTACACAGTCGGTCGCACAATAAATCCAGATCTTTCACAGAGTTCGCTTCTATAAGCAAAGTTGGGCAAGAGGTCGTTAAAAAACGCGATGCGCCGCGCAGTACTTCTAACTCTGATCCTTCTACATCAATTTTCACCATTGAAATATCGGGGCAACCGAGTTCTTCCCAAATGCAATCCAAACTACGAACTTGAACCAGCACTTCAGTCCCACTGCCAAAACCACCCTGCACCTCGTGCAGTGACGGATATGCCGGGTCTGTGGCCATATGCAGCCGCATTTGGCCGTCCGCCGCACCTAGTGCCACAGGGAATACGCTGACGTTACCAAGCGCATTCCTGCCTAGGTTTTTTTCTAGCCGCAAGACATTGGAAGCCACCGGTTCAAATGCAAAAACAGCACCATGCGCGCCAACGCTAGCGCCCATGACAACAGAGAAGATTCCGACATTAGCACCAATATCCATAGCCTTGTCGCCTGGCCTTAAGTATTGGCTCACGAAGGTCAATTCCGCCAGTTCAAAGGTGCCGTATAACAAACTCGACAGACCAAGTGTCTCGCGGTAGCGCAAACCAACCCATACTTCGCCCGGTGGTACACGGAGATCATATTCGGCGTTAGCGCGTGGTAACAGCGGCATAATGATACAGCGCAACAAAATTCCCTTACCACGTTGGATGGGGAATCTCCTCAGGTATTGACGTACTGGATATAGCAACATCCATATCAGTGGAAACATTCGTTCCCGTAAACCACGGTGGCCAGCGGCGTCATCCATCAATTACTTCCTCAAATTTACTAACGTCTCAAAAACTTACAGCTCCGTACTTTAGGCCTTAAACCCCATCCGTTGAAGCAAGATGCCCAGCATCGGCTCGTGTACCGCTATCGTGGGAAGGCTAAGCAATATCATCAATAAGTCGATCAATCCAATGCCATCCTTCACGCTCCAATCCTTGATTTTTACCACCTCCTATGGAGTACGTTTTGTAGAGGAAAGATCATGCGTCGCTTGCAACATATCGCGCCACTTGGTTTCGGTTGCGGTATCGACAGCCCCGCGGTAGTGTAAAAATATTGTGGACCTATGCGCTTGCAAAATGGCATTTAACAAATCCATCGTCATTCGTGCGATGAAAGTTAGCAGGGCAAGCAAACCGAAAATAAAATTTTTTGCCCGCAGAAAATAACGCATTTGCAGCTTAAGTACCGTCCAGCGTGTTTTCAACAATTTCCGCCATACGATTTCATTCCGCATTCGATAAGCGAATAAGACTTCAGGAACCACGCCAAATCGACTAACGCTATAACTGCGCAGCAGCAGTTCCGTATCCTCACTGAGATAAGGCCCTGGGGTTGCGTAGCGATGATGAAGAAACCATTCAGTCTTTCCCATCCAAGTCGGATGCGCCAGGTAGATGCCGCGCCAAGGCTTGGCGCATAGTTCCTGATGATTTTCATTGAAAGGAAAAAATCCAATAATTTGATCGTCTTGCGATACTGCAATGGCGCGCACACCTACCAGATCTAATTCGGGATTTTTTTCCAATGCAGCTACTTGCCGATCAAATCGTTCGGGGTAAGAAATATCATCCTGATCCATGCGCGCAAAATAACGGCCTCGTGCCAAATCAATGGCCTCATTAAGCCTGGCTGCCAGCCCCTTATTTATGCCATCTCGAATAACTCGGATACGAGCATCCTTAAAGTCGCGAATAAATTCCAGAGAGTCATCCGTAGAGCCATCATCAATTATGATCAACTCCCAATCTGGCAGCGTTTGCTTAATGATAGACATCACCGCCAAGCGCAATAGCGGCCCGCCATTAAACACCGGCAGCGCTACTGTAATAAGCGGTACACTGCTATCGGCCATCATTTAGGGACAAATACATTAGGCAATCATCCCACCTAACCAATCTCGCGTGCGTAGCAAGCCCTCTTCAAAACCCAGTTGCGGCTCCCAACCCGTATGTTGCCGCAACTTGCTGCTGTCCAACACATTTGCCTGCACGTCGAAGACCCGTTCGGGCGCATACTCTATGCGAATCGCATACCCCATATCCCGCACCAATGGTGTCATCGCCTCAACCACCTCCGAATTCGACCGCCCAACGCCTGAACCGACGTTATAAATCTCGCCTGGCGTGCCTCGCCCCAGAGCGCTACACACCCCCGCTGCGACGTCGCTCACGTACAGGTAATCACGCAGCACTCCCTGGCGACCAAAAATGGTGATGGGCTTGCCCTGCATCGCCGAGGCCATTGCAGTTGCAATAAATCCCTGCCCAACAAATGGGCGCTGTCCTTCGCCGAAAGCGTTAGCGGGACGTACGCAGACCACTTGAAGCCCATGCGTAACCGAATACAGGCGAGCATATTTCTCTAAAGTCAGCTTGGTGACCCCGTAAGGCGAGATCGGTCGCGTGGGATGATTCTCTGAAATTGGAAGTGAGGTCGCTTCCCCATAAACGGTTCCCCCCGAGGAAACCAACACCAGCCTCCCCCCCCTCGCCGCGACCTCAGAAAACAGTTGTACTGTCGGCGGCAAATTCTGCAAAAGATCTGCAAGCGGATTATCGAAAGAAGTGTTTGGTACAGTCGCATAAGCCAAATGAATAATTTCATTATGGGCATCGAGAAGCGGCTTAATAAGATCGTGATTCCCAAAATCGCCTGAGATGTAAGTTACACCCTTCGGCAAAAGATGCGCAGGGATAGCGCCTCGTCCAAGAACAGTAACCCGCCGACCCGACTGCACCAGCTTGGGCACTAAATGCGCGCCAATCAACCCTCCACCGCCAATCACCAAACATCCGGTTCCCGTCATATTGCTATCTTTTCGCAATCAAGTTTTCCTGCTTTAGGCTGCCCTTTGATCTCCGTGTTATTGGGTCGGCAATCGACCCATATCTCTCCCCACAGCATCTTCACTTCAGTCGGCAACAGCCCTGCGGCATTCAACTCGTCGCGCAACTCATCATGACGATGTTCGATAAAATGCTCAGTATCCGAGAAGTAATTCACTCCGAGTTCTTTGCGTAAGGGGAGCTTCCAATCTCGCTCGAATAGTGGGACGCGAATCAGAACCTTTTCCGGTTTTGCCAACCGCAGGATATCGTGCAAAAAACCGACACGGTCCTCGATGTGCTCAAGTATGTTGGAAAGCACCACTACATTCCACGGACCGGCAGGCAGATCGCGGCGCACGTCGGCCTCGATGAAGCGAAGGTTGACCAAGACCTCTTCCGCGCGTGCCTGGGCCAGGCGTGTCCGGTCCAGGTCGACGCCGACGACGGTGCTGCCCGGAACGCGCGTTGCGATACTGCGCGCCACCGCACCATAGCCACAGCCGATGTCGAGCACGCGCGAATCTATCGGGATGCGCTCGACAAAGAAGTCGTGATAGCGCATAAGCCGGTGCTTGGGGTGTACGCCGCCGCCGTAAGCCATGGCGCGCTCGTTGATGACCCAGTCGAGCCGGTCCTGCAAGGCAAGCAACCGACGGAGCCCCTGTGCTGGATTGCCAGCGCGGGACTCCAGGATATAGAGGCCAGTGATGAAGGCTTCCCGAAGGCGGACAGGCAGCACGCGCCAGAACCAGCCAAGCAGGCCCGCAAGACCAAGTAACAGATGCTTGAACCTTGAAGACATCAGCGGGCAGCGATGAGTTGTTGAAACACGGTGCGGTGGCGGTCTATCCAATGGGCGATATCGAAACGCTCGACAGCGCGGCGACGCGCTGCCGCCGAGAAAGCAGCGTGATTGCCGGCAATGCGCAGCATGCCCTCTCCGACACCCTCCGGTGCAGGCGCGCGTGGCGTCTCCCAGTCCTCAATGCAGGGCAAAGCGACACCCGCGTCGGTACCCACCAGTTCCGGCACTCCACCGCTGTCCGAGTAAAGCACCGGCAGGCCGATAGCGAGTGCTTCGAGGACGGTATTCGGACAGGGGTCATTGTGCTTTGTCATGACGTAGGCATCGGCAGCACGATAAATCTCCGGCGCCTGCTGCTGTGTGTAAGGGCCCGTGAAGCTGATCCTCCCGGCCAGCCCCAGCTTTCCGGCCAGCACCTCGGCGCGCGATCGCGCCTCGGCCTCGACCCAGCCGGCAACCACCAGCCGGGCATCCAAGCCACCATCACACGCCACCCGCAGGCCGGCAATGGTACTCTCGAGGCGGTAATACAAATGACTGCCAATCTTGCCAGTGATAAGAAAAGTGTACCCGTTGCGCGCCACGTCCGGCAGCCATTGCGCCGGGGTGAAACGGACCGTATCCACGGCATTGTAGAGAACCTCGCCCGGCCCCGCGCGTGCGCCGAGAAATCTGTCCGCGGCGCGGCGGCAGAATTCACTCTGGTAGAACACCCAGTCCGCGGCATGGTAGGAGCGCGCCATCCGCCGGTTCTGCGCTTCCCAGTCCCCCGCATACCACGCCCCGTAGAAAACGCCGTTCTGATTGTGCACGATGGGCACGCCACGACGCTTCAGCAGGCGCAAGGCGTAGTTCGGCAGGTAGGGTGTGTTGCTCAGTAGATAGGCCAGGTTGTAGCCCCAGCGCACCTCGGGGAAGTACTGGCGCAGCCGCTTCACCTTGACCAGCGGACCGCCGATGTCCCCAGCTCTTGCGCCCCCGTAATAGACGGCGAGATCCCCGCGACGTGACACAAGCAGATTGCAGAGAACTTGGATGCCGCATGCCGCAGTGTAGCTCTGCCGCAGCACATGTTTTGCAATCGGATACTTAAGATGCATGATCGAGCAGCGGCTTGTACACCTCTTCCAGGTGGCGACGCCCCACGACACTCCAGTCACAGACCTTCACCGCTTCCACCGACCGATTCTTGAGCCCTGCGGATTCGCTTTCGGGCAATGACAGGATACGGAGCGCCCTCTCCGCGATGCCCTCCACATCCTCGGATTTGGCGAGCCCACCAGTCACACCATCCACGACGAGATCCGGCGCCATGCCAACGGCTGTGGATACAACCGGTACGCCGCTTGCCATGCTCTCCATCAGACCCATCGGCCCGCCCTCCTCGCGCGAGGTAACGAAATAGAGATCGAGGGCGTGGTAGCACTCGACCAACTCGGCATGGTTCCGGACATAGCGATGCACGAAGGGTACGCCGATGCGATCAAGGCCCTGCTTGACGAACCCCCGCGCCGGCCCGGTCAACATGACGACCACCGGCACATCGCGTTTCAAACGTTCAATCGCCTTGAGAAACACATCGGGGCCCTTGATCAGCTTCGGCTCCATGCCGTCGCCCCAGCCGACCCCGTCCTTCTGGAAAGAGCCCACCACGATGGCATCACCCGGGATGCCGAGCCTTGCGCGGGCCCCTGCGCGCTGTGCAGGCGTCGGCGGGCGGAACAGCTTTGTATCGACACCAATAGGAATGCGCACGACCTGTTCGCGCGGCACGCCCCAGGCTAGCAGCCGCTGCTCGATCAGGCTGGCGCCAGTTACGATGCGACCGAGCCTTGGCACGCTTTCCAGAAACTCGTCAATGTGGCGCGACACCTCCGGGCCGTCTTCGCGCTTGCCGTGGAAGAATGAAACCACGTAGCGGTTGGACCGCGCCATGTTGCGCCCCCATGCAAGCCACATGTACTGCGACCCGAAATGCACGACCCGTTTCACCAGCCGCTGCGGCTCAACCGTGGTGGCGATTGTTCCGGGGGCAAGCGCCTCGACCTCATCGCGCACATGCTCGCCCACCCAGCGGATTGCCCAAGCGGCGTTTTCCACCACGAACTGCACCGGCGGGCCATCGCCACGGTACATTCCTGTTGCGGCCGCCAACCGCCAAGGCAGGCACGCCGCTTGCCGCCGCCATGGACGCAGCAGATCCTTCAGCACTACTTGCATCCCTTCGTATCGGCACCGAGTGCCAATGCCTCGGTCGTGACCATCCGCCTCACAAGCTCTGGCATGAACGTGCGTGCCTTCCAGCCTAGCTTGGCAGCGGCCCTCGACGCGTCGCCGAAGCCGCAGCGGATCTCGGAGGGCCGGAATAGGGCGGCATCGGTGCGCACATGGTCACGCCAGGCCAGCCCGGAAACAGCAAAGGCGGCGGCCACAAATTCCTCCAGGGAATGCGCAATTCCTGTTGCGATAACGAAATCCTCCGGTTCATCTTGCTGCAGCATCGCCCACATGGCCTCAACATACTCGGGTGCCCAGCCCCAATCGCGACGAACGGACAAGTCGCCCAGCACCAGTTGCTCCTTGCTCCCGCGCGCGATCCTTGCCACCGCCGCAGTCACCTTCCGGGTAACAAAGCGCCTTGGCCGCAGCGGTGACTCATGGTTGAAAAGGATTCCGGAACAGGCGTAGATACCGTAACTCTCGCGGTAGTTCGCGACTTCCCAATGGGCGGCCGCCTTAGCCACAGCGTAGGGACTGCGCGGGTGGAACGGAGTGGACTCGTTCGCCGGCTGGCCATTGGTGTCGCCGAAACACTCGCCCGAACCGGCGTTGTAGAAGCGGATGGGCTTCTCCATCAGACGAATGCACTCAAGGATATTTAGCGTTCCTACGGCTATGCTCTCAAGCGTCTCAACCGGCTGTTGGAAAGAAAGGCCTACCGAACTTTGCCCGGAGAGATTGTAAATTTCGTCAGGATCTGATCGCGATATGACTTGAAACACACTTCGAAAATCGGCAGGAACAGCCGATACCAGTTCAACGCGATTGTCAATGCCGAGGACGGCCAAGTTTGAGAACCCGGCGACCTCGGCGTCACGAGACGTCCCGAATACCGAATAGCCAGCGTCAAGCAGATATTTGGCGAGATACCCACCATCCTGTCCGGAAACACCGAAAATTAACGCTATCCTACGCCGTTGAGCCATCATTGTCAGAACAAGCCAATTGTTGAGAACGAGCGACGGGCATCGAATGCCCTAACAAATACAGAATTAAAAAAGAACATGGAAAATTCATATGCCAGAAAGATAAAATTAACCATCTGCCATTTTACTGACAACACACCACTGCGCAGCGCAAAAAGAAATCCGAAGTATGCAATAGCCAGGACAAACACATAAGTGCGTTGCACGACAAGGGAATCCGCACCAAGCAGCCAGAACATCAGGTACAAGATCGCAACAAGAGATACAAACTGCTTTGCAAAGGGATCCTTCAAATGACTCCTGGCCCCGTAAGACAGAAGACAAACAAAGCCAATATTGATCAAGCTAAAGATCCCCGAGCCCGACCCGAGACGCAAGCCGACTGACATTACCGATAGCCCAAAATCAAACCTCGGGAAAATTTTTGCAGCCAACAACTCGTAATAAAAAGCTGCTGCAAGACAAAGAACCCCGAGTGCCACCACAGTTAGCCATCTTCCGCGAAAAGTTCTTGTCGCCTTCCCGCATGCAGCGAAAACCGCCTCACGGTTTTGAATAGCAAGAGCTACCAAAGCAAGCGCGACAAGCAACCAAGCAGAGAAATGGGTGAGTGAAGCAGCAATAAGGTAGGCAACAAATTTCCCGGGGCCGATCTCTTTCCTCAGCAACATGGAAAGAGCCATCACCACTATCACGACGGCGATAAACTGTCTTAGTAAATGGAACGGCAGTGAAACCAGCCCGGCATCCAAACACAAAGCAATATGGTAATAAACAGCGAACCAACGCAGATGGCGCGTCACGTAGCTGAATTGAAGGATAAAAAATCCAGCGAGAAAAACCGGCAACCAAAAATTCGGCGAGGAAGTTACTGGCGTGCATCCAGGAAAGAATAAAAAATTCCATATCTCAGAGCCCACCCACATGATCAAGAAGAACAGCGGCTCGTGCTTGTAATTGGAAAACGCCCCAAAATCCCCGCAGACCAGCCTGGTGGCGTGATCCGCATAGTTTGCGAATGTCCTGGAAAGACCGACGGAAGTCGTGAGAAGGTAAATGGCGCAGATAAACGCCATCGTGCCTATGACGGCTCCCGCAGACGGAAGCGATTCTCCGCTAATCGTGGAAGCTGGTCGCTGCCGCATCATATCTGTCTGGTTTGTAAAATCGAGAATGGGGTGAAACTTGTCGGAGGCGTGCCCTACCAAGGCACTCGGCGCCCCTGATTGGACATGGCCGATAGACGGGCATTAGACGTGTCGGAGCTTCCTTAAAACCCCAAAACCCAACAATGCAATAACTCCGGCTATCGCGCCGACGACGACAGACCTAAGGACATTCAAGGTATACAACCGACGCGTCTCGTCTGTGATCGTTACCAGCTGAGTATGTTCAGTTACAGCGAGGAGTTTCGGCAGTGGATACGCCCTCTCGGTAGCCAAAAAGCTCACGATCTCCTCATGGTCATTGATCATTTTTCCTACGGCACACTGTATGGCATCGCGAAATGAACCCTTGCCTGAAGTTCGCTGAAAGGTGTAGCGATAGAGATCATCGTGATTCAAGTTAAAAATTTGGAGCTTGTCAGCGTCGTTTGAGCAGCGCTCGGTAAAATTATTTCTTAGCTCAGTGCGTACCTTGTCAGGGGGTGCAATAACCGCATAGCTAACAGCTCGATAACCTGAGAGACCAGTATTAACATAAGCCAATACCGCTGGTTTTATTATGACCACCGCGCTTTCAGGCGACTCTCTCAACACAAAAAAAACTGCGCCAACTACCGCGCCACAAACCAATGAAGCGCCAATTGAAAATATTCTCATACCTTGCCACATCTGAAAAAGTCTTGAAGTTTTCACTCTTGAATCGCCTTTGAAGGTTGGCAAACGGCATACATCGTTGCGCATAGTGGAATAAATCGGTCGGTCGCCAGACAAGCATCGAGTAGTCGGCCGTAAGCGCCTGGCAGCCATCGTCTGCAACGAAGCCTGAATAGCATTTCGCCAATAGTAATCCATAGCAGGTGCAGTACAAAACTTGGCGCCCCGCCTAATGAATAAAGAGTCGTTTCCTTTGAGCGGAAGCGCTCGCCAATGGACGCCCGGGTGTATTGGCGGTAACCGTGCCAGAGGTAGGTGAGCAGCCCGAATCCACTTGGAACGACATGCACCTGCAAGCCGCCGGGGGTGAGCAGGCGGCCAAGGTTTTGGATGAGCTCACGATCATTGGGGATATGTTCCAAGGCAGAGATGGAAATAACCAGATCGAACGATTGGCCAGGCTGGAATTGGTGGGCGTCTATCTGGACAAAGCTCCTGTCAAATTGTGGGTGGGCGGAGTGGTCAAATCTGTCATTTATATCTATTCCGACATAGCTTCCCGAGTACCCAAGCGCGGCTAGCAAAGTCGTCAGCCGGCCGCTTCCGCAGCCGATTTCGAGCACCGCAAGCCTCTGGCGGGGAAGAATCCGCGGCAATTCATTCCACAGAAACGCTTCGGTCAACGCACGTCCAGGAGAAGCTGCATTCGGTGTACTCGCCAACCGCCGAGCAGTAAATGAAGACCGGCGTCCATTAAAGATCCCCGGTTTGAGATTGCGAGCAAAGTTGGTTGCCAGATAGGCAAGTCTTTGAGCCAAGGAAAGACGGCTATCGCCGTTCAACTCAGCCTGCATGCGTCTCCCCACCTATTGGTTTACGAGCGATGGCGAGCACCATGTGCGCGATGAATGACCCTGGAATAAGCGGCGCCAGCGCCACACTCAGCCCCTTTGTAAACAGCCACTCATACGGTAGGCCGAACTCGTGATGCAAGCTGCGCAGCACACCTTGGCGCTTGTGAATCGGGCGCGTCTCGAGCACTTCGAAGCCGCCGATCGAAAGTTCGCGCGCCAGCTCGGCCCGTGTCAGGCGCCACTGGTAGAAGCGGAGGGTACCTGCGGCAGGACGCTGGCGGGTTAATGTGCCAAGGATGGCATGGCGGAGGTTGTCGAGCGGGACGCTGATGAAGAGGTAGCCACCCGGCTTCACTACCCGGAATGCCTCTTTGATGCACTCCTGCATGCCAGACTCAAAATGCTCGAACACGCCCCATGAGAAATAAGCATCGAAACTCGCGTCTGGGAAGCTGGTGTGACGGATGTCGCCATCGACGAATTCCGCCTCTGGAAAGCGCGCCTTCAACTGCTCCACGGTCTGCCGACTGAGATCGAGTCCGGCCACCGAGAACCCCCTGCGCGCGAAGAACATCGTCCAGTCTCCCAAGCCGCAGCCGCCGTCCAGCACGCGCGCACCCTGGGGCAGCTTCTCCATGTAGGGCGCGATGACGCGATACTCATTCTTGCGCGGGATGCGATCGATGTGTCCCTGCGGCCCGCCCTCACGCTCCCAAACGGCAGTCCAGTATTTTTCGACGAACTCGGTTTCGTGGTCTGCCGGCTCGGTGGCCGCGATGTAATCCTTGCGCATTGAATGTCCTAGAGTGGTATCTGGTTGCGCAGCAGAAGCCAGGGGTTGCGCCATAGATGACGGGATGCGTGAATTTTAGCGCGGGATGTTATCAGTTTATCGAAGAGGGTGAGATAGTTCGCGCAAGTCAGCTCGGCTGTGTGTGGATAGGCTGGCATGGCGGCGGCGAGTGCGCCATATTGCTCGATCAATTGTCCCAAGCGCGCCTCGAAATCGGTTTCGTCGAAGGATATACCGAACCCATCGCAATACTCGGGCATGCAGCCACTGCGCCGGTAGAGCAGCGGCAGGCCGCACAGTGCACCTTCGTTCTGGTGGTTGCCGCCCGGCTCGTTGATCGAGGCCGTGACATAGGCGTGGTGCGAGCGCAGTTCGGATGCCAGCGCTTCCCCGTCGAGCGGGGTGACATGGCGCGCGTTGCGGAAGGTGAAACCCTTTGGCAGGTTCCCCACGTAGGTGAACTCGATCCGCCCCTTCCAGGCCGGCTCTGCCAGCATTTCGTCTAACCGTTGGTAGATGTCGAATCCCTTCATCCAGTTGCCTCCCCAGTGATGGGTAACCAGCTTCAACGGACCCCGGCTGCACCACGGTTGCCAGCCACGCGGATTAAAAATGCGCGCATCTGCGCCGTTGGTGATAACGTTGTAACGCGCTTCTGGCCGGTTTTGCCAGAGTGGAAGGTCTTTCAGCCAGCTGCCGACGAACACAGTATGATCGGCGCAGTAGTTGGCGCGGCGCAACAGCCAATTCATATTCCGGGTGTTCTTCCTCTCGTCGCACTCATTGATACGATGCACGACAATCGCCCTTGGATTGGAGAGCAGCAGATAGCGCAATATGGCTCCAGGTGTGAACGTCACCGAAGGATGCCGCCAACGTGGATCCATCATCAGGATGATGTCTATGTCAGAGTCACGCAGCGAATGGCATACTGTGTCGCCCCGCTCGCGCAGCGCAGCGACGAGGGCGGTGACAAAGCGGTTGCCGCCGCCCCAAGGGCCATCCTGAATCCTAAAGCCGATTGCAACCTTCATCGGCTAACGTGAGAGGTCGCATCGGTCGGCTTCACCAGCACAAGCGTCTGCGTCGTGTAGAAGCGCCAAGTCCCGCTGCATTCCATGAATGGATTGCGTCCCATTCGTGTCAGCAGATTCGTCAGCAGACGTCCCGCGCGGCCAATCCAGCGATTACCAGACGAGACCAACTCGTACCACAGTACGGGGTGGGATCGAATCACCCTGAGCGGCTCACCGAAAACACTGCGGCAAACAGCGACGAAATCGCCGACAAACCATTCCTGTACATGCATCGTATCGATCGGGCTCTCGGAAACCCTGATGGGTGTGGTGATAACCAGCCGTCCGCCCGGGACCAAGATTCGAAATATCTCGCTGAGCATCGCGTGGGGGTTGTCTACGTGTTCGATCACGTCGGAGCAAACCACCACATTAAAACTGGAATCCTGAAAGCCCGTGTCGTAGCCGTCGATCAGCCGAAACTCGCCCACGAAACTGCGGCTTGCAAACATCTGCCTGGCCAGCGCAATCCCCTTCTCACTAGTGTCAACGCCCACAATAGGCAGCGTGAGGCGGCTATGGAGCACTCCCGCCAAAGCGCCGTCCCCGCAGCCCATGTCAAGCAGCCGCCCGTCCTGCGGCAGCTTGGCCTCGCGAATGCATTCACAAACGATGTCGTAGCGCGCGCGCGTGTACGCGTTCATCCGGAGCAAGCCCCCGTAGTAATCGTCCCAGTGGTAGGCGCCCTTGCGATCGTATTTGTTGAAATATGTTGAAGCCATGAGTTCTCGCTATGTTCCTTGATGCCGACCAATCCCCACGCCGGATTTTTTGTGGTTGCAGCAAGGGATTCTTGCCGCGTGCAGGACGGCTATGTTCAACAATATGCCGGCTTGTGGGCCAAGAGCTTGTCCAAATCGACCGCCATAGCCTCTGCCATCTTTTTTACATTGAGATCGGACTCAACAATTTTTCGGGCATTGGTTCCGATCGCAGTTGTTAGCAGCCTATCCGCAAGTAATTGCTCGACTGCGTCCTGAATACCTGGACGAATTCCCGGCAGTCCGGCGATGATGCATGTTTCGCCATTACGGAGCAATTCGCGGTTCCATAGGCCAGGAAAGTCAGTAATGATCACCGCCTTTCCACAGGCCATTGCCTGGAGACAGACACTTTGCCCTGATGGCTGGATTGTATTCTTGATCGGCAAAATGATAAATCGGGCACGCTGCATGAGCGTTCGAATATGCTCATCGGTCAGAATCTGCTTGTGCCAATCGCCCCGGAAAATCTCAACATTAGGAGAAGTCGTTGCAATATCTTGACCAGTGACGATACGAAGCATTGGATAATTGGGTTTCCATGCGTCCAGAAGTGTCTGGTAGTCGCGATGGGAGTCATTGCCAATGCTCAGAATATA
>Ga0105046_10008050_pt1 | contig 16567 bp, 19 predicted proteins | sample MAT03_FD_78385 | JGI IMG/M metagenome (GOLD analysis project Ga0105046, IMG submission 78385) | Freshwater microbial communities from Lake Fryxell liftoff mats and glacier meltwater in Antarctica - MAT-03 (megahit assembly) | ecosystem: Environmental > Aquatic > Freshwater > Ice > Liftoff...
AATCCGCCGCCGTGGAATCTTTCAGGAAGTGCATTGCGCTTTTTGGAAGGAGGAGCCCGGGTTTCGTCAGATCCTGAATTCGGTGGATGCCGCCGAAATTTACATCGTCCCGAATTTCATCAGCGAGGGTTACTTTACCAAGACAGTAATCCCGCGTGAATTCGAGCTTACGGGTGAGATCACCCGCGCAGGTGGACGCACGATCAAGTATTGCGAGCCGGTGGGGAGTCATCCCGGCATGACCCAACTCCTGCTTGCGCGCGCGGAAGCTATCGCACCGGGTGTTCCCAAAGAGCAGACAACGCTTTTCATCGTCGGTCACGGCACGGACTTGAACGAGAACTCCGCAGTTGCCGCCAAGCGCGAAGTGGAGGCGATCGAGAAGTGCGGCATCTATGCGGAGGTGAAAAATGCCTACATGGAAGAGGCCCCGCTCATCGCCGAATGGGATACGCTTTCCACGCAGCGCAATGTGGTTGTGGTCCCCTTCTTCATTGCAGACGGTCTCCACAGCTACGAAGACATCCCCATGCTGCTTGGGATTGCCGACAAATCACCGGGTGCGCTCAGCGCAGCGCAACAGACGGTCTTTTCTAAAAACCCATACCAGATGCGCGGGAAGACCCTTTATTATGCAAGTTCGATCGGCACAGCGCCGGGGTTTGCGGACACGATTTTGGATCAAGTGACGGAATTTGACGGGAAGTTTGGCGCATGAAAAAGGATTTAAACGCGGCACTCTCTGAATGGCTTGGGGAAGAAGGAGGACGCATCGGTGAGGTGGCCATACGTCGGCTGGGTGATGCGTGGATGTTGTGTCACGTGGACGACGTGAGCAGTGCGGTGCTTGAAACTTCCACGCGCTGGGAGGACGCCCGCGCCATTGCGAACTACGATGACAAAGGCGGTTACCGTCCGCTCAAGACTGCGCCCAATCTCGCGCACGGCTGGCTTTTAAAGCTGGGTGACGTTGCGGCGTTGCGTTTTGCGTTGGATTATCTCTATCCCGGCATGCTTGGAATGTGGGCAGCTCAAATGCGCGGTTCGTTTTCGCCGGTAAACTTGCGCGATACGTTGAACCGACAGACAGGCATGTATCGTGTCACGCAAAAGATCACCGATGAACAGGCGGATGATCTGACTGGTAGGATGTGCAATTCCAAAAACGGCTGTTTGAAAAGCATCCTTTGGAAAATTGCGGATGACCGTGCGTTGACAACGCTACCGCCCGCAAAATTTGATCTCTCTTTTACTCCTTCAAACAGCCTCCCGTTGATCTGTCAGGAAGCCTGCAATTTGCTGGTCGCCGAAGCGCGCAAGGTAGTGAAAGCGTCGGATCCTTCCAAGCCAGAATGATTCTTCGCGCCCGCCATGTCGTGCCAGTCACAGCGGCTCCCATCGAAGACGGCGCTGTGGTGATTGAAAATGGCGCCATTCGAGCCGTCGGGCCCTGGGAGGAAATTCAAGGATCGCATCAAGACGAGACGGTAGATCTTGGGGAGCAGATTCTATTGCCCGGTTTGATCAATGCGCATTGTCATCTCGACTACTCGCTCATGCGCGATGCGATTTCTCCGCAACGCAGTTTCACGCAGTGGATTCGCCGGATCAACGCTATCAAACGCAGCGCCTATCCTCAGGATTACGAGGTGGCGATACAGCACGGCTATGATGAGCTCGTAAAATGGGGCACGACCACGGTTGCAAACATCGAGACCTTTCCCGAGATGCTCGCTGCCTTTTCCGATCCACCTGTTCGTACGTGGTGGTTTTTGGAGATGATCGATATCCGCCAGCCGTTTGCCGCGAAACAGGTGCTACAAAAAGCCGTCTCCTATTTTGAAGCCGCAGGTGGGCGTGAAGGTGGCCTGGGGCTGAGTCCGCATTCGCCCTACACGGCCTCTGGCGATTTGATCGCACTCGGTGGTAAGCTCGCGGACGAACGCGACATCCTCATGAGCGCCCATGTCGCGGAGTCGAAGGAGGAATGGAATATGTTTCGTAAAGGACGGGGGGCACTATTTGAATTCATGGCGCAGCTCGGCCGCTGGATGGGAGATTGTTATGAGAACCGCACGCCGCTCATGCATTTTGCAGCATGCACTGCACTCAGTAAACGCTGGTTGCTAGTCCATATGAATGAGCTCGGAGATGACGACTTCGCATTGCTCGAACAGCTTCCGAAAGATAATCGCCCCAGCATTGCCCACTGTCCCGGCAGCCACGCCTATTTCCGTCACAGCGCCTTCCCGCTCTGGCGTCTGCGCGATATGGGGATCAATCTTTGCCTCGGCACGGACAGTCTCGCCAGCACCAGCTCGCTTTCTATGTTCGACGAAATGCGTGCTGTTGCAAAAGGGCACCCAGATCTTCCTGCACTCGAAATATTAAAAATGGCCACAGTGAATGGAGCGGCTGCATTGGGGATGAGTGGACGGCTTGGTGCAATCGCGCCGGGATGTTTGGCAGATCTCATTGCGCTGCCCAGCCCCGCGCAGATCGACGACGTACACCGTGCGATTTTAAAACATCGGAAGCCGATTCAATGGCGGATGCTGGGTGGAAAGATTGATGAAACGGTAGTCGGCCAAAAGAGAGCCCGCAAAGCCGCAACTTTTTAAAAACCGACTTCGATTGGTGGGTGTATCACCCATTTTTCGCACGACTTTATTTCCGCTCCGTTCCCTTACTTCTTCTCTTCAAACAGAGGCAGTAGCTTCTCCAATCCTTCCTTTTTCAGATCGGCAACCGGAATGAAACGCAGCGCGGCAGAGTTGATACAATAACGCAGGCCGGTTGGCTTTGGGCCGTCGTCAAATACATGACCCAGATGTGCGCCGCTGGTTTTTGCCCGCACTTCAGTGCGCACCATCCCATGTGTGGTATCCTGAATGGACTGGATTTCTTCCTTGTCGATAGGATCGAAAAAGCTCGGCCAGCCGCTTCCAGACTCAAACTTGTGAGTGGAGGCAAAGAGCGGTTTTCCGGAAATCACATCCAGATACACGCCTTGCTCATGGTTGTTCCAATACTTGTTCTGAAAAGGCTTTTCCGTCCCGCCCATGATGCAGACATAATAGGCTTCCTTATCGAGTTTCTTGGCGAGTTCCTCCTTGGAGAGTTTGGATAAATCCTCGGTTTTCATAGGTTTGTCGGTTTTGGGTGTGGGCTTATCTTCAGCGTTGCAGGCAAAAGCTAGAAAGGCAGCAGCCATTACCAATATGAGGGTGGTTGATTGGATTAGTTTCATAAGTGTTCGTGTTCGACATCCTGGTTCGCGTTTTAGTTGATTCGTTTTGCCCGGATAAAAGGATCCGCCTCTTCAACACGAATCCGAGCAAGCACCAGACGCCACAGCCTTCGCACTCCAAGCCCTGCAAATACAGCCACACCCAGCAAGAGAACCTGGATTTTTTGCGGTGCCATACAAAGCGCCACGAGAAAGAGTCCAGTCAGCAACCACACCGCCATAGAAGCCCGTGCAAAGAATGATTTCTCGCGCAGACTATGGGCGCGCTTGGCCTGCCACCAAACATAGACCGACCACAGCAAGAGCCCCGGAATGCAGAGAATAATAAGGATACGTAACATGATATGCGACAGTCTAAAACCCTTACTCAGGGCAAAGCCGGGGGCAAGGAAGGAAAAGAAGGTGCGTTGAAAAACTGACAAGGCTTTACGCTTCTTCCACCGCCTCGATCATGCGCACCGCCTGAGCAGCAGCGCGCACATTATGCACACGAAACAGGTGTGCACCTTGCAACATTCCTTGCACGAGACAGGCGATGGTTCCTGCGTCGCGCTCGGGCGCTGGAACACCTAGCACATCGCCAATGACTGTCTTGCGCGAGACAGGCAACAGGATGGGGCGTCCAAATCGATGCAGCCGCGACAGCTCACGATAAATGAGCAGGTTGTCCTCACGCTGTTTTGCAAAATCAATTCCGGGATCAAGGATGATGGCGTCTGCGGACACCCCCGCGTTTCGGGCGAGTGCGATCTTCTCTTCGAAAAATCCATCCAGCCTCGCCATGATGTCATCGTAACCCACATGCGTGTGCGCCACTTTCGGCCGACCGACGGTGTGCATAATGAGCAGGGCTGCGCCTGTCTCCGCACAGATGCGCGCATTTTCACCCGTAGGCAGAGCGCTAATGTCATTGAGGATATCGCCTCCGATAGGTAGCACCGCGCGGGCAACCGCCGGGCGCCAGGTGTTGATGGAAAGCGGGGTGCTGTCTTTCCATTCATGCACGAAACGCAGCAGCTGCTCGGACTCCTCCTGTTCGGAAATCGCCTCCCGATTGGTCCGCGCACTCTCCGCGCCGATATCAATAATGTCCGCGCCATCACGCACCAGCGCACGCGCCTTTTCCAGGGCGAGCGTGACATCCGTCATCCCGTCCCCCGAAAACGAATCTGCTACCAGATTCACAATCCCCATCACGAGCGGACGGCGGGGAAACTCAAACTCAAACCGGCGCGCGCTCAGCTTCATGGCAACGGCACCCGGGCGCGTTCTCTTCCTGTAAAACGCAGAGTGTGGGTGAACCCCGCCTGTTTTGCAGCGGCAACGGCTTCCGCAAATCCGGCACCCACTTCATCGGGCGCGTGTGCATCGGAATTGATCAGCAAATCCACACCCGCCTTCTTCGCAAGTTCCAGAAATCCAGGCGCGGGATAGAGCTCGCCGCAGGGTTTGCGAAGCCCGGCGGTGTTGATTTCAAAAGCCACGTTGCACTCCTTCAAAGCCACAATGCTTGGTTCGTAAAACCGGCGCAGATCGCCTGTCGGAAGAAACCCGAATTTTTTTGGGAGATCGGGGTGGCCGACGAAATCAAACAATCGCGAGCGGATACATTGTTCATACGTCTTCCAGTAAACCGTCCAGATCTCCTCCTCATTGCCTTCGTGGCGTCCGATATATTTCGGATTATCCACATCCCAGCCACCGGGAAGATAGTGGACACTGCCGATGAGAAAATCCCACTCCGCTTTTTTCGCTAGCTCTTCGATCCAGGCCTCCTGGCCCGGAAGGAAATCACATTCGAGGCCGACCTTGATGCGCAACTGGGGAAATGCAGCCCGCGCTTCGGTGACGGCATCCAGATATTTGGGCAGCTCCTCCAGAGTCATACGCCAGTCATCAAAAATTGCAGGCATGGGATTATGATCCGCAAAACCCAGTTCACTCAATCCCAGCTCAACGGCCTTCCGCGCATAATCCACCGGCCATCCAGTCGCATGACGACAGAGTGGTGTGTGCGTGTGGTAATCGGACAGCGAAGCGAACATCCTCCCTTTATTGCCGAAGTAATACGGGTTTGCAATCTACGCGGCTGAGGATTGAGGAGCCAAACATGCAACGTGTCTCATCAGTAATCAGTAATGCTTTGTCTCATTTCCATACAAACCGAATCGCAATCAGCGCTGAATTTACCTTCGCGTTCTTCATATCCTTCGTGGTTAAATCATCCGCATGAGTGTTTTCTGCGATTGGCAGGCTAATTCCGGCAACATCAAAGGCCAGCTGGTGATGGTGTCGTTCCGCATCGCGCATGGAATCCGTTCACTATCTGCGCCGTTCTGGTGGCTCGGGATTCCCTATCTTGCATGGTATGAGCTCACCGTCGTGTGGACCCTCGGAATTGAGCTGCGCTATAAAACCAAAATTGGCCCTGGCTTGCGGCTTTATCACGGACAAGCCCTTGTGGTTCACGAAGGCACACGCATCGGCGCAAACTGCACGTTACGGCAATCTACAACCATCGGCGCAAAGGCGCTTGTAGATGGCACGATGAGCGAGTGTCCGGTGATCGGTGACAATGTGGACATCGGTTCAAACGTAGTGATCATCGGCGAGATCAAAGTCGGCGATGGCTCTGTAGTCGGCGCGGGAAGCGTCGTCGTGAAGGATGTGCAGATCGGGGTAGTGGTAGCAGGCAACCCCGCACGCATCTTGCGCGGAAACGGGCAGCTGGCGTAACCCCGAGGCACAGTCCGTCCCGGCTATGGGGCAATCAGGCGTCCCGCCTGATGAAGCAGGTGCGGATGGCGCTGGCAGCGAAGGAGCACGGGTTTTTAACCGGTGCGGCCAGCGGTATTCCGATCCCGCTGTTATCAAATGTCTCTTGCTGGATGTAAGTCCGCCTATCAGCACTCAAACCTCTATTCAGCAGCATAGATTGCCGCTCGCCACACCGGTGAAAAACCCGTGCTCCTTTGGCCTTCTCGCTCTGCTCGAATCGTGGTTAATCCTCTATCTGACCATGGATGAACCCGGCACACTTCGATCCGCACTTAACGCAACTACGCTTGCGGCTGGTTTCGATCTTTGCCGGGTGCTCACAGCAGAACCTCCACGGCATGCGGAGAATTTTCGGGACTGGCTAACACGCAATCGCCACGGCTCGATGGACTGGCTCGTAAGGAATGCAGAACGGCGCACAAATCCCGAACTGGTCCTGCCGGGCGTGAGTTCCATCATCGTCCTCGGGCTGAACTACTGGCAAACAGCGCCAGAGCATGCACAGACGGACCGAGCGATCGGACGAATCGCACGCTATGCGTGGGGGGATGACTACCACGAGATCATCGAGCGGAAACTGGAAACCGTGGCCGTGTGGTTGCAGCAGCAAGGCGGGACACAACGTTCCTATGTGGACACAGGCCCAGTGTTGGAACGGGATTTCGCCGCGATGGCAGGAGTGGGTTGGCAGGGGAAAAGCACGATGCTGATTCATCCGAAATTCGGTCCGTGGCTTTTTCTCGCGGCAATTCTTACCACACTCCCTTTTGAGCCGGACAAACCGATGCAGGATCACTGCGGCAAATGCACCCGCTGTATGACGGCTTGTCCGACCGGCGCAATCGATGCGCCGTACCAATTAGACGCCCGCCGTTGTATCTCGTTTCTCACCATCGAAAACAAGGGGGCGATCCCCGAGGAGTTTCGTCCGCTGATCGGTGATCGCATTTATGGCTGCGACGAATGTCTGGATGTGTGTCCATGGAACCGGTTTGCCAAGGAAGGTCGGGAAACGGCGTTGCAAGCACGGGAGTATGTGACCTGGAAGATGCGCGACTTTCTCGCACTCGACGACGCAGGCTTTCGCACGCTTTTTAAAAACTCGCCGATCAAACGCGTGAAGCGTCGTGGTTTTTTAAGGAATGTGTGTGTGGCGCTCGGGAACACTGGAACGGCGGAAGACATCCCCGCCCTTGAGAAAGCGGCGACTGATGTCGAACCGTTGATCGCAGAACACGCCCAATGGGCACTGCACAGGATCAGAAAAGGCGGACTATCCGGGGGTTAAAAGACAGGGCGAATCTAGGCGACCAGTGCGTCGTTAAATTAAGTCAAAACAAACTCTCTCAATGTCTCGTCTCGCTAACGGAAGCTTCATGGTATGGTTGCAGTTTTGTCGTGGATGTGGATTGCGCCGTCTTCCACGTCGAGAGTGTGGTCGAAGACATCGAGGGTCCGGGGGTGTGCTTTACGACGCAATAAGCCAAGACAGAACGCGGCGGAGGTTTCGGGATTTTCATGAGGGATGCGGTGGAGTGGTGAGGAAAATATCAGGCGACGGTGACGGGTTCGTGCCAGGCGAGGAGCCGCAGGGCGTTCAATACGACGAGGATGGTGCTCCCCTCATGAAGGACCACGGCGACACTCAGCGGGATGACGCCAAACCCCGAGGCGATCAGGAGCAGAGCGATCACGCTGATGGCGATTACGAGGTTCTGGCGGATGATGCGGGCGCTGGCTCAGCTCAGACCGATGACGAAGGAGTCGGCTCTGTTTTGAGTGCATCGCGCACTTGCCCCAAGCGACTCTCAAACCGGGTGCGGTCGTGCGGGGACTCGATGGTGCGTTTGGCTAATTCGGCAATCCATTCTACTTGTTCATGGAGTGCTTGCCGCCGACTCAAGTCGTCCGTCAGACGGGCAATGGTTTCCAGCGAGCCCATCATCCGCAGCATGATGCCGAGGTTGCATTTGGCGCTTTCCCGGATTTGATCGAAGGCTTCGGATAGCAAGCTTTGAAAGCTCGGTCCTTTGGCGATCACTCGCAGTTCACCGGCCTCGTAGCGGTTCCATGCGGGAATCTGCTGGGCCACCAGCCGCGCCAGAATTGTCGTCAGATAATCCACGCACGTCACGGCCGTCGTGGTGTCGTTGATACCGGGCGAGAGTGCTCTCAACGCTATATCCACGAGCTGCCGGATGCCAAAGGCCGCGTCCTGTTCTACGGTGCGATGGCGACTGAGGCTGAAAACAGCTTGTAGTGCGTCCTTCGTCTCGGGATCCGGCGGAGCCTCCAGAGCAAGCGAAACCAGCGCGGTGTTTTGCACCACGAATTCGCCGATACCTCGCTCCATCCTCACGACGGTCTTCTGCTCGAGCGCTAGGCGCAATAGCGCGGCATTATCTACGCCCTGGATGTAACCGCTCTCATCTGCCAGCACGGACTGCCACTTCAACCCGATCAGATCGCGTGGTGATGGGTCATCATCGGCTTCGCCCAGCGCGTGGCCCAGTTGCTTCGGAAAGAGCCGCTCAATCGCCCGGATGGTTTCGTCGGCAATGGAAGCGATGATACTGGAAGCCTGGATTGAGGAGGCAACGTGATGGATAAAGAAGATGAGCACGCCTACGCCGCCGACCGCCAGCACGAAGCCGAAGAAGACCGCGAGGTTTGGAATAAATGCACCCTCGTCCCCCCCGCGAATGGTGCGCAACACAATCAAACAATACGTAAAAATGCCGGAGAAGATTCCGAGCACCGCCTGCGTGAGGCGGCTGCTCATGAAGTTCCGCAGGATGCGCGAGGTGTATTGGCTCGAAGCCATCGCCAGCGCCACCAAGGTCATGGAGAACGTAACTCCAACGACAGACATCATCGAACCAGCAATCGTGGATAGCATCCCGCGCGCTCCCGCCGCCCCAGCCCCAAATAACCGCGGCCATTTAGCCAGCCAGCGGTCACCCCCGGAGGAATCAGTCTCGATCAAAGCCACCGCGAGCAGAACGCTGGCCGCGACGATCAGCGAAGGCAGGAACCAAAGGCTCGACCGCAGATTGGTCCAGAGAAGTTTGAGTTTGTTCATGACTTTAGTTTTTATTGTCGGCGGGCAAATCGGCCTTGGCGGAGCGAACGCTGGTGGTGGTGCCCAGGAGATTCTCTCCCTCGTCCACCGGCTTGGCTTGACGGGCCTGTTCCTCAAGAATCCCGGCCTCGTTGGACAACCCTGCTTCCGCCTTGGTGGACACCGCATCCACTCCTTCCGACCGCGGCAACTCGCCAGATGATTTGAGCGATCCAGGGTCCTTCGTCGGCTCCTGCTTCGCGTCGAGCATCGTGACGGGGACGCCGTGCGGAAAGACGACTTCTCGTGCCTCGTCCGGCATGCTGACGCCTTGTTGCTGAAAGGCGCGTTTGACGAGCCGGATTACGGACGATCGCACCTTGAGCCAACTGTGTTCATGGCCATTGATCCAAAAGTAGATTCTTAAATTGACGGTCGCTTTTCCCAAGTCATCCGCCAGCACCCAGGGCTCTGGCTCCTTCAAGACCGCCGGGTGATCCACCAGCACTTTCAGGGCGACCTCCTGGGCTTGATCAATCGCGTCGTCGTAGCCGATGCCCACGACGAAGTTCTCGCGCCGGTTAGGGGTGGCCGTGAAGTTTTGCAGCGTGCTCTTGTAAACTGCGGCGTTGGGGACTTGCACGAGATTGCCGTCGAGGGTCAGCAGCACAGTGGTGCGGATATTCAATTGCTGCACATAGCCGGTGACTCCGACAATTTCGACCAAATCCCCCGTTTTAAATGGGCGCTGGATGCTCAGGAAGATGCTGGCCAGGAAGTTCTCCGTGATGTCCCGGAAGGCGATGCCGACCGCCAGACCGACGAGGCCGGTTCCGCCAACGATCGTTAAAGCCAGTTGGGTCAAACCGGAGACACGCAGGACGATATAGGTGCCCACAAGAAACACGATCACGCCCAGCCCTGCCGCAAGGACGCCGCGTAGTAGTTTCGCCCGGACTCGCCCGCCGAGAAATTTTCGCGCGCCGCGCGCCGTCAACCACCCAGCCCCAGCCGACACGGCTAGGATAAGCAGCGCGACGACGAGGAAGGGGAGGGAGCGGACGACGTCACGCGACAGTCCCGACAATCCGCTTCGTGCCCCGCGAAAGTCCCATGCGGACGGCTGGGACACTTCGATCCGGTTGGCTACGGCGACCACGTCCTGGGTGTTGCGTGCCAGGTCGCCCGCCCATTTCTTGATCTCATCACTTTCGGTACGGCCGTTCAGAAAAACCACGCCGTCCACGACTTTGACTTCCGGAGCATTGAACCAACCTGTGGCCTCCATGACACTCTGGAGGCGCTGGCGGATTTCCGCGTCGTGAGCGATTGGCTGTACGGCCACCTTTGCCGGCGCGAGAGAAAGCTCCTCTTTATTGGTAGCAGGTGGATTCTGCGGCACGTCCGCGTCTCCCTGCGCCATGACCGACGTAATGAGCACACTCCACCAGAGGAAGCCTGATAATGCCGCACGCAAAACCTGGGGGTGACGGCAAGCCGCTCCTCGCTCCGGTAAACGCAGGAACCAAAGGCTCGACCGCAGATTGCTCCGAAGTCGGCTGAGTTTATTCATGATTCACCTTCGGGGCTGTCGACGAGGGATCGGTCCGAGTGGCTGTTGCCTTTTGCCCGGACATCCACCTGTGCAGCACAATAGCAAACTCCGAACACGCCAACGCAACTGGAGAGATAAATCCACACTAGGAACGCCATGACGCTGCCCAATGCGCCGTAGAGCACATTGAAGTGTGCGAAGTGGACTGCGTAAGCCATAAATAGCCATTTGCCAATCCAGATCAAAATCGTCGCGGCCAGCGCTCCGATCCACACCTCGGAGAATTTGGTCGGTCGGTTGGGGGCCAGTCGGTAAATAATAAGGACCCCGCAGAACAGAACGAGCCAGGGCAAGAGATGGAACATCAAAGTAAGCGACCAGTTGGGGAATTCGAGATAAGTGCCGGGCCATCGGCTTGACAGCCGCGCAATGCCGGGCAGCAGGATCCCTAGAAAAGCAGCACTTAAAGTGATACCGAGCAAGCCGAGGCTTTTCAAAGGCAACCGCCACCAGTTGTAAGTCGGCGAATGCCAGATGCGGTTCGTTGTCCGAATCATAGTACGTAGGAATTTCAGCGAACCCCAAAGCATCAATGGAAACGCTGCCAGATTGATTTCTCCGCGCTTTTCTAGCACGCCGTGAATATTCGTCATCGCATCGCGTTCCTGTTCGCCGGTCAGCGGGACATAGCGTTCGATCCACTGAATGACTTCGTTTGTCGCGACCTCGCGCTCGACGAACAGCGACCCTGCGCTCACCAGTATGAAGACCAGCGGCAGAAGTGACAGCAACAGGTAATAGGCAAAAGCGGCGGCGCGCTGGTCGCCATCCACTTCCGCCCAACGTGCCCGGGCCTGTTTGATGGTTCGCCACCAGTGTGATTGCTTCGCATTATGCACCATGTTCGCCCTATCATTTTGTCCGGTCTTTACGCGGCGCACCTGATCGTTTGGGCGGACGAGGATTATACGGCCCCGGTCCTGGTTGGGGCGGTACTGGCCGAGGGCTGCCCGTTGGTATCGTTGGTTTCGGCTTGGTAGTCATAATGTTTCCTTGTCTTTAAATGGGCTTTCCTAACTTCATGTGTGCGTCATCAAGTGCATGTTTTGGATCCCCTCGTTCAGGCTAGTGGCTGCTCAGCCGCCCCAGTTCGTGATCGAGCAATCTTTCCAATTTATCCGCCGCGCCATTGACGGCCTGCTCCACGTGTTCCGATTGGTCGGTCGCGGCGACGGGTTGCATTCCTTCCAAGCGGGCTTCTATGACGCAACGTTTGTCTCGACCGCCCTTTTGGCTGTTCTCGTCGCTGAGATGGACTTCCACGCGGGTAATCCGTTGGGCGAATCGTTCCAATGCGCTCTCCACCACGGCCTGCGTCTGTTGAGTTAATTCTTCGCTGCCTTCAATATTGTTGTCTGTGTTAATCTGGATTTTCATATTTTTTCGTCTTCGTTAAAAGCGGCACGTCGCCGCCGCTCCTGTCGTCGTCGGCATCCGGTCGGCGGGGACCACCACCACGCGACCCCCGGTCGTGCGCACCAACTCGCCGAGATCGTCCAGCAGATCATCCACCTCGGGATGGCTCATGTCCTTGAACTCGACTTGTCCGGTCGCGCCGTCAACTCGTCCAGGAATCTGTCGATCCGCCTCGAGCAGCAAGGTCGCGATCCGCCCGGCCGCAGCAGCAGCAGCTACCTGCTTCACGTCCTCGTGGCCGAGGCCTTTGGATTTGGCCACCGCGAATTTGTCGGCCAGCGCCGTCAGCCCCGCTTGATACCGTGGCTGGAATATGTTCCATGCGCGTTCGCGGAAATCTGTCATCGGCAACGCGTCTGGATGGATTTTGATTCCTTCATCCAACAGAAATGGGTTCTGGCTATGCTTGCGGAAGTGACCTTGATTTTCTGGCAACGCCGCAAGAATTAACGGCAGTCCCGAGGGTTGCGAATGCGATTCGAGAATCGTGCGATCAATAATTCGAAAGAACCGTTCCGCATCGTTGTCCATTTCATCTTTCTTATCACCGTGCCCATGCCGCATGGCCACGCTTGCGCCGCCGGTTCCTCCGTAGGAAGCGACGGTTTGGTGCGGCTCGGTCAACTCCTCGCCCAACGCTTCCGTGAGAGTGCGAGGGACTCCGGGCACAAGAGCGATTTCATCCAGCGCGTCGCGATTGCCCTCAAACAGTTTAATCTCGTGAAGATTAAGCGCCAGCACTTGAAAGCGATCCGCCGATTGCAAAAATCTCAACAGCGGTTTGGTGTGGAAACTGTCGGCGACCATGGCGAGTTCAGGCGTCGTGCGTTGCAATCCAAAAACCTGGAACAAACCGGGCGCGCCGAACACGACCAATCCATCCGTGGTGTGATTCCAGAAATTATGATCGTGCGAAAGCGCCTCGAAAGGTTCCAGAAGCGGACGGATCTCCTCCGTCGAATATTTTTCCTGCAACGATTGGTCGAGCTCCTTGACCAGATTGCGAAAACGAATCGGGTCTTGTTGATTGCCGGGATGATGTCGGTGTGTGGGCTGATAAAGCGAGAGGAAGGGCGGCTGCGCACCGGCGAGCGCGACAGGAAAATCGGGCGTGAGGGGAGTCAGAGTCATCATGGGTAGTGGGATTGGGTTAAAGAAGTTTAAACAGTATTACCTACAAAATAATCGCCACGGATCGATCTTGTGGCCCTGTTTTTCTCCGACCAACCGAGCGCCGCTATTGGATGGTGACCATTATCCTGGTAGCACTTTCTTCGCGAGATCAAGGGCGTCCCAGTCGCGAGCCGGATGCAGCAGTGGCTGGTCGCGCGGCCGATCGTTTCGGGATCACCAGTGCCGTGGAGGCCGATGCTATCGTGGTTCAACTGCATCCAGATGATGCCCACGTGATCGTTCGGCCCGGGCGAGAGTATGTAGGCATCGTCACTCCACTCGCCCTAGCCAACTCGGCTAGTCCGGCGAATTGGATGAAAACGCCCTCTGGTTCAGTAACAAGAAACAAGAGGATATCTTTCTGGAGGACGACCTCCGCGACCTCCTCGGCGACCGGCTTCGCCTCTTCCTGACCGATGAGTCGGAGGAGAACGCGGCCGGAATGACCGGGAGCGACTGGAGTATAAGGTTCGAAATTTCGACCAGTATTTTTATATTTGCGGCCCCGACGCCATGGTTGAAGACTTGGCCGAAGCGCTCAAATCCCTCGGGGTGGCTGAGAACCATGTCGTGAAGGAGGATCTCAGCTGACGGGTCACCGAATTCCAACCCGCCGCAGAAGTTCGCTCAAATACGTGAGAACCGCTCCCGCCGTGCGCACACGCCCTGTTTTAGCTCGATTTCCCGCCGCTGGATCGGATGCACGCAGATGGGCTCCGACTTTCGATCCATAAGTGTGACTGAAACCAAGACACCCACCTTGCACGAACTGATGGAGCCATTTCGGACGACCATGCTCATCACCCGCGGCGAGGACGTCCATAGGCTCCGCGCCCGCCCGATGGCCGTCGCCAAGCTCGAACCAAATTGCCGCGTCTGGCTCATCACCTCGCAAGACTCCGCCAAAGTCCACGCAATCGAAAGCTGCACTGCAGTGCACCTCTCGATGCAAAAAGAAGGCGAGACGTATCTCTTCATCGACGGCCACGCCGTCGTCGTCGTGGACCGCGACCGCATTCGCTCTGTCTGGGACGACTCCTTCGCGCCCTGGTTTCCGCAGGGTGCCGACGATCCCGACATTGCGCTTATCGCGGTGACGCCGGAGCGAGCCGAATACTGGGATCATCGTGATCCGATCCGATCTGGCCCCTTCGATCCGACCGAAGCCTACGTTCATGGTACCAAACCGGAACAGCACTGAGCGACGCACTTAGATGCGTCGAACAGCGAAATCCAAACAATGCAAACTTCCACTGTATTCCGCTTATGACAGACCCATCCTCTACTACAAATCGAATCGAGATCGAAGGTGAAGGCGTCGGAGAGATCGGCGACGCCGCCATCCAACGCCGCGCAAAGGACATCGCAGCCTCCGATGGACGCGATCAACCCAACGAAATGGACCGCATCAAAGCCTGCCGAGAACTCTCCAGTGGTGGTGAGGAACCCCGTGCGCCGGAGAGCATCCGTTCGGCGGACGATCTTATTGACCGCCATTCCGTCCCCGGTGAAAGCGGCACTCAAGCCGTCCGGCAAATGCCCGACGACGAAAACACGGTCCCCGAGCAACTCGTTAGTGAAGGCGTCTCCGAGGCTGATCACGATCGACGCCGCGCCGCCGCGGAGGAAGAGGAGTCGTCGCAGACCTGACCGGCTGGAAGCGGATGCCCCCTATCTTTTGTTCTAGCAGATCGCGGACGTTCGCTGAAACAAACAACAAGATACCTCCACAAAAAGCCGAAACCCTACGGCCGGAATGGGCATGCTAGAAGCGAACGCGCAGGCCGACGCCCCAGCCGTATTCGGAGTGCCACTGTCCGATGATGGCGGCGTTTTTGCTCACGGTGTAATCGAGATGCACGCGGCCCTCCCAATAGTCGTGCGTGTCGTATTCCACCACGCCGCCAAGATCGCGGCGCGGTGCCAGCGGGATGGTCTTGGCAAGTTTCACCCGTGTGCCGCCCTCGGTATCGACCCATACTGTGGATTCGATATTGAGCGGCAGCTTGTGCATCAGTCCAAAGACGCCGCGGTTGCTTTACACATCGAATTCCAGCGGGCCGTTCGTGTCGGGAAATCGCATGGACTTCCTTGTGGTGCGTGGCGTGCTCACGAATGGTGTGAGTTAGGCGGTTTGTCCCACGTGTTTGCCTTCGGCGAATTCCTCAATAGCCTTGGCACAGAACGCGGGAAGATCGTCGGGATTGCGGCTGGTAACGAGTCCTTGGTCGCAGACGCATTCCTGGTTGACCCACGTGGCACCGGCATTTTCCAAATCGGTTCGCAGGCTGGGCCAGGAGGTCACTTTTCGCCCGCGAAGGACGTCGGCCTCGATTAATGTCCATGGACCGTGGCAGACGGCGGCGACGGGTTTGTGCTGGATGAAAAAGTCGCGCACGAAGCTGACGGCCGTTTTGTTCACACGAAGCGCATCCGGGTTAAAAACGCCTCCAGGGAGGACGAGGCCGTTGAATTCGGAGGCGGAAACATCTTCCACAGTTTTGTCCACGGTGAACTGATCGCCCTTCTCATCGTGATTGAAGCCCTGGATCTTGCCGCTCTTCAGGGAGACGAGGAGGACCTCGGCGCCTGCGTCTTTGATGGCATTCCAAGGTTTGGTCAGTTCCACTTGTTCGAAGCCGTCAGTGGCGAGAAACGCGATTTTCTTTCCGGATAGTTTGTTGTTCATGATGTCGGTATTACTGTTGGGTGATTGCTAGAACTTTACTTTTTGGTTGGGGGGGCTTGGGGGTGCCGTTGAGAGGATCGAATAGTGGAAAAACGGGGGTTGGTGTCACTCGTTCATTCGGGCGGCTTGTCTCGCGGATATTATCCGCCGCCACGGCCGGATTTATCGTCCGGCTTGTCACCGGCGGGGGCCGTGGTGGTATAAACGGCCATGCCGCAGATGGGGTCTTGGGTGACGGATATCGGCTCCTTCAGGGATGATTTCATTTGTTTTATTCTATTGCTGAAATGGTATCGTATTTCGAACGTTACTCAGCCGTATCGATCCCGCGACCACCGGTAAGTTTGTCGTCGCCTCATTTGCAATTCTACTGCTCGTCTTTATGACGCACTTCGCAAAGATCACTGCCTGGCCTGCTCCAAATCGCTGTAGCCCGAATGCGCTAGAAACATCACCGAAAAAATTCGACGAATATTACACGACCAAATCCACGGGCGGCAGCGATAATCGGATATGCTCTACACCATCGCTGTCATTCTCATCATCCTATGGCTCGCGGGCTGGCTGGGATTTAATATCCTCGGC
>Ga0105046_10008051_pt1 | contig 16567 bp, 12 predicted proteins | sample MAT03_FD_78385 | JGI IMG/M metagenome (GOLD analysis project Ga0105046, IMG submission 78385) | Freshwater microbial communities from Lake Fryxell liftoff mats and glacier meltwater in Antarctica - MAT-03 (megahit assembly) | ecosystem: Environmental > Aquatic > Freshwater > Ice > Liftoff...
ACATCGCGATGAATCACGCCGCGCGCATGCGCGTACGCCAACGCCCAGGCGGTTTCGCGCAGGATGCGAACCACATCGGCAACGGGAAGTGCGCCGCGCTCGCGGATCCGATCGCCGAGCGACTCCCCTTCAATGAACCCCATGCTGAACCACACCTGTCCGTTCGCCTCATCAGCGCGATGCACGGGGACGATGTTGGGGTGGCTGAGCTTTGCGGCGGTCCGCGCCTCGCGCAGGAATCGGTCGCGGGTGGCGTCGCTGGCGGCACTCGTGAGCAGCACCTTGATCGCGACCAGCCGATCGAGCATCCGGTCGCGCGCCAGCCAGACCGAACCCATGCCCCCTTCGCCAAGCGGGCGCACGATGTCGAACGCCGCGCGTACGGCGTCCGGGATCCGCGAGTCCAGCGAAGGGAGGGGAGGGGGCAGTGAAGTCATCCGATTGCGATATGGGCAAGACGAACGATGGTGGTGGAGAGTTTCGAGCCACGACCACCGCGACGGAAATGTGACACCGTCGGCTCATTCCTGCAGCGTTCGCTGTCCCCGTCCCATCCGATGATACTATTCCCGCGTATGCCTGAAGAGCATTCCGACTGTCGTGCTGGTACTCAGCTGACGCCGCGTACACGGTGATCTCTCGACATCTCGTCCTCGCCGGCGCCGGCCACGCCCAGCTCGATCTGCTCAGCGCACTCAGCGCCGGTGTGCCATCGGGCTGGAAGGTGAGCGTCGTGACGCCGCAGCCGGCCTTCCACTACAGCGGTATGCTGCCGGCGGTGATCGCGGGGAATGTGTCACCGGCGGCGGCCGACATCCTGGTGGCGGCGATCGCACGCGCGGCGGGCGTGGAGGTGCACATTGCTCCCGTGGTGGCCCTCGACGCGCATGCCAGAAAGCTCACGTTGGGTGGTGGCACAACGCTCACCTATGACCTTCTTTCACTCGACGTCGGGAGTGTGCCCGCCGGTCTCGACGCGGTGCCGGGAGCCCGGGCGCACGCCTTCGTCATGAAACCTTTCGCGTCGGCGCTGCAGCTGATGGCGCATCTGGACGCCGTGTGCTCGAAATCCGACGCGCCGCCACCGGTGCCGGTCGTCGTGGTTGGCGCCGGCGCGGCGGGCGTCGAGATCGCGCTGGCGCTGAACGTTCGCATCGCACGCGCGCATCGGACGTCACAGATCACTCTGGTGGATCCGGAGGCACGCGACGGTGCGCCGCTCCCGGGCTTCGCGCCGCGCGTGCGCCGCCTGGCGCAGCGGGTGTTGCAACGAAACGGCATACGCATACTGGGCGGCGCGGTGACGAGCGTCGCGGCGGACCGCGTAGGCGTGAGTGTTCGGCGTGAATCGGTGGAGCTGCCAACCGTGGCAACCGTGTGGGTGTCCGGCGCCGCGTCGCACCCATGGCTCGCGGAGAGCGGTCTGTCTTGCGACGAACGTGGTTATCCGTATGCGAGCGCGCTGCTGTCGCTGAAGAGCGACGACTCCGTATTCGGTGGCGGCGACTGCATCACGCTCAGCAGCGCTCCGACCACACCCAAGGCCGGCGTCTTCGCAGTACGCATGGCGCCGGTGCTGGCCGACAACGTGCTGCGCGTCATGCGCGGCGAGCAGCCTGCCGCTGAGTTCATTCCACAGCGGAACTTTCTGGCGCTGCTGAGCACTGGCACGGGGAGCGCGATCCTGCGCTGGAACGCCGTCACATTCGAGTCACGAGCCGCCCAGTGGCTCAAGGACCGGATCGACTCGGCGTACCTCAACCGGTATCGCGCGCTGCCGACGTCTGGCGAGAGCATACCCCCACCCGTTGGATTGCCATAGAATTCCACCCATGACTACCCTGCCACTTTTGCCGGAAGCCGCCTTGAGCGCTGCCGTGCCATGGACCATCGATGACGCCCGGGCCCTCTACAACGTGGAAGGGTGGGGCTCAGGTTACTTCGACATCAACGCCAAGGGCCACGTGGTCGTGCGCCCCGATCGTGATCACCCCGATCGTGAGGTCGATCTGTTCGAGCTGGCGCAGGATCTCGAAGCGCAGGGCGTGGCGATGCCGGTGCTCCTGCGATTCTCCGATCTGCTCCGCTCACGCGTGCATCAGCTCAGCGAGGAGTTCGAGGCCGCGATCAAGGAGTACGGCTACACGGGCAAGTACACGACCGTGTTCCCGATCAAGGTGAATCAGCAGCGGCACGTGGTCGAGGAGATTCACGAGTTCGGCCAGCCGTACGGCGTCGGTCTCGAGTGCGGCTCGAAGCCCGAATTGCAGGCGGTGATCGCGCTCACCGACAAGACCGATCATCTGATCGTCTGCAACGGCTACAAGGACCACGAGTTCATGCGACTGGCGCTCATCAGCCAGAAGCTGGGTCACCGCGTGTTCATCGTGCTCGAACAGCTGTCAGAGCTGGATGTGCTTCTCGAAGTCGCCGACGAACTCGGCGTCGTCCCAACCGCCGGCGTGCGCATCAAACTTGCTTCTGCCGGATTCGGCCGATGGGCGCAGAGTGGCGGCGAGAAGAGCAAGTTCGGCCTCAATGCGGCCCAGCTCGTGAAGCTGATCGACCGCCTGAAGGCCATGGGTCGCCTCGATATCCTGAAGCTGATTCACTTCCACCTTGGAAGTCAGATTCCTGACATCCGGTACATCAAGGCGGGATTGCAGGAGGTGGCACGTTTCTACACCGAGCTGCGACGGATGGGTGTGGATGTCACCTACGTCGATGTGGGCGGTGGCCTCGGCGTGGATTACGATGGTACCAACTCGACGGCCGAAGCGAGCGTCAACTACACGCCGCAGGAGTACGCGAACGACGTTGTGTACACGATCGCCGAGGCGTGCCGCGAGCACGACCTGCCAATGCCGAACATCATCAGCGAAAGCGGACGTGCACTCACTGCGCATCACGCCATGTTGCTGGTGAAGGTCATCGACGTCGACACCAACACTGTCCCGAACCTGCCGTCGCTGACCGATGACGATCACGCGCTGCTGCACGAGATGCTCGAGGACTGGGGCACCGTCCACTCGGGCGAGGTACTCAAGCCGCGCAAGGTCCGCGAGATTGCGCATGACGCGAGCTTCGACAAGGAGCGCGCGCGGCAGTACTTCAACGCCGACGCCCTCGATCTGCGCTCGCTGGCGATCGCCGAGCAGCTGCATCTCGGCATCATGAACGGTTTGCAGCGACTGGTCCGCGACGATGTCGATGAATTCGAGGACATCGTACCGGAAGTCGAGGCAGCCCTCACCGATCGCTACTTCTGCAACTTCTCGCTCTTCCAGTCGCTCCCCGATCACTGGGCGATCGACCAGCTCTTCCCGGTCATGCCCGTGCATCGGCTGGACGAACGACCGGATCGCATGGGCACGCTGCAGGATGTGACCTGCGATTCCGACGGGAAGATCGACCGGTTCGTCGGAGACCGGAACGGTCGCCCGAGCCTCGAGCTGCATGTGCCAAAGGAAGACGACGACTACGTGCTCGGCATTTTCCTGACCGGCGCCTATCAGGAGATCCTCGGCGATCTGCACAACCTCTTCGGCGACACCAACGCGGTGCATGTCAAGCTGGCCGAAGATGGACGGTACATCGTCAGTGACATCGTCCACGGTGATACGGTCACGGAGGTGTTGAACTACGTGCAGTTTCACGCGCCCACATTGCTTGCGACCTTCCGTCGTAAAGTGCAGAACGCGAGCGATATCACGCGTATTGAGGCGAATGCGTTCATCGCCGATTATGTCGCCGGGTTGGAAGGGTACACCTATCTCGAGGGTGAGGCGGCGCGATGAGCGATCCTGTTTCCGGAGACGGTCGCACGCCGCCGGTTCTGCCCGCGACGACGGGGGTGGATGATGCTCACGCTGGCGAGTCAGCGGTGCTCACCAAGACTGCGGCATGGGAAGATGTCCTCGATATCTTCTACACCCCGCGCGCGGTGTTTGAACGGCGTCGTGACGGGAAGTACCTCGTACCGGTAATCGTTCTCTGCCTGACCACGGCGGTCGTGTTCTTCCTGTCGCGGCAGCTGAACGATGTGTTGCAGGATGTGGAGTTCGCTCGTGTGATCAGGCAGAACGGGATGACGGCTGAACAGGCGGCTGCCGGTCGTGCGATGACGAAGAAGGTCGGCGAGCTTGGCATCTATCTCGTCCCGATCTTCGTGGCCATCGGCGTATGGGTGACGGGAACGCTGATCCAGATTCTGGGCCGCGCGATGGGTGCAAAGCTCAACTTTGCACAGGGGTGCACCATCGCAGCGTTGTCATCACTGCCCGAGTTGCTCGGCAAGGTGCTGGTCGGTACGCAGGCGGTCTTCCTCGACACGGCGAGCGTGGCTCACCGACACTCCTTCAGTATTTCCGTCGCGCGTTTTCTCCCCGGCGATGTCAGCAACTGGTTGTTGAAGTTCGCGGCCATGATCGATCCGTTCGTCCTGTGGGGGGCGTGCCTCCTCGGGTTGGGCGCTTACGTGATCGGAGGTATGGAGAAGGAGAAGGCAGCGGTGCTGGCGATCATTCTCACGCTTCTCACGACGGTCATTGCCCGGTAGTCGGCAGGTGGACAAGGAGCGCTTCCACACTGTGTGACGCTCCCAGACAAAAATCCCCCGCCGGCAGTTCGCCAGGCGGGGGATTTTTTCACGCGAGGCCGCGCTCAGCCCTTCTGAGCCGCGGCGTAGCGCTCGTTGATCTTCGCCCAGTTGATGGTGTTGAACCAGGCATCCAGATAGTCGGGACGACGATTCTGATATTTCAGGTAGTACGCGTGCTCCCAGACGTCGATGCCGAGAATGATGTCCTGTGGGCGACGGCCGTCCATCATCGGATTGTCCTGGTTCGGCGTCGTCGTCACCGCCAGCGTTCCACCATCGTGCATCAGCCACGCCCAGCCACTGCCAAAGCGGCCAACACCCTGCGCCTTGAGCTGATCGCGGAGCGCGGCATAGTCGCCAAACACCGAGGTGATGAGTGCGCCGATCTCGCCCGTCGGCTCGCCGCCGGCATTCGGTGCCATGATTTCAAAGAACAGGGAGTGGTTCCAGTGACCGCCGCCGTTGTTTCGCACCGCATTGCGGACCGCATCGGGAACGCGCGACAGATCGGAGAGAATCCCCTCGAGCGAATGCTCCGCAAGCTCGGGGGCCTTGTCGCACGCGGCATTCAGGTTGGTGACATACGCCTGATGATGCTTGCCATGATGGATACCCATCGTCGTGGCATCGATATGTGGCTCCAGCGCGTCAAGCGCATACGGAAGCGTGGGCAACGAATAGGCCATCGGTTTCTCCAGGGAGTCGTGCAACAGGATGCAGAAGTTGATCTGAAAGCTACTGCATCACACCAAGTTGCTGCGTCACAACTCGTGCAGCGAACTCGGCCAGCTTCACGCGCGGACCTTGGCCTTCTGGCGCTCGCGCATGAAACTGATCACTCCAGGCATCACTGACAGCAGGATGACGGCGAGGATGACTTTCTCGACATGCTGCGCAACTCCCGGAATCGTCTTGCCGAGTCCGTAACCGATCAGCAACATGCTCCAGATCCAGAGGATGCTGCCCGAAACGCTGAAGGCCACGAATCGGGCGTATGGCATCGCACCAACGCCCGCCAAGACCGGCGCAAACGTGCGCACGATCGGCACGAAGCGAGCGATCATCACCGTCTTGCCACCGTGCGTCTGATAGAAGTCGTTGGCCTTCTTCAGGTACTTGCGCTTGAAGATCAGCCCGTCTTCGCGAGTGAAGAGCTTGGGGCCGGTGAATCGTCCGATCTGATAGCCGACGCTGTCGCCAACGATCGCCGACGCGACCAGCAGAAAGCCGAGCGACCAGACGTTGATACCGAACTCCGGCCGTGTGGCGCCGAGGAGCCCCGCTGTGACGAGGAGCGAATCGCCGGGGAGGAAGAGGCCCACCAGCAGCCCCGTTTCGCAGAATATGATGAGCATCATGCCAACCGTCCCGGCCCAGCGCACCAGCTCCGGAAGGTCGCGCAGTTTGTGGAACAGGTCCTGTAGGATTTCCATGGCGGCGAAAGTAGGAACGAGCGCGTCACACTCGGGGAGACACTTTTGGCCGTGGCGCGCGAGAAAGGCGACCAGACCCAACCTGCGGCGACGACCGCGGTGGAAAAGTCGTCACGGTGCCCTGTCGGCACAACGGTTCCACTGACTATCGTGACCGCTCCATCACATTCCGACTGATTCCCCCGGGTCCCCGCGCATGACCTCGTCCCACAAGCCGCACACGGTCGTTGTGGTGTCGCACACCCATTGGGATCGCGAGTGGTATCAGCCGCTCGGCGTCATGCGACACCGGTTGGCCGCGCTCATCGACGAGCTGCTGGAGGAGCCGGACGGGCTGCCCTTCGTGCTGGACGGTCAGGCGATCGTCCTCGACGACTATCGGCTGCTGCGACCCGAGCGCGCACAGCGCCTCTCAGCGGCGTTGTCCACCGGGCAGCTCGAGGCGGGGCCCTGGTACGTCCTGGCTGACACGCTGATGCCCAGCGGCGAGGCGCTCGTGCGGAACCTCCTTGAAGGCACACGCACCGTTCGTGAAGCGGGGGGGACGCCGCCGGCGGTGCTGTACTCTCCCGACGCGTTCGGCCACAGCGCCGCGGGACCAGTCCTCGCGGATGGATTCGATCTCGGGGTGGCGATCGTCTGGCGCGGGTACGGTGGCCCCGCACACCCCGTCTCGACGGTCGCGCGGTGGAGCCACGACAGCGGTGCCAGCGTGGTCCTGTACCATTTACCGCCAGATGGATACGAAATCGGCGCCTCACTGCCGGTTGACGCCGCGCTCGCCGAGGCTCGGTGGCGCGCAATGCACGACCCGGCGCTTGGTACGAACCCGCTCCGCGTCGCCCTCGTGCTCAACGGCGCCGATCATCACGCGCGCCAGTCGCATCGTGCGGCTGCCGTTGCCGCCCTCATGACCGCCGCCGCCCCCCATCTCGTCGAGCCCGATTCGCTGGGCGGTTTTGCGGCGCGGCTGACCGAGGCCGCAATCGGGGTTCCCCTGCCTTCCATCACTGGTGAACTGCGCGACTCGGCGGGCTGGACCTGGTCGCTGCAGGGAACGTTTGCAACACGCGCTTACCAGAAACGCCGGAACGCCGGCGTCGAACGACTGCTCGTGCGCGACGCGGAGCCGTGGGTTGCGCTGGCGTGGTTCATGCGCGCAACAACCAACGACACACTGCGCACAGCATGGAAGACGCTGCTGTCTGCGCACCCGCACGACACGCTCTGTGGTTGCAGTATCGACGCCGTCGCGCGCGCCGCCGACGTCAGGTGGGACGAGGCCGAGTCCAGCGGCGAGGCCGTGCGCGACGATGCGCTGCGTGCCCTGACGGACTGCGATGCCAGCACGCAGCGCGAGCTGGAACAGCTCTGGAGCCCGACGATCGTCCTGCGCAACCCGGCGGCGCGTGCGCGCGGCGGTGCCGTGACGCTCGATCTCATCGACGTGATCGTCGCCGATCCGGTGGGGCCGAAAAGCGCTGGGCAGATCGAGGTTGCTGCGGCTGACGACGCGCAGCGGCCATCGGCGTGGACGGGCGCGGATCGTCTGCAGGTGCTGCGGACCGTAGTCGCAGTCGATCGTGTGGAATCGCCACGTCACTACCCGCGTAACGCGATCGTGCGTCGCACAAAGGCGATGGCATGGATTGAGCCGATTCCCGGTTACAGCGTGCAGCCAGCGCGCCTCAGTGAGCTGGCGTCGGTGGTGCACGCCGTTCCCGATGCGCTCCGCGTCGCAGCGTCGGAGGCGACGATGGAGAGCGACACATGGCGCGTGAGTACGTCGGCACACGGCGTCGTCGCACGGCATGTGGCGGCGGGCGTCTCGCTGCACCCATTGGGCTGGATCGAAAGTGTAACCGATGTGGGCGACACCTACACCCCCGCGCTGCGTGGGCCGGTGACGCGCGCGCACTGGAGCGCGCCGACGCTGGCCGCAGCCGGGCCGTTGCGTGCGACATGGCAGCATCTGTCGTCGCTGCAGCGGACGTCCGCATCAGCTCTGCCGGCCACGCAAATCGGCACGAATTCCGCTGTGCTCGGCGACGAGGCACACGATGTGACTGTCACTATGAATGCCACGCTCTCGCTGACCGCCGGCGCGGATCAGCTGGACATCATGCTGCGTGGCCAGAACACCGCCGCTGATCATCGGCTCCGCTGGGTAATGCGACTGCCTGCCGGCGTTCGTACTGATACTCACTGGGCCGATGCGGCCTTCGGCGCCGTCGCCCGCACGCAGCCTGCGATCTCCGATTCGCAGCCCTGGTCAGCGGAGGCGGCACTGCCCACCGCGCCGCTGCACCGCTGGTTGCATCTGCAGGGCGATGGATTCGGGATCGGAATCGTCAGCGACGGACTGGCGGAGTACGAACTGTTGCCCGACGGTCACCTCGCGATCACGCTGGTGCGCGCCGTCGGAGAGCTGTCGCGCCGCGACCTGCCGGAGCGGCCCGGACACGCTGGCTGGCCGGCACCGACGCCCGGCGCTCAGTGCCTCGGCGACTTCGAGGCGCGGTTCTCGATCGTCGTCCTCGCGGCCGATGTCGACGTTGCGCGCGATGCGCTCGCCGCAGTGGCCGACGATGTGTTGTGCCCCATCCGTGCCGACACGTGGCGCGGTGTCGCGACCCCGCTCAGCGCCTTCGATGGGCTCACACTGCACGGCGACGGGTTGGTCTTCAGCGCCGCAAAGCGCAGCGAGGACGGGGCGTGGCTCGTGCTGCGCTGCGTCAACCAGCGGGCCAATGTCGCAGACGGTCACTGGACGCTTCCCGGGCCCGCGTATGAAGTGCGCATCTCGCGGCTCGACGAAGCGCCGGGCGATTCGCTGCCGCTGAACGGAAGTCAGGTCAGGTTCACTGCGCCACCCTTTGCGGTCGTCACACTGCTGGTACGGTAGCGCGATCGGGTTCGTGTGACATCGCGCGACGCTTCCGGCAATGCGCAACATCGCCAGCCGTTACGCGACGGCGACATCCGGCGTTCGGAGCAGCTTCGCAACCGATCCGAGTCGCACCAGAAACCCGGCCGCCGACGCGATCTGCAGGAGCAGCGCCGCAACCGTCAGGCCGGGAACGAGGATCAACAACCGACTGAGTCCGTAGGTGATTGCGAAACCGCGCGCGACGCCGCGGGGCGGCTCGAGGTGATGCGCCGACGTCGCAGCGGTCGCGGCGTCCCAGACGTGTCGCAACACGCCAAAGCTTGCGAGCGCTCCAGCCCCTGGTATTGCGAGCACCCAGAGGCCGAGTGGGTTGCACATTCGCTGCGGCCCCGGGATCGCCATCGCCATTCGTCGCAACGCCAGACAAAAACAGATCTGCGCCGCGATATACGCCATCGTCAGTATCAGGGCGCCGCCGTCAAACGACGGGTGCCACGGCAGCAGTGACAGCAGGAAGTGTTGGGCGCTCGAGAGCATTCCACAACGCTACCACGCGGGACCGCGCTTCCGTCATCCCCGCGCTTCAGTCACCCCGGCGCCCGGGCCGCCACCCGTTCCTGAAGCCAGTCACCGATCAGCGTGGCCGAGGTCACCGTGAGCACCACCGCCAGCCCCGGCGCCAACGCGATCCACGGCGCCGTCACCAGGTACTCGCGCCCGCCGGCAATCATGTTCCCCCAACTCGGTGCAGGTGGCTGCACCCCCAACCCCAAAAAGCTGAGACCACTTTCGAGCAGGATGGCGTTCCCGACGCCGAGCGTGGTTGCGACCAACGCCGGTGCAATCGCGTTCGGCAGGACGTGCCGAACGAGTGTCCGGCGCGACGACGCACCGAGCACCTGCGCCGCTCCGACGAAGTCGCGACTGACGAGGCCGAGCACCTCCGCGCGCACCAGTCGAGCCACGCCCATCCACCCCGTGAGTCCGAGCACGGTGATGATCGTCGGAACTCCCGGGGCCCAGAGCGCTGCACACGCCAGCAGGAGCACCAGCCGCGGCACCGACTGCAGCGTGTCCGCGGCGGCCAGGATGCCCGTGTCCAGCCACCCCCGTCGCCAGCCGGCCAGCGCACCGAGAACTGCGCCGACCGCACCGCTCAGCACGGCGCCCGCGATTCCGACGGTCAGCGACAGTCGGCCCGCCAGCAGCACCCGTCCGAACACATCGCGCCCGAAGGCATCGGTGCCAAGCAGGTGCCACGCGCTCGAGCGATCAGCCGACAGCGGGGCGCTGAATCGCTGCGACAATACATCGCCGATTGCCGTCGGGTCACGTGTGAGCAGCGCCGGCCCGACCGCACACGCGATGACCAACAGCGTGAGAATCGTCGCCGCCACCATGACTCGCGTCGGTGCGAGCTGTGTCACGTCGCCGCTCTTCGCGGGTCCAGCATCGGCAGCAGCAGATCGGTGAGCAGGTTCGTCACGATCACCGCCGTGGCGTACATCAGCGTGACGCCAAGAATCACCGGATGATCGCGCTGCGCCACGGCGGTCAGCAGCAACTTCCCCATTCCGGGCCACGCGAACACCCCTTCCACGAACACCGATCCTGCCACGATACCCGGCACAGACAGCGCGATCAGCGCGACGACTGATGGCCACGCCACTCGCACTACATGGCGCGACCACGCCCGCTTCGCCGTCAACCCCTTTGCCAACCCGGTGCGTCGCACATCGCCACGCGCCGATTCCACGATCGCCGATCGCGCGAACCTCGCCACACCGGCCGCTCCGGTCAGCGCGAGCACCAGCACCGGCAGCACCGCGTGTCGCAGTACATCAAATGGTGCCGCCGACGCCTCGAGCACGCCGGGGTCGCGCATCCCGAAGGCGGGGAGTCGCCACGCACTCGGCACACCGAGCGACGCGGCGCCGACGGTGACGGCCGCCACGCATGCGAGCGACAGCCAGAAGGTCGGCGCCGAATACACGGTCGTGCTGAGCACCGTGATCGCCGTGTCTGCACCGCTGCCTGCACGTCTGGCCTGCGCACCTCCGAGCGGCACGCCGATCAGCACCGTCAGCACCAACGACGCCATGCCAAGCCCCATCGAGACGGGGAACGCCTCCGCAATGCTCTCAGACACAGCCCGGCCGGTGACGAGACTGGTTCCCAGATCGCCAGTGGCGATATTTCCCAACCATCGCAGGTACTGCTGCGCCAGCGGGGCGTTCAGCCCAAGCTCGGCGCGCAGCCGACTGAGTGTCGCCGCATCTGCCTCCGGAGGCAGCAGCAGCAACGCCGCATCACCCGGAGCCGTGTGCACCAACGCGAACGTCAGTGTGCAGACCAGCCAGAGCAGAACGATTGCGGTGCCGAGTCGGCGAAGCAGAGGGGCCACGCCGGAATGATCGCTCGCGTGCTCCGGTCTGCCAACCGCAGCGTACTTGTCGTGCTGCTGGTCGGGTGCGCAGGAGCGCCGCGATCACCGGAGACCATCGTGATCGCGTCCGGCACCGATCTGGAGGGCATGCAGCCGCTCACCACCGTGCATTCGCTCACACGGCAGGTGCAGCGGTATCTGGTATTCACGCCGCTGGTGAGGCTCAGCGCAACGCTGACGCCCGAACCATGGGCGGCGCGGAGCTGGGAATGGAGCGCCAGTCACACCGAAGTCGCCTTCGTCGTCGACACATCGCTGCGCTGGCACGATGGCGCGGCGGTCTCGGCGCACGACGCCCGGTTCACCCTTGCGCTGGCACGCGATGCGCGCGCCGGATTCGCGCGTCGCGGCGATCTGACTGCGATCGACAGCGTCACCACGTCGAACAGCGACACGCTGCGCGTGCACTTCGCGGCGCCGCAGTCGGAGCTCCCGCTGGTCTTCGCCGAGCTCCCGCTTCTTCCCGCACATCGATTGCGTACGGTTGCTCCGGGCTCGTTGCGGAGCGATCCGTTCACCACGGCACCGATTGGCTCTGGCCCGTACCGTGTGGTTCGGCGCGAGCCCGGGCGCCGGTGGATCCTCGAGCGCGTCACGACCTTCCCGGCGCGGATGGGTGGCGTCGCAAGCACTCGCACCCTCGTGATCGCGGTCGTTGACGAAGCGACTACGAAGGTCGCGGGACTTGTGAGCGGTGCGCTGGACATCGCCGGTGTGAATCCCGCCACTGCGGCCTTGGTGCAACGCGATCCGACGTTGCGTGTGCTCGACTATCCAACGCTCTTCACCAACTGGCTGATCTTCAATCCGCGCTGCAACGTGCTGCGTGATGTTCGCGTTCGTCAGGCGATTGCAAAGACACTCGATCGGCCACGCATCGTCGCCGCTGGTGTGGGCGGCTACGGTGTTCCCAGTGCCACGCCGTCGGCAGACTGGGCGCACGACACGACGCGCGCAGACACGGCCGCGGCCAACGCGCTGCTCGATGCGGCGGGATGGCGACGTAGTGCGCCCGGCATGCGCGTGCGTGACGGGATCACACTCACGCTCGACATGTTGACCGTCGGTACCGGTGACAACCCCGTGGAGCAACTCATGCAGGCGGACCTCCGCGCGCGCGGCATCGTCCTGCGGATCGCCACGCGTGACATGGGCGCGCTGCTCGCCAGCGCACGGGCACAGACGGGAGCCTACTGCGCGATCTACACCGGCGTCGCCGGCGATCCGGCGCGTGGTCAGCTCTCTGCGCTGTTCAACCCGATCGCTGCCGGAGGCGCACTCGATCTCGGCGCCGCGCGACCCGCCAACCTGCGCGACGCCTTTGCACGCGCGCGGATGGCGGTGGACACGGCCCAACGCAGTGCGGCCTGGCGCCAGGTGCTCACGATCCTGACCGACAGCATGCCCGCGACCGCCGTCTTTCACTCACGCGGGGTGCAGGGAGTGTCGCGCCGATTGCAGCACCTGACCATCGATCTGCGTGGAGAGCTCTTCTCGGCGGCGCAATGGACCCTCACGCCGACTACTCGGTAATGACGCTGTTCCTCGCTGATCGAGCACTCGTCGAACGGAAGCGTGCGCTGCGACGCGTCGATGCGCTGGGAGGGCTCGCACAGTCGCTCCAACACGAACTGCACGCCGCGTTGGACGTTCCGGTGCCGGGCGGCAAGGCACGGCTCACACGCCATGGTGGGCGCTGCGCGACGTGCACTGTGCTGCTGCGCTTTGACCCGCGTGAGCCGTACGCACACCGCTGTCCGCGATGCGATACGGTGTACACCGACGCAGTGCACCACGACTGGTGGCTGATGAATGCGCACCTGTGGACGGCCGAGCAATGCACACGGGCCGCGGCGATCGCCTTCTTCCGGGACGATGCCGCCGCTGCGGCCCGCGCCGATCAGATCCTCGCCACCTACTCCGATCGTTACCTGAACTGGCCGAATCGCGACAACGCTCTCGGGCCCACGCGTCCCTTCTTCAGCACCTATCTGGAGTCGATCTGGCTGCTGCATCTGGCCACTGCGCTCGATCTCCGCATCGCCGCAGTGGGCGTGATGACCGCGCACCACAACGACGTCTGTGAGCGTCTGATCGCGCCCAGCGCCGCGCTCATTGCGGGCTTCGATGAACGGCGCAGCAATAGGCAGGTGTGGCATGTGGCGGCGCTGCTGGCGGCCGCCACGCTGCTCGGCGACCGTCCGATGCACACCGGCGCGGTGACATCGCTGCAGTCACTCCTGCGTACAGGACTGCACGCCGACGGAAGCTGGTATGAAGGTGAGAACTATCATCTCTTCGCACACCGCGGGCTGCTGACCGCCGTGACACTGGCGGAACAGGCACAGGCCTCGTTCGATCCGGCGTTGATGACCCGCTTCGAGGCCGGCTTCGTCGCGCCCTTTCGTACCGCGCTCCCTGACGGCACGTTCCCCGCGCGTCGAGACAGCCAGTACGGCGTGTCGCTGCGTCAGTGGCGCACCGCCGACTGGGTCGAGTGCGGCTTTGCACGACGCGATACGCCGCAACTGCGCGCCGCGCTGGCATCGCTGTATGCAACGGGCGCGGCTACCGGCGACACCGGTCGGTGGAACTCCAGCGCCGATGCCGAGCGTAATCAGCCGGCGGTGCAGCTCGCCCGCGCCGATTGCAGCTGGCGTGCCCTGCTGCTCGCCCGGATCGACCTCCCGCCACTCGCAGATGCCACACCACGCTCCGAGCTGCTGGAAGGGCAGGGAGTGGCGGTATTCCGTCGGCAACGCGGGCAGTGGTGGGTGGGATTGGATTACGGCGATCCAGGCGCCGGACATGGCCATGCCGATCGTCTCAATCTGATCATCGCGACGCCCCAGGCACGCTGGCTGGATGACGTTGGTACCGGAAGCTACACGTCGCCCACGCTCCCCTGGTATCGGAGCAGTATGTCACATAATGCGCCGATGGTGGACGGTCAGGATCAGGGGACGGCATTCGGCGCGTTACTCGCCTACGACGAGCGCGGCGATGCCGGTTGGGCGTCAGCGGTGTTTGTCGATCCGGTCAGCGGCGTGCGGATCGTCCGAACGCTGGTCGTGATGTCCGACTACGTCCTCGATGAAGTGACCTGGTCTGCCAGCCACGAGGTGATGGTCGACCTGCCCATGCAGGCCATCGCGCACGGTGACGCGCTCGGCTGGAGCGCCTTCACCCCCGGCACGGCGTACGACGCGGAGCTCGACGACCCCGCTTCTGCTGCCGTGTTTGCCGGTCGCTCGGTTCCCCTCGTCATGCGCGGCCTCCCGTCGCCTGCGCTGCGCAACGTACCGCCGTCGGCCTGTTTTTTTGAATGCCACCTGCTCAGCGCCGCGTCAGGCTCGCTGTGGCGTGCGAGGACAATGGGCGCGCCCGCGAGCGCGCCACACGGGCTCACCGCGCTTCGGCAACGGGGCACCAGCGGGCGCGCCCTGCTGGTGTATGCGGCCACCGCAGTGATCGGAGCTGTCACCCTTGAAGGACAGGCCGTCTCCGTGCAGCGGTTGTCCGGCGGTGCGGATCTCCACCGCCGTGTTCACGCAGGGTGGCAGATCGCGCCGGCCTCGGCGCCTGAACAGGCCCCCATCACGCTCGCTGGCATGCTGACAGAGCCTTACATGTCGAAGCTCGACGCACAAACGCACTCCGGTGCCGCGCGTCGGCTCGTTCCCCTGAGCGATGTGAAGCAGATCGCACTCGGCGAGCGCGAGTATCGACAAACGGAAGCGTCGTGGCGGGAGGCGGGGAAGCCGCGCGCCACGGTTCGAGTCTGGACGAAACCCCGCAAGCGACTGTCCAAAGTCATCGTCGAAGTCAGTGTGGAGCTCAATCGCGCCCCATCTTTCGCCGCGCCGGTTGACGAAAACCCTCTCGATAACGAGTCGCCGGATGTCAACAGCGATGGTGTGCAGCTGCATTGGCGGTCTGCCATCACCGGTGCGTGGAACAGCGTCCTCGCCATCCCCGATGGGTCGACCGTGCGCCTCAGCACGGAAGATGGAACCCTCGACGGGCTGTCGGCGGCATGGCGACAGGTGGACGCGGGGTATCTCGTGACCCTGTCGCTTCCGTGGCCTGATCTGGCGCACCAGTTTGAGTTCGATTGTATCGTCAACGAGCGTCCACCTGGGCGTGAGCGCCGTCGCGGTCAGCTGGTCCTCTCCGGCGCGCATGGCGAGTCTGCGTATCTTCGTGGAGCGCGCCAGTCGTCCGATCGCGCTCTCCATGTCACGTTCGTCCCTCCGTCTGGAACGCTGTGAGCCTGCTCAAAAACATTCGCGTCGTACTTTACGAGCCGCAGGACCCGGTGAACATTGGCGGCACCGTGCGCGTGATGAAGAACATGGGGCTCGACGATCTGGTGCTGGTCCGACCGATGCGATATGACCCGGAAAAGCTGGAGCGCATCGCGCACAACACGCGAGACCTCGCCGGCCGGATTCGGCACGTCGACGAACTCTCCGATGCAGTCGCCGATTGCGTTGCGGTGTATGCATTCGCCGGTAAGCATCGTGCGGCACGGTGGCCGGTGATCACGCCGCGGGAGATGGCGGCGTTGTCGCTGGAGCGCGTGGCGGACGGGCCGGTGGCAATGCTCTTCGGTCGCGAGGATCACGGCCTGCCGAATGAGGCGCTCGATCAGAGTACGGCGGTCGTCTGCATCCCGACCACCGAGCATATGTCCCTGAATCTGGCACAGGCCATATTGGTCGGGGCATACGAGCTGCACCTGGCCGCCGGCGACAGCACGCGCAAGCCACCGCGGCGGCACAAGGAAGGCCCGAAATCAACGATCCTGAATCGGGAACTCACCTTTCAGCGCATCCAGCGCGCGCTCGACCTGCTCGATTTCTTCAAGACGCGGAATCCCGAACATGTCATGCGCGCTGTCCGCTCGCTGGTGTCGCGCGCTGAACCTGCAACACGCGAAATGGACCTCGTGAAGTCGATGGCCATCGAAGTCGAGCGTACGCTGGAACGTGAGACGCGGAGCGCCTTCAAGGCGGCGCTCAATGGTGAGATGTACGAACCACCGTCGTCGGACGTCCCGGGAATCCCCCCCGGCGTGAGCGGCGACGTGCTGCCGAGCGACGACGGCGCGTGACCACCAACTGGCGCGAGCGCGCAGCCGCCGTGATCCCCGGTGGCACGTCGACCGGGAGCAAGCGTCCCGACGCCATGCTGGG
>Ga0105046_10008054_pt1 | contig 16563 bp, 11 predicted proteins | sample MAT03_FD_78385 | JGI IMG/M metagenome (GOLD analysis project Ga0105046, IMG submission 78385) | Freshwater microbial communities from Lake Fryxell liftoff mats and glacier meltwater in Antarctica - MAT-03 (megahit assembly) | ecosystem: Environmental > Aquatic > Freshwater > Ice > Liftoff...
GAGGGCGCGATGCACGGTGCCACCGGGGCGAAGCGCAAGATCAGCTTTCTCGACCCCGCGAAGGCCGACGCCGTGGTCACCCGCGAGGTCGCCTGCGTCGACCCGGCGGGCGAGCTCGTGACGATCGGGAACTTGCAGGACATCCCGACCATCGTCACGCATCGCATGATGCCGGGCACGAAGGTCGGTCACCTCGCGTTTAATTATTGGATGCTGCCGATGGTCAAGCGCGTCGAGGCGGCGATGGCCGATCTGCGCGCGCAGGGCATGACGGGCCTGGTGCTCGACCTGCGTGGCAACCCAGGCGGCGTCGGTGCGATGGCGATCCCCGTCGCGCGCATGCTGCTCACGGAGCCCGGGAGCCTCGGCAAATTGCAGTTTCGCGAGTTCGCGCAGGAGTTCAACGTCGCCGCCAACCCGGAGGCCTTCACCGGCGCGGTCATCGTGCTGGTCGACGAGGGCACCGCGAGCACCTCGGAGATCTTCGCCGCCGGGCTGCGTGACCTCGGACGCGTGAAGATCTACGGAGGCCGGCCCTCTGCCGGCGCGGCGCTGCCCTCGATGATCGAGCAGCTCAGCGGCGGGGCGATGCTGCAATACGTCGTCGGCGACTATCACAGCTCCAAGGGCGCGGTCGCCGAGGGCGACGGTGTGAAGCCCGATGTCACCGTGCCCGAGACCCGCGCCGACTTCATCGCCGGCAGCGACCCCGTGCTCGCGGCAGCGACCGCGGCGCTGTCCGGGGTGAAGCCACCTTCCGAGGCGAGACCACCTTCCGGGACGAAACAATGATGTCTATCAAGCTCTGCTCCCTGCGTGCGTTCGCGTTCGGTCTGCTGTCGTTGCCGTTGATCCCGTTGATCGCCTGCACCGGCGGCGCGGTGACCGAGGTGGGGCCGACGAAGGCCGGCAGCAAGGCGGTCGCGGCGGAGCCTGCCGCGCCGACGCTGCCGGCGGCGGAGCAGTTGCTGGCGGACGCGGTGCAGGCGATGGGCGGAGCGGACAAGTTCGCGAGCGTGAAGAATTTCTACGCGGAGTCGACGATGGACATGGGCGCGCTCGGCCTCAAGGGCGTGGCGCGGACCTGGTGGCGCGACGGCGATTTTTACAACGAGACCGAGATGCCCGGTGTTGGTCAGATGAAGATCGGTGGTCTCGGCGGTAAGGCGTGGGCGGACGACCCGATCTCCGGGCTGCGGCCTTTGACCGGCAAGGAGGCCGAGCAGGCGATGTGGAGCGCGACGCTGTGCCTCGCGCACGACTGGAAGCGCTACTTCCCGAAGGCCGAGACGACCGCGGTGAAGGAGGTCGAGGGCAAGAAGCTGGCCGAGGTCACCTTCACCTCGGCGCTCGGGGACAAGGTCGTGCTGCGCATCGACATGGCCAGCAAGCTCCCGGTCTCACAGAGCTTCGAGCAGGCCAGCCCGATGGGCAGCATGCCGGCGACCGTGTACTTCAAGGACTACCGCGACATCGAGGGCGTGAAGATCCCTTACCAGCAGGACGTGGACGCGTCGCTCACCAAGGCCGTCACGACCACTACCAAGCTCGAGTTCAATGCGCCCGTCGATGACAGCAAGTTCGCGATGCCCGGCGCCAGCGAGGCCGTCACACCCGGCGCCCTGGTCGACCCCGCGAAGGCCGAGCCGACCAAGCCCGAGAAGAAGAAGCCTGTGAAGGGCTAGCAAAGGCCGACGCGGCCCGCGAGCGACAAAAAGCCCGCCGCGGGTAGCGACGGGCTGGGTGCCCCGAGGGCTCGAGCTTCACAGTTGCTGGGCGCAGTACATCGGCTCGCCGAGCTGATTGATGAGGCTGAGCTGGGTCTCGAGCCAGTCGGTGTGTTCCTCCTCGGAGATGAGCATGCGCTCGAGCAGCTCACGGGAGGCGTTGTCGCCGACGTCACGGGCGAGGGCGATGCCGGTATTAAAGCGGCTGATGGCGTCGAGCTCGAGCTTGAGGTCGAGCTCGAACTGCTCGCGGACGGTCTCGCCGACGTTGACCTTGTTGAGGCGCTGCACGTTCGGGATGCCCTCGAGGAACAGGATGCGCTCGATGAGCTTGTCCGCGTGCTTCATCTCGTCGATGGACTCGTCGCGGATCTTCTTGGCCAGCTTGTGATAGCCCCAGTTCTGGCACATCTTGGCGTGGATGAAGTACTGGTTGATGCTCGTAAGCTCGGCCGTCAGCACGTCGTTGAGGGTTTGAATGACCTTGTCGTTGCCCTTCATCGTGGCGGCAAGCTAACACGGTCGCGGCGGTCCGGGGCGACGGAACACGTCGTGACAGTGCGGACAATTTTAACGCTGAGACCGACTTTCAGGACCGGCCCGTTCGCGGCGGTCGCGGGCGCGGCGAATGAGAGTCGCTTTCAGTCGTGGCCCGTCGCGATGTGATCGCTACAGTCGACTGTCGCTCAGCGATCTTCGCCGCTGCCGACCGGAGCTTCGTGGTGCTCGTGGCGCGGCGAGACGGTGTCGAGGAGCTGACGGATCTGCTGCACGCAGGCACCACAGCCGGTGCCTGCCTGGCACGACTGCCGGATCTGCCGGAGCGTGCAAGCCCCACGGCGTGCCTCGTCCAGGATGGTCCGGCTCGAAACCCCTTTGCACAGGCACACGATCATGGCGGCGGCGTCCTCGATTCCAGGCCCCGATGGGCGGCACTGAAAGTCATTCTCAGAATGGTCAACCAGATCTACCCGACCCGACCGGGTCGCACAAGCACCTGATAACGATTTTCATTCGCGCGTGCCGCCGCGCAACGGCCTGGAGAGTCAGCAGCGGCCGGGGAAGGGGTCGGTTGCGGAAGACGCGCGAATTTCGTGGCCGTCCACACGGCGCGAATACGCGCGGATGAAGGCCACGGATCTGGCTGTCGAGGGGGGTCCACCGACTCGCAGCGGGTGCCGGAGTCAGGCCGCTGTCATGTTCGCCGACTCAGCGGTCTGGTCGGTGAACAGGCTGACCGTCGAGGCCGACGCAGCGCGCGGGTCAGCGAAGTGAAGACGGCGATCGATTAAACAGCGGCGGCCCGCAGCGAGGGCTGCGGGCCGCCGCTGTTTAATCGGTGGGCTAGACGCGGCCGACGCGGCGGGCGAGCGCGAGGGCCAGCAGGGCGTTGACGGCCAGCCACAGGCGGTCGATGCCTGCCCCGCCCGGGAGGCCGGCGACCAGGGTGGGCAGGACGATCGCGCCGTGCAGGAGCAGGGCGGCGTAGCCGAGGTTGATGCCGACCAGCAGGCTGCGCAGCGGGCGGACGCCGAGCAGCAGCAGCGTGAACAGCAGCGGCAGCAGGGCCGAGAGCACCAGCGGCGAGCCGAACGCGGCGACGCTGCCCGAGGCCGCGGCGAGCTGGTAGGCCAGCGGCGCGCAGCCGAAGGCGCCGGCAGCGAGGCCGGCACCGGCGACCATGCTGGCGACCGCAAAGACCCGACCGCGACGGCTCATCACACCGGCGGCGCCGAGACTCGCCAGCCCCGCGAGGCCGAGCAGGCCCGCGAGGCCGGCGCGCTCGGGGGCGTAGCTCTCGGTCGCGGCGTCGATGGCGGCGAGGGCATCGATGACGCCGGCGCCGTACTCTTTGTCCCACTCGACGTTGTTGGGGTGTTTGGCGGTGCGCTTCATGATGCGCTCGACCTCGGCGGGGTTGGTGACGCCGCGCGACACGATCAGCGCGGCGACGCCAGCGGCGTGCGGCGAGGCCATCGAGGTCCCTTGCAGCCACATGTAATCGTTCTGCATCGGGTTTTGCAGCATGATGGTGTTCTGCAGGATGCCGTCGGGGAAGCCGTCGCCGTTCTTGTCGGCGCGGGTGTCTCCGCCGGGGGCCGAGACGTCGAGGTCCTTGCCCCAATTCGAGTAGAAGGTGCGCTCGCCGAGCGCATCGACGGCGGCGACGGCGACGGCGCCGTCATGGCCGGCGGGGTAGCCGACGCGCGAGCGCTTCTCGTTGCCGGCGGCGCACACGACGGTGACGCCCTTCTCGTGGGCGTACGCGACGGCCTTGCCGAGCACGGCGGAGGGTAGGGGTCCCCCGAGGCTCATGTTGATGACGTGCGCGCCGTGGTCGGCGGCGTAGCGGATCGCGTTGGCGATGCCGGGGACGGAGCCGCGGCCGTCGCCGGACAGGACCTTGAGCGGCATGATCGTCGAGTCGAAGGCGACCCCGGCGACACCGATCGCGTTGTTGGTGGTCTGGGCGATCGTGCCGGCGACGTGGGTGCCGTGCAGGTGGTCGTCGAGGCCGTCCGGCAGCGAGCCGCTGACGAAGGTCTCGCCGTGTACGAAGGCGGTGCCGGCGAGGTCGGGCACCTGCTTGGCGGTGCCCGGCAGGTCCTTCCAGGCCACGCCGGTGTCGATGACGGCGACGATCGCTCCCTTGCCGGCGGTGATCTTCCACGCCTCGGGGGTGTGGATCATCTCCATGTGCCACTGCCGCGAGAACAGCGGGTCGTCCGGGACGAAGCGCTCGCGCCGCTGCTTGCTGGCCTCCGGGTCCTCGGTGACCGGACCGAGCAACTCGGGCTGCTCAGACTCATCCGGGAGCAGCGAGAACATCAGCTCGGGCTCGACGACCTCGACCAACGGGTGACCCGCGAGCCGGACCTGCAGCGCCTGCAAGGCCGACGCATCGCCGAATACGCGGTAGAGGTGCTCGCCCTCGCTGTAGAAGCCGGCGGGTTCGTATGCCAGGCCGAGCTCCGCGAGCAACGCGGCGAGTTCGGCCTCGCTGCCGCCCTCGCCGTCCTCGGGCTCGACGAGGTCGAGCAGCAGGGCGCCGGTCCCGGCGTCGCCGAGCTCCGCCATGTCGAGGGTCGGGAGGTCAGCCGCGGCGACGCCGTTGCTGTCGGGCGCATGCCCCACGGCGAGCAGGCCGGCGAGGGCGAGGAGGCCAGTGCTGGCGAGGATCGGGCGGTGACGCAAGAGGACCGAGACGAGGCGCATGGACAACTCCTGAAAACGGCAGGTGAGCGAACCGGGGGCAGTATAGGAGGGCGGGCTGCGCCATGCACGGAGGGTCTCGCGGCGATGAGGCCGCCCGATCCGAAGTGGCGCGAGATCGCGGTTTCACGGTGCGGCCCCGGATCGCGGCGGTCTTCCGGCCCGGTCCGGTTTGGGTTAGGCTCCCGGCCCCTGCGCTTGTAGCTCAGCTGGATAGAGCATCGGGCTTCGAACCCGAGGGCCGCAGGTTCGAATCCTGCCGAGCGCACCGAGGCCCCACGCACCCGCGTGGGGCCTCTCTCTTATAAGAATGTTGCGGATGAGACGACCTGTCCCCGGGGACATGTTATTTCAGCGACGGATCATGCTGCCGTCGGTCAGGGAGGCGTCATCCGGCTGGCCACCGAGGCCGAGCTCGCCGATCAGGCGCCGGGTGTGGTCGCGGTAGTCGACCAGGCAGTCGGCCAGCGCGCAGGCCTGCCAGAAGCCGGTGTTGACGGTCGAGCTCAGGGTCTGCTGAAACACCTCCCACGGTGAGCCCTTGGTGACCTCCTGGGCCAGCGCGGCGTTGGCGAACTCGCGCAGGCGGTCGCCGAGGCCGTGCTGTTTGCCGCCGCCCTCGAACTGGACCACGCCGAGCGGGTTCTTGTGGGGGTCGCCGACCAAGGGCACGCAGACGATCCAGTCGTGCTCGGGTTTCCAGTGCTGGTAGCTCGGGCTGCGCTGATACACGAGCGCGTCGCGGGTGTGGTCGGTGCCGCGGCACCACGCGGCGGGACGATTGAAGCGAAACGCGTGGCCAGCGACGCCGGTGCCGCAGGGGTACGCGCAGACCCACTCGCGGGTGGCGAAGTCGCCGAAGGCGGGGAGCAGCTTGCCCTGGGCCTCGTCCCACAGCAGTCCCATCCACGACACGCCGGTCGGCGAGGCGCCGAACACGGCCGAGAGCGCGGCGGAGATGGTCTCCGCGAGTTGATATGCGAGGATGTGTCCGAGCTCGCGGTCGGCGAGGCAGCGGTCAAGCAGCTTGGCGGCGATGCGTCCGCCGGTGAAGTCGAGCGCGTGGCCGGTCAGGCTCGGGCGGTAGGCGATCGCGTAGCGGTGGTCGACGATCGGCGCCTCGATCGCCAGCGAGATGCTGGTGTCGGAGTGTTTGATGAGTTCGCAGCGGCGCTCCTCGCTGTCGACGCGCTCCCAGTGCTGCTCGCCGTTGTGGGTCACGGCGCGCAGGGCCCACTTCTCGACGCTGTCCATCGCGACGACAGGGTCGTCGAAGGTGAAGCTGAGCGTGAGGCTACGCGACGGGAAGCGCACGGTATGACCGCGGATCACCATGCTGTTGCGGGTGCCGTCGAGGTTGCGCGGGCCGGCGAGGTTGTAGCGCGGGACCTCGGCCTGGGTGAGTGGGATCGCGTTGCTGGCCTGGTAGCGCCACACGAGGTCGGTGGGGCGGTGGTCGGGCGGATAGAGGGTGAAGCGGATGACGCCGTCCTGGGCGGTGCGCTGGCGGACCTCGAAGCCGGGCGAGCTCTGCGGGGCCTCGTGCCTGGCCTCGCACACGGGAGGGTTGAGCTCGGCGATGGAGATCGGGTGGGGGGTGCGAAGCTCGGCGATGCGGACCCTGACGGTGCTGATGCCGTGGCGATCGACGTGGGCGATGCGCGAGTGCTCGCCGGCGGAGATCTCGTGGTGCTCGCGCTCGCTGCTGCTGCCGAGCGGCAGCGTGCGCGACGGACGGCGGGTGTACACGGCCTCGCCGGTGCGCTCGAACACCTGCACGTGGACCTGATGCGGGTGGATCTGGACCACCGAGAATTGTTTGCCGATGGCGTCGGGCCTGTGGTTTTGGTTGGCGCCGAGCGAGCCGGTGCCGACCAACACGAAGCGTTCGGTGAGCCAGCCGAGCTGCTGCGCGCCGGCCTTGTGCAGGTGGCCGTGAAAGCCGACCTGAAACCCGGCGACGATCAAGGCGCCGAGGTCGGCCTGATTGAGGTAGTCGGGGCGGTAGCTGTCGGTGTGGATCCCGTGGTGCCACACGGCGATCCGCAGGAAGCCCTCGGCGAACTCGGAGGCGTGGGCGGCGGCGTTGGCGATCGACTCGCGCGAGATGGCAGCGCCGGTCCAGTGGCGGTCGTTGAGGAAGCAGGAGTTGAAGCCGTAGACGGCGACGCGGTCCTCGGGAAAGACGTGGGCCGACCAGTCGAGGCCCTCCTGGGCGGCGGACAGGTCGAAGCAGCGCCCGGGCTCGCGCAGGCCGGCGCCGTAAAAGTTGTCCAGGAAGGATTGAAGGCTGGCGAAGCGGTCGGACTGGCGGGCCTCGTCGAGCGCGATCCACTCGATGTGGCCGTACTTGGAGATCACCTGGCGGACACCGGAGCGGGCCGGGTCGTCGCGGTAGTGTCGGAGCAGGCGCGCGAGCTGCTCGGAGCCGCCTGGCCTGTGCAGCATTTCGGCGATGCGCAGCGGCTCGCCGAGCTCGGCGGTCCAGTCGACGTCGTGGTTGCCGGGCACGAACACGACGCGCGCGCGCACCTCGGGCTCGCGCAGCAGCGGACACAGGCTGGTGAGCGCGAACTCGTGGAGCTCGGCGTACTCGGCGGGCCTGGCGGAGCCGGCGAGGTCACCGCTGACGACGATGAGGTCAAAGCGCTGTTCGGGCTCTGGCAGCTTGCGCAGGGCGCTGTGTGGGCCGTTCCAGATCGCCTTGAGGGTCTCGGTGGTGCCGGCGCGATGGAGATCGGAGAGGTGAAGGATGCGCACAGGGAGCGGCGGGGCGAACGACCCCGGCGAACTTTAGCGGATCTCGGCGGAGACTGGAGGGGCTCCGGGGCGACTCATGGGGGGCCGCGGGGCGTCGCTTTTGCGGCGGCTCCGAAGGGTCGAGCGGCCGGGCTGCTCAGGGCAGCTTGGCGGGCTCGAGCGCGGCGAGGAAGGGGTCTTGCGGGGCCGTCGCGTGGGCAGTGGGGACCGGGCGGGCGAAGCGGTGGATCGCGGCGGAGGTGCGACGCAAGGCGGCACGGGCGGCGGCGGCGGCGAGGTCGACGGCCTCGGCGTTGACTTTGAAGGGCTCGGGGAGCAAGGCCACGGAGCCCTCACTCGCTTCGCTGGTCGTGTCGGTGTGCCTGGCGTGCGCTGCGTCGATGGCCATAGCGAGGCCTCCCGTACCCAGAGTAAGGCGCCAGCGGTGGCGCGTGTCAAGCAGGGTGTGTTCGCGGGCCGGGTGCTTCAGGCCTCGGCGATGCGTGGCATGTTGGCCGCGGGCGACTCGGCGGGCAGCTCGAGGATGCGGGCGTCGGGGGCGACGGTGCGTGCGATCTCCAGCCAGCGGCGGTGGCAGGTCAGGAGGATGACCTGGGTGGCGCGGGCGGCGTCGCGGAGGGTGGCGAGGCTGGCGGCGGCGCGGGCGTCGTCGAAGTTGACGAGCACGTCGTCCATGATGACCGGGAGCGGCTCGCTGCGGTCGCAGTGGTCGAGGATGTAGGCGAGGCGCAGGGCCAGGAACAATTGCTCGCGTGTCCCCGAGGACAGGTCGGCGGGCTGGCGCAGTTGGCCCTGGCGGTCGATGGTGGCGAGCGAGCGGGTCTCCGGCTGGACGACGACGCGCAGGTGTCGGCCCTCGGTGATGCGGGCGAGCAGCTCCGAGGTGTATTGAAGGATCGCGGGCTGGTTCTCGCGGGCGTAGCGGTCGGTGACGCGGTCGAGCACGCGCTCGGCGAGGTGTACGAGCAGGTAGCGTTCGATCTGCTCGTCGAGCTCGCTCTTGATGACCTCGATCTCGGCGTTGATGGTGGCGGCCCGATCACCGCCGAGCTGCTGGGCCTCGTGCTCGTGGCGACCCTTGGCGAGGGCCGCGGAGATCCTTCGTTGATCGAGGTCGGAGATCTCGCGGCTCAACGCCTGTTGCTCGCTGACGAGGGCCTCGCGTCGGCTGGCCCGCAGCTCGGCCTCGTAGGCCGCACGCGCGTCGCCCTCGCCGAGCGCGCGAGCCAGGCGCAGGTCGAGGTCGGCGCAGGCGCGGGTCAATTGGTCGCGCAAGAGTGTCCGTTCGGACATGGCCAAAAGGGCAGCTTCGTCGGTGACGCGGGCGCGGGTGAGCAGGGCCTCGTATTCGCTGCGGGCGTCGGCGAGGGCTGATGCGAGCCGCTGTTGCTCGCTGCGCTTGTCGGCGGCCTCGTCGCGCGCGAGCGCGTGGGTGCTGGCGGCGGAGCGCGCCCCGGTGAGCGCGCGGCTGAGGTGCTCGACCTGCTGCTCGGGCGGGTCGCCGGGGTCGGGGCTGCGATCGAGGCGCGCGTGCATGGCGGTGACCTCGGCGTCGAAGCTGGTCAGGGCGGCGACGGACTGCTCGCAGGCGGCGCGTAGGTGGTCGTTGCTGGCGAGTCGCTCCGAGAGGTCGGCGAGGGTCTCGAGGCGCTCGACGGCGGTCTCGGGGTCGAGATCTGCGGCGAGGCCGAGAGCGGCGGTGCGGCGGCGCAGGTCATCGGCGGCGCTGGTGAGGTCGCGCTCGAGGAATTCGCGGGCGGTGCCGGTGCGAGCGAGGGCGGCGGCGAGGGCGGTCGCGCGGGCGAGGGTGGACTCGAGGCGACCGCGGCGAGTCTGGGCGATGCGCTCGCGCTCGCGGAGCCGGGTCACGAGCGCGGGCCAGCCGGGCTCGGCGCTCGAGAGTGAAGTGGAGAGTGAAGTGGAGAGCGAAGTGTGCGCGGGGGCGGAGGCGGCGAGGTGCTCGCGCAGGCGGGCCGCGAATTCGTGGACCTGCGGGCGCAGCAGGGCGAGGCTCTGTTCGCGGCGGACGCGGTTGGCGGCGAGGTCTCGCAGGCTGGTGGCGTCGCCGAGCCAGGTGAGCATCGAACGAGGGGCCTCGGGCGGCACGCCGGTGGGCTGCCACAGCTCGGACCACTCGGTCGTCCAGGCGCGCCCGGCCGCGTCGAGGGCGGCGAGGCGTTCGCGGGCGCGGGTGAGCGCGAGGCGGGCGCGCTCGGCGGTGTGGGTCAGGGCTGTCCTTTGGGCCAGGCGGTCGGCGCTGGCGCGCAGTCGGTCGGCGAGCAGGTCGGCGTCGGCGAGGGCGCGCTCGAAGCCGCGGGCGAGGGTGCGGCGGTCGCCGACGCGAGGCGCGGGCTCGAGGTCGGCGGGCTCGGTCGGGGCGGCGAACAGGTCGCGTTGTGGGGTGCCGCCGCGGGCGAGCAATTGTTGGCGCACGAGGGCCCAGGTCTCGTCGCGACGTCTGCGGGCCTCGGTCAATTGTGCGGGGTCGGGGAGCGTCTCGCCGGCGAGCAATGCGACCAGCTCGGCCTCGACCTGGGCGAGCTCGGCTGTCTGTTGGGACAGGTGCTCGAGCGCGTCGCGGCGCTCGCGTTCACGGTCGGTGTGGCGAGATTGCAGGTCCTGGACCGCCGCGAAGCTGGGGAGGGGCAGGCGGTCGAGCGGGCCGGTGGGTCGCGGGTGCAGGCGCGCGAGCGACAGATCGATCTCGGCGTCGATGCGGGCCAGCTCGCGCTCACCGCGTTCGAGCTCGGCGTGATCGAGGTGGTCGGCCTGGGCCCGCTCGAGCTCGGCCAACAACGCGGCGCCGCGCTCGTCGGGGGACTGGTCGGCGAGGAGGGTGGCCTCGCTGCGCAGGGCGGTGACCTCGGCCTCGTCGTCGGCCTCGCCGCGGGCGAGGACCTGAAGCTCCTGTCGGGTCCGGCGCCAGCGGGCGAGGCCGACGCGGACCTGCTCGAGCTCGGCGGCGGAGATCGCCGTGGGAGATGCGCCGGAGGACAGACCTGGCCCATGAGACAGGCGCTCAAATTGCTCGCGTAGGGCCTCGCGGTCGCGGGTCAGGCGGTCGCGCTCGCGCGGGAGGTCGCGCCGCTGGGCGGCGATCGGCTCGACGCGTCGCAGCAGGCGCTCGACGGCGGCGGCCTCGGCGAGCAAGGCGTGGTCGACCGGGTGCTGGGCGGCGCGGCGATCGAGGCGCTCGAGCTCGTCGGTGAGGGTCTGATGGCGCTGCTCGCGGGCGCGTAGTTCGGTCACCAGCGGCCGCACGCGTCCGGCGTCGGCGGGGCCGAGGGGGGTCGCCAGGGCCGGGTCGGCGAGGCGGGCGAGCAGGCGCTGGTGCTCATGGAAGTCCTCGAAGACGGTTAATAGTGTGTGCACGCGAGCGTCGCGCAGGCGCAGGCGAGCGAGCTGGGTATCGGCGGTGGCGAGGGTCTCACGGGCGTCGCGGAGCGCCTGGGTGAGCGCGAGGTATTGCGGCTGCTGGTAGGTCGCGTCGCGCAGCGAGGTGCGGGCGTCGCGGAGCAGCGCGAGGTTGCGGTTGATCGGTGGATTCTTGCCGCGGGTCTTGAACAGTGCGTCGCCCTCGTCGCGCAGTTCGCCGAGCACGCGGCGCACGAGCTCGGCGCCGCCGCCGAGGGCCCCACCGCCGAGCAGCTCGCCGAGGCCGGCGACTTGCAGCACGTCGGCGCCTTGCTGGAGGTCGGTGTGGGTGAAGCCGAACACGGCTTTATAGAGATCTTCGGTGAGGCCGCCGAAGTAGCGACGAAAGCGGGGCTCGTCGAGGGTGACCTCACCGGCCTCGGTATGGAGGTTGCCGAGCAGGGCGTCCTTGCGTTTTTTGCGGCGCACGAGCTCGATGCGCTGGCCGGCGCTGTCTTGCAGCGTGGCCCGGATCGCCATCGCCTGATAGGGAAAGCGAAAGCCGTAAGCGCTGCGCTCGTCGATGCCGAACAGCAGGCCGTGGATCGCGTTGAGGAGGGTGGTCTTGCCGGCCTCGTTGGCGCCGAGGATCACGACGAGGCCCGAGGGACCGCGCAGGTCGAGCTCGAGCGACTCGAAGTGGCCGAAGCGCTCGAGGCCCAGGCGCTCGAATTTCATGGCGCCTCAGACCTCATGCACGAGGGCGCTGGTCCATGCACCGGAGCTGCCGGGGGTCGGGACCGGCGTCTGCGGTGAGCTGGCCTTTGGGACAGGTGAACTGCCGCCGAGGCGGGCGAGCAGCAGGGCCTCGAGCTCGCCGAGGCGGGCGAGTAATCGCGCCGGGTCGTCGGGGCGGTGGCCGAGGAAGGGGGCGGCGGCGGTGACCAGCGGGGCGAGGCCCTCGCTATAACGGCCGAGGGCTTCGGGGTCGGCGGCGAGGCCGTGGAGCTCGTCGCGGAGGGCCTGGAACAGGTCGTGCAACTCGCCGATCTCGCCGAGGGGTGGGCGCGTGACGAAGCGGATCTTCTCGGGCCAGATGTCGCCGAGCTCGGCGGCGAGGGCCCGCACCTGGGCCTGCACGGCGCCGGGGTCGGCGGCGAGGGCGGTGTGCAGGGGAGTGCTGCCCTCGACGGTGACGCGCGCGAGCACCGGGCGACCGCCGGCCTCGGTGATCGCGTGTTGCATGCGCAGTCGGACCTCGCCGAGCAGGTCGTCCATGTCGGAGGAGCCGTGGATCGCGTCGGCGGAGATCACGAGGTCGGCCCAGCGCAGCACGTCGACCTCGCGTGACTCGACTCTATCGATGCGCAGGCCGTCGACCCGGAAGATCGTGCAACCCTTGGCGCCGGTCTCGCGGGCGTGCCGACCCTGCAAGTTGCCGGGATACACGACCCAGGGCTCGCGGTGCAGCACCTGGGCCTGATGCACGTGGCCGAGCGCCCAGTAGTCGTAGCCGTGACGGACCAACTGGGCGACGGTGCAAGGGGCGTAGTTGCCGTGCTCGCTGCTGGCGACGGCGTTGGTGTGCAGCACGCCGAGGTTGAGTAGGTCGCGACGACGAGCCGGGTAGGCCTCGGCGAGGTTGTCCTCGACCGAGCGCGCGCCGTAGCTCTGGCCGTGGACGGCGAGGCCGAGGCGGGGGTACTCGCGGGTCTCGGGGGCGTCGACCGAGAAGGTGAAGACGTGCTCGGGCAGCGGGATGTGGCGAGCGAGCACGGACTCGGCGTCATGGTTGCCGCGGACCATGACGACCTGGGTGCCGGTGTCGCGCAGACGGGCGAGCTCGCGGACGAAGAACAGGCCAGTGTTGAAGTCCCGCCACTCGCCGTCGAACACGTCACCCGCGAGGATCAGCAGGGCGGCCTGCTCCTCGAGGCAGGTGTCGATGAGCTTGATGAAGGCGCGGCGGGTGGCGAGGCGCAGGTCGTCCACCGGGGCGCCCTCGAGGCGACCGAGGCCTCGCAGGGGGCTGTCGATGTGCAGATCGGCGGCGTGAACGACCGTGATCACGCGGGGACAGTGGCACCCGCGAGATCACGGCGCAAGCCGCAACATCGCGGCAATGCGGCGAGATCGCCGGTTCGACGGCGAGGCGTTTTATGCGGGTGATGGCGCCGAGATCGCGGTGGCCGTGGGAGGATCGTCGGCAATGTGGACGCTCTTTATCGCGCGCGTCCGAGGGAATTCAGTGCTCGCCCGTCGCTCGCCTGCTCTGGAGCAGATCACCCGCCCAACGGCTGTGATTGCCGATCTGAATGCCTGCGTCGAAGGTGCGCGCGCGCGGCCGAGGTGGCTGGGCGCGCGATTCGTCCCGTTACAGAGGCCCGTCTAGACCGCGCAGGCGGTAGGATGGGCGCCCCCAGGAGCCACCGTGAACCGGAGCAGCGAAGCCAAGCAAGACTCGTCCAGGACCGTGCAGGAGACGGCGCGCCTCATCCTGCGTCACCTGCGTGACAACGAAGACGGGGCCTCGAAGGAAGCGCTGGCCGCCAAGGCAGGGGTTGCAGGGGTGACGGTCCAGCGAGCCCTCAAGTACATGCGCGAGGAGTGGGACGCGCCGCTGGAATTTGTCCACGGCAGCAAGCTCTGGCGGCTGCTGGACAGCAGCTTCACGCTGCCGCTGACGGACCCTGAGCCGGAGGACCTGGCGGCGGTGGTGTTCGCGGCGGCGTTGCTGTCGCCGGTCGCGGACGCGGAGCTCAACGCTCGCGTCAAGCGGCTGGTGGAGCAGATGGACGCGGCGGTGGAGGAGGCGGGGAAGAGCAAGTCGGAGCCGCAGGGCAAGGTACGTCCACGCAGCGTGACGGCGACGGTGACGACGGGGACGCGGATGGACTCGCGGCTGGTGAGTCGGTTGTTGCTGGCGGTGGGCACGGGGGTGGTGCGCATCGAGTACGACAGCCCGTGGAGCGGCACGCGCAAGACCCACGACATTGAGCCGTGGCAGCTTCGGGTGCACGACGGGGTGATGTACATGCGGGCGTTCTCGCGGACGACGGGCGACGCGCGGGTGTTTCGCGTGGCGCAGATCGTTCATGCGCGGGTGTTGCCAGGGCAGCCGCCGCGCGAGCCGCATCCGGGCAAGGGCAACATCTGGGGGACCTCGGATCCGGGTTATGGCATCGACACCGACCGTCCGGGGGTGGCGACGCTGCGGGTCCGTGGCGGGGTGGCGCGGTGGATCGCCAACATGGTGTGGGACCCGGGGCAGGAGGATAAGTGGATCGAGGCGGGCGAGCTGCTCGAGCGGCGCGTGCCGTACCACTCGTGTCGCGAGCTGGCGCGGCGGCTGCTGAGCATCGTCGACGGGCTCGAGTCGATCGAGCCGCCAGAGCTGCGCGAGGAGGTGGTCAGCGACGCGCGGGCGTTCCTGACGCGCATCGACGCGGTGTCTGCTGCGACTGCTGCGACTGCCGCGGCTGCGCTGCCTGTCTGAAGAGGCAGCTTGTCGCGGTTGATCTCCGCCAGACCAGGGAGGTCAGGCAAGGTGTCCGCGAGGTCAGCGGGTGTTGGCCTTGGTGGGGAGGGTATGGTGACCTCGGCCCCGGTGGGGGCGAGCGCGATCTCTGGTTCTTTTTAAGACGGAGGTCGCGCTCGCTCCCACAGCCTTGCGGGGGCGCGGCGGGCTCGGCATAGTGCGCCGGCCATGAGCGCTCGACCTCGCGTCTGTGTCCTGCATGTCGGCGGCACGATCGGCATGGTCCGCACGGCGACCGGCTTCGAGCCGCAGCCGGGGTTCTTGCAGCGCTACATCGCGGCGATGCCTGAGCTGGATCGGCCGGAGGTGCCGGCGCACGACGTCGTCAGCCTCGAGCCGTTGCTCGACTCGGCCGACATGGCGCCCGACGACTGGGTCCGGATCGCGGCGGCGATCGCCGCGCGCTACGACGAGTACGCCGGCTTCGTGGTCGTACACGGGACGGACACGATGGCCTACACGGCCTCGGCGCTGAGCTTCTTGCTGCCGAACCTGAGCAAGCCGGTGATCCTGACCGGCTCGCAGCTCAGCCTGGAGAACGTGCGCAGCGACGGCCGCGAGCACATCATCACGGCGATCTTGCTGGCCGGCACGGTGGCGCTGCCGGAGGTGTGCATCTACTTCGCGTCGCGGCTGCTGCGCGGCAACCGGGCGCAGAAGATCCACAATCACGACTTCGTGGCGTTCGACAGCGGGAACCTGCAGCCGCTGGCGACCGTCGGCGTCAACATCGAGGTCAATACGCACCTGGTGCGCGCCGCGGGCAGCGGTGTCGTGGTGGCGCCGACGCTGACCTGCCGGCCGGAGGTGGCCGCGCTGCGGCTGTTCCCGGGGATCGGCGCGCGCATGCTCGAGCACCTGCTGGCGTCGCCGACGCAGGGGCTGGTGCTCGAGACCTACGGCGTCGGCAACGCGCCGAGCCGCGACGGCGGGTTTTTAGCGGCGATCACGGCGGCCACGGCGGGGCCACGCGAGGTGGTGGTGGTCAACTGCTCGCAGTGCCACGGCGGCTCGGTGCGCCAGACGCTGTACAGCACCGGCGCGGCGCTGGCCCGCTGCGGGGTGATCTCCGGCAACGACATGACGCCCGAGGCGGCGCTGACCAAGCTCTACTGCCTGCTGGCCGCCGGCTTCACGCCGGCCGAGGTCCGCGTGCGCATGCAGGAGAACCTCGCGGGAGAGCTCGAAGCGGGGTGAGATGGCTTTGAGGACAGGGTTGATGCGACAGGTAGCGAGACGGAGCTTTTGGGTGGCGTTGGCGCTGTGCGGGTGCGGCGAGGCGTCGAAGGCACAAGTGGTGGCGGCGCCGGTGGTGGCGGTCGACGTCGGCTACGAGCTGCGGCGGCTGCGGCCGCGCGACGAGGAGAAGCTCGAGGCGATGTTCGATCGCCTGCGGGTCGCGACGGTCGGCGAGGGCAAGCGGGTGGCGGTGCTGTTTAGCGCCGACTGGTGCGAGCCGTGCCGCAAGCTCGAGACGGAGCTGGGCAACCGCCACCCGGCGCAGCAGATCGGTGATGTCCGGATCTTCGAGCTCAAGGAGGAGGACTGGAAGGCCGCGACGCGCATGGACGAGTTCGACGCGCTGCGGCGGCGCTGGAGCGGCGACACCGGTGCCTATCCGTTGCTGGTCCTGCTCGACGAGCAGGGCGGCAAGCGCGAGGAGATGAAGGAGGCGATCACTCGCCTCGAGGCCGCGAAGGTCGAACCGACGCTGGCGCAGTGGTTCGCGGAGACTCGGCCGTGACGGTCGACGCTGGCGCAGTGGCGCGGTGAAGGAGGGAGCGGCGCTGAGGTCGCCGTGGCGGGCGTGAGGAGGGTCGCGGCCTCGATGGTCGCCAGGGCGTTTCTTGCGCTCGTCCCTCGAATGTGCCGGAATCTTCCCCGCGGCCGGGGCGTGCGGTATGGAGTGCGCATGTTCAGTCCCATCCGACGCTGGCTCGTGGCTGCGGTGTCCGGAGCGTCGCTGCTGGC
>Ga0105046_10008058_pt1 | contig 16562 bp, 13 predicted proteins | sample MAT03_FD_78385 | JGI IMG/M metagenome (GOLD analysis project Ga0105046, IMG submission 78385) | Freshwater microbial communities from Lake Fryxell liftoff mats and glacier meltwater in Antarctica - MAT-03 (megahit assembly) | ecosystem: Environmental > Aquatic > Freshwater > Ice > Liftoff...
CAACGCACTCTTCGAGCCAATCAAAGAGCCATGCCTGGTCCGCAAGACCGACGGCGGATTCCTCTACGCGACCACCGACATCGCCGCGGTCCGCCGGCGCGTCCAGAAGCTCCGCGCTCACCGAATCATCTACTCGATCGACGCGCGCCAGAACCTGCACATGCGCCAGGTCTTCGCCGCGTCCATCCGCGCCGGCTACGCGATCCATCCCGACACGCACGCCCCTGCGCGCATGGAGCACGCGGCCTTCGGCAGCGTCATGGGCGAGGACGGACGCCCGTTCAAAACACGCTCCGGCGATCTCGTCCACCTGTCGCAGCTCATCGACGAAACGATGCAGCGTTCCCTCGCCGCCGTCACCTGCGATGCCAGCGCGGGCGGCCTCTCGGGCGACGAGGCCAGGACCGTCGCGGAAGCGGTGGGGGTGGCGGCACTCAAGTACGCCGACCTTGCCAACAACCGAACACTCGACTACGCCTTCGGCTTTGATCGCATGCTTGCCTTCGAGGGCAACACCGGCCCATACCTGCTCTATGCACTCGTGCGGATCCGCAGCATCTTCGCCAAGGGCGCTGCCCAGGGCATCGGCGAGTCGTGGAAGGCGGCACCATTCGCGGTCGCCGAACCCGCGGAGAAAGCGCTCGCGATGATCCTGCTCCGATACCCGGCGGTCGTTCACAGCGTCGCAGAATCGCTCGAGCCGCACCGGCTCTGCCAGTATCTGTACGAACTTGCCGGCGCGTTCAGCACGTTCTACGCGCAGTGCCCGGTGCTGATCGCTCCCACGCCCCAGCAGCGCGACCAGCGCCTGCGCCTCTGCGATCTCGCGGCCAAGGTGCTCGCGGACGGTCTCACCACCATCGGAATCCCGACGATCAACCGCATGTAGCTCAGAGCTGTCCGCGCAAGCTGGCGGTCGAGCAGTTTTCAGCGCCGACAGTTCTGAACGGTCCAAAAACAAACCGACCGGTTCCTTTCGAAACCGGTCGGATGAATTTTGATCAAGCTGTCAAAGACAGCTGTGCTTGCGAAGACTTAGAAGAGGATGGAGGCCTCGGCGCCGATCATGATCTCGCCATCCTCGGAGTCGCCGAGGAAGCCAGCGCGGGTCGTGCCATCAAGCAGGCCACCAGCACCGAAGATCGAGGTGGTGTCGTTGAAGGCGTAGCCAGCGTAGCCGCTGACCTTGAACGCGTGAGACTCGGGCGAGACGTAGTAGTTGACGCCAGCCTCCGCGAAGTGGACGTCATCATCGCCCGCGCCGCTGTCGGAGTCGAAGAAGATGGCGTTCCAGCGAGCGAAGAGCTCGACCTGGTCAGTCACGAAAATACCACCCTGGAGGACGCCGCCCCAGAGGTCGGAATCACCAGCGGTGCTGTCAACCGTCGAGCCGTAGGCGGCCGCGAACACGTTCCAGCCGCCGCCCTCGATCTGAGCGTCGAGGGTGTAGACGAGGATGTCCTGATCGATGGTGCCGCCGGTCTCGCCGCCGGACTGCCAGTGAACGGCACCGCCGATGCGGAGGGCCGTCTCGGTCTGGCTCTGGAAGCTGGTCTCATCAGAGAAGCGGTTCCAGTCGGAACCCATTGCCTTCACGTCCACGCGGAGCGTGAGGGCGTAGTCTGCCTCAGCAGCGCTGTTGTAGGTAGTGTTGGCGGTTGCGGCACCGTCAGAGAAGGCACCGACGACGCGGAACATGTCGGCGGAGTAATCGAACCAGACACCCTGGCTGTAGCCAGGCGAGAAGATGCTGGTAGCGATGGCCTGATCAGCGAGAAGCTGGAAGGGGACGTCAACGCCCCAATCCTGCCAGATCAGGGGGAGTTCGGCCTGGCCGAAGCCAACCGAGAACTCGTTGCCGAAGCTGTACTTGCCCCAGGCATCCTCGAGGCCGAAGCTGCCGCTGCCGTCGGTCTGACCGTCGTTGGTCAACTGGATCTTGTACTGGAAGTCCTTGCTCCAGATGTTGCCCATGAACCGGAGGCGGGTGAAGCCGGTGCTGAAGCCGTTGGTGAAGTCTTCGTTATCACCGACGGAGACGTCGTCACGGATGGACGCGTTGTAGCGGAAGGAGGTATCGCCGCCGATCTGCAGGGTATTGTTACCCGTGCCGTCGCCGATGAAGAAACCACCCGTCTCGCTGGACCAGCCGGCATTGCCAGCCTGAGCGAGGAGGCTGGAGCGGTTGCCCGCGTCGGCCAGGAGTTCGGCTTGGTAAGCGCGATCCTGATCCATTCCAGCGTTCTGAGCCATGGCCGTGCTGGTGAGCGCGGCGCCTGCAACGAACAGAAGAGCCTGAGTCCGAGTCATCTATTCAACTCCTTGTGTTGAACCCGATCCGACAATCTTTTCGGGCCGCAGCGGATGACCCGCCCGCCGACGCCCACTAGGGAAAGCCACGAGGCCTCCCTTGCACGCAAATCTTCGCCGAGTCGAGGATCGTTCCCTGATCCATCGTCCCGACACTAGGCACTCCGCCCAGTTCCAGTGTGAGCGATCCTCGCTCACCAAACCCTTCGACCGGCCGACCCGTCCGAAGGAGAGGACTATACGCCCCTCGGCTAGCAGACGCAAACCACCGCTGGTACAAATTTCGGCTCGTGTTTCCGGACCTCGACAACTTTCCCCCAATTTCCTTTGTCGGGACCCCGCATTCTTTTCACGAAACCTGAGCGCGTTTTCGGAGCAGGCCCTGGCTCCGCTCTGCTAACCTTCCCCGCACGTAGCGCAAAGACGCACGCAGTCAGTTTCTCTAAGTTCATGCCTTTGTGAATCTTACGGAGTACGACCATGACCCAGCGCAAGCACATTCTGGTAGTCGATGACGAGCGAGATCTCGCCGAACTGCTCTCGTATAACCTCAAAAGGGCGGGCTACGAGGTCACAACCGTTCATTCAGGTCGTGCCGCGCTCGACGCGGTTTCAAGCGCCAACCCCGACCTCATTGTTCTTGATGTCATGATCCCAGAGCTGTCGGGTACCGAAGTTGCCAGCCGAATTCGGTCAAATCCAGCAACCGCCAGCGTCCCGATCGTCATGCTCACGGCCAAGGGCGAGGAAGTTGATCAGATCGTGGGCCTCACCGTCGGGGCCGACGACTACGTCCCAAAGCCCTTCTCCATGAAGGTGCTCCTCGCGCGGATCGAGGCCGTGCTTCGGCGCGTCGGCCGCGTTGGTGTGGAGCAGCGGCTCATCACGCTCGGGCCCATCGAAATTAATCTCGAGATGCACGAGGTCTACACCAATGGTGAGTCGATCAAGCTCACGCTCACCGAGTTCCGGCTCCTCGCGGCGTTGGTGCAGGCCAACGGTCGCGTCCTCACGCGTCAGGCGCTCATGGCTCGCGCGATGGGGCCCGGAGTCACCGTCACCGAACGCACCATCGACGTTCACATCACCAGCATCCGCAAGAAGCTTGACCGCCAGGCCGGAATGATCAAGACCGTCCGCGGCGTGGGTTACCGGGCGACGCTCGAGCCCGCCGAAGCCAGTGAGGCGGAGGCCGAGGGCGAGGCCGTAACCAACTGACCGCCACTCGAACGCGCGAATGACCCTCCTGGACCATTGGGACCGGCCTTGGGTTACGATCGACGCATGTTCAGCGTCTACGGCGTGCACACGATGGTCCGCAAGCTTCTCTCATCTCCAGACACGCTGAGCCTGCTGCTGGTCTGGCTGCCGGTGGCTGGCCTTGGAGTCGGTCTGGCGTTCGGGCTTGATAGGTCGCTGCTCATGAGCATCACGGCCCTCGCGGCTGGTGCCGCCATGTGGGCGCTCGTGAGATCCGTCGTGGTGCGACGAGCCGAACGACAGGGTGGCCTGGACGCCGCGGTGCGGGACTCCTGGGCCTCACTGGCGGGTCGAGAGGATGCCAGCGACGGGGACGAGCACGAGCCAGATGCCATCTCGCGCTCGGCCCGTTCTCTCGTGCGACTTCGCCTGTTCGCGGCCCGGCGCATGGACGATCTGGCCCGTCACCGCGACAACCTTCAGGCCATTCTGAACGCGAGCCAGAGCCCCATCGTCGTGACAAACTCGGCCGGGGATGTGATCATCGCCAACCGCGCCTCGGAGGTCTTCTTCGAGCGGCCGCTGACGCAGCTCCTGGGCCGGGCAATCGAGGATCTCTTCACGCAGGCCGAGCTGCTCGGCCAGCACGCTGCGGCACTCAAGGGGCAGGTTCGTGTGGGGCAGGTGCGGCTGCCTCGTGCGGACGGGATCCGCGTGTTTCAAGTGCACACGGCGCCGGTCTCGCTGGCCTTTGCCGTGGCGGCCCAGGCAAGGCCAGCGGCAGAGAAAGCCTCGCTGCGGGCCCCGGAGACGGGCGTCTTCATCTCGCTGCGCGACGTGACGGAACTCGCGACGGCGGTGCAGCTCAAGACCGACTTTGTCGCCAACGCGAGCCACGAACTGCGCACGCCACTCTCATCGATCCGGGCCGCGGTCGAGACGCTGGCGGACGGAGCGTGGGACGACGGGCCGATGCGATCACGACTCGCGCAGATGATCGCGACCAACGCTGATCGTCTGGAGGACATTGTTCGTGACCTTCTCGACCTCTCGCGACTGGAGAGCCCGGACGTTGAGCCGCAGCTAAGCGATGTGCGAGTTTCGGAGGTCGGCGCGGCGTTGCAAGAGATCTTCGAGGGTGTCTGCACCGAGCGCAAGCTGAAGCTGGAGTTCGGGGCCGAGCCGGGGATGGATCGGCTCCACACCGATGGAAGGCTGCTGCTGCTGATTCTGAAGAACCTCGTCGACAACGCGACCAAGTTTGCGTACGAAGGAACGGCGGTGCGCGTGGTGGGGGAGGTGATCCCGATGGAGCCGGGCCAGCGCGGGCGTCCGGGCGCGCGGTTCATCGTCTCGGACCGCGGGGTTGGAATCCCCATCGGGCTCCAGTCGCGAGTCTTTGAGAGGTTCTATCAGGTCGATCCCGCGCGGACGGGCACGGCGCATCGGCGCGGAACGGGGCTGGGGCTCGCGATCGTCAAGCACGCCGTCAAGGTCATGGGCGGGACCATCGGCGTTGAATCCGTGTGGAAGCAGGGAACGACGATCACCGTTGAGCTTCCCAGCTGCATGGGCGGCGCGGCGGTGTGAATCGATGATCAGCGTGAGTGATCAGAACCAGTGATCAGAACCAGTGATCAGAGCGCGTGATCAGCGCGAGTGATCAGAGCGAGTGATCAGAGCAAAACATCAGCATGGAAGCTCGTCGCTGATCCTCACCTGATCGGCGCGACTCGGACGCCCGCGAGCTGGTTGAGGCGTCGCCTCACGCTCTCGAGAAACGCCTTCTCTCGCTCCGCATCACCGAACGCGCCCACGCTGGCTCGGAGCTCGAGCTCGACGGGCTCGGTGCGGCTGCTGATGCTCGTGCGCCGGACCTCGAGCATGGCGGGCTCATCGGTCGCGGTCCTTAGCTCATAGGTCCTGACCATGTGCGGGTCGCGCGAGAAGCTGAGCGAGCGGATGACTGCCATCTCGTGCTTGCCGACTGCGATCTCGACGGCCGCGTCGAGATCGTTCTCGTCGGCCGTTGTTGCGGCACGCGATGCTTTGGCGGGAAGCTCGATGTTCGCGGGCGGTGTGGCGCATGAGCCAGCCGAGATCGCAAGACACGCGGCGGCGAGCAGTGCGGTTTGCGAACCCCGCCGCGGGGCATGATGCGTGGCCGTGCGAGATTCCGCTGGCGAGCCGATGGTGCTCGGGGTGTTCGGGGTGATGGGCGTGTTCGGCGTGATGGGCGTGGGCTGCTTGGTCCACTTGGTCCACTTGGTCATCACTCGATCCCCGGCGCGTCGCCAGTGCGTGCGCGGGTGCCAGCGCCGATCTCGGCGAGCTTTCGGAGGTACTCAACGACAACGATGACGAACGTGGCGTGGCTCCACGTCAAGGGCGAGACGGAGATGGGCTCGCCGGTGTAGGGGTGGAACTGCTCGGCGAGGACGCCGCTCTTGTCGGCGCGCTTCACGCACCACTGGAGGAGTTCGAGCGCTTCCTGCATTTCCTCGCGTGACTTGGCTCGCTGGATGATGAACTGGGCGCGCCAGAGCGTGCAGATGATCCAAGGGTTGCCGGGGACGAGCTGGATGTTGTCGCGTTCGACCTGGTGGTAGTAGTCGTGCTCGTACCTGGCGTAGCCACCGACATCGGTTTTGATGCCGATGCGCTGCTTGGCGGCGGCCATGTCGGCCTCGACCATCGGATCAAAGGGCGAGATGCCAGCGAACTCGAAGACCGAGTAGTTCGCGGCGTCGCAGGTCATGTCGAGCTTGTATGTCCCGTCGGGGAGGAGCTGGCAGTTACGGGCGAAGCGGTTCTGCTCGGGATTCCAGAGGTGGCGGCGCAGGGCGGTGGTCATGCGCTCGGCGCCTTCTCTGAACTGGCTCGCGAGGCTGTGCTCGCCGAAGTCCTCGGAGAAGGCCGCGGCCGCGCGGAGCGCGCCGATGGTGGTGGCGACGGTGAAGGTGTGGACGCCGCGACGCTCCTCCCACAAGTCCCACGAGGGGAGCGGCAGGCCGTTCTGATCGCGGTACTTGAGTGTCCACTGCGCGGGGCGCACGACGAGCTGGTTGAAGAGGGGCTTGACGAATTCCACGTCGCGAAAGGCCTCAAAGTGCTTGCGCAGTGCCCAGATCACGAGGCTGGTCTCGTCCTGCTGGATCGGGAGGACGCGCTGGCCCTCGATCATCCAGGGGTGCCAGCTGCTGGCGAGCTCGCCCGCGGGCGTGTACTTGTGCAGGAAGTAGCTCTCGCCCTTCAGGCACTTGGAGCAGTAGCGGAAGAAGTTACGGCTGAGCTCGGACTGGCCCGCGAGGATGAGCGCGTACGCGACGAGCGCGCCGTCGCGCGGCCAGCAGTATGAGTAGTGGTCGCCGCCAAACTGCGTGATGTCGCTGTCGTTGGCGGCGATGATGGCCCCGCCGTTGTCGATCTGCGTTCGCAGGACGAGCTGGCTGCGTCGGAAGAGGTCTCCGATCTCGGGAGGGAGCTGGAGGAGGTCGTGGCGTTCCTTGGTGACCCAGAGTTTCCAGTACGCGTTGGTACGCTCGATCATGCGATCGGCGCCGATCTCGAGGGTGCGCTGGTTGAGGGCCTTGACCTCGCTGTAGCTCTTGCCGCAGGCGAGCCAGAGCGTGACGTACGCGTGCCCGTTGGCGGGGACCTGGAGATTGAATCCGATGGTGGCATCGACGGAGCCCTGGCTGATGGCGTTGCGGCCGAGCTGTCCGTCCTCGGCGTCGCGCCAGGTGCCCTCGGCACCGCGGACGCGTTTGGTGCCGATGGCCCAGTTGTCGATGCCGCACTTGTTCTCGTCGCAGGCGTTGAAGAGGAAGTAGGCATCGTCCTTGTAGACGACGACGCTGGAGGTGGCGGGGTCGTAGTTGGCGGTGTCGCCGACGGGTGAGCCGCGGACGGAAAGGTCCCAGTGGCAGAAGAGGCGCACGTCGCGATCGCGGCCGGCAAGGTCGCGCACGACGGCGCGCCGGACATAGAGGGGCTCATGGAAATCAACCGCGTCATTACAGGTGATCTCAAGCCCGAGGCCATCGTGGCGCAGCACGACCTCGGTCACGAGCGTGTCGGGGCGATACTTGAGCGAGCGTTCCCAGCCGGGCTCTTCGATCCACGCGAACTTGCCGTCGGCCCAGACGCCGAAGCGCTGCACGTGGCCGTCGGTGTGGTTGAAGCGGCCAACGTTGGGATAGAAGATGTCGCGGATGCGATAGAGCCGATCGAAGGTGATCAGCAGGTCGCCGTTTCCCACGGGGATATCGCGCGGCATGAGGTCTCCAAAGAGTCGGGTGTTGCTTGGGCGAGCGTGTCAGGCCGGATCGTTGGGCCGACAGCCTTCAGAATAGGATGAGATGAGGCTGGGTCTAGCGGGAACTCCCGTGTTGACATTCGGCGACGGTGGTGGCCCGGGACGGTCAGCCGAGCTGGCCGGCGAGCATCGCCTCAGCCAGAGCGTCCTCAGCCCCGCGCTGGTCCAGCGCCGGAGGCTTGGGCTTGATCCGGTTTGCGGGATCACCAAGGTGCGTGATGCGGAGGCCAAAGTTCTCGCCGACCTTGACCGCAACACCAACTCCCACTGGGCGGTTGTTGATCAGCAGATCAAGCTCGCTCTCGGCGCTCTTGGTCAGCTCGATGATCGAGCCGGGTGCGAGCTCGAGCACCTCGCTCACGCGCATCGAGCGCTCTGCGAGGCGCACAATGACCGGCACCTCCAGCGCGAGGGCCTGGGACTCGTTCTGCTCGGTCGTGGCGGCGGTGGTGGCGCGTCCCATCAGATCCCCTATCGGCATTGCCGGCGCGTCGGTTGAGGCACGCGGTGCGCGATGGGCGCAATGCGTGCGCGAACTGAGCGTGGCTCCTCTACTTGATGGGACTGGAGCAAGGGCCGTGCCTAGAGGGTTGTCGTGGATGCCGGAGCCTCTCTCGCGACCCTTACTCGTAGCGGCCGACGATGAGCGTGACGTTGTGGCCGCCGAAGCCGAAGGTGTTGTTCATCGCGTACTTCATGCGGCGTTCGCGGGCGTGGTGCGGGACGAGGTCGATGTCGAAGCCCTCGTCGGGGTTGTCCAGGTTCACGGTCGGGGCGATGATGCCATCGCGCACGGCGTGGACGCAGGCGATCATCTCAACGGCGCCGCTAGCGCCGAGCGAGTGGCCATGGACGCTCTTGGTGGAGCTCATGAGGAGGCGACCGTTCTTGCTCTTGCGGGCATGATCGCCGAAGAGCGCGGTGACGGCGGCGACCTCGGCCTTGTCGCCGAGCGGCGTGCTGGTTCCGTGGGCGTTGATGTACTCGATGTCGGTGGCGTTGAGGCGTGCGTCGGCGAGGGCCATCTTCATGGAGCGGAGTGCGCCGCCGCCAGCCTCGTCGGGCGCGGTAATGTGAGAAGCGTCGCAGGAGTTGCCAAAGCCTAGAAGCTCAGCGTAGATCGTTGCTCCGCGTTTGCGAGCGTGCTCCTCGGTCTCGAGCACCATGACGGCGGCGCCCTCGGAGAGAACGAACCCATCGCGATCCTGATCGAAGGGGCGGCTGGCCTTGTTGGGCGAATCGTTGCGGGTCGAGAGGGCTCTCATAACCATGAACGCGCCGATGCAGAGGGGCGTGCACGCGGCTTCGGCGCCGCCAGCGAGCATGACGTCCGCCAGGCCTCGCTTGAGATAGTTGATGGCGTCGCCGATGGCGTGGCCGGAACTTGCGCACGCTGTGGCGTGGCAGGAGGCGGGGCCCTGGAGGCCGAACTTGATGGAGATGTTGCCCGCGGCGGCGTTGGGCATCAGGCGCGGGACGGTGAAGGGGTTGATGCGGTCGGGCCCCTTGTCTCGCATGACGTTGACGCCCTCTTCTATAGTTTTGATGCCGCCGATTCCGGCCCCGACGACCACGCCGCAGCGCTCGGGATTCTCCTTGGACATGTCAAAGCCGGAGTGCTTGACGGCCTCGCAGGCTGCGGCGACGCCGAGCTGGCTGAAACGGTCCAGCCGCTTGGCCTCGCGGTGCTCCATGGTCAGGAGGGGATCGAACTTCTTGGCCTGTCCGCCGATGCGCACGGACCACCGTGCGGGATCGAAGGCCGCAAAGTCCTCACCCTCGATGGCGGAGATGCCGCTGCGGCCCTCGCGCATGCCCTCCCAGGTGGAGGCGGCATCGAGGCCGAGGTTGGTGATGGCACCCATGCCGGTAATGACGATGCGCGGGCCGGGATTGGGGGTTGGCATTGAGAATTCGTCCGTAAGGGGCTCCGCGCAACGACATCAAAGTCCGAACGCCCGTCGTGTGCGGGTTCGTACGGAGATCGTTTGGTCCATCCTCCGCGACAAGCCCTGTGGCCTGGGCTAGAGCAGATTCCGAGGATAGGGCGCAGGTCAGTGGTTTCCGCGGTGCTGCTTGATGAAGTCGACCGCGTCGCCGACGGTCTTGATCTTCTCGGCCTGCTCATCGGGGATGTCGGTCTCGAAGACTTCCTCAAGCTCCATGACGAGCTCGACCTGGTCGAGGCTGTCGGCGTTGAGGTCATCGACGAAGCTCGAGGTCCGGGTGATCTTGCTCTTGTCATGCCCCATCTGGGTCGCGACGATATCGATCACTTTTGCCTCAATCTCTTGCTCGGTCACGCGTCGATCTCCGTGGTGGGGCGGCTTGGCCCCTGGTGCTGGACTACTGGACTTCTGGTCGCGGGTTGGCGGCGACACAGAGTCCCGGTCCGGGTCGAATCCCTACGAAACCCGCAGCCGGAAGGCCCGGGGTAGGAGAGATTATACGCCCTTCGTCGCCGAGATCCGAGCGTTGCGAGAAACCGATGGTGTGTTGGCCTGTTGGTTGGCTGATGGAGGTTTTTGCGCTCTGGGGTTTGGGGTCGTGGGTTTGGTCGGCGCTGGGTCCGAGTTTGGTCGAAATCTTTGGATTGGAACCACCCAACTCGGTACAGGCGTGCGTTCTTGACGCGGGAGCGAGGAATTGTGGAACAGCGGCTTGACCGACGCGCAGAGGGAGACGATTCGAGGCCCCGCAGGGATGAGGTCTTGACGCTTCGCTCGAACCGTGCATGCAGGCCGGTAGCGCCCGGCGGCAGGGCCGAGTTCCGACCGGTGTTGCGTTGGCACGCCGGCAGATCCAGCAAGGGGCCAGACATGGGCACGATGCCGCGGGAACCTGAAGCGTTTGCGGAGTCTGTTGCGCTGATGCTTCGCAAGCGTCACCCGGACTTTTCGGTCGACCTTGTCGCGCCGCGCGAGCTGATCGTGAACGGGCGCCGGCTGGACCTTGAGAACCTGTACCGGATGGTGAACCACGAGCCCAGCCGCGGGCTGGAGATCGTGGAGCACTATCTTGAGCAGCTCTTCGCGGGCGACTCGGTGCAGGTGATGTCGATGTCGCTGGACTTTGCGCGGCCTCGGATCATGCCGCGGATCCAGCCCGAGACGATCTTCTCGCACCTGTCGCGCGAGCAGGTGGCGCACGTGCCGTACGTGAACGACACGGTGATCGTGTTCGTGACGGATCTGCCGCAGATGACGGTATCGATCACGACCGAGCAGCTCGTTCGCTGGAAGATCAGCGTCGATGACTGCGAGGAGATCGCGCGGACGAACCTTGAGGAATATGCGCCGGAACTAGAGGTGCAGTTCGTCGAGTCCAAGGAAGGCGGACGCGCCGCGATCCTGAACCAGCACGACGGGTACGACGCGGCGCGGCTGATGCTCTCGGGGCTGTACGACCGCCTCGCGCCGCACCTCTCGGGCAACTTCTATGTCGCGGTGCCTGCGCGCGACATGTTCGTGGCCTTTACGAGCGGGCCGGATCCTTTCCTCAAGCGCCTGCGCGATCGCGTTGAGCATGATTACCGGCGCTTGCCTTACCCCATCACGTCTGACTTTTTCTACGTGACGCGCGACGGAGTCTGCGGCACGCGCGAGGAGCATGCGCAGCGCGGCGAGGCCGCCTGAGCGTGGCTGAGTGGTGAGTGATGAAGGGACGTTGGTTCGTCACTCGACTACTTTGCCGCTCGACTATTTCTACTTTTTCGCTCCCGCATCCATCGCGTCGAGCTGCGTGAGCACTGCCGTGATTGTGGCGTTGAGCGTGGGTGGGAGCGGGTCCAAGGCTTCTTGGGCCGCTTTGGCGAGCGAGCGGGCCGCGTCGCGGCCTTGCTTGTTGCTTGCGGTCCAAGGCTGGGGCTCGGCGCCGCCGTGGGGCGGGAACCAGTCTTCGGGGCGGTAATCAAAGATGGACTCGACCGCCGCGATGCGCAGTTCGCGCGGGAGCGCGGCATTCTTGGTGAGTCGTTCGACGAGGGCGACGTTTTCCGGCTGAGTTCGCCACTGCAGGACGTAGATGTGGAACCAGTCCACGCGGCGAGTGAGCTCGAAGGCGTTGTCCTTGCACATCGCTTCGAGCAACTGCGCGGACTCGGCAGTTGCGTTCTTCGCGAGCGCGATGGCGACGATCTCGATGTGGGCGCCCTTGGGCACGGAGTGCAACTTCCAGAACGCGACAATCTCCAGCGAGGGCGGGCGGCAGACGGCCGCGGCGTCGATCAAGAGGTCGATGCGGTGCGACTGTGCGAGGAAGGGCTCGCTTGTGGTGAGTGCCGTGATCGTCGTGGCGGCTGGTACCGAGGCGTTCTTTCCGAGGCGGTCCATCACGCTCGCGAGCTTCAGCATGCGGCGCGGCTTGCGATACTCCTGGGCGCTGTCGAGGCGCGCGAGGATCGCGGGGCTCTTGAGGCTGCTGCGCAGCGCAACGTGGTCGGCCTCGTCGAGGCTTTGTGCCAGGTACTTGGCGGCCATGCAGATCTCGCCGCCGGTGCGGGCTGGATCCTGAACTACATCTCGTGGTTCGCCGTCGAGTGGCATGTCCAAATTGCTCCTTGCGCGTAGCTCGCGAATCTGGACCGGAAGGAGGTGAACGGGCGTGGCCGAGGGTGGTCAGCGAACGAGGGGAGAGTGGCGGATGGCCTTGGCCTGGATGATGTCGAAGTCCATCTTGCTGTTGACGGCGGAGTAGTACATGATGTTCTCGTTGATGGGGTGGGCCATGCCGTCGTAGTAGGCGGGGTTGGTTCCGTCTTCTTTTTTGCCCCGGTGGCCCAGGCCCATGCAGTGCGCAACCTCGTGGGCGATGGTGCTGCCCATGCGTGCAGAAGTCCGGTGGCCGTTCTCGGCGATGATCATCGTGAAGACGTTGGCGGGCCTGCCCGCGCGGCGGAGATTGATGCAGGTGATGGAGTTGGATCCGGCGCTGCCGTCGGGCGGCACGCCGCTGGGCGTGGCCCACGACGTGCTCGGTGTGCCGTCGTCGGCCTGGGTCGTGGCGTTGCCGCCAAAGTCGCACGCCGCCCCCGTGATGCTGCCCGGTGCGTACGAGACCATATATACAAAGTTCATGACGTTTGGGCGAGCGTTGATGCAGGGGGTGAGCGATCCCGCGGGAATGTTGGTCAGGTAGCTCTCGGGCGCGGTGGCTCGGAAGACTCCGGTCTGGCTCGTGAAGCTGATGTTTGCCGCGGGAATGTCATCGGGCAGCCAGCCCGAGTCGGTGTTGGTCTCGAGGCGGAGCAGCACGCCCATCTGCCAGAGGTAGCGGTTGGCGCAGTTGAGGTGCTCGAGCACGAGCTCGGGCGTGGCGGTGTTGGCAACTGGCGTGTCGCTGGCGGTCGTCAGCAGCGTGGCGCGGCACGGGACATAGACCAGCGGGGCCACCAGCGCCCGGATCGCCGCGGCGATGGTGTCGTTGTGGAAGAGTTGGAGAAGTACCTCGCCCCGGCGTGTGCCGTGGAGCTTGCAGGTCCGCCCGGTGTTCCCGCCATGGAAGACGGCCTGCCCGCCCAGACTCCGGACTTCCCATCGAAGCTCGGGCATGCTCCGGCGCGACGCCGTCGCGCTGGGATCGCAGATGTAGGTGACCTTGAACTTCGAACAGTTGTTATCGCTCCTGGCCTGGTCGGAGGGAAGGATCGGGATCACCGCGGGATTGAAGAAGACGTTGTTGGGGCCGGTCGTGCTGACGGCGGACTGTGCTTCGTCGAGCTCAGGCGAGATTCCCGCGGCGAAGGCGGGCCGGTTCGGCGTGCCCGCGCCGGTGGGGACCGGGAGGCAATCGTGCACCTCGATGCGCATGGGCGGCGGCGGCGTCACGGTCGCGGCGGTGGTGCCGCCGGTCTCGCGGCGCGGGACGAAGGTCGCGCCCCAGTTTGGATCGCCCTCCTCACCCTCGACGCGATGCGTGACGAGGACCAAGAGCGTGAACTTGCGGGTGTTGGCGTGGAGGGTGTAACTCCGAGAGGTGAAGGGCCAGCGGAGCAAGAGGCGGACGCGACCCATCGAGTCCCATCCGGTGACCTCGTCGTCCTCGACCTGGGCGGTGAGCTCGACCTGGCCGGTCTGCGCGTAATCGAAGTCCGCGCCCCAGAGGGCCATGTCAGTGACGGCCAACCCGCCCTCGACCATCTCGAAACGCTGGTTGAGGTCGCCGACGGCGCGGCCGCCGATGCGAACGCGCAGTCGAACCTCGTCCGAGCCGATGATGTCGGCGTCGTCTTGGAACGTGAGGCCGAGGATGCTGACTCGAACGATTCGGGCCATATGGACTCAGCTCCCGTGGGCTTCCTTGAGGTCGGACTGGAGTTGTGAAGAGACGCGACCGTCGACGGTCTCGCCGCGGTCCCTTTGGAACGCCTTGATGCTCTCGACCAGACCCGCGGGCGTGGTCCCTTGGGCGTTGCCTTCCGGGAAGCCGGTGACGGTATATCCGAGATTCCGGAGACGGTGCGCAAGGCCAGCCCAGGTCGTTGGCGGGTCGAGGTGGCCAAGGGCCAGGGGGATGATCAGCTCGTCGGGCTGGCCGGGTCGGAGCTTGATCTGGCCTGCGCGCGCGTTGGGGGGGATCGAGGCTTTGACCTTGCCGTTGGAGTCGGTCTTGCCGGTCTTGAGGATTCCATCGATGTCGAGGACGTAGTTGGTGTTCTTGATCGGCTTGGGCTCGAGATTGGGAGGCTCGGGCACCTCGTACTCGCCCTCGGAGGAGTTTTTGTAATCCTTGGGCGCGGGATCGTCGCTTGTGAGCTCGGTGAGGATGAGCTCGATCTCGCCGGGAACGCCCTTGCGTTTGAAGCGGTGCTTGGCTTCCGCCGCGCAGGACTCATCCTTGGGCCGGAGGTCCGGAACCGTGACGCGATCGCCTTTGAGGAGGACGAAGGGATTGACGCGGGCCTGCTTGAGCGCACTGTTCTCGGGCAGATCCCAGATCGTCTCCCAGAAGAAGCCGTGATCATGCGCGATGGATGAGATGCACTCACCCGAGCTGACGACGTAGTCGCCTTGCCCGACGGTGGTGGAGGCGGAGTTCTCTGCCGGTGGAGGCATTGGGTCAGCGTATCAAAAAACGGGCGGTGGGTCGAGCGGCTGGCCGGAGGGGCGGACGGACGGACGAAGTGGTCAAGTGGCTTCGGTTGTTTCGCACCAAACGCTTTTGCGTTCGGCTGGTCTTTTCACTCGGCCACTTCACCACTCGATCACTCGACCACTTCTTCCTCCCGGCCACTCTGCCCTACTCTCCGCAGTGATCCTTCTGATCGACAACTACGACTCCTTCACCTGGAACTTGGTGCAGCGATTGGGCGAGCTTGATCGCACGCTCGTGGTGGGCCGCGACCTCCTGGTTGTTCGCAACGATCAGATCACCGCGGCGGAGGCCGCGAGGGTGAATGATGGGGGCCTGCCTGCCCGGATCATTCTCTCGCCCGGTCCTTGCACTCCGAAGGAATCTGGCGTCTGCCCGGACATCATCCGCGCGCTGGCGGGCAAGGTCCCGATCCTTGGAGTCTGCCTCGGGCATCAGACCATCGGCGATGTCCATGGCATGACCGTGACGCGCCACGTGGTGCCGATGCACGGCAAGACCAGCCCGATCCAGCACACAAGCACGGGCGTCTTCCGCGGCCTCTCTAATCTATTCGAAGCCACCCGCTATCACTCGCTCGTCGTGCTCCAAGAGACCATTCCCAAGCCAGTCCACGGCCAGGACGGCTGGGAAGTCACTGCCTGGACCGACGAGGTTGACGCGGCGACGGGCGCGAAGCGACGCGTGGTCATGGGACTTCGCCGCCTTTGGGCCGATCCGAGCAAGAAGCCACTCGAGGGCGTGCAGTTCCACCCCGAGAGCTTTCTGACACTCGAAGGACCGAAGCTGCTCAAGAACTTTCTAGAGATGTAGGGCTTGAGATGCAGAACTTGAGATGTAGACCGCGAACTACGCCCGCCGCGATTGTCAGGCCGTGCGCCATGGTCCGGTGACCGCCAGCGTCACGCCCGCGCCCTGAATGTTGCAGAACATCGTGGTTCCATCGGGTGAGAAGTTCACGCCGGCGAACTCCGATCCGCTGATGGCGTTTCGTGCGAACTCGTAGCACTCGCCGTCCTTGGTGACGCCGATCAGCCGGTTGCCGGGATCTTCCTCGGGATCGACATTATCCTCGCAGACGATGAGGTCGCCCCAGGGCGCGACGGTGAGGTTGTCTGCGTTCTCAATGGCCTTGCTGTCGTTGGGCTCGATGAAGAGCTCGAGGCGGCCGGGGTCGGAATCTTCACCGGGCGTTCCTTCCGCCGCGCTGGGAAAGTATCGAAAGATCTGCCCCTTGCGCTTCGAACCACCATCGGTGCAGGCGAAGTAGGCCGAGTCATGTCCCCACCACATTCCTTCTCCTCGTGCGAAGGAGGCCGCGCCAGCCGCGAAGCCGCGCTTGCGGAGATCGTCGTTGGGTGCGTCGATCTCTTCGAGGTCGATCCATCGAACCTCAAGCCGATCGCCGCGCCGGAGTTCTGGCGTCTTCCCGTGGTTGCTTGTGTCCCAGCTCTTGTGGTCGCGCAGGACGAGGGCCTGGAGCGTGCCGCCCTCCATGAGCGAGCCGCGTGCGCCCGCGCGGTTCTTGGGGATGAAGCGATAGAGGAGTCCATCGCCGCGGTCTTCGGTGAGATACACGATGCCGGTGCGTGGGTCGATGCAGACGGCCTCGTGCATGAAGCGCCCCATCGCGGTGATGGGCTCG
>Ga0105046_10008059_pt1 | contig 16559 bp, 12 predicted proteins | sample MAT03_FD_78385 | JGI IMG/M metagenome (GOLD analysis project Ga0105046, IMG submission 78385) | Freshwater microbial communities from Lake Fryxell liftoff mats and glacier meltwater in Antarctica - MAT-03 (megahit assembly) | ecosystem: Environmental > Aquatic > Freshwater > Ice > Liftoff...
CGGAAGGGCGTCTCGCTTTCGCCATCCAACGCTACCCCATCACCGTCCACAGTCACGACCACCTGTGACGGCGCATCGGGGTTGATTTTGTAGCCGTCTGGCAACGCAATCGTGATCGCGATCTCGCCCACGCCCACTGCCAATGCTTGCGCTTCCAGCGTCACCGCGTCGTCGGCAGTGCCACCGATCACCGTCACCTGATCGGCAATTTGCAAAGTGTCGGGGTTGGGAAAGACCACCGTGCTGACCGTCGCCGTCGCCAAATCGATCACGCGAATGGCGTGATTGTTGGTATCCGCCACGTACAAGCGCCCATCGGCATAGCTGATCCCGCCCGGCTCATCGAACGCCGCCTCTAGCCCCACGCCATCGCGGAAACCGCCGATGCCACCGGAACCAAATACACTGACGATCCCCATCGTCGTGGGGTCAAGCGCTTTGATGCGGCTGTTATAGGTATCAGCGACATAGACGATATCGTCCGTTTGCGCGCTGCCCGTCACACCGAGCGGGTGCTGCAAACGCGAGACGCCCAACGCCCCATCGATATCGCCAAAATCAAACAAATTGTTGTCGGTCGTGCCCGCCACCGTGCTGACGGTATCCGCCGCGAAATCGGCAACGCGGATCGTGCTGGACTCGCTGTCGGCAAAATACAACTGCCCGTCGCGATAGAACAACCCGCTCGGTTGTGCCAATTGGCTGGTCGCCAAGCTCTGATTCAATGCCGCTTCCCGTCCATCACCCACAATCGGACCGACGGCATTGTCTTGATCCAAAGCGAGCGCCCACAACTGATGGGGTCCCGCCATCGCGATATACAGCAGGTTCGGGTCGTCGCCAAAAGCCACATCCCACGGGCTGCTCAGATCAAAATCAGCACCGGGCGTTTGTGCCCCGACTTGCAAACGCGGATACCCTTGTACCCCTGTGCCCGCCAGCGTGGTCACAGTTTGCGTCGTCAAATCGATGGCACGAATAGCATGATTTTCGGTGTCGGCAACATAGAGGGTATCCCCTTGAAGCGCCATCCCTTGCGGCTTGTTAAAGGTGGCGGTGCCAGTGCCATCGCTGAAACCAGACTCCCCCGTCCCGATCACGTTGAGGACGGCATAGGTGGTCAAATCGGCAATGATGATGCGGTGATGGTTGGTATCGGCGATGAACAGGCGATTGCCGGCGGCATCCGCCACCACTTTGCCGGGGAACGCCAAGACACCGGGCGGGGTGCCCGCACCTTCGAGTGCCAACGCCAACGGTTCGCGATTCAGTTCGCCCAAATCCTCCCAAAACGACACCATACCCTTAAACAGGCGATCAAAAGCGGCAAACGGGATTTCGCCCGCTTGCCGCGCCAACAAATTACCACGCGGATCGATCACCGCAAAGGTGGGCCACGCTTGAACCCCATAGCGACGCCAGACGAGGAAGTCGCTATCGTTGATGACCGGATGCGCCAGTTCATAGCGTTGGACGATCTGGCGAATGTTGGAGGTGGTGCCTTCGTTCTCAAACTTAGCGCTGTGGACGCCGATCACCACCAGTGCATCGCCGTATTTTTCTTCGAGCGCCTCGATCACCGGAATCATATGGATACAATTGATGCAGCCATACGTCCAAAAATCAAGCAAAACGATCTTGCCGCGCAATGATGCCAGCGCCAGCGGTTGCTCGACATTGATCCAGTCAAGTCCGTCAGGGAACTCCGGCGCGGGCAGTTCTGGGTCGCCCGCGAAGGGGCTATCGAGCGGTGGGTCACCCTCTTGGGCAGCGGCGGGCATGATAAAAACAGTGAGACACAGCACGAGCAATATCAAGAAGTGACGCATCGTTTCCCTTTCCAAATATCCGATCCAATAAAGCAGAAGCGCCCGAAGTACGGTTCAGTGGGCACCCTCATGTTCACCCTTCACAGCAGATCGTGGTGAATAGCCCCGTATGCTGCTATTCTGGCACTCTAAAACTTTGCCCATTTAGGTTAGATTTAAGGGCAACTTTAGTTTGCCTTAGCCATCTTGCAAAACCATGAACGCACCATAAGCGTTTGTACTCTAAGAACCGAGCGTTCGCAAAGGATACCCACAACCACCATGCTGGTATTTCTCATTCAAGGGCTTTCATTGGGCTTCACCGCTGGGGCGACGCCGGGACCCTTGCAAACATTTATGATTCAATCGTCGGTCAAATATGGCTGGCATCGAGCGCTCATTTGTATCGTCTCGCCGTTGATCTCCGATATTCCGTTTGTTTTTCTGACCTTGTTCGTACTGCGCCAGTTTCCGTCTCAAATTATTCAGGGCGTGCAAATTTTCGGCGGTGCCTTCGTGCTGTTTTTGGCATATACCACCGCGCGCAGTCTGCGCGCCGGCGTCACCATCAACGCCGACGGGGTGCTGCCCGATATCAGCCTGCGGGCGCTGTTGGGGCGCACGATTTTGCTCAATTGGCTCAGTCCGGGACCGTATATTTTTTGGGCATCGGTCAATGGTCCGCTTCTCATTTCGGCGGTGAACCAATCGGTGCTGCACGGCGTCGCCTTTCTCGTTGGCTTTTACGGCGCGTTTTTGAGCATCTTGGCGGCGTGGATCATCGCTTTCGACCGCTTGGGGCGCATTGATGCCCGCATCACGCAAGCCATTTTGTGGTTGACGGTAGGGGTATTGGTGATCTTTGGGCTAGGGTTAATCATCAGTGGCTTGGGGATCGGCGGCTGAGCAGGTGATGGCGACTCTTGCGAAAACGCTTATAATCGCAAAATAGAGTGTTGAGGAACAACTATCATGATCGACCCCGCGCGTTTAGAGATCGTGTTAATCGCTGTCGCCCGTCGTTATGCCCCCACTGCCGCTCCCCCAACATGGGCGCGACCGGGCGATTTTCAAACCGGATTGCCGGAACTCGCGCGGCGGTTAGCGTCCGAAGGCGCGCTCGTCCTGTCTGCCGAAGCCCAAGCGAGTGCCGTGCCCACCGATGCCTCCGCCTATACCGCCTGGGTGGACGCCTATAAAAGCCTGTACACCCTCCTGTGCCGGACGTTGTTCCCATCGTTTATGCGGATAGACGCCTTTTATGTCGATCAGTTGCAACCGCCCATCGCCATCGTGTATGGCGAATGTGCGCCGGTCATGACGGCGCTCGGCGGCTATGTCACGCCTTATGCCGCGATGCGTTCCGGCACGCGCCCCAGTGAGATCGAAATGCGCGGGATGCTTGATTTGTTGTTTGAGGCGCTCGAAGCGGGCGATCTGCCCCGTCCCGACTACGCCTACCTGCGCGATGAATGCCTTGCCGTGCTGCGCGGTTTGCTGGATTTGCCGCTCTATCACACGCCGATCATGCCGTCGCTAAATGCTATTTTTCACGCCCAACCCGCGCCAGCGACACCCCCGACCGCCCCACCAAGTGCGCCGCCCCCGCCCCCCACCACTTTGCCCTCGGCGCAAAAAGCCCCGCCACCGCCACCGCCCCAAACCTTGCCCACCCAAACGGCACCCGCGCAACCCACCCCACCGCCCATGCCCCAACCACCGCCGCCGACCAGCATCCCCGAACGCCGCGCCGCGCCCGATGCCGTGCCGCTCTTTTTCAATCCCGCCAAGCGCAACCCTGACGATCTGCCGCCGCCACCGTTGCCCCCCTTGCCGCGTTAGGTGGGCACGCTTTTGGGCGTCAACGATTATAATGGTCTCAAATTCGTTCCACTAAATAAGGAAACCCTGCCGTGAAAATTTTCGCAAGGCTCACCTTCGTTTTATTGATTTGGGGCTTGCTGCCCCTGCGCGCCGTCCATGCCCAAGAAGTCGCCACCTTGCCCTCGCCCCCCACGCCCGAAGGTGCCTTCATCGAATTAACGCCCGTCCCCGTCAACAACGAACCCGTCCCCTTGCCGACCCCCATTGCTTCGGAACCGGGCACCGACCTAAGCGCCATCGGTTTGGAGCAAAGCCAAGCCCTGCCGATCTTGTTGGCGGCACGCATTGATCTCGACATTTTGGCGACTGAAGCCATCGGTAGTGATATTCGTCCGGTGGGCTGGACGGGTGCCATCGACCCCGCCGACCCTGATCTGATCCTCAAGATTCGCCTTGACCTCGACATCTTGGCAGCGACCGTCATGGGCGAAAACCGTCCCGTAGGGTGGTTTGGCGTGGTGATCACGGTGCCTATCGCCCTCGCGCGTGATATCCGCCATGACCTTGAACTATTGGCGGATAGGGTGATCGGCGTGTCCACAATTCGCCCGGCGGGGTGGCAAGGGGATAACCCGTTCTATCGGTGTGGGCGCGCGACTCAGGCATTGCTCACTCGCCTAGAGGCGGATGGTTTGGCGCTACCCATCGACACGACCCAACCGAATTTTTGTGACATTGCCGAAATTGAAATGGCGGTCTATGTTGAGCGCAACATCTTGCAACCGATGCGCGCCCAAATCCTCCGCGCCGAAGTCGAAGCGACCTACCGCGCCGAGACCCCCTTTGTATCGGCATTCAATGACCGCAACGCCAGCGATAAAGTGGGCATCTTGCCGCTAGGGACTGGTTTTGAAGTCTTAGGGCGTAGCACCGTCGGCTTCTCAAAGATGATGCTGATCGAGGGCGAGGGCTTCCGCGTCTATGTCGATCAGACGACCACGCCCGTGACCGCCGACGTGTTCGCAGAATTGCCCGATTTTGACACCATCACGGGCGAGATTTTCTGCCTTGCCGAGTGGTGCGGCGTCAACGTGGAATAGTAGGAGTTAGGCGGTTGATGCAGCCCTCGTCCTCAGTGGGGCTAGGAGGATGGCTGCATCATCAGTCATCGTACAAAGGCGGCGGCGCTCACAATCCCAAACTGCGGATCGCGTCGCTGATCACCGTCACGCTCTGTTGTAAGGCGGCACGCTCAGCGTCATTGATCGGGATCGGCAGTTGCTCGACCACCCCCTGCCCACTCAACAAATGCGGCATGGCGGCAGTCACATTGGCGACTCCCGCAATATCATCTGCCGGGGCACAAATCGTTAAAATGGCGTGCTGGTCGTGCAAAATCACATCGGTGATCCGTGCCAGCGCGCTCCCGATCCCATAATAAGTCGCCGACTTGCCCTCGATGATGCGATACGCCGCGCGGCGGACGCCCTCGTCAATTTGCGCGCGCATGGCATCATCGAAAGCGCGATGTTGGCTACTGATGAAATTTTCCAGCGGAATCCCGCCAATGCTGACCAACGACCAAGTGAGGACTTCACTATCGCCATGTTCCCCGATTACATAGGCATGGATATGCTGTGAATCGACCCCCAACTGCCGCCCCAACAAGGCGCGAAACCGTGCCGTGTCCAACGTCGTGCCGCTGCCCAACACCCGCCCCTTGCTCCAGCCGTGCTTGACGGCGATATCGGCGGTCAAGTGCGTCATGATATCCACCGGATTGGTCGCCACCACGATCACGGCATCGAGGGCATGGGCGACGATCTGCGGGATGACTTCGTGAAACACGACGCTATTCCGTTCCAGCAGTTGCAAGCGCGTCTCGCCCGGCTTTTGGTTGACACCCGCCGCCATGATCACCACACGGCACCCGTGCAAATCGGCATACTCCCCGGCGTGAACATCCAACGGGTGTGAGAAGGGCACCGCGTGAAAAATATCATCCGCCTCGGCAACAGCGCGCTTGTGGTTCACATCGACCAAGACGATCTCGCGCCCCACCCCATTCATGACCATCGCGTAGGCGGCAGTCGCCCCGACAAAGCCACTTCCGACAATTCCGACTTTCATAATTCAATACTCCCATAATCGCTAATGCCATTATAATCAGTGTACATTATCACCTTTAACAAATCACCCATCATCAGAATTGATCGCCCATGTCCACAACCGCACCTGCCCACACCCAACAACGCGCCTTTTACCCGATCTTGCCCCCTTTTATGCTCAAACACATCGCCCGCTATGGCGATTTGCTAGAAGCCCGTAGCGCCAAACGCACGCTGACGGTGGATCGCCAGATGCGCGCCGCCCGTATGGAATTTATGGCGCACGCCCACGACACCGAAATGGTAGCGCCCCAGCCTTCGAGCGCTAGGCGCGAGGGGTTGCGGCGCACGATTTATGTTTTTCAGCCCCGCGCGCGCCGCAAACTACCCGGTAAGCGCGTCCGTACCGAAAACAGTGCCCCCCATGAGGATACGGCGGTCAACGAAGCCTTCGACGGATTAGGCAGTGCCTATCGCTTTTTTCGCGAGGTCTTCGGGCGCTATTCGGTCGATGATCACGATATGCCCCTGATGGCGACCGTGCATTACAGCAGCGCCTACAACAATGCCTTCTGGAATGGCGAGCAAATGGTCTTTGGCGATGGCGACGGGCAGCTTTTCAACAGTTTTACGGGGTGTCTCGAAATCATCGGGCACGAGTTGACGCATGGCATCGTGCAGTACACCGCCCATCTCCAATATACCCTACAAGCGGGTGCCGTCCATGAATCGATCTGTGATGTCATGGGGATGCTGCTCAAACAGTGGGCACACGGGCAGACAGCGGCGCAAAGCGATTGGCTGATCGGCGCAGACTTATTGACGGATCAAGTGCAGGGGGTCGGCTTGCGCTCGATGCGTGCGCCCGGCACCGCCTTTGACGATCCCAAACTGGGCAAAGACCCGCAACCGGGGCACATGGACGATTATAAACGTACCACCCTCGACAGCGGCGGCGTGCATATCAATTCAGGCATCCCCAACCGCGCTTTTTATCTCGCCGCGACCGGTTTTGGCGGATTTGCGTGGGAACAAGCGGGAAAGATATGGTATCATACATTACAAGATAAAAACCTGCGCCCCCATTACGGCTTTAAGCGCTTTGCCCGTCTGACGCTGCAAAACGCGGTCGCCTTGTATGGTGCCGACAGCGACGCCGTGAAAATCGTCCATGAGGCATGGTCCCAAGTGGGTGTGTTGGTGGAGAGCTGGTAGAGAGTCAGGGGTTAAGATTTAGGGGTTAAAGGGAGGCAATCATGATCATTCGGTTCAAATACGAGGGTGGGTTCGCCTATTTGCCGGGCTTGAACATCACCAAGATCATCGACACGGCAAAGCTACCGCATACCACTGCGGATCGACTGCGCCGGCTGATCCGGTCGGCGGACTTCTTTGAGCTACCCGCCACCGTGGGCGGAGCGCAACCGTGCGGGATGGATTGCCACCACTACACGATCAGCATTGAGACCCCCACCCGCAAGCACACGGTGAAGACTCACGAACCCGTCAATCATGTGCGGCTGTCCGCGCTGATCGAGGCGATCCAGACGGTGATTCAAACGAGCGATGCCGAAGAAGCAGATGTGACGGTCGGGTGAGTGTTTTCGCCCGTTGCGGGAACCGATCAAGGGCGGGAATCGGCTGTTTTTATGCGTCGCATACCCCGCAGGTCCCAACAACGTAAATGTAGAGGCGGATTAGGCGCTTGTCGAACGTTGCCAACCTGATTCATCTCCGCGCCGAATATCCGCCCATTGACCCACAAAGAATCAGAGATCAGAGCTATTGAGAGCGGACACAACGAAACCCGAAACCGTGGTTCACGCTATCGGGCGTCCCGTCGCCTCGATCGGCGGCGCGCAAGTTACCCGATGTACTGTAGTACGAACTACCACGCAGGACACGCGCATCTGTTCTATTAGCAAATTCTTCGCGACCCTCTTGTCCATCGTAAGGATACGGTTGATATAGCGAACTTGTCCACTCCCAAACATTGCCACTCATATCCAACGCGCCCACCCACGATGCTCCCAATGGATAACTGCCCACTGGCGCAGTCACGACATAGCCATCATCATTTTCTTCATTGACATAGTTAAAACCCGACGCCCACGACGCCGCTCCACAATTGCCATCACAGTGATTGGCGCGGGTGCCGTCGAAGCTATTGCCCCATGGAAATATCCATTCATCGGGTCCGCGCGCGGCATATTCCCATTCGGCTTCCGTGGGCAAGCGTCCATCCCGCCATGTACAGTATGCCGTCGCTTGAAACCATGTCACATTATTGATCGGTTGTTCATCCGTCGTCGAATAGTCAGAAGCAAGTGTATCTTCGCACTGCCCCGCCGCCACACAAGCGGCATAGTGCGCGCGCGTCACTTCGGTCTCATCTAGCCAAAATGGGCGAATCGTTTGATTGTTTCCCCCTTGCGCTGGGATCAACTCATCTTCAAACCAGTTCCGTTCACAAGTGGCATTGTTGTCCGCCGCCTGTTGGCACATCGCAAACGCCGCATCAATTTGCGCGGCGGTGCTGCCCATCTCAAAACGACCCGCCGGCACCAAGACCATCGTCACGCCATTAAATTCTTGCGTGATGGGCGTCCAGTCGGCATTTCGAGAAACTGGGATGGCAGCCACTTCTAAGGGGCTGAGGGTCGGTGTTGGCATTGCCGTTAGGGTCACAGCGGCAGCACTCGTCGCTTGCGCAAGGGCGACTGGAGTCTGGATTGAAGGTGGCTGAATCACGAACACCACCGCAAACAGCATCGGGACGATCAACCGCCAGCAGAGCCACAACGGAAGAAGCGCCAGTATTGACAGCATTCATGACATTTTGCAACACATTGCCCACGCCGAATTCTGCCTCTAACACAGCATGTATCCGGTTGGTCAGCGCTTCGCTGTCACTCCGACGGTAAGACAGGAACAATTTTTTCATGGCAGTCAATTCACAAGGCTTCGACGGTTAACGCCGCAGATTATAACCATGTGTACCGGCGTGGTGCAAATACCTAACTGCTCAGGCTGGAAAATGGTCAGTAATAAATGATCATTGGTAGCAAACGGGTGGACATACGGCGCGCAACCGTCAATAGTCAGTAAACGCTCCCCATGCGCCTAGTCCGCACCCTACGACGCATCCTGTTGCGGGGCGCTCATTTCTTTTGCTCATTCCCCCCCCCAACCCCCAATCCCTGCTTTTAATCGTCTTGTGCGTTGTGCCCACCCGATCCGCTTGACGAAAGCCCAAAGGCACGTTATCCTGATAGGCATATGAAACGTTACACACGTTTTTAATCCTATAAATTTTGCACCATGGAAAAGTTTGTTTTATGGCACGAAGAGTGACTTTACGCGATGTCGCCAGCCATGCCCAGGTGTCCGTGACGACGGTCAGCAATGTCGTGCGCGGATGGCAATTTATTGCTGCCGATACCCGCCGCCGCGTCGAACAATCCATCCTCGAATTGGGGTATTCTCCCCATTCCATCGCTCAAGGGTTGCGCACCGGGCGCACCCAAGTGATCGGCTTGATCGTGCCCGATCTCGCCAGCCTGTATTTTGCCGTCATGGTCGAAACCGTCGAACAAGTCGCCCAACAACACGGCTACAACGTCTTTGTGATCAACAGCAACGAATCGCCAGAGCAAGAAGCCCGCGCCCTTGAACAAGTGGCAGCGCGCTGGGTGGATGGGCTGTTGATCGTGCAGACCACGCCGTCCGAGCGTGCGAGTAAATTATTGGCGTCACTCAACATGCCGACGGTGGCGCTGGATCGCGTGGCGTCCGATTATCACGGGGCGGCGTGTACCATCGACAACCGCCAAATTGTGCTGCTGGCAATCGCCCACTTATGCGCCTTGGGGCATACCCACATCGCCCATCTGGTCGCCCCGCGTGATATCACCGTCGTCGAGGCGCGCGCTCAGGCATATGTGGAGGCGATGGGGGGGCAGGGGCGGCTGATCCCGACGGGCAGTGACTTTGACTTAGAGGGGGGCTATCTCGGCATTCTCAACATGGTGGTGGCGGGGACGCCCTTGCCGACGGCGGTCTTTGCCAGCAATGACTTGATGGCAATCGGGGCGATGCGCGCCTTCAGCGAACGGGGCATCCGCGTGCCCGAAGATGTCAGCATCGTTGGGGTGGACAATATCCCCTTTTGCCGCTATTTGAGCATCGGCTTGACGACCGTCGCCCAACCGTTGGATGCGCTTGCGGAGGCGGGCATGACCATGCTGTTGCAGTTGATTCACGATCACCCGCTGGACGCCCAACAGGTGATCCTTCAACCCGAACTTATCGTGCGCGAATCGACCGCCGCGCCGCGAAAGGATGCGTTATGAGTCAGTCGAACGGCACCCCAATGTTGGCAATGCGCGGCATCAGCAAATCGTTTCCGGGCGTGAAGGCGTTGTCCGATGTGACCTTCACCGTCGGGCGGGGCGAAATTCATGGGTTACTCGGCGAAAACGGGGCGGGCAAATCCACGCTCATGAAGATTTTGTCGGGCGTGTACTCTCCCGACGCGGGCGATATCCTGTATGACGGCGCGGCGGTCACGATTGCCAGCCCGCATCACGCCCAACAGATGGGAATCGTCACCATCTATCAAGAATTCACCCTCGTTCCCAGCTTGACCATCGCCGAAAACGTGTTTATCGGGCGCGAACCGGGCATGGCGGGGGGCGCGTTCATGAGTTGGGGCAAGTTGCGCGAACAAACGCGGGCTATTTTGCAGAGCCTGAATATCGATATTGATCCGATGACGCCCGTCAGCGCGCTTAGCGTGGCGGAGCAGCAAATGGTTGAAATCGCGCGGGCGCTGTCGATGCAATCGAAGCTGATCGTGATGGACGAGCCGACTAGTGCGCTCAGCGAAAGCGAAGTCCAGCAGTTGTTGGGCATCTGCCGTGACCTGAAAGCGAAGGGCATCAGTATCATCTTCATCACCCACCATTTAGAAGAAGTGATCCACCTGTGTGACCGCCTGACCGTGTTGCGGGATGGACAAAACGCGGGCGGGGCAGCCGTTGAGGACATCACGATTGATGGCATCATCCAGATGATGGTGGGGCGCAGTGCGAGCGATTTATTCAAGCGCACCACCGCCTATGCTACCGATGAAGTCGTGATGCGTGTCAACGGCTTGACGACGGCGAAGAACATCAATCATTTGACCGCGACGGCATTACACGATGTCAGCTTTGAGGTGCGGCGGGGCGAAATTTTGGGGATCGCTGGCTTGGTGGGGGCGGGACGCACCGAGATCGCGCGGGCGGTCTTTGGCGCGGATAAGTTCATCGGCGGGACGGTCGAATTTATGGGGCAACCCGTGACGATTCACTCGCCCCTGGATGCGATTCAATTAGGGATCGGGCTGGTGCCCGAAGACCGGAAACAACAGGCGCTCTTTTTATCACTGGCAACGCGCGAAAATTTGACGATCACAGCGCTGGGTAAAATGGTGCGCTGGCTCAATTTTGTGCGTTTTGACGCCGAGCGCGCGCTGGTGGAACGCTACCGACAAGCGTTGAACATCCGCATGTTTAGCCCCGAACAAACCATCGGCAACCTAAGCGGCGGCAATCAGCAAAAAGTCGTGATCGCCCGTTGGTTGGCGATGGAACCGAAACTCTTGATCGTCGATGAGCCGACGCGCGGCATTGACGTGGCGGCAAAGGCGGAAGTGCATCAACTATTGGACGAACTTGCCAGTCGGGGCATCGCGATTGTAATGATCTCGTCGGAATTGCCAGAGATCATAGCGATGAGCGACCGTGTGATCACGATTCGTGAAGGGCGTCTGACGGGGCAATTCACCCGCGCCGAAATCACCGAAGAACGCCTCATGGGGGCGATGGCGCTGGCGATGGTGACAGCGTGATCCGGCATTCTCAAAAATTTATCATGGAGACTCTTTCTTGAACAACAATCGTATTGATCCTGTTCGTTTACTGGGGCAGTTCGCACCTGTGATCTTCTTGGTCGTGCTGGTGCTTATTTTTTATAGCCTCAATCCGCGTTTCTTGCTGCCCTTGAACATTTGGAACGTGCTGCGCCAAGTTTCGATTACTGGGCTGATCGCCATCGGCATGACCTTCGTGATTTTGACGGCGGGTATCGATCTCTCGGTGGGGTCGCTACTGGCAGTGTCGGCGCTGATCTGTGCCGATGTCTATAAAGGCGGGCAGTTCTTCACGCGCATCACCGGGCTGGATATTTCGGCACTAGGGGGCAATGTCGCGCTTGCCGCCACGATTGCCATCAGCATCGGCATTTTAGGCGGGTTGTTGCAAGGCACAGCGATCACACGATTGGGCGTGCCGGCGTTTGTGGTCACGCTCGGTGGTTTGTCGGTGTTTCGCGGGGCGGCGTTGCAATACTCGAACGGCGGACCGATCAGCACTTTTGATGAAGCCTACAACTTTTGGGGGCAGGGCAAGGTGTTTGGTGATGTGCCAGTGCCGGTCATCTTGTTCATTTTGTTCGCGATTTTGGCGCATATTATTTTGCGCTATACCCGTTATGGACGCCATGTCTACGCCATTGGCGGTAACCCCGAAGCGGCGCGCTTGTCGGGCTTGAACGTGCGCCGCTTGACGTTGAGCGTGTATGTGATCGTCGGGTTCTTCGCGGGGTTGGGTGGGTTTATCTTGTCATCCCGCTTGAACTCGTCCGAGGCGGTCGCCGGGGCGGGCTATGAGTTGACCGTGATCGCGTCGGTCGTGATCGGCGGCACCAGTTTGTTTGGCGGACGCGGCAGTGTGTTGGGGACGGTCGTCGGTTCGGTCTTGATCGGGGTGCTGAACAACGGTTTGGTGCTGAACAATGTGTCGTCCTATGTGCAGCAGATCGTGATCGGCATCATCATTGTGTTGGCGGTGGCATTCGATCAATTTATCAAATCGCGGCAGAAACGCTAGTGGGATCGTGTTGCGCGTAGGTAGGAGCGCGCTTCAGCCCGTCGGGAGAATCAGATCGACCGACGTGCTGAAAGGCGTCCCTACACAGGGCGTTGAGGACTTTTCATGAGGAGAAATTTCTATGCGTAAGTTTCGTGTCCTTTTAATCTCTATCGTGGTGGCGTTGTTGGCATTGTCGTTGCCAGCCGCCGCTCAAGATACGCCAACGGTCGCCAGCTCGATGCCCGATTTGGCGTTCCCCTTCTTCGTCCACATGCAGGCGCAGATTCGTGATGAAGCGGCTTTGCTGGGCGTGAACTTGGTCGAGTCTGATGGGCAAAGTAGTGTGCCCAAGCAGACCGCCGATGTCGAAGCGGCGATTGTGCAAGGCGTCGCCGCCATCGTGATCAGCCCCTTGGATGCCGCAGCAATGGCTCCGGCGTTGCAACAAGCCGTTGATGCTGGCATTCCGGTCGTGACGGTGGATCGCCGCGTCGATGGCGTCGAAGTCGTCGCCCATGTCGGTGCCGATAACGTCATCGGTGGGCAAGCGCAAGCGGAATGGGTGATCGCCCAATATCCCGAAGGCGCGCGCATTTTCTATCTGGAAGGACAACCCGGCTCCAGCCCGGCGATTGACCGCAAAGCCGGTTTCTTCGCCACCATTGAAGCAGCAGGTGCCAGCTATGAGATCGTGTTTGAACAAACCGCCAACTTCCGCCGTGACGAAGGTTTGAGCGTGACCGAAGCCGGCTTGTCCGGTTTGGATGCCCCGCCGGATGTGATTGTCGCCGCCAATGACGATATGGCGCTGGGTGCGTTGGAAGCCATCAACGGTTTAGACTTGGGCGACGCGATCAAGATCATTGGTTTTGACGCCCTGCCCGAAGCGTTGGAAAGCATCGCTAACGGGGGCATTGACGCCACTGTCGAACAAACCCCCGGCGAACAAGGGCGTACTGCTCTACAAATCGCTGTGAACGCTGCCAACGGGATCATGCCCGAAAACACGGTGATCTTGTTGACCCCAGTCGTGATCGACGGCATGAACTTGATGGATGCCGAACGTATCGGCGAAGTCCCCGGCATGATGACGACCGCGATGGATCTCCCCGGTGTGTTGTTGGGCGATGCGCTCGCCGCTTGCGACAATGACGCCCCGCTGACCATTGTCGGCTCGATGCCCGATTTGGCATTCCCCTTCTTCGTTCATATGCAGGCGCAAGGACGTGACGAAGCCGCCAGCATTGGCAACGTCACCTATATTGAAACTGATGGTCAAAGCAGTGTGCCCAAGCAGACCGCCGATGTCGAAGCTGCGATTGTTCAGGGCGCGCAAGCGCTCGTGATCAGCCCGCTTGATGTCGCTGCCATGTCGCCGGCGCTGGTGCAGGCTGTCGAAGCGGGCTTGATCGTCGTGACGGTGGATCGTCGCGTCGAAGGTGTCGAGGGCATTTTGAATCATGTCGGCGCGGATAACGTCCTCGGTGGGCAGGCGCAAGCCGAATGGGTGATCGCCAACTATCCAGAGGGCGCGCGCATTTTCTATCTGGAAGGGCAACCCGGTTCGGGTCCTGCCATCGACCGTAAGGCAGGATTCTTCGCGACCATTGAAGCGGCGGGTCCCACCTACGAAATCGTGTTTGAACAAACCGCCAACTTCCGCCGTGATGAAGGCTTGAGCGTGACCGAAGCTGGCTTGTCCGGTTTGGAAACCCCGCCTGATGTCATCATCGCCGCCAACGACGATATGGCGTTGGGTGCATTGGAAGCCATCAATGCACTGGGCATGGGCGACACCATCAAGATCGCTGGTTTTGATGCCTTGCCCGAAGCCTTGGGCAGCATCATCAATGGCGGCATGGACGCCACTGTCGAGCAGTTCCCCGGCGGTCAAATTCGTACTGCCTTGCGCGCCGCCGTTTTGGAAGCGCGTGGCTGTGCCTATGACATCGCCAATCCGGTGCTGTTGACGCCCATTGTTTTGGATGCCACCAGCATCAATATGGCTGAACGTATCAGTGAAGTGGGCGGCTAAACGCCCTGTTGGTTTTATCCGCCCGCCCCTGTGTCGGTTGTGATGCCGAGGCGGACGGATTTTTATGGGTCAGCTAGAATAAAAACGAAAGACTGAACAGGAGGGCGCACCGTCGCAAAGTTGTGAATATCATCGTGCCGGTGCGTTTTCCTGTTTAATTTTTTGTCTTTATCTTTCATCATAAACCATACCCAAAAGGATGATACGGATGTCTAATCGGTCTTATGTGGAACAAGCGTTGGAATCAGGCGGGGGTATTTTTCGGTTGATGCCCACTTGGGTGCCACGTTCTTTTTGCGTGCCGGGGCGACGCTTACGGCTGCACACGGATGATTTGTATGCGCTGGGGGGCAATCGCGGCGGGATCGATGAACGTTGGTTCTCTAGCACGATCAAGGCGGAAAACGGTCCGTTGACCCCACACGATGAGGGCATGAGCTACATCTATGTCAGCGATAAATTGAAGGTGACGCTGGCGGAAGCCATCAAAGAAATGGGGATCGAACTTTTGGGGCAAGCCGCTATCGATGCCTATGGCGGTTGGGTGATGTACAGCAAATTCTTCGACAATATGTACCCCTTGCCGCATCACATCCACCACAATGACGAGAAAGCCGCCGATGTGGGCAAGCTCGGTAAGCCGGAAGCCTACTTCTACCCGTCACAATATAATTTTGCGGTCGATACCTTCCCCTATACTTTTTTTGGCTTGGAACCCGGCACCACGCAAGAGCAAGTTATGGAGTGCTTGAAGAACTTCGAGAAGGGCGACAACAAAATCCTCGCCTTGTCGAAGGCGTCCCGTTTGCAACTGGATACCGGGTGGTATGTGCCGCCGGGTTTGTTGCACGCGCCGGGGACGATGTGTACCTATGAACCACAACGTGCCAGCGATATTTTTTCGATGTGGCAGTCGCTGATCGCCGATCAACAGATCGTGGATCGGTCGTTGTTGGTCAGCAATATGCCTCCCGACAAAGCCTATGATTACGATTATATGCTGTCGCTTTTGGACTGGGAGGCGAACGTCGCGCCTGATTTTAAGGAGCGCTTCTTCTGTGCGCCGATCCCGACTGCTTCGGCGGAAGCGGTCGATGGCTTCTTTGAATCGTGGATCGTGTATGGCAGCGAGTGGTTTAGCGCCAAAAGCTTGACCGTGTTGCCCGGACGGACGGTGACGGTGACGGATCCAGCGGCGTATGGCGCGATTTGCGTGCAGGGATACGGTCACATCGGGGATCATACCGTGTCGTCGCCGACGATGATCCGCTTCGGACAGATGACCGAGGATGAATTCTTTGTGACGGCGGGGGCGGCGACGGCGGGCGTGACGATCACCAACGGCAGCAAGACCGAGCCGCTGGTGCTGCTCAAGCACTTCAACCCCGGCAATCCCGAGATGCCGCTCAAGGGGTAACGAGTAGGGTGATAGGGTTGATGAATGCGCTAGGGGAGGGGGTGCCCTTGGCGCGTTTTTTGATCCTGACTCTTGCCCTACGCCAGTAAGAATGACTTGCCTTACTCTTAATCCTACGGTAAGATGGCATGGTTCTGTATAAGGTAAGTCCCTTAACAATCAGCCAAAGGTGAATTCATGAATCGAAAACGTCGTCCTTTGTTGTTCCCGTTTTTAGCATTTGTGGTTGCTCTTACTCTGATACTTACGCTGGCGGTCACTGCCCAAGAACCACCTGTGACCCAAGAAACACCCGCACTAACCCTTGCTCAGCTAACATTACCCCCCCCATATATTAGTAAAAACTAATATTCCAGCTGTGCCCACCGAAGAAAAAACGGACTCGCGTTTCCTTGAGGGGACGCTGACCACACTGTCATTCGCCACCGAGACGCTCGTTCCCTCTGCGCCACC
>Ga0105046_10008060_pt1 | contig 16559 bp, 14 predicted proteins | sample MAT03_FD_78385 | JGI IMG/M metagenome (GOLD analysis project Ga0105046, IMG submission 78385) | Freshwater microbial communities from Lake Fryxell liftoff mats and glacier meltwater in Antarctica - MAT-03 (megahit assembly) | ecosystem: Environmental > Aquatic > Freshwater > Ice > Liftoff...
CGTCAGGCTCAAAAGAAATTGACTCAACAGCTTCGTCGTGAGCCATCGTACGAAGAACTATCCGAGTTCACGGAAATCAGCATCGAAGAAGTAAGACGCGTCATGGATATCGGTCGCCATCCGGTTAGCCTTGACCGTCCTGTTGGCGAAGGTGAAGACAGCAGCTTTGGCGAGTTCATCGAAGCGAGCGATAGTGACAATCCCGTTCGCTGTGCAGGCAATGGCATGCTCCGCAAGAAGATCGAAGAGCTGTTGCAAACATTGACCTTCCGCGAACGCGAAATCATTCGCTTGCGATACGGACTGGTCGACGGCTACAGCTACACCCTTGAAGAAGTCGGACGAATTTTCAAGGTCACGCGAGAACGAGTTCGTCAGATCGAAGCCAAGGCCGTCATGAAGCTGCAAAGCCCAAGTCGCGTCCAGCGGTTGGACGGATTCCTCAAGGAAGCCGCCTGATTCAGCTTGACGATAACGTCGCACTACCGAATCGAAATTTCAATCGGTTCGGTAGTAAGATCGACCAACGCTTCTTTGAAAGCGGGAGGCCCGGTGAGGCCGCGAGCATTCCCTGAAAATCCATATCGCTCCGTTGGAATTCCCAACCGGTTGCGATCCAGTTCGTCGTTTCCATTTTGGTCATGATAGGCTGCAATGGCGACCTGTTTGACGTCACTAGGCATTTCCCAAACCCCCGAACAAACTCCGTCTACAATTTTCCATCGGTCTATATCAAACGCCTGGGACGGGTCGTTGAATCCCTCCGCAGATGCATAGACGGCGATCTTCATCACTCCATCGTCGGACCCTGCGCCGAGAATATTCAGCTGTACATTCGTAACCTCGGCAGAAGGCGTTTTTTCAGCCAAAGAGACATCTCCGCCAATCCCTTCTGCCCCTTCAATATTCAAACGAGTAGGAAATTTCGGGGGGGAGAACCTTGTTTGTTGGCAGGCGAGAATCCCCACCCCAATCAAACAAACAAGTGCAGTGAACGCGAGCAAAAGGTTACCGTGATTGTCCTTCCAAGGGTTACCATCGAAGCTAACGGGAACCAATCCACGGTTTTTCGGGTCACGTTTATACGGGTTCGGTTCCCGCGGCGGTTGTTCAATACGAGCATTATCCATCAACAACGAGTCCATAAATAGACAAGAAAAAAGAGACCCCAAAGTTTTTTCCGCCATTGCGCAGTTTACGCTTCGGTAAGGTTCATGATAACAACGTTGGCTGCTGGATCGCCAGGATGTCAACTCGTACCATCGGTCTCGCCAATTAGAAAATTGAATTCGGTTTTGCTGACGCCATCATCACCCTCCCGGTCCGTCGATCTGGGTTTAGGAGCAGCTAAAACTTCTCCTGTGCCGTCGCTGTTGCTCGCAATCGATCAAGACAGCACCGGTAGCAGTCCCGCTCCACGGTCTCGTGCCCCATCAGCCATCCATGTGGAGAAACTGATCAAGCGATTTCGAGCGGTGGAAGCACTTCGTGGCGTCTCGTTTACGCTGCGTGCCGGCGAGCGGCTCGCGCTGTTGGGGCCCAACGGGGCGGGCAAGACGACACTCATTCGCTGCCTCGCGGGCCGTACAAAACCTGACGCCGGTAAAATAAGTCTCTTCGGCAAGCCTCTTCCACCAACCGGCGGCCGCGAACGCATCGGCTTGGTCCCCCAGGATTTCGCGATCTACAACGATTTAACGACGCGCGAAAATATGATCGCATTCGGGCGGTTTCATGGATTGCGAGGAAGGACCCTCAAAACGCAAGTTGATTGGGCGTTGCAATGGACAGGTCTTGCCGAACGACAGCACGAATTGGTGAATGGTTTTTCCGGTGGCATGAAGCGCCGCGTCAATCTGGCCTGTGGCGTCATGCATCAGCCCCGAGTTTTGCTGCTTGATGAGCCCACCGTAGGCGTTGACCCACAAAGCCGACAACGGATCTTTCAGATGCTCGACGAGCTTCACGCCATGGGAACTTCGATCTTGCTAACGACGCATCATCTTGACGAAGCCGAACAACGTTGCGATCGAATCGTGATCATAGACCATGGTTTAGTCGTTGCCGACGGAACCATCGCAGAGCTTGTAAACGCGACGACGGGGCCTTCGCGACACGTCAGGCTTCAACTGGACAAACCGATCACGAAACCATTTCCGCCTTGGCAGGTGTCCAGTGATTCGGTCGCCCAAAGATTAGAAACTCGCGTGAACGACGTAGCGAGACAACTGCCAGGTTTGCTAGAAGGCGTCAGAGCAGCCGGTTATGGCGTCACCAATGTCGAAGTGCGAGCCCCTTCCCTGCACGATGTGTTTCTCCACTTAACTGGCAAAGAACTTCGCGACTAGGTACGGACGATGATTGTAACCGTCTTCATGGTAAGTCTTCGTCGCTTGCTTCATAATAGGATCGAGCTGGTGCTGACGTTCCTGGTCCCGATCGCTTTCTTCAGCATCTTCGCAATCATTTTTGGTGGCGGTGTGGGAGCCGGGGCAACTCCGAAAATAAAGGTTGTCGCGGTCGACTCGATCAAATCCGATCAAAGCCGCGCGGTGATGAACCGCCTTCAGAAAACCGCCGGACTCAATTTCGTTGCCGCGAAACCAGACGCTGCGGCAACATCCGAATCAAACGAAAAGAATCTGACCGAGGCCGAAGCAAAAGATCGCGTACGACGCGGAACTGCGTCGATCGCAATTGTTCTTCGAAACAACGGTGGCAACCTCGCCGCCGATTTGTTGAGCGATACATCCGACCAGGTCGCGCCGCAAATTGTCTCAGCGTTAGTTTTGAAGGCGATGCTATCGGCTCAAGGCGTTGGGATACCAGGTAAGGTAATAGGCCAGACGCCTACGATGGCGACTGCGGAGACGACAAGCGTCAATCCTCAAGAATCAACTCCAACCGTTGCGCCAGCGATTGCGTTGCTTGAATCATTGGCACCCAAGGTGAACATTGTTGACGTCCTTGGAGGTGGCAAAGCAAACGGCGTGGTCAGCATGTACGCTGCCGGAATCGCGGTCATGTTCTTACTCTTTGGAGCCACTGGCGGAGGTGGCGTTCTGCTTGAAGAAAAGGAAAACACGACGCTCGACCGATTGTTAACGACCGGCTTAACGATGGATCAATTGCTGCTTGGCAAGTGGCTGTATCTGACGACGCTTGGCATCGTACAAACGACCATTATGTTCGTATGGGGCCAAGTTGCCTTTGGCATCGATTTACTGGGCAACCTCGATGGCTTTTTCATCATGACTATCGTCACGGCCGGTGCCGCAGCGGCATTCGGATTGTTACTTGCCACCATTTGCCGAACTCGTGGGCAACTCAACGGACTTTCGGTTGTTGTGGTACTCACGATGAGCGCGCTGGGAGGGTCGATGGTGCCACGTTACGTCATGAGCCAATCGCTTCAAGACGCGGGGCTTTGGACTTTCAACGCTTGGGCGCTCGATGGATACGACAAGGTATTTTGGCGAGACTTGCCACCCCATGACCTATGGCCACAGATGAGTGTGCTGATGGTCTGTGGCGCTGTGTTTTTGGTCACCGCAAGGTTGCTTGCGATCCGCTGGGAAACCGAGTGAACGCTTATGCCAGCACGCCGTCGATCGGTTTACCTTCGCTGATGAACATCGGACGACCAACGGGCGTCTCGAGCTGAGCCGTGTAGTCGACACCAACGGCCTTCAACATCGTTGCATGAAGATCCGCAACGGTGACGGTGTCCTTCACGCCACTTGCGGGTTTATCTGCGTTGAAATCGGCATCGCCCGCCGTCGCCCCGTGGACAGAGCCTTTTCGAATCCCGCAACCGGCAAGCAGCATCGAAAATCCGTGAGGCCAATGGTCGCGTCCTTCAGCGGGATTGAACGAGGGTGTGCGACCAAACTCGCCGCCGATGACAACTAGCGTTGTCTTTAACAGGTCACGTTCTTCAAGCAAACGAATCATCGACGCCGCCGCACCATCAAGCGCTTTGCAGGCTGAGCTTTGCAACGAATGATTATTGATATGCGAATCCCAACCACCGAGCGTGACTTCGACACATCGCACGCCGACGTCGATCAATCGAACCGCTGCCAAGCACCCTCGACCAAAGGCGGTGTCACCGAACGATTCGACTAAACCTGTTGGTTCTTTCGTCACATCGAATGCGCTGAGTTGATCGCTGGACATCATAGTTAGCGCACGCTGCGTTGTGGCGGCATGCAGTGTCCGTTTCGCATCGGAATCCAAAAGCCTTCGCCGAGTAAACTTTGCTTCCGCGATGCTGAGAAGGTCATCGATACGAGCGTCATATCGAGGTTGGTCAACGCGCGGCTCGACGTCGGGCACAGGACTAGCCGGATCATAAATTTTGAACGCATCGTACTTCGCCCCCAGGTACCCGCCACGACCAGGTGAACCGCCAGGAAGGATCGATACATATCGAGGGATATCGGCACCGATGTCGTCATTATGACAAACGATTGAACCCAAGGACGGGTGCAACAAAGTCGGATCGGGACGGTAGCCAGTTTTAATGTTATAAACCGCGCGCTCGTGATCACCTTCTTTGCTCGATACGCTGCGAATGATCGACGCTTGGTGAATCTGCGTTGCCAGTTGCGGCAGCGTGTCGGCAATCTCGATCCCCTTTGCCGACGTTGCGATCGATTTCACTTGGCCACCAATCTTGCCTCCCGGATGCGGATCGAATGTCTCGAACTGGCTGGGGCCGCCTTCCAACCAAATGACGATCACCGACAAAGGTCGCGATCGATCGGTTGCTTTGGCCGATTCATTTGCCGCAAGCCGAGCAGCCAAAGGACCAAGAAATGCGGCTCCACCAGCCGCCGTCAGCAAGCTGCGCCGCGACAGATGCACATGGGCGTCACAGAGGCCCGGTTCAATTTGTCCTTGACGGTAAACCATATTTAATCTCGATAAAGCCTAGTGATTCCAAGCGAATTCGCTGCTGTTCAACAACACCCAAAAAAGGTCAACCATCGTTTCCTTACGATCCTTTGAATCGGCAACGCGCTTCGCAAAAATGGATCTTTCTTCGTCGTCCGGCATGCGATTCAGCACACTCTGGTACGCCGCATCAATCGCGGCATTGTCGTCCTTCGCGTACAACAAAATATGCGAACCCGCGTTCATCAGCTCGTCTTCTTTGCTGTGTTCACTTACCAATTCGCCGTTCAACATAATTAAACGCTGAGTGATGGTTACATTGTCTTGATCGAACTCATCTTCGCCGATATCGCCGTAACCGGTAACAAAATCATTGACGCTTCCGTACTTTATCAGTTGGGTCAAAAGCGAAGAATCACGGTCGACCGTTTTGACACGCGCTGCTTGGATCACACTTCCGGCGACCTGCTCTGGACGAAGGCGGGTCAGCGGAAAAACGGACCAAGCTTGCTCGTGTCGTTCCGTGATTTCGAAATCAGCGGCACTGTCAAGCTGGAATGGCCGCGAGTGGACGATCAAGCGAATTAGTCTCCGCATATCGAATTCATGCTTTACAAAATCATCTGCCAGCAAATCAACTGCCGGGTGCAATGCTTCGTTAAGCGGAATATTGTCGACCGCTTTGGTGATCGATCGTCCATACATCAACGCCCAGACACGACTGACTGCGGCCCGGGCCGCTTGCTTGTTCTCGGGATGCGTCAACCAAGCTGCCAATCGTTCTCGCGGCGATCCGCTGGCGGGCAATAAGTTCGCTGAATACGGAACGCCGGGCTCGACGGTCGTCGCTTCTTCGGCGTTCAAAAACTGATATTCGTACGGTCGGTCTTCGGTCTTAATCCCCTGCAACCCATTGACACGCGCCGAGGAGTAGAACGCGGCTAGCGAATGGAAATCAGTTTGCTTCCCTTCGCGAAGTGCGTCGGCTTCACCCAATGCAACATAACCTAGGAAATCATCATGGCACTGCAAACAATCGATTCGTAAACCGAGAAACGCGCGAGTGGTTCTTGCTGCTAAACGAATCGGGTCAGGTTGGCCCTCTTCATTCGTTCCGACCGTTACCGTGAGGAAATTTACGGCAGGTCGATCGGTCCAAAGCCCGTTGGTCTCGACGAGACTGCGCACCAAGGCGTCGTATCGCCGGTTGGCAGCGATCTCGTCACTGAGCCACAATCGAAAACGCCGACGGCGAAACGCAATGAACGGACCGTCGTCGGCACCGACATACACACGCGTGAATCGCTCGGCCCAGTAGTCATGAAATCTTGAATCGACCAATAGCTTTTCGATATAAGCGTTCACTCGATCGTCTTCGGGCAGCTTCTCGAGGTCTCGAATTTCCTTGAGCGACACCCCCGATCCCACCATCGCAAGAGAAATACGTCGGCAGACCGCTGACCAATTCGCGGGTTCCGCGGCGTTAAGCTTTTCCTTTTCCCATTCGGCCTCAAAACAGCGGTTTAGCGCCTTCAGCGGCTCGCTTAATTCAACGACAGAATTCGGCTCAGACGCCATGGTTTGGGATTCATTGTTCGCTTCGGCCGATCGAACCGGTTTCGCGATGGCGGTCGCTTTGCTGCCATCAAGGCCAGAGGCCAAGTAAGTGAACGCCAGTAACGCGACGAAAAGCAACAGGGCGATTCGTCCGATGTTCGCGACTATTTTTCGAATCACTTAAAGTCACCTCGGTTGCGGACAGGTAATCTACCGCGCGATGCTTGTTTAACGCTCATCTGATTTTCGCACAAATGGGAACGATCTTGGGAAAATATTCAAACATTCTTTGACTTTCACCACAACACCCGCAGCCATTGCTTTGGATGGCCTTTGCACCTACAATTGTCGCAGGTACAAATGTTGCACGTCCATTAACAAAGGGAATCAAGCTCCGGTACACGGCTTGTAGATCATGGCAAAGATAGCTGTTACTCGCAAAGAGTTTCTTGACGACGCGCAGGGCAAGACCTTTGCTGACGTTGCGAACTCTCCAGACCAACCGTTTGAACTTGTGATCGAGTTCTTCAACGACGCCGCCCGCCAGCGACGGATGGAAGAATCGGAGCTTCATCACGATCGAGCGCCACTGGCCGGCGTGGTTCGCGAACTCGAATCATTGCCCGAGGTTGGCGAATATCTAGGCGACGCGCAAACGACCCGGAACAATCGATTTCGGCAAGCGATCGGCGTACTCGTTCGAATCATCATGGAGAAACGCGGCTGGAAAAAAACCGGTCGCAAGGGTTCGCTCGGAGTCCGAGCCACGAAGATTGATTCCTCTGCGGCCCATAACTCGGGCGGACTTGCATTCTGGTTCGTTCGCGCTGAACGATATGAGCTTCCTCAGGGGATGCCTTACTTGTCGGTGCGGCGTCGACTGGAAGAACTACCGGCAGTTCGTCCGAAGAAGAAGCACTCGGTGACGGCCTCAACCAAGAAGGTACCGTCCAATGAACGAACCTAGCGAACTCATGCCTCGATACGTTTTGCTTCGCCAACAGAAGAAGGTTGGTCCAGCCTTTTTGGTGTCCGAGACATCGCCGAAGTACGAAGGGATTTACGCCTTTACAAATAAGGTTCCCTACGATGCGTTTTGCAAGAATAGCCCGTTGGGATTGACGCCCTACCCTCTTGTTAAGCGGTACCTTCAAGAGCAGTGCAGTGGTACCGACAACTCGATCAAGTTGGTAATCATCGACGCAACCGATCCGAGTGAGGCTAAGTTAAAAGCCGTATCGATGCGATCGGTGTTGGAAACAATGGACGATGAAACCAAACCGCTAGTAGCCTCATACACCATACACCTTGACCAAGCGTCGAAGGCTTATCGCGTGGAAAAAATCTAGGCATTATTTCGCCTCCTCGGCCAACTCAATTTTTGAGTTTCGGACATAGAAGCAACCCGCCGGTATCACTGAGGGGTATGTTATGGATCTTGGAAAACAGGTCCCAGACAAGACGTTGCTTCAAAGCATGCTTCGGAAGATGGCACAAAAATCATCTGGAAGTAACAAGGTTACTGCGACGGTCATGAGTGGCGAAGCAACTTGCCAACCCAACGACCGCTGATCGATTTCAGCACACCTTTAAGCTTCAGTTGCCAAAACAGTTCTCGGTGCGTCCACTTAGCAATCGGCCTGTTACTGTCCTTGGGGTCTTCACATGCTTTTTGAAAATTGCAGCCTGCTGCTCGGGCGTGATATTGGGCGTGATATTGGGCTTGCGTCCGGCCCGTTGTCGATCGGCAAGCAACTTCGTAATTTCTTGTTCCAGGACGTGCGGCTTCTCGGCTCATGACGTGGTGCAAATGTCATTGTCGCTCGTAGAAATTTGTACCAAATGCCAAGCAACGCCTATCGCGTTAGGCTTTCGCTGGATGGGACTGGCAAACACCTTTTCCGATGGGTCCATAAAAAAAGCGAGAGACTCCGGCCACGGTTAATCGTGTCGCTTCCTTCGACACTGCTCAATCGACGAGTCTCTCGCTCTTGCTAAGTTGTAGATCGGACAATCCATCGGTCAAGCGGTAATCTGCCCTGCGACGTTTTCAGCGCACCGAAAAATCAAGAAAGACGGAACAGCCCTCACACTTTCACATCGCACCAGTGATACTAGTTCCCGTGAACAACGAAGCTCCATCATCAACGATTTCGCATTACCATTTCGTCACCGGACGTCTTGCCGAATCAGCCTTGCGCGAAGTCGTTGCTTCGATTGCCCCACGAGTCAAGTTTGAGTACTCGATCGGTGTGATGCCGATTACCGTTGCCGCGCTGATGACACCGAAGTGGCTACTAAAACACCTCGTCGTGCCACCTCAAGCGACGGTGATCGTGTTGCCCGGTTACCTCGACGAGGGCATTCACGAGATTGAAAAATTGTTCTCTGCGAAGGTTGTCTGCGGACCGCGAGATTTGCGTCAATTGCCTGAATTTTTCGGAGAAAAAGTCGATCGCGAGGAAGTGCTTCGCGACTTTGACATTCGGATCATCGCGGAGATCAATCACGCACCGCGACGATCGATCGACGAGCTACTGCGAGACGCTAACCGGCTTCGTGGTGACGGTGCAGACATCATTGATATCGGTTGCGATCCGTCTTCGCGATGGTCGGGCGTCGGTGACGCGATTGCGAGATTGGTAGATCAAGGTTTAAAGGTTTCGATCGATACGTTCGATCCTTGGGAAGCCGAACAAGCGTGTCAAAACGGAGCGTCGTTGGTCTTGTCGGTGAACAGTTCGAATCGCGATGCTGCCGCCGACTGGGGATGCGAAGTGGTGGTCATTCCTGACACACCTGACGACGAAAAAAGTTTTTTTGAAACGATCGAATTTTTGAAAAATCGCGATGTCCCGATGCGATTGGATTCGATTCTCGAGCCGATCGGATTGGGCTTCACTGAAAGCCTGCTCCGCTACGCTCGCACACGCGCTGCATTTCCGGATACCGAGATGATGATGGGAATCGGCAACTTGACCGAGCTAACCGACGTCGATTCGGCCGGTGTCAATTTCATGCTGCTCGCGGTTTGCCAAGAACTTTCGATTCGAAGCGTGTTGACGACGCAGGTGATCAATTGGTCGCGGTCGTCGGTCCGCGAGTGCGATCTCGCTCGCCGTTTGGTTCACTACAGCGTCAAGCATCAGACGCCACCGAAACGGTTAGATGACTCGCTTGTCATGCTTCGCGATGCGAAACTTCGGCCTCATTCCGAAATGACGCTGAAAAACCTTGCAGTAACACTTCGCGACAACAACTATCGTCTGTTTGCTCAGGACGAAAAGCTTCACCTATTGTCCGCAGGGCTTCACCTATCCGAGGTTGATCCATTTATCCTGTTTGAACAATTGATGAAACAACCGCAATCGGACAACGTGGATGCGGGACACGCGTTCTACCTTGGTTTCGAAATGGCCAAAGCGATGACCGCATTGACGCTGGGAAAACAATACGAACAAGATCAATCGCTTCGGTGGGGACATCTGACTCAGCCGGAATCACACCATCGCATCGCCCGTACCAGTCGTCATCGGCGGCGAGAGCCAGAAACAAATGAGTAGCATCTCCACCCAATCAGTGCCGCTGGTGCATCCACTGCATGAATCGTTTTCAATGGTGGATGCGTTCAAGAGATTCAGTTCGCATCGAGGCTGTTTGTGGTTTGACTCTGCATCGCGCGGGCCCGAGCTTGAACCCGGAGGTGATCACGCGGGGAGATACAGCTTCTTATGTGCCGATCCGATTGAGCGTTTGGTTGCGAACGTTGACAATGCGAATCCTTGGGACCGGCTGAGGCAATGGGCAGATACATTGCCGAAGCATCGAGTTTCCGACCTGCCACCGTTTCAAGGCGGTATCGCGGGGCTATGGGGCTATGAAACAGGGGCGTTTTTGGAACCGGTGGGTCGCTCCGTTTTGGATGACTTGCCGACACCGGCGATGAGTGTCGGTGTTTATGACTGGGTCATTTGTCACGACCGATTGCGAGCGCGAGCCTGGATTGTCAGTTGGGGATTTTCAAGCTTCGAAAACGGTTTCAACCCGAGTGAAACGGCCGCACAACAGCGCCTTCGACAGGTACTTGCGACGCTGCAAGCCAAGGTTCAAAGCAAATTGGTCGGAGCCGAAGCACAAGCCATGTCAACCGACACGATTCCAAATTCGTTTCCCACACACTGGCCTGGTGTGATGAGCAATTTTTCATCAGCCGAATATCGCGCGGCAATCGAATCCATCATCGAGTCGATTCGCAATGGAGACTCCTTTCAAGTCAACCTTGCGCAACGATTATTGACCCGCGCGACCGATGATTCGGCTTCGCTGATGTTGCGGTTGCGTACTGCGAATCCGGCACCGTTTGCCGGTTACTACAACGGCGGCAATTTTCAAGTGATCAGTTCTTCGCCCGAAGGGTTCTTGCGAGTGTCTGACCGTGTCGTGCAAACGCGGCCGATCAAAGGCACGGTCGCTCGCACCGGTGATGAAGCCGTCGACCGCCGGTTAGCGATGCAGCTTACGCAGAGCGAAAAGGATCGAGCGGAAAACGTCATGATCGTTGATCTGATGAGAAACGATCTTTCACGAGTTTGCGAAGACGACAGCGTTCGCGTCAATCAGCTTTGCGGCATCGAGACCTATGCGCATGTCCAGCATCTCGTCTCCGTCGTCGAAGGGAAGCTACGAGAAGAGGTGAGCATTGTTGATCTGCTTGCGGCTTGTTTCCCCGGAGGCTCGATTTCCGGTGCCCCCAAAATTGAAGCGATGCGAACCATTGCGAGGCTCGAACCGACCGCAAGAGGTCCGTACTGCGGATCCCTTGGGTACATTTCGTGCAGTGGTCAAGCCGAGTTCAACATCCTTATTAGGACGATCACAGCAACCCAAGGTTGGTGGCAGATTCCCGTCGGTGGTGGCATCACGCTGCAAAGCAATCCCGCCGATGAAGAACGAGAAACCTGGGTCAAAGCCGAAGGCATGTTGAGAGCGATCCGAGGATGAACTCAGTCGAGCGCTCGCTAGCCGCCGGCTTGCGCATGCACACTCTCTTCGAATGGCTGCACGACGACAAAGCCGTCCCCTTCGAACTCCATCTGAATCGATTCGCCACTGCCGCGACCGATGAATGTCTTTAGCGAAACGTCGGTCTTGAAAGCTGGTTTCAAACCACCGGACCAAGCTGTCGTTGCGTTGGGATCAGTCCGAACCCGATGCCCTGGGCGAACCATCAAGGTCAGCGGCTCAAAATGAGTTGTGATCGCGATCATGCCTGGCCCCTGCAACCGCACATTAAAAAGGCCGCTGGAAACCATCGCTCCTAGGCTTTTCATCATCGTGATGTCCCACTTCATCCCCGTTTCGAAGGCGAGCAGGTCATTGCCGTTAACGAACAACGTTTCATTGCCGAGGTACAGGATCTGAATCGTTTTGCCTTTGTCGGCAAGATAAAGGCGTCCACGACCAATCGCTTTGGTTAGTCGTGCTCCTTCACCGGTAAACGCTTTTTTCAGCAAATTACCGACGCCACGGTCCAACATCCCTTCGCGGGTGAATTTGATATCGCCAACGTAAGCAACCATCGATCCTGTTTTGGTCCAAACTTCGCCTTCGAGGTTGATTTCCAATATGCGATCGTTTTCAAGCTGAAAAAAATCCTTCGCCGCGTCATCTTGCTGAGTTGAGCGTATAAATTCTTCGATGGTTGTCCGAGTCATGACGATCCTTCAATCGATAAGGGGAAATGCGCCAAGCGAATTTCAAAACCAACGAACAAAGTGCGATAACGAAAGCCAACGGGACGGTTTTGACGACTTTTGACAAACCAGCCGACAAACTTGGCGGCAACAGACGAAGCGGATGGGGTGGGATTTGAACCCACGGTACCCGTGAGAGTACGCCGGTTTTCAAGACCGGTGCCTTAAACCACTCGGCCACCCATCCTTCGAGGCCGCTTCCGTAAATCAACCTGTCCTCGGTCGGACAAGATGGTAGCTACTACCGACAGCCTGAGAAACGGGGGACAACAACATTCTATCCCGAGTTACGGGGATCCGAAGCTCGGTGTGAAAAGGGTTCTGACCCAACTCTGCCAGTGAATACCAAGGTGGGTAACGCGAATGCATTTACGCTCTTTGGGGGGGTGTTTTCAATACTGCGTTCGCTGATTCTCCCCAAAATAGACTTAAAGGGGCTGCAAATTGCGTTATTTTATTTGCAAGCGTTATTTAGATAAGACTATTGAAATGCCACCTGGGGCTGAATACGATGAGGTTCAAAGATTTCCCAACCTGCCTAATGTGCGGACTGGGCAGGTTCTAAGGACTCTGAATTTCGAACTCGTGGGGTTGAATAAATATGATGGTATCTACAAGGCAAAGCTTTCTAGCGGCAGTTGCTGCAACGATTGGCGTTTTGGGGAGTGCGGTTGCTTTCGCTGCTAGCCCCGACGACCAGCCAACTCTGTTCGTCAACCAATGGGTTCAGCAGAGTGAATCTCAAACATTGACTGGCAAAATTGTCGTTCCCCAAGCAAACGGTGTTTCGGTTCAAGTCAAACTCGCTCACGTGGCGCTGGTTGGCGAGAACGGCGTTATCCGACAGTCCAAAACAAGTCCTTCGGGTTCGTTCACGTTTGACGATGTGACCCCAGGAATTTATTCCCTGACGGCTCGCGGCAAGGATTCGTTCTCAGTTGTTGCATTGCACGTTGTAGAAAAAAACCGCGAAGGTGCAGATCAGCTTCCGAAGTCAGTCGTAATGCCTGCCGCAATCATTGATTTTGCAACAGTTAATTCGGCTGTTGTTCGCTATCTGCCGCCTTCAGGTTCGGCTGCTCCAAAGTTTTCCATGAACACAGCGAACGTGCAAGATTTGGCCTCCAAGATTGTTGGAACGGACCTGTTCCGTATTGCCCAGGTAGATGGCGGCATGTCTGGTCAAATCTTTACGGCAGGCGCTTCAGGAAGCACGCTTCCTGCCGCTGGACAGTCGAACGTGTTTGTTATTCGCGATGGAGAAGAAGTTGCTCGAACCGTCACTAACGACGACGGCACCTTCACGATTGCAAACATTCCCCTTGGACGCTATTCGATTCTTGCAGTTGGCCCTGCTGGCCTTGGCTTGATCGGTGCAGAGTTGGTTTCCCCGGCATCGCTGTCGGACCTAGCTTCAAAGAAAGCGAATAGTAAAACATTGGTTGCTCAGTTGCAAAATAGCATGGGTGAAACATTTGCAATGCAAATGGCACCGGTTCCGGGTGTTGGCGGCAGTATCGTTAGCGATACATTAATTGCTGAATCGGTTATCGGAGAGAGCTATACCGAAGACGATGATGATGGTGCTGGTGCTTTCTTTGACGGTGCAGGCAATCCGGTTGGTGGTGGTGGCGGCGGCGGACCTGGTGCCTTCGGCGGCGGCGGCGGCGGCGGTGGTGGCGGGCTCCTCGGTGGTCGCGGTGGCCTAGGATTGCTTATGGCAGGCGGCGTGGCTGCTGCTATTGCAGTTTCTAGTGATGATGACAACGATAGCCTGCCTCCTGTCCCGGCTACTCCCAGCGATCTATAGAACATCTTTAGCTCATGTTGCCGTTAATGAAAAACGATGATTCCCAGGCAAAAACCTGGGAATTTTTTTGTTTTTACATGAAACGGTTTTGACCGCGTACTAGATGTTCATCGTCCGCGTCCATGATAAACCGCATCCTCAGTCACAATCGCATCCATGTAGATGTCGTGTGACTGCATCGGAATCTCATCAAAAAGCTGACACTCGAACGACAGTGCCACCAGTGGCGTGTCTTGACGAGCATTTTCCAGCAGCTTGTCGTAGTAGCCTTTGCCGTGTCCGGTCCGTCCTCCGTTGCGGTCAAAACCAACGCCGGGCACGATTACCAGATCGAGTTCTTCGACGGTGACTTTCTTGCTCGCAACGTCACGCAAGTCGGTGCGTGGCTCAAGGATCTTGTACATGCCCAGTTCAAGCTCATCCATCGACTGAAGATAAAAGAGTTCGAGTTCGCCATCGACACAGAACGGAACTACGATCTTGTGGTCTGACGCCAATGCCTTGGAAAGCGCATGACGAGTGCGAACCTCATCGCGCACGTCGACATACCACATTACGCATTTCGCGGCCTGATATTGCGGCATCGACATGACGCGGTCCGTAATCTTTTCACTTACGCCGTCTTTGTCGGGTTGCGCTTTCCGCGCTGCATGAGCCGCTTCGCGAATGACCGTTTTGCGTTCACTGAGTTCTTCTTGATTCATCTTGAGCCATCTTGAGACGTCGGTTGGTAAAGATCGGAGGGAACTTCAACCACTTTAATCAACCAAGAACTTCACTGCAAAGAGGCAAGCCGCGTCGGCTTACGGGCAACCCTCTATTGAGCCATCGCGAATTCTTCCGCACGAAGTTCATCAATGAGAGGCCATAGCTGATCGACGTCGTCGTGAAACAAGTTTCCGATCAAAATGTCGGTGATCAGATGCTTTTTGTCAGGATTGTTTCGGACTAATTTGCCGAAGTTCAATCCATCGTAGAACGCACAAACCAGCTTACGCATTCGATCCATCGCCTTGTTGTATTCCGGTTCCCACCGGCGCAGTCGTTCTTCGCTTAGATCATTCGCTTCTAACGCATCAGCAACGGAATCGGCCGCCATTTCGGCCGACGTCAGCGCCATTAGCAAGCCCGAGGAATAAAGCGGATCCAAGAAGCCGTAGGCATCACCTACCAATACCCAACCGTTACCTGCCGCTTTTGTCGCTTTGTAGGAATACTCTTTCTGGGCTTTGAAGTCCTCGTCGACTCGAGTTGATCCTTCGATCCTTAATTTCACGCCTGGACAACGTTCGGCCTCTTCCCAAAAAATCGATGCTATGTCCTTCGATGCACGATTTTTAAACAAGTGCTCAAAGCCAGCAACAACACCCACGCTAACGACGTCATCGTGAAGCGGGATATACCAAAACCAACCTTTCTTGCCTTCGGTTTGAATGACAATCGTGCCACCTTCGTCGATACCTGGTTCTCGTTTCGCACCCTTGAAATATGACCAAATCGCCGCCTTTTTTAAATCGGGATCCCAGACTCGAAGCTTCAGTCGGTCCAGCAAAACCGAAGACTGACCGCTGGCATCGATTACGACTCTTGCAAACACATCTCGCTCTTCATTGTCGCCAACCTTAACACGAGCTCCGATCGCGCGCTCGCCATCAAAAATGACGCTGATGACGCGGGCCTCTTCGTGGACATCGACGCCGTTCTCACGAGCATTGTTCAGCATTATCTCGTCGAACTCACTGCGCAACACTTGCCACGTCTGCGAACGCGGATGGTCGTCGTAGTCGTTAAACCGGAACGGCTCAGAAAGTTTGCCATGTTCGTTAATAAACTGCACACCGTACTTCTTGGTGAAGTGACTTCCTTGCATCAGCGGAATCATTCCCAATCGCTTAAGCACCGGATACGTGTACGGAATCAACGACTCGCCGACATGAAAGCGCGGAAATCGGTCGCGTTCAAAGAGACGAACATTAAGGCCTCGCTTCGCCAACAATGTTGCTGCGGTCGCCCCTGACGGACCTCCGCCAATCACAAGCACGTCTAGCGATTCGTTGTTAGTGACCATCTCATTTACCTCGAAAAATTAAGGATCAACTCGTGAACTGTATTGACTTGGCGATTGCGTGGCCGCAATCGTCATCAAACGGTTTTCCAGCGACTGCCTTCCGGCTCATGCGGACCACGTGCCTTGCAAAGCAACGCAGTCATCGTTTCCAACTCTTGATCGGACATATGTCCCAGTTGTTCCTGGTGACACTGCTGAAGCGGTTTTGCAATCTCTTCGATCAGTCCGCGCCCACTGGCGGTGATGCTTACCATCACCGCACGGCGGTCGCTCGCGGATCGCTCTCGCTGGATCCAGCCGCGTTTTTCAAGTCGGTCGATGATCCGCGTAATGTCGGGTGCGCGAGAGATCAAGCGTGAAACGAGGCTAAGCGTTGGTACCGATTCGTCGACCGTCGATTCCAGCAGCCGCAAGACGTTGTACTGCTGCGCGGTTAGATCCCAACGTGCGAACAAACTGTCTTCAATCGCCC
>Ga0105046_10008068_pt1 | contig 16554 bp, 15 predicted proteins | sample MAT03_FD_78385 | JGI IMG/M metagenome (GOLD analysis project Ga0105046, IMG submission 78385) | Freshwater microbial communities from Lake Fryxell liftoff mats and glacier meltwater in Antarctica - MAT-03 (megahit assembly) | ecosystem: Environmental > Aquatic > Freshwater > Ice > Liftoff...
GCACGGTGACGCCATCGACCTTGCGGCCGCCGCTCTCGAATTCGAGCTGGACCGGGTTTCGCATGTAGCCGCGCATGTAGGGGGAGACCGTCGCCCCGGAGTAGAACCAGAGCCCTGCCTTCGCCTTGAGGCTGGGGTTCGAATCCACCCGCTTGACCACCGAAGCATCGATGCCGGCGCCGCAGGCGAAGACGAAGTAGCGCTTGTCGATCATGCCGAGGTCGATCCGGCGCGGCCGGAAGTCATCGGCCAGCGAGAGCAGGTGCTCGGTCGCGTCGACCACATCGTTCGGGATGCCGAGGCTGCGGCAGACGACGTTGGTATTGCCACCCGGCAGGAAGGAGACGGGAATGTCGGTGCCGGCCAGGCCGTTGACCACCTCGTTGACCGTCCCGTCGCCGCCGAATGCGACCACGATGTCGTAGTCCCCGTCACGCGCGTCGCGGCCGATCTCGGTCGCGTGGTCCTGGCTCTCGGTCGCTTCGACTTCGACCTCGAACCGGCCCTGGAGGGCGTAGATCACAAGGTTCTTGAGTCGCTCGGAGACGGTCGTCGCATACGGGTTGACGATTATGAGCATGCGGCGCTTTGTGCCGCTCTCGGGGTTCAATCAGCCGCCTCGAAGATCAACAGGCCGTCCAGTTCGCGCTCGACGACCCGGCCCTGATCCTGAAGGATGTCGGTGTGGCCGATCACCTCCGACAGAGTGAGGAAGGCCTGAGTGACCGCGACGTTGCCCCAGATCGCCTCGGCCACCGCGTGGGCGGTGCGTGGTCGCTCGGTGATGATCCGCTCGATCTTGTCCAGCCTGCGCTGCTCGGATTCCATGCGGGCGTCAATCAGGGCGGCGTGGTCGGTGATCGGATCGCCGTGGCCGGAGAGCATCAGGTCGATCGGCATCTCCCGGGTCCTGGCCAGCGAATCGTTGTAATCGATCAGCGAACGGGTCCGTCCGGGGCTGCCGTCGAGCGGCCTCGAGATCAGCGGGTTCGAGGAGATATGGGAGAGCAGGTGGTCGCCGCCGAAGGCCATTCGCCGGTCTTCGTCCCAGAAGACGGTGTCCGAAGGGCTGTGACCGGGGCGGTGGAGGACGGTCAGCTTGCGATCGCCGAGCTCCAGCACGCTGTCGGTGGCCAGTGGCCGGGTTACCGTCACCGCGTCGCCGTACTCGCGGTAGGTGGTGGAGAGGCTGCGCAGGGTTCGGGCGATCTCTTCGGAGACGCCGTGACTCAGCATCAGCGAGACCGCGAGGTCGTCCTCGGCCTCGGAGTTAACTCCGAACTCGGCCAGTCTCGCCGCGGCCTTGTCGAGTGCGGCGACCTCGGCTCCTGATCGCTCGACCACCGTGTCGATCAGCCCGATGTGGTCGATGTGCTGGTGGGTGGCGACCACCAGGCCGATGTCCTCGATCCGGTGTCCGGTCTCCTTGACCAGCGACTCGAGTTCGGACAGCGAGCGGTCTGATCTGGGGCCGGCGTCGATCAGGGTCAAAGGGTCGCCCTCGATCAGGTAGCAGTTGACCCGCCCGACCGCAAACGGGGTCGGCACAGCCAGGCAGTGGATACCCTCGCGGGCCTGTTCGGCGAGGATGCGTTCAGGCACCTCGGATCACCGCCAGCAGTTCATCCCGCTTGCTTTCCATGTCCTCGCGCGAGATCAGTGACTCGAGGTTGAGCCGGAGCAGCGGTTCCGTATTCGACGGCCGTACGTTGAAGTGCCAGTCCTCGTAATCGACCGAGACGCCGTCGAGGTGAGTGATCTCCCCGTCCGGGTGAAGCGCCTCGATCCGGGCCATCTTCGCCTGCGGGTCATCCACGGTCGAGTTGATCTCACCCGAGATGAAGTACTTCGAGTGAAACTCTTCCATGATCTGCGCCAGGCTGCGCTCGTCGCCGGAGAGCAGCTGCAGGACCCAGAGCGCCGGAATCGTGCCCGAGTCGGCGCAGTAGAAGTCTCGGAAGTAGTAGTGGCCGGAGACCTCGCCGCCGAAGGCCGCGCTCTCCTCGCGCATGCGCTTCTTGAAGAAGGCGTGACCGACCCTGGAAAGTGCGGTCCGGCCGCCGGCCGCGGCGACCACGTCGGGAACGGCGCGGCTTGAGCGGGGGTCGTAGAGGATCATCGCGCCCGGTTCGACTTCCAGCGCCCGGCGGGCCAGTAGCGCGCAGATGAAGTCGCCGTCGCAGAACCGGCCCTCGCCGTCGATGAAGAAGCAGCGGTCGGCGTCGCCGTCCCAGGCAATGCCGAGGTCGGCCCCTTCGGAGCGCACCGTCTCCATGATCAGGCGGCGGTTTTCCTCGAGCAGCGGGTTGGGCTCGTGGTCGGGGAAGTTGCCGTCGGGCGTGAAGTAGAGCTCGACCAGGTCCATGCCGAGGTCACGCAGTACCGGGCCGATCATCGGGCCGGCCATGCCGTTGCCGCCGTCGACCACGATCTTCATCGGCTTGATCTTCTCCGGGTCGATAAAGCCGCGGGCCTGGGCGTGGTACTCGTCCCAGAGGTTGACCTCTTCCGAGGAACCGCCGCCGGGGGAGTCACCGAGTCCGGCTTCGATCAGCTGCTCGATCTCCCCGATGCCGGCTTCGCCCGACAGGGCCAGCGCGCCTTCGCGGACCAGCTTGACCCCGGTGTATGCCTTCGGGTTATGCGAGGCGGTGCACATCGCCCCGCCGTCGAGCCCGCGACTCCCGACCAGGAAGTAGAGGATCTCGGTCGGGACCTGCCCGGCGTCGACCACGTGGGCGCCTTCGGCGATCATGCCTTCGCGGTAGGCGGCGGCCATCGACGGGGCGGTCAGGCGCATGTCCCGGCCGAGGCCGACCTTGAGCTCGTGGGCGGGCTTGTCCCGCAGGTCGGCCAGCACCCGGATGAAGGCCCGGCCGATCTGCCCGGCGATCTCTTCGTCCATCTGTTCGCCGTAGAGCCCGCGAACGTCATACGCCTTGAAGATCGTCACTGGGTGCTTACTCCTCTTTGTTGTCAGGGTCGCTGTCGCCGAAGGCGCCGACCAATGCCCGGTAGCTGTCTTCGAGCGACTGCGGCATGACCCGGTGATCGGCGATCACAGGCATGAAGTTCGTATCGCCGCCCCAGCGCGGGACCACGTGCATGTGGATGTGGTGCTCGACTCCGGCCCCGGCCGCGCGGCCCTGGTTGAAACCGACGTTGAAGCCGTGGGGCCGGTAGACGTCCTCGAGCCGGTTCATCGCGACCTTGGCCAGGGCGAGCATCTCCGAGGTGGTCTCCGCCGGGATGTCCTGGATCCGGCCAACGTGCTCGAACGGCGTCACCATCAGGTGACCGTTGGTATACGGATAGAGGTTGAGGATCACGAAGCAGCTCTCGCCGCGAAATACGATCAGCGCCGTCTCGTCGTCGTCGATCGCCGGCTTGGCGCAGAATACGCATTCGTCCTCGTTGTCCTTCGAGGCGTCCTTGACGTACTTGAGGCGCCACGGCGCCCAGATGCGGTTCTCGCTCATTCTGGACGCAGGCTATAGCCAGCGGCGACTGCGGAAGAACGAGGCCATGCCGACCAGGATCAACAGCATGACCCCGATTACGACCGCGAAGCTGAAAAGGCCGTCAATGGCTGGATCGCCGCCGCCCGGCAAACCTATGTTCATGCCGAAAATCGACGCGATCAGGGTCAGCGGCAGTACGATCACGCTGATCGCGGTGAGCACCCGCAGCGAGTCGTTGACCCGGTGACTGAGCATCGACTCGTTGGTTTCCTCCAGCGCGACGATCACTTCTTTGTAGTTCTCGAGCATGTCCCAGATCCGCTCATGGGCGTCGACGATGTCGTCGAAGTAGATGTCCAGGTCGAGCTCCGAGGCGAGGTAGCGGGTCTTCACCTTTTCCAGGTCGCGCAGCACGGGTCTCTGCGGACGAATCACCTTGCGGAAGTTGATGATCTCCTGCTTGGCGTTGGAGATGTCGCGGACCACGTCTTCGGAGCGGCCTTCGAAGATCTTGTCCTCGAGCGCGTCGAGCTTGTTGCCGACCTTGCGCAGCATCGGGAAGCAGTAGTCGAAGGAATCGTCGACCAGCCGGTACATCAGGTAGCCGCTGCCACGGGAGAAGATCTTCTGCCGCAGACCGTCATCGCCCCGGCAGCGCTCGAACAGGTACTCGACCGGCGGTAGTGGCTGGTTCGGCAGCGTGACCACGAAGTCGGGACCGACGAACAGGTCGAGCTCGCCGGCGCCGAGCCGTCCGGCCTGACGGTTGAAGACCGGGATGTGGAGCACCAGGAAGAGGTAGTCGTCGTACTCGTCGATCTTCGGCCGCTGGTTGCGGGAGAGCACGTCCTCGATGTCGAGGGCGTGGAAGTCGAAGTGCTCCTCCAGCCAGGCCCGTTCGGGGCCGCCGGGATGCTCGATGTTGATCCAGCGCAGACCTTCGGCCCGGATCTCTTCGATGCGCGGTGCTGAGGGCTCGGCCGCCGGGGAGACGCTTACAGCGCCGTCACGGGGCCTGCGGAGACGAGGGAGGTTCGGCATCGCCGGCTCCGATCATGTTTTTGTCCTTCGGCTCCATCGGCCAAAGGTTATGACACGCGCCCTCGAGGCGTGTGTCCAAAATGGAAATGAACCGCTCCGCCCGGAGGTCTGCTATTTTTATCGGCACATAAGCACCACATCTAGAGGGGTGGAGGGACTTGGCCCATTGAAACCCCGGCAACCAGCCAGACGAAAGTCTGGCGAAGGTGCCAAATCCAGCGGTCTTACGACCGGGAGATGTGGGGAGAAGTCCGATCGGACCTTCGCCCCACTGGTGAAGGTTTTTTTCGTAGAGAAAGGGTCGATCGGATGACAGCAGTAAGGAATCTCAGGTGTAAGGAATGCAGGGCCGAGTACGAACTCGGGGCCAGCTACTTCTGCGAGCAGTGCTTCGGGCCGCTTGAAGTCACGTACGACTTCTCCGGGCTTGACCCGAAGGAGACCCGACGCCGGATACAGGCCGGCTCGGGTGGAATCTGGCGCTACGCGGACTTCCTTCCGTTCGAGGGCCCGGCCGGCGATCCGCTGGAACCGGGCATGACTCCGCTGATCCGGGCCGACCGGCTGGCCGAGCGGCTCGGCACCGACGCCCAGATCTGGATCAAGAACGACGCCGCCAACCCGACCCACTCGTTCAAGGACCGGGTCGTCGCGGTGGCGATCGCCAAGGCGCGTGAACTCGGCTACAGGACAGTCGCCTGCGCCTCGACCGGCAACCTGGCCAACGCGGTCGCCGCCCACGCCGCCGCGGCCGGGCTCGACTCCTACGTCTTTGTACCGTCGGACCTCGAAGAGCAGAAACTGCTGGCCACCGACATCTACGGGACCAACCTGATCGGTGTGCGCGGCAACTACGACGACGTCAACCGGCTCTGCACCCAGTTGGCCGATGAAAAGCCATGGGCCTTTGTCAACGTCAACCTGCGGCCCTACTACGCCGAAGGCTCGAAGACGCTCGCTTACGAGACCGTGGAACAGCTCGGCTGGCAGCTGCCTGACCGGGTCGTCTCTCCGATCGCGTCGGGCTCACTGTTCACCAAAATTGCCCGCGGCTTCGAGGAGTGGCTGGAGATCGGCCTGGTCGAAGGCGAGCTGCCGAAGTTCAACGGCGCCCAGGCCGAGGGCTGTTCACCAGTCGCCACTGCGTTTGCCGACGGCAGCTCGGTCTGCCGGCCGCAGAAGCCGAAGACGATCGCCAAGAGCCTGGCGATCGGTGACCCGGCTGACGGCCCGTATGCGGTCGAGCAGGCCCGGCGCACCGGCGGTGGGGTGGACGCGGTCAACGATGACCAGATCCGTGAGGGCATCAGGCTGCTTGCTGAAACGACGGGCATCTTCACCGAGACCGCCGGCGGGGTGACCGTGGGCGTGCTCAAGAAGCTGGCCGAGCGCGGCGAGCTGAAGTCCGGGGAGAAGGTCGTGGTCTACATAACCGGTGAAGGGCTGAAGACCCTTGACGCCAACCGCGATAGTTTTGCCATGACCGAGATCGATCCCGATCCGGCTTCTTTCGAGTCCCGCTTCGGCCAGGAGGTCGCAGTCTGATGGCAGTCAAAGTCAAGATCCCGAGCCAGCTCCGAGCCGCCACCGGCGGCAGCGCCGAGCTCGAGGCCGAGGGTGCGACGGTCGGTGAAGTGCTCGAGGCGGTCTTCACCGAGCACAACGACCTGCGCGACCGGATCACCCAGGACGGGGAACTGCGCCGCTTCGTCAACGTCTACGTCGGCGGCGAGGACATCCGCTTCGGAGACGGCACGGACACCGCGGTCAGTGACGGCTCGGAAGTGACGATTTTGCCCGCGGTGGCCGGCGGCTGAAGCCTCCGGTCCTGATCCTCAGCGGGGGCCGCGGCACCCGCCTCCGGGAGAAGACGGAGTCACTGCCGAAGGCCCTGGTCGAGGTCGGCGGAAGGCCGCTGCTCTGGCATGTGATCTCGATCTACGCACGCCAGGGCTTCACCCGTTTTTTCCCGTTGACCGGCTACCTGGGTGAGATGGTCGCCGATTTCACCACCGGGGAGGACTGGCCCGATGGGATCGAGGTCGAGTGTGTGGAGACCGGCTCCGACACCCCGACCGGCGGTCGTCTGAAGCTCGCGGCATCGACCATGGGCGACGACCGCTTCTGCGCCACTTACGCCGACGGAGTCGCCGACATCGACCTCGATGCGCTGCTCGACTTTCACTCAGAGTCCGGCCGTGAAGCGACGATGACCGCGGTAAGGCCGAACATCCAGTGGGGCGTGGCTCGGATCGACGACTCCGACGCAGTCACCGGCTTCACCGAGAAGCCGCGCAGCGATCACTGGGTGAACGGTGGTTTCTTTGTTTTCGAACCCGCCGTGCTCGGTCGCCTGGAGCCGGACTCGGTCCTTGAGCGGGAACCGCTGGAGTCGCTGGCCCGCGATGGCCAGCTTGGTGCATACCGCCACCACGGCTTCTGGGACTGCATGGACACCTACAAGGACCTGGTCACGCTGAACGATCTTTGGGAGAAGGGGGAGGCACCGTGGCTAAGTCAGTCGTGACCGGCGGCCAGGGCTTCATCGGAGGGCACCTCTGCCGGGCGCTGCTCGAGCGCGGCGACGAGGTAGTCGTGCTCGACCTGACCGATGCGCCCGGACGGGCACTGGCCCTTCACGGGATCGCCTCGGAGGTGGAGCTGGTCGAAGGCGACGTCGCCGACCCTGAAGCGGTCGAGCGCGCCGTGCGCGGTGCCGACACGGTCTTCCACCTCGCCGCCCAGACTCTGGTCGGACCTGCCGCCGAAGATCCGGTCGGCACCTTCCGCTCGAACGTCGAAGGCACCTGGACGGTGCTAGAGGCGGCGCGCCAGGCCGACGCCGGGCGCGTCGTCGTCGCCTCCTCGGACAAGGCCTACGGACCCAGCGACTCGCTGCCTTACCGCGAGGGGGACGAGCTTCGGCCTGCCGCTCCCTACGAAGGCAGCAAGGCCGCGGCCGACGTGATCAGCCGAAGCTACTGGCCCAGCTGGGGACTGCCGGTCGGCGTGACCCGGCTTGCCAACGTCTACGGCGGCGGAGACCTCAACTTCTCCCGGCTGATCCCCGAAGTCGTGACCGCCTACCTCGCCGGTCGCAGGCCGCAGATCCGCTCCGACGGGTCGCCCCAGCGGGACTTTCTCCACGTATCCGATGCCGTCGCCGCTTACCTCGCGATTGAAGCAGCGCTGAGCAGCGACAAGGCCAGGGGGGAGGCCCTGAACGCCGGCACCGGGCAGCCCCGGTCGGTTCGGGAGGTCATCGACCGGATTCAGGTATCGACCGGCAGCGACCAGCAGCCCGACTACCTGCTCGATCGCAATCCCGAGGGCGAGATCGACCGCCAGTACGTAGACGCATCCCGGCTCACTGATCTGACCGGATGGCAGCCGCAGATGAGCTTCAAGGATGGCATCGACGAAGCGGCGGCCTGGTACGAGGAGCGCCCGGAGACCTGGCCGACCTGAAGGACCTCGGTTAGGCTGGGGCAATGTGCGGCAGGTACACGCTCACGTCTTCGGATGAGCGCCGGCTCGGCAGCCGGTTCCAGATCTCGCTCGACGATCAGATGAAGGACGCTCTGGGCCGCTACAACGTGGCCCCGACTCAGGAGGTGCTCACGGTTCTTGGCGGGTCCGACCCGGAGGAGGCAGAACCCAGGGCGGAACTGGTCCGGTGGGGGCTGGTGCCGCACTGGGCCAAGGACCTCAGGGCCGGCTACCGGATGATCAACGCCCGGGCCGAGGGACTGCTTGAAAGCCGCGCTTACTCGCCTCTGGTCAAGAAACAGGCCAACCGCTGCCTGATCCTCGCCGACGGCTTCTACGAGTGGATGAAACCAGAGGAGCCGAAGGGACCAAAGCAGCCGGTGCGCTTCACGGTCGACGACGGCGAGCCTTTCGCCTTCGCCGGGCTGACGACCAGCCGTGAGTGGGAGGGGGAGAAGCTGACCACCTGCACGATCATCACCACCGAAGCCAACGAAGAGGTCGCCCGGGTCCACAACCGGATGCCGGTGATCCTGCCCGACTCGGAGGCCGAGGCGGCCTGGATGAGCGGAGAGATCAGCCCCGACGAGGCGGTTTCGCTCTGTCGACCGCTGGATCCGGCGCGGGTCACGGCAAAGCCGGCCAGTCAGACGATCAACAAGGTGGGTGGGACCAGAGAGGGCCCGGAGATGCTCGAAGCCTGAGCGGGCTGCCGGGCCGCACTGCGGTCGGGCTCCGCCGACTGTCTGCGCAAACGACCGCTCTGGGTCAGGGTTCAACCAGAGGCCACTCCTGTTGCTCGGCGTTGAACTCGAGGGTGACCTCCTCTCCGCCAGCGGAGCCGGCGCATACCCCTTCGATCCGAGGCCTCTCGGTGCTCTCGAAAACGACCGTGAAGCCGAGCGTCGCGCCGCCTTCACCGGCGCCTTCGGGCATGGTCCAGACCCAGTTCTGGGTCTGTGCTTCGAAGCCGTCCCAGTCGAGGTCGGTCGGCTCTGCCGAGTCGGTGAGGGTGCGGAGAACGTCGCGGATCGGAAGCGTGCTCTGCACTTCCGCGCCGCCACGCATCAGGTCAACCGTCAGCGCCAGGGGGACCGGCTGATTCCGGAGGTCCAGGCTGGGGCGCGGCCATGCGGCGCGCTTGTTCGGAGAGCGCGCGATGAAGGAATCTTCGGCCGGGCTGGTCACGTCGCAGCGGGCCTCCGTCGCTCCGTCGGTCTGGCCCGAGTCGATCTCGACGAATCCGGTGACCCGGAAGAGCATCTTGCCGATCGCGTTCGGCGGGAGCGCGGAGAGCGTGACTCGTGAGAGGCCCACGCTCGCGCCGTCGGGAAGCTCCTGGGTGCCAGGCGTATCTACCTCCTCGGTCGTGACCCATTCGGTCGTCGATTCGAACTCGCCGCCTCCCATGAGGTCGATCCCGACCACGCCGAGGGTCGCGATCAGCCCGACGATCACGGTCACGATCGCCCCTCTGGGCATCCGGTCGGAAGGCTTCGTTTTATTGCGGTTGGTCATTGGGTCGGTCTGGTGCTGGCTGGCTGGATGCGCCCGGCAGGATTCGAACCTGCGACCTCATGCTCCGGAGGCATGCGCTCTATCCAGCTGAGCTACGGGCGCCAAGCCGGTGAGTCTAGTGATCGGAGGAGCACCCACGAGGGCAGCGGTCCCGGCGGGGCGGGCTCCATCTAGGCTGGTGGCGATGGATCTCTCCGTTGCCTTTCTGGGAACCGGCGGGCCGGTACCCACCGCGCTTCGCGGAACCGCAGCCGTGCTTGTAACCCGCGGCGGCGACCGCCTGCTGTTCGACTGTGGCGAGGGCACCCAGCGTCAGATGCGGATGTCCACCGGTCTGGTCCAGCTGGACCAGATTTACCTGACTCACTTTCACCTTGACCACTGCCTCGGCCTGCCAGGCCTGCTGAAGACCTACGACCTCAACGACCGCTCCGAACCGCTCGGCCTGTTGGGTCCGGTCGGGCTCAACCGGCTGTTGAAGGATTTTTCACCGCTGATCGGCAGGCTTGGTTACGAGCTGGAGGTACGAGAACTTGAGCCCGGAGACGTCATCGGGATGGATGACTACGAGGTCGAAGCCTTCGCGGTCGAGCATCGCACCCGGGCGCTCGGCTACGCCTTGCTGGAAGACGACCGTCCGGGTCGCCTGGACCCCGACGAGGCGGCCCGGCTCGGGGTGCGACCCGGCCCCGACCTCAAGGCGCTCCAGGGCGGCCGGACGGTCGAGGGCAGCGACGGTCCGGTCAGGCCCGAGCAGGTGGTGGGTATCGAGCGCCCGGGTAGGGCGATCGCCCTCACCGGAGATACGGGTCCCTGCCAGTCGACCGTTGCCGCGGCGGCCGACGCCGACCTGCTGATCCACGATTCGTCCTTCATGAACGAAGACGCCGACCGCGCCCTGGAGACCGGCCACTCCACCGCCGCGGATGCCGCGAGGATCGCCGCTGAGGCAAACGTGAAGATGCTGGCGCTGGTACACATCTCCTCCCGCTACCACGTGCGGGCTTCTCTGGAGGAGGCCGAGGTCGAGTTCTCCAATACGATCGCGCCGCGCGATTTCGACCTGGTCGAGCTGCCTCTGCCGGAGAAAGGCGAGCCTCAGCAGGTCCACCGCGGGGCGGTCCGCGGAGCCGGTTCAGATGACGGACCGGAGTCCGCCAGGGCCGCTTCGGATCCGTCCGGCAACGGCTGCTAGTCTGATCGCGAGCAGTTCCTTTAACCAGGTCCCGAGAGGCCGAGAAGGGTCGAATTGAGCAAGCGAGAGGTACTGGAAGCCGATGACGTTGCGCGAACTCTGCGCCGCATCGCCCACGAGATCGTCGAGAAGAACCCCGACCTCTCCAAAGTCGCCGTAGTCGGCATCCACACCCGCGGCGCGGTCCTTGCGGGTCGACTCCACCGGCTGCTCTTCGACCTGGCCGGCCTTGAGCTACCGCTCGGCGAGATCGACATCTCCTTCTACCGCGACGACCTCCAGTCCCGGGCGCCCGACCGCCAGCCGGTGGTCCACGCGACCAGGCTCGACTTTCCGCTGGAGTCGCGCACGGTGATCCTGGTTGACGACGTTCTGTTCACCGGCCGAACGATCCGCGCCGCGATCGACGCGCTGTTCGACTACGGCCGACCGGACTGCATTCAGCTCGCCGTGCTCTGCGACCGCGGCCATCGCGAACTGCCGATCCGCCCGGACTTCGTCGGCAAGAACCTGCCTACCTCGCGCCACGAACGGGTCGCGGTCAGCCTCAGCGAGACCGACGGTGAAGAGGGTGTCTCAATCCTGAGTCCGGTCGAGGTGGTCGAATGAGGCACCTGCTCGGCATGGATGACCTCGACCGCGACCGGATCGAGACGATCCTGGAGCGGGCCTTGAGCTTTGCCGAGGTCTCCCGACGCGAGATCAAGAAGGTGCCGACCCTGCGCGGCCAGACTGTGGTCACGCTGTTCTACGAGTCGAGCACCCGCACCTCATCCTCGTTCGAGCTTGCCGCCAAGCGGCTTTCGGCCGATGTGGTCTCGGTCAAGGCCAGCGGCTCTGCGGTCGATAAAGGGGAGTCGCTCAAGGATACGATCGAGACGCTCTCTGCCTACGACCCGGCGGCGATCGTCCTGCGCCATCCCCATGCCGGTGCCTCGCACATGCTGGCCGACTGGGTTGACGCCTCGGTGATCAACGCCGGTGACGGCATGCACCAGCATCCGAGCCAGGCGCTGCTTGACATCTTCACACTGCGCGAGCAGATCGGCAGCCTCGAGGGCAGGGAGATCTGGATCGTCGGTGACGTACTCCACAGCCGGGTCGCCCGGTCGAACATCATCGGCTTCCAGGCGATGGGGGCGAAGGTCATCGTCGCCGGTCCGCCGACCCTGATCCCGCGGGGGATCGAAGCGACCGGCTGCGAGGTCCGGTACTCGCTTGATGACGTGGATTCGGCCGATGTGATCTACCTGCTTCGCATGCAGCACGAGCGCATGGACCAGAACTTCGTTCCGTCGATCCGCGAGTACGCAAGGCTGTTCCAGCTCAACTCCCGCCGGCTCGGGCCGCGTCAGCTGGTCATGCACCCGGGCCCGGTCAATCGCGGGGTTGAAATCTCCAGCGACGTGCTCGACTGCGATCAGTCGCTGATCGCCCAGCAGGTGGCCTCCGGCCTGGTGGTCCGCATGGCGATCCTGTACGAACTGCTGACCGGCTCGGAGAACTTCGCAGCCGGCCAGCCGGACTCGGATCCGGTGCCGATCGGAGAGCCGGCGTGAACCGCGGCCCGGAAACGGTCGAGCAGCCTCTGCCGACTCCGCTGGTCCAGCGCCCGGGGCCGCCGGCATCGGTACTGATCGTCGGCGCGCATGTGCTCGACCCCGGCGAGGGGATCGACTCGACCCACGACATCCTGATCGAGGACGGCCGGATCTCGGAGATCGCCGAACCCGGCTCGATCGAGCCCGGCGAGGGGGTTGAACGGGTCGACGGCAGCGGCAAGCATGTATTCCCGGCGTTCTTCGACCCGCATGTCCATCTGCGCACACCCGGTCAGGAGTACAAGGAGGACCTCGAGACCGGCACCCGGTCAGCGGCCGCGGGGGGTTACGCCGGCGTGCTGGCGATGGCCAATACGAGCCCGCCCGTGTCCAGCCCGGCAGACATCGACGCGCTGCGCCACCGCGCCCGGAGCGAAGCCTCGGTCCCGGTTGGTTTCCTGGCGACTGTGACCCGCGACATGGCTGGACTCGAGCTGACCGATATGGCCGAGCTTCGCGAGGCCGGAGCGGTCGGCTTCACCGATGACGGCGTGCCGGTGGTCAACCCCGGCATCCTGCGCAAGGCGCTCCAGTACCAGCGCATGTGCGGCGGCCGGATCGCGCTCCACGAAGAGGACCCGGCCCTGACCGCCGGCGGCGCGATGCACGAAGGTACGGTCTCCATGGAGCTCGGACTGCGCGGCGTCCCATCGATCTCGGAGTCGACCATGATCGCCCGCGACGCGGCGATCGCCGGCTACGAAGGTGGCCGGATCCAGGTCCAGCACCTCTCGGCGATCGAGTCGATCGAGGCCGTTCGCCGGGCTCGTGCCGACGGCGTCGACATCACCTGCGAAGTCACGCCGCACCACCTCTGCCTGACTGACGAGGCGGTCCGCGACCTCGACGCCTCCAAGCACAAAATGAACCCGCCGCTGCGCTCCGAAGCTGACCGCCAGGCCCTGATCGAAGCCCTGCTCGACGGCACGATCGACTGCATCGCCACCGATCACGCCCCGCATGCGGTCGAGGAGAAGGAGGTCCCGTACGAGGCGGCGATGATGGGGGTCACCGGACTCGAGACCGCCTTCGCCTCGCTCTACACCGAACTTGTCCTGCCCGGCACGATCCCGCTCGAGCTGATCGTCGAGAAACTCGGCTGCGGCGGTGAGCCGTTTGACATCGACCGCTTTCGGGTGGCCGAGGGTCAGCCCGCCTCGCTCTGCCTGGTCGACCTCGACGCCGAGTGGACGGTCGGCGAGCACGGCTACGAGTCGCGCTCGCGCAATTCCTGGTGCGCGGGTCGGACCCTGAGCGGCCGTATTCTTATGACTCTGGCCGACGGCCAGGTCGCTTATCGATTGCGTTCTTTCAGCCTGGGGGTGGCATGAATATGAAAACTGACGGATACGTACTGCTTGAAGACGGCAGCCGCTTCGAGGGCCTGCTCTGCGGCGCGCCCGCTGGCGGGGTCGGCGAGGTCGTCTTCAACACGGCGATGACCGGCTACCAGGAGGCGGTCACCGATCCTTCCTACGCCGGGCAGGTCATCACCTTCACCTACCCGATGATCGGCAACTACGGGGTGTCTCCGGCGGCGATGGAATCCGACCGTGCCCACGCCCGCGGGGTGATCATGCGCGACGCCCGAAACGGCGACGACGCGGCCTCCTGCGACGGTGGCTGGCTTGACTGGCTCGAAGCCCACGGAGTCTGGGCCATCACCGGGATCAACACCCGCGCCCTGGTCCGCCACATCCGCGACAAGGGCGCGATGCGCGGCGGGATCTTCCCGGCTGCGACTTCGAGCGACGAAGCGCTCGGACTGATCCGGGCGGAGCCGGAGATGGCCGGTTCTGACTTCGCCAGCCAGGTCAGCCCCGAGAGTCCGATCGAACTCGGAGCCGGGGGAGACGGACCCCATGTGGTCGCGATCGACACCGGCATCAAGACGAGTATCACCAGCCAGTTGACCGGGCGCGGCTGCCGGGTGACCCTGCTGCCGAGCGCCTCCGGCCCCGACCAGGTGCTGGCCCTTGACCCCGACCTGATCTTCCTCGCCAACGGACCGGGTGATCCGGCGGCGGTTGCCGGCGTGGTCGAGACCATCCGCGAGCTGGTCGGCAAGCGGCCGATGGTCGGGATCTGTCTCGGCCACCAGCTGCTCTGCCGGGCGGTCGGGCTCGAGACCTACAAACTGCCGTTCGGCCACCGCGGGTCCAACCACCCGGTCAAAGACCTCGAGACTGGAGTGATCGAAATTACCTCTCAGAACCACGGCTTCGCAGTAGTCGGGCCCGACGGCTCGCATACGATCGAAGGCGACGAGCCGGTCCGCTGGCAGACCGACGCCGGTGAGGCCGTCCTTAGCCACATCAATCTCTACGACCGCACGGTCGAGGGCCTGAGGCTGCCGGACGCCGAAGCGATGACCGTTCAGCACCATCCCGAGGCCGGCCCCGGGCCGCGTGATTCGCGGCATCTGTTCGACCGCTTCATCGAGCTGGCGGGCAACTGATGCCGCGCCGCGACGACATCAGGAAGATCATGCTGATCGGCTCCGGCCCGATCGTGATTGGCCAGGCGGCCGAGTTCGATTACTCCGGCGTCCAGGCATGCAAGGTGCTGCTCGAAGAGGGCTACGAAGTCGTGCTGGTCAACTCGAACCCGGCGACGATCATGACCGACCCGGAGTTCGCTACCCGGACCTACGTCGAGCCCCTGCTGCCGGGCCCGGTCGCAGCGATCATCGCCAAGGAGCGCCCCGACGCGCTGCTCCCGACACTCGGCGGTCAGACCGCGCTCAACCTGGCGATGGACCTCTCAGCCGACGGCACGCTGGAAAAGTACGGGGTGGAGCTGATCGGCGCCAACCGCGAAGCGATCACCAGGGCCGAGGACCGCGAGGTTTTCCGTCAGGTGATGCAGGGGGCCGACATCAGGATCCCGTGGTCGATCACGGTCGAGAGCGTTGAAGAGGCCCTGACCTCACTCGACTCGGGCGACGCGACGCTGCCGGCGATTATCCGTCCGGCTTTCACCATGGGCGGCCAGGGTGGCGGCATTGCCGAGACCCGCGAGGAGCTGATCGAGGTGGTCGGCAGGGGCATCGCCGCCAGCCCGATCGGTCAGGTGCTGGTCGAGGAGTCGGTGATCGGCTGGGGCGAGTTCGAGCTCGAGGTCATGCGCGATCACAACGACAACGTGGTGATCATCTGCTCGATCGAGAACCTCGATCCGATGGGCGTCCACACCGGCGACTCGATCACTATCGCCCCGGCTCAGTCGCTGACCGACCCGGTCTACCAGTCGCTCCGCGACATCGCGATCAAGGTGATGCGCGTGGTCGGGGTCGAGACCGGCGGCTCCAACGTCCAGTTCGCGGTCAACCCGGCTGACGGCGAGATCGCGGTGATCGAGATGAACCCGCGGGTCTCGCGTTCCTCGGCGCTGGCCTCCAAGGCGACCGGTTTTCCGATCGCGAAGATGGCGGCCAAGCTGGCAGTCGGATACGCGCTGGAGGAGATCCCGAACGACATCACCCGGGCGACGCCGGCCTCGTTCGAGCCGACGATCGATTACGTGGTGACCAAGATTCCGCGCTTTGCTTTCGAGAAGTTCCCCGGTGCTGACCACCGGCTTTCGACCTACATGCAGAGCGTCGGTGAGGTGATGGCTATCGGCCGGACCTTCCGCCAGTCCTTCGCCAAGGCGCTGGCCTCGCGCGAGCTGGACGCGACCACCAAAGTGCCCGATTCCGACGCCGACCTGCTGGCCGAGATCAGGATTCCGACCCCGGAGCGGATCGACCTGATCATGGCCGGTCTGGCCCGGGGGATCGAGGTCGAGCCGATCCACGAGGCAACCCACATCGACCCCTGGTTCCTCCGCGAACTCGAAGCCCTGGCCCGGGACGGCGACGGCAGCGAAGGGGCCGAGCGGATCTACAACTCGGTCGACACCTGCGCGGCCGAGTTCGAGGCCGCGACGCCGTACTACTACTCCTCCTTCGAGTCGCCCGGCTCGCCTTCGGAGCTTCGCCGCGGGGACAAGCCCTCGGTTGTGATCCTCGGCGCCGGTCCGAACCGGATCGGCCAGGGGATCGAGTTCGACTACTGCTGCGTACATGCCGCGATGACCGTGCGGGCGACCGGGCGCGACGCGGTCATGATCAACTGCAATCCGGAGACCGTCTCCACCGATTACGACACCTCCGACCGGCTCTACTTCGAGCCGCTTACTCTCGAGCACGTGCTCGCTGTCTGCGAGCAGGAGCAGCCCGAAGGGGTGATCGTCCAGTTTGGCGGCC
>Ga0105046_10008070_pt1 | contig 16552 bp, 9 predicted proteins | sample MAT03_FD_78385 | JGI IMG/M metagenome (GOLD analysis project Ga0105046, IMG submission 78385) | Freshwater microbial communities from Lake Fryxell liftoff mats and glacier meltwater in Antarctica - MAT-03 (megahit assembly) | ecosystem: Environmental > Aquatic > Freshwater > Ice > Liftoff...
CCCACGGGTGGGATTCCGCGTTTGATCTGCGCACTGTTTAGAAGCGTTCGTTGCCGCAGCCCGAAGGCTCATCACGCGGAGCGATGATGGCTACTTTGCAGCAATCCCGCGACGTCGTCGATGCGCCAACAGAACTCGTTGATTGCGTTTGGCGATTGGAACTGGTAGTTTGGTGCCCGTTCGGCGGCCGGTCATGCTGAGACATTCCGACTGTTGAAGCATCGCTTTCAAAGGATCGTCTGAAAGGACACCGTCCCATGTTCCTGCGATCCTGGTTGGAAACGTGGCGTGTACGATCGATGCATCTCACGAGCCACTTCGTCGGTGGTCACCGCCGAGCCGTGCGCAGACCGCGCCGTGCAGCCATCTCTGGCGAGTTCTCCCGCACTGAGAGACTGGAGTCACGCTGTTTGCTGACCACCATCGACCTGGCCAATCTGGGGACCGCCGGGATCACGATCTTCGGCGCGGACGCGAATGACCGCAGCGGCTATTCGGTGAGCAGCGCGGGGGACGTGAACGGGGACGGATTCGACGACCTGCTCATCGGAGCCTACCGTGCCGATGCGTCGGGCAACGCCCAGTCTGATGCGGGTGATAGCTATGTGATCTTCGGCGGCGCCTCGCTGCCAGCGACGATCGACCTGGCGGCTCTGGGAACCGCCGGGATTACGATCTTCGGCGCGGATGCGGCTGATCACGGCGGCTTATCGGTGAGCAGCGCGGGGGACGTCAACGGGGACGGCTTCGACGACCTGCTGATCGGAGCACGCTTTGCCGATGCGGCGGGCAACGGCAAATCGGAAGCGGGTGAGAGCTACGTGATCTTCGGCGGCGCTTCGCTGCCGACGACGATCGACCTGGCGGCTCTGGGGACCGCCGGGATCACGCTCTTCGGCGCTGACGCGGTGGACCAGAGCGGCATTTCGGTGAGCAGCGCGGGGGACGTGAACGGAGACGGCTTCGACGACCTGGTGATCGGTGCATCCTGGGCCGATGCATCGGGCAACGGCCAAAGGAAAGCGGGTGAGAGCTACGTGATCTTCGGCGGTTCGTCGCTACCGGCGACGATCGACTTGGCGGCTCTGGGAACCGCCGGGATCACGATCTTCGGCGCGGACGTGGATGACTACAGCGGCAGTTCGGTGAGCAGCGCGGGGGACGTGAACGGGGACGGCTTCGACGACCTGCTGATCGGAGCCCACAATGCCGATGCGTCGGGCAACGGCAAATACGGTGCAGGGGAGAGCTACGTGATCTTCGGCGGTTCGTCGTTGCCGGCGACGATCGACCTGGCGGCTCTGGGGACCGCCGGGATCACGATCTTCGGCGCGGATGCGTTTGACCGCAGCGGCTTTTCGGTGAGCAGCGCGGGACGTGAACGGGGATGGCTTCGACGACCTGCTGATCGGAGCCCCCAATGCTGATGCGTCGGGCAACGGCAAAACGTATGCGGGTGACAGCTACGTGATCTTCGGCGGGAAGTTCGGTGATTTCTGGTCACGCGATCCGACAGCCAGGCAAGTCAAACGCATATCGCCAATGACCTTTGACGGTGCTGGTTACGATGTGACGTTGGTGTTGGAGCATGTGGCGCGCAATCAACCCGTCGAAGTTTTCGTGGGGCGGACGGCGGCGGACCTGCGATCCGTCGGAACCTTCGTGAACACGGACGGTGCTGTTCGTTGGACCGTCACGTTGGACATCGGTTCCAGCGGGCTGGCGTCCGCCAATTCTGTGGCAGTGGTCAATTGTGCCCCCCTGAACATCGCGTCTGCCATTGGCCGTTATCCGTCGGTTAATAATCTTGATGCTTACGAACCACTCTCCGCCGGCTCACGCGAGCTGCCCGATCTTCAGCAGGCGATTTACACGGACGTCGCCAAACTCTTCAAATGGGATTTCGAGACAGAACGCTACGACGAGCAGTTCACACCGATCGACTGGACAAAACAGACGATCATTCTCACTCACGGATGGAACGATAATCTGAACCTCGGGGCGGGCGATGAATACGTGAACGAGTTTGCTCGGGACTTTAAGTTGGGACGTTCCGAGCAACTCAACAGCTTCAATATTCTGGCCGTGGATTGGTGGGCCGGTGGATCGCGGCGTGGATCAGACCCGAATGGTATCGACAGCATTCGGGACGAGTTGCGCGCGGGACTTTATACCGCGTTGGCTGATGCAATCACTTCCGCTTCGAATGGTATCAATGCCGCGATTCCGCTGGCGGCACAATTTCTTGCGGCGGGACTGCGCGCCCAAGACGTGGGAAACTTGATGCTGATCGGGCACAGCAACGGTGCCGGTTTCATGGCCAGTTTGGCGAAAACGCTATTTCGCCGCACCGGGTCCAAGGTGAATGAGCTTGTCGCTCTCGATGCCCCGTGGGCCACGCCGTCCTACGGGGAATTCCGTTCTGCCGCAGCCGTCGTGCAGCGGGTGTCAAATTACTATCAGCCCTTGGTACAAAGCAGGCCGGAGGCTTTCTGGCTTGGTCGCGTATTGGATGTCGAAGCCGGGTTTGGAAAATCGATGTTCCCGACCCAAGGGGTGGTTACAAACTTCGAACTGAGTGGCGACTTATCAGACCTAGACTCCCGCCCAAACTTCCGGAATGTGGATGCACATAACCAAGTTCCCAGGCGCTACGCCACGACGGCGGATGCACTGAGGCAGTCGCCTCTTTGGGGTTTCCAGGCATCCGGCTTTCTCCCCGGCACGGGGCCGATCCACTCTGGTTGGGTTTGGAAGGAAGTGACAGCGCCCGGAGTGTTCGAGGCTATTGTAACTCCGAATGCGTTGGCGTCCGAAACTTTGCGACTCATCCAAACAGTCAGTCGGAATGTGGTGCAAACGGTTGGTGAAACTTCCAAGTCTGTCTGGGACTCAAGTGTCCGAGTCGCACAGGATCTCAGCGACGCGCTCAAAGGAGTGGAGACGCGCGTGCTCGTTCCCCTCCTGTCAGTAGTTTCCCGATTGCCGCTGCTACATGGTCGGGCCAACAGTCCTGTGTTGGGCGCCATTGATGTTCGCATCCCAAGCAACACGGATCTCCTGACCTTTGATCTTTCCGTGCTCAATCCCGGAAATAACGACACTTTGCTGGTCAGCTTGGGAACCGACGTGATCGGGCAAATCGACTTGGCAGCAGTTGCGGAAGCGGGTCCGCAACATTTTGAACTTTGGGTCGGCGGCTATGCCGGGGCAACGACGACTCTGAACTTCTACATGCCGTCCGACCAGTCGAGCACCGCCGAATTCCTCCTGTCAAACATCGAATTCGCGACTCTGAACCAGCCGCCCGTCTTCACCTCCAGTGCCATCCTCAGCGTGGCGGAGAACCAGACGGCGGTGATCACGGTGGCGGCCAGCGATGCCGACGTACCGGCACAGACACTTGCGTATTCGATCACGGGCGGAGCGGACGCAGGAAAATTCAGTATCACCAGCGGTGGTGTCCTGACATTTGTCACCGCACCAAACTTTGAAATCCCGACCGATGTCGGTGCCAACAATGTTTATGACGTTCAGGTGACTGTCACCGACAACGGCACTGGCAATCTCACCGATGTGCAGACGATCGCCGTCACGGTGACCAATGTGAGTGAACCACCAGTGATCACGGGACCTGCATCTGTGAATTCTTCGCAGCGGCCGTTGATCTCTTGGGCTGCCGTCACCGGGGCCACGGAGTACGACATCTGGGTGACGAAAGACCCCAGCACAGTTCCATACCATCAAGTGACGGTCGCGCAGACGTCGTACACGCCGCCGGTGGACTTTGGAATCGGGAAGTTCAATCTCTGGGTGCGGGCAAAGAACAGTGAGACGGTCGGACCATGGACGCCGAAGTACACGTTTGTGATCAACACGGCCACGGTCTTGAATGGGATCACCAGGTTGCAGCCGACGCTGCGTCCGACCATCAGCTGGGCCGCTCTTCCAGGTGCAGTAAAGTACGACGTGTGGATCAACGACGTCTCGCGAGGCATCACGCAGCACATCCGCAAAATGAATGTCACCGGGACGACTTTCACACCGTCGGCAGACCTGCCTCTTGGTATTTACCGAGCCTGGGTGCGAGGTATTGCAGCCGACGGAACCGCGGGATTATGGTCGGGAGGCGTTGAATTTGTGACGATGCGCGCACCCACGATTACTCAGGGACAGAATTCTACGTTTGATCGGACTCCGACGTTTGCGTGGAATGCTCTCCCCGGAGCGGCAAAGTACGAAGTATTGGTCCGCAACCGAAACACCGGCGCAACAACTGTTGATAAGCGCAACATCACGGGCCTGAGTTTCACAACTCCGACACTTCCCGATGGCCCGTACCGCTGGTGGGCGATCGGCGTCAGCACACAGGGCGTTCGCAGCTTCTGGACCGCCCCAATGGATATCCATATTGGTGGCCGTACCCATCTTCTGACTCCGCTTGGAAGCACGAGCGACAGGACGCCGACATTTACCTGGCGTCCGGTTGACGGTGCCGTGCGATATGACCTGTTTGTGAATCACGTCGGTGGTCAGGCCCAGATTATCCGCCAGCAGAATCTGATCGCGACAAGTTACACCCCTACCACATCGCTGCCGACTGGCAGTTACCGCGCGTGGATTCGAGCAGTCAGCAGCACCGGTGAAGTCAGCCCCTGGAGCCTTGAGGTTGCATTCACAATCACGGCCATTGCACCACTTGGTGACTCAGAGAGCCCCGATGGTTTGCAGAAGGGGTCGGGAGTCTTTTTCTGCGGGTCCAGGGTTGGTACAGTTCTGCGAGACAGGCTGACAGTTGCGGTAATTGGCAGAAAAAGACTCCCGACCCCCTCCGTGTATGCGACAACTTCGGCGCGCGGTATCGTTGATACCGGGGAATCTCCAACTGAGGAACAGATGCCGACAATTGATCCTCATGACGGGGTTTCGCAGCACTCGTATGACGACATGCGATCCAATCAATTCGACGACGATCTCCTCGTCGCGGCCATCCACGAATTTCTTGAGGGTACATGTTTCTAACGGACCCCAGGCATCGATTCCGGCCAGCCGTATGCATCCTGGCCGCATCGTTTCCGATGATTCGGTTGAAAATGCGATGCTCGTTGCTCATGCAATGGCTTCGTCGCTCCGCACCGCTTTAATTAACAGGATCCAAGCCCGGGAATTTGAAGGTCCAGCCGCTCGACCCCTATTCACCTGCTCGCGCGAATGCGAGTCGCGCTGTCGAACCAGTCGCGAATGTTGAGGCGGAAGCCGGGCAGGAGTTGTTCGCCGTCAAGATCGTCAGCGTCTGTCAGCGTGACGACGGTTTCCGGGGAGTGGTAGACACGGACCGTGCGGTCGGATGGATCGGCGTACCACACAAGCTCGACGCCCGCCTCGAAGTAGTCTCGCAGTTTGCGAGACATCTCACCCTTGGTGTTGCCGGCGCTGAGAACCTCAACCGCGAGATTCGGAATCCAGGTGGGCACCGGAGTGGCCGGGTCGGCCCGCTCAGGGATGCGGTCATAGGCGATGAAAGCCGCATCGGGGAAGCGAACCTGGTCGGCGAGGATCTGATGCGGACCATCGGCACCCGCAAGGATGCCAAGATCGTGCGCGTCGAGATAGTTCTGTAGAGCCTGTGCGAGCCGAAGAGCCAATCGCGATTCCTGATGTCCCATGACCTTCTGCACCAGCACACCATCGACCAGTTCGCACAGACACTTCGGCTCGCGATCGCACAGCCGCACAACGTCTGCAACGGTGGCTGTACCGGGGAACGGGTGGAGCCGAATCCGTGCGAGCGACACGTTCCCCAGCCGATCCGTCAAGTCCGCAAGCGTTTCCAGCCTGTCGAGTTCTGTTGCGATCATCATGCCCTCGATGCGTTGTACCTGTTTCATTCAATCACAGATTAAGTCCGGACTGCCAGTGTGCCTTCAAATCTTTCAACGACGCATGGACAAATAATACGCCGGTCGGAGTGATGATTCTGACCGATTGTTCGAGCGTGGTTCGACCGATCCGGGTATGCACAAGATCACTGAACACGGAAACAACCATCTTAGCATTTTCTTGCCTTGCTTCAATCAAAAAACGTGTGTTGGACTCAGAGAAGAGGTCTGTCGCAGAGTTCGACGCAAGTGAAATCTCAATTCCAACCCCTCCCGCAAATGCCATCTCCGCCGCAGCAACCGCCAAGCCGCCTTCGCTGAGGTCGTGGCAGGAAAGGATCAGGCCTTGTTTGATGGCATGATGAAGGGCTCGGAAGATCCTGGGGGCCATTTCCTTGTCAACGGTCGGCACGTTTCCGCCGGTGAGACCGTTGACGAGGTTGTAGTGGCTGCCACCCATTTCATCCTTCGTCTCGCCAATCAGATAGAGCAGGTTGCCGGGACCTTTGAGGTCCATGGTGACGCAGGTTTCCACGTCATCGACCTGGCCGAGGGCAGTGATGAGCAGTGTCGAGGGAATCGCGACGGTCTTCCTCGTCGATTTAAGAGGGTCAGACCCTGAAGTCGCAAGAGCGGATTTAAGAGGGTCAGACCCTTTTAAATCGACTTCGTAACTGAACTCGTTGTTGAGGCTGTCTTTGCCGCTGACGAACGGCGTGCCGTACGCAACCGCGATGTCCTGGCAGGCGACGGCGGCGCGGACGAGGGTGCCAAGGGTTTCCGGGCGCTCGGTGTTTCCCCAGCAGAAATTGTCGAGGATGGCGATGCGGTCCGGGTCGGCTCCGACCGCGACGCAGTTTCTCACGGCTTCGTCGATGGCGGAGGCTGCCATCCAGTACGGGTCGAGGTCGCCATAATGTGGATTGATGCCACAGGAGATGACCAGGCCTCGATTGGATGTCAGGTCGGGACGCACGACGGCGGCGTCAGATGGGCCGTCACTGTTGATGCCGACGAGCGGTTTGATGACGCTGCCAGCCTGGACCTCGTGGTCGTACTGGCGGATGATCCATTCTTTGCTGGCGACATTGAGTGAGCCGAGGATCTTCTTAAGATCGTCGGTGTAGTCTGACTTATTGTAGCCATCACGCTCCGCGTGATGAGCCTTGAAGTTTGCATGTGATGATGCGGAAGACGTGACCGCAGCGGGAGAGGCGGCGGTGTTTGAGGTGACAACGGTTGTCGGTTGATGTGAGGTTTCCCCTGAATGCTCCTCGCGCGGAGCGTGAGGGCTACTTTTGATGTCATACACGGCTTCGCGGATCACTGGCGGTCGACCGTCGTGGAGGAAGTGCATGCTGACTTCGCCGACTTTGTGTTCGCCGTATTTCAGCACAAGCTGCCGGGTGTCGGTGAACTTGCCGATGATTGTCGCTTCGACGCCTTCAGAGGCGCAGAGCGCGTGAAATGCCGACCAGTTTTCCTCGGGAACGGACAGGACCATGCGTTCCTGAGCTTCTGAAATCCAGATCTCAGTGTACGACAATCCTGAATATTTCAATGGCGCTCGATCAAGCCACACTTCGGCACCGGTGTCTTCACCCATTTCGCCCACAGCACTGCTGAAACCCCCGGCGCCACAATCGGTGATGGCGGAGTACAGGTTCAGATCGCGAGCCGCGAGGATGACATCCGCCATCATCTTTTCGGTGACCGGATTGCCGATCTGGACAGACCCACCGCTGATGTGTTCGCTTTCTTCGGTGAGTTCCACGGACGAGAACGTCGCGCCGTGGATTCCGTCACGGCCAGTACGTCCACCGACGGCCACGATCAGGTCTCCGGGGCTGACTTTTTTGTCGCACTTATCGACAGGAATCATGGCCACGTTGCCGCAGTAGACCAGCGGATTGCCGAGATACCGATCGTCGAAACAAACGGCTCCATTGACGGTCGGAATGCCCATGCGGTTGCCGTAATCGCGAACCCCGGCCACGACGCCCTGCATGACAGCCAGCGGATGCAGCACTCCAGGCGGAAGTTGGTCAGCTGGATAATCCGGTCGAGCGAAACAGAACACATCGGTGCTGCAGACCGGGCGCGCGCCCAAACCGGTCCCCAGCGGATCGCGGATGACTCCGCCGAGTCCCGTGTTGGCTCCGCCGTACGGTTCGATGGCGGACGGATGATTGTGAGTTTCCACTTTGATGCAGACATTCTGCTTGTCATCAAACTTGACGATCCCGGCGTTGTCTTTAAACACGCTGACGCACCAGTCGTCCTTGCCGAGTGATTTACGAATCTGCACGGTCGCCGCAAAGATCGTTTCTTTCAACATGCTGTTGAAGTGCGTGTCCCGGACGACTTTGCCTTCGCAGGTCTCGACGTAATGAATACGTCCGCCAAGTGTCTTGTGCGAACAGTGCTCGCTCCAGGTCTGAGCGACGGTTTCCAGTTCGATGTCGGTAGGGTCTCGCTGCAGCGACCGGAAGTAGTCCTGCACCGTCTTCATTTCGGTGATACTCAGATACAACTGGCCCTGCTTGCTGAGTTCCATCAGAGCCACATCGTCCATGTCGCGAATGGCGACGGCGGTGAGTCTGAATTTGTATTCGCTGCCGAGCGTCAGGTCTTTGATCTGCAGCGGCCCCGTGAGCACGTATTCAATCGCGTCGTTCGCGAGTACCTTCTTCGACAGTTGAGCGACTTTGACGGCGCTCAGTTCACCAGTCAGCCAATAGCGTCGGCAAGTGGCGACATTGGTGACGCTGAAGTTCAGTCGCGTGAGAGCCTTCGCGGCGTTTTCAGCGACGCTGTCGGTAACGCCAGGGTGGAGCAGCACGTTGAGGAGAATTTCAGATTTCAAATTTGAGATTTGTGATTCTGCCGCAGGCAGTTCGTGGATTTGGAATTGCTCGGTGACGGGATCGACGAGCAATTGTTCAGCGGCACTTTTGGCGTCTTCGCGTGTCAGGTCACCCTGAATCAAAAACGTGCGGGCGGATGTGACGGCTTCAAGACCGGTGATGCCCTGACTGTGTGCACTTGCCAGAATCCGTTGACCTTCGTAATCCTTTTCGCTGCCGATCGGCAGGATTTCAACTTCCCAGAGCATGATATGATGTGATCCGTGTGAGGAGTTTTTCAGTAGGTCCTTTCTGCCGGAAAGGACTGACATCGCTCTGCGGCAGTATTTCAGGGCGGGAACTGGAGTACAAGAAACGCGAGGTGCGGATTCCTGAGAAGTGGACTTAAGCACCCATTCATAAGTTTCTTCGTTTAACCGCGTGAGCATCGCCCCACGCTTTCGCGAGTAAAACGCGGCCCGAGGGGCACGCGGTTAAACAAGTTGTATGCGAAAACTTGTGCATGGGTGCTTAACGACGTCCGGATCATCAGAACTGGTGAATTTCGGCGGAAATTTCCGCGTTGCTGTAAATGGGGCGTTCTGGTATCACTCAGCCCTCTCTCCGCAGCAGTTTGTGCCGAAACGGACATCGAATTGCTGCGAATTCAGCAGCACACGACCTTGCGAAACTCTCCTTCGCAGGGCACATTCCTCAAAAAACAGCATTCAGCACGAAGCTGAAAGCGGTGGCCACGGAGTCGGCAGTGAGCACCAAGAAACGACATAGCCTGCGAGTTCTGTTTGTCGATGACGAACAATCGATTGCAGATTTGATGCGGTCTGAGCTGCCGCGAATGGGGCACAACGCCACCGTTCGCCAGTCGCCAGGCTCCGCAATTGAGGCCATTCAGAAGAACGTGTTCGACGCGGCCATTATCGATCTCAGAATGCCGGGCGGCAGTGGCTGGGACGTGATTGATTATCTGCGTGAGCATTCACCGGAGACAGTCTCCGTGATCAGCACTGGTCACGGTGATCGCGACGATGCGATTCGCGCCATTCGAATGGGAGCCTACGACTTCCTTCCGAAACCGGTGTCGCTGTTCGAGATCATCAATGTGCTCGATCGCATTGGCGAGAAAAAAGCACTTCAGAATAAGACGATCGCGCTCGAAAGCCGTTTGCAGCGAGTCGAAGGTCGGTCAGATCTGATCGGCACATCCGGTCCGATGATGCGGGTTCGCAAGCTCATCGATAAGATCGCCCCCACGGATTCAGCCGTATTGATTCTGGGTGAAACCGGCACAGGCAAAGAAATGGTGGCTCGGCGAGTCCACGAACAGAGCGAACGCCGCAACGAACCGTTCGTCGCCGTCAACTGCGGGGCGATTCCCGAAAATCTCGTTGAGAGCGAATTCTTCGGCCATCGCAAAGGTTCGTTTACTGGTGCTGATTCCAATCGCGCGGGACTGTTTGAAGTTGCGAATGGCGGAACGCTGTTTCTGGACGAATTAGGTGAACTCGACAAATCCATGCAGGTCAAGCTGCTGCGATTTCTGGAATCCGGCGAAGTACGACGTGTCGGCGACAATGAGCCGTTTCATGTCGATGTGCGCATTGTCTGCGCGACAAACCGCGAACTGCAGCAGATGGTCACGGAAGGTGCGTTCCGCGAAGATCTGTACTTCCGAGTCAACACGTTTGAGATTTATCTGCCTCCCTTGCGCGAACGACTGGCTGATATTCCAACGCTTGCAATGCACCTGCTTGCTCGACACCTGAAGCGTGACAGCATTTCCCCCGACATGTTGCCACCAGAGACTGTGAAGTTATTGCAGGCTCATCACTGGTCAGGCAACGTTCGTGAACTGGCCAACGTCCTGGAACATTCGGTGATTTTGTCCGATGGACTGACGATCCGTCCCGAAGACCTGCCGAGGAGTATCAATCGCGACGTCGCGGCCGCTGTAGGGGCACCGGCGGATTCGCCGACAATCGCCATGGTCCCTCAAAGTCCTGTATTTACCAGCGACCCTAAGACGCTGCGCGAGATGGAAGAATTCATGATTCTTCGAGTGCTGGACAAGTACCAGGGCGACAAACCGAAGGCCGCAAAAGAGCTCGGAATTGCGCTGAAGACGCTTTATAACCGCCTGAGCCAGATGGGCCCACAGCGCGACGCCGGTTAGCACTCGTCCCGGCGAGATGTGGGTGTCAATCCACCGGTGCAAGAATCGTAGGGTGGGCCGGCGCAACTATTCCGCGCGGTTGAGCAAGGCACATTCGTTTAACCGCGTGGGCAACGCCCCGCGCGTGGGAATCCAGCCAGCGGGACGCTGATCGCGCGGCCCGCTGGGCACATGGTTAAACGCAATACCGTTCAATTATTCAAAGTAGCAGGCACATTCCATGTGCCGCAGCCGCAAGAAAAACAACGTTTTTCGCAGCTTGCCGGACGGCACACGGAGAGTGCCTGCTACTTTTTGAACGGTATTGCGGTTAAACGAGCCAATGCCGACTGTGTGCGGCATAATCACCGCTGTTCCCACCCAACGATCGCCCTCACCCGGCCACGCATACAAACTGGCACGGCACTTGCACTTCTCGTGTTGGATCGCTACGCTGCCGTTTGGGCAGCGAGCGGAATCCAGAAGGTGAGGATTCACAATGTTTTTTGACATGAATTACATACTGATTGTCCTGATTCCCGGTCTGATCATGTCGGGGGTTGCCAGCATGCTGGTGAAATCAGCATTCAGCAAGTATTCCAAGATTGGGACACGGCGAGGGTACACTGGCGCTCAGGCTGCCAAGGTTCTCATGGACAACGCGGGGATTCACGATGTACAAATCGTGCCTACAAATGGGTTTCTCAGCGACCACTACAATCCATCGACGAAGACGCTGGCGTTGTCGGAACAGGTTTACGGCAGTCAGTCAGTGGCCGCGATCGGTGTCGCGTGCCATGAAGCAGGGCATGCGATTCAGCACGCTCACGGTTACGTTCCGCTGGGATTGAGATCTGCGATCGTGCCGGTCGTGACTTTTGGAGCCCCGTTGTCAAATACCCTGCTGATGCTCGGGATATTCCTGAGTATCAGGCCGTTGCTGATCCTGGGCATCATTGCGTTTTCGCTGGTGGTTGTGTTTCAGCTCATCACATTGCCGGTTGAATTCAATGCCAGCACTCGCGCGAAGCGTCTCTGCGTGGAAGCCGGGATCATTGATGCGGACGAACAAGTAGGCGTTAATCGCGTGCTGAACGCAGCGGCGCTGACGTACGTCGCGGCATTTGTCAGCAGTCTTTTGACATTGCTGTATTATCTCTGGCGAGCCGGACTGCTCGGCGGTCGGCGCGACTAAGCATCGAGCGGTCAATCAGTGTCTGGTCAAAATCAGCCGCTGAGAGACAGCTCACGGTTTTCACGGAACCGGACGCTAACGCGTTCCGGCCGATAAGACCGTATTAAACCGGTCGATGCTAATCGATCTCGGCGGGCTGGCGGCCGTGCAGAAACGCATCAGTGTCGGCGTCATAGGTTCTGGCAAGGTCCCATGATTTCCATCGGCCCGCAATGTGGCCGCCAATCACTCCGACAAAATATCCGCCGGGAACGGACCCCGAGATTGCGTTGCCGACGTAAGTGCCGTATGCCGGGTACAGGATTTCGTATGCTTCCTGTCGGGCCTGAAGATCGCCCGTCGTTATCACATAACCCAGCGCGTCGTTAGTGGCGAGGGCTTCCTGATAGAGCTTTACGATCGGCAAAAAGTAGGCAGCGGCGTATGTGCCTTTCCACTTTCGACGTGCGTAATCTTTCGAGTGGCCAGCTTCGTGAAGAGCCAGGGCGGGCACGTTGGAATAAAGATGAATCGTGTTCGTGTACGGATTATAGTGATCGCTCCCGAACACTCGACCAGGAAAAACTGTTTCACCCAGCACAATCAACGCGCCGAACGTAAAACGCCAACCGGCACCAACAGATTTGTTGGCAGTCAGACGCTTCCAGTCGTCAAGCGGACGATACTGATTGAGTCGGACTTTAACGGTCGAAAGTTCGTTTTCGTTCAGATACGCCGCGATCGCCGCTTCGGTCTGAGAATCGATTCGATGATTCTCGACACGCCGATCGAACAACAGGATCTTTCCCGGAATTCCCCACACCCAGCCAAGGGAATCAATGACGACATTCGGCTTGCCGCGTTCGAACTGGGTCTGCGTGCGTGCCGCCAACTCCTCCGAAGTGTGATACGACTGAGCAGACCCCAATGTGTACGGTATCGTCGCGCAGCCCGGCAGAGTCAGCATGCCGACAGCCACGCAAATGCGGATCCATGTGATCGAATTGGTTATTTTGCTCGTCACCCGAAATTTCCCGAAAGGTCTGGAGTGTGTCCCGTTCCGGCGGACGCTCGGGCATCGTAGTCCAATTTTCAAAAAAGCAGCAACGGCAGTTCAGCGGCGGGACGGTAGGCATTGCGTCCGTAAAACCGCAATTTGCCGGCTCGCTCGATGGCCTGAAAAGGCAAAAACATCAGTAGCTGGTAAAAATGTGCCCATTGTGCGGACGGCAGCAATTCTCTCAGCCGAAGGATCGTTTTTTCGACCGCGTTGCAGTTCGGCGGGGTGGTTCTATAATCCGGCGGGCCAATGGTTTGGCATCGCAAAATCCCGGACCATTTCCCGGCTGGACGTACATTCATTCTACTGCTTTTACGGGGAGGAGCGGGACTCTTGAACGCTCTGCTTCGAATTCTGAGTCTACCGGCTCAACTGCTCTCGAAGGTTCCTGGTCTGGGGCCATTCGTGAAAGTTCTTTCGACAACTGTGGGGCAGAAAATCCTCATGGCGATCACAGGGCTCTCGCTCTGCGGATTTCTTGTCGCCCATCTGGGCGGCAACCTGAAGTTGTACGCTGGTGAACAGGCATTTAACGACTACGCGCACGCCCTGCATAGTCTGGGACCGATCCTGGCAGCGGCGGAAGTCGGACTCTTCGCCACGTTCGCGCTGCATATTGGTCTCGCGATTTCCACTGCGGCCATGAACAAAGTTGCACGCAACAAGGAATACGCCATCAAGCAAACCAAGCAGGGTGTCTTCATATTGCCCGGCGGCGGCGCGTCGAATTGGATGCTGCTGACGGGGTTGCTGGTACTCGTGTTTCTGGTGACGCATATTCTGGACATGAAACTCAAGGCAAACCCTGGCGTCGATTATTCTGCGGCCATGAATTCCGAAAAAGTGGTCGATAATGAATTTCACGCCGTCAAAGCCGTCCTTTCAACGCCGCTGAATGCCGTGATCTACATCACCGGAATTGTGGCTTTGGGAATCCATCTCTCGCATGGAGTTCGCAGTGCACTGCAGACGCTGGGAATCAGTCACAAACGCTGGAATGTGCTCTTCAAAATCGGTGGAATTCTGTTTGCCTGGGGTATTGCAGCGGGCTTCATAAGCCTTGTGGTGTGGGCGATGGCGTTTAAAGGTTAGATTTGTCATGGTCGGCTGCCTGCCAGTCTGCCAGGTTTCAAAAGAAATTCTGAGGTCTTCCGATGGTTCGCGTGGCAAGTGACACACTGAACTCGCGAGTTCCCGATGGTCCGCTTCAACAGAAGTGGAACAAACATATTTTCGACATGAAGCTGGTCAATCCGGCCAACAAACGCAAATTCAGCGTGATTGTGGTTGGCACCGGACTGGCTGGTGGAGCGGCTGCGGCTTCGTTGGCCGAACTGGGTTACAACGTCAAGTCGTTCTGTTTTCAGGACAGCCCTCGACGAGCCCACAGCATTGCGGCTCAGGGCGGAATCAATGCCGCCAAGAATTACCAGAACGATGGCGACAGTGTCTGGCGTCTGTTTTATGACACGCTCAAAGGTGGCGACTATCGCGCCCGCGAAGCCAACGTCCATCGTCTCGCTCAGGTGTCAAACAACATCATTGATCAGTGCGTGGCCCAGGGCGTCCCCTTTGCACGCGAGTACGGCGGCACTTTGGCGAACCGCTCCTTTGGCGGGGCTCAGGTTTCGCGAACATTTTATTGCCGAGGCCAAACCGGACAACAACTGCTGCTGGGTGCCTATCAGGCCATGATGCGACAGGTCTCCATCGGCAAGGTGAAACTGTTTGCCCGTCGCGAAATGCTGGAACTGGTGATCGTCGATGGCTTGGCGCGCGGCATTGTGGTTCGTAACCTGGCCACGGGGCAACTGGAAACCCACACAGCCGATGCAGTTGTGCTTGCAACCGGCGGTTATGGCAACGTCTATTATCTTTCGACGATGGCGAAAGGCTCCAATGTCACGGCTGCATGGCGGTGTGCTCGTAAGGGTGCACTGTTCGCAAACCCCTGTTACACGCAGATTCATCCGACATGTATTCCGGTCACCGGTGATTATCAGTCCAAGCTGACGTTGATGAGTGAAAGTCTGCGCAACGATGGGCGCGTCTGGGTGCCATCGACGAAGGGCGATAGACGCGCACCGGATCAGATTCCGGATACCGAACGTGACTACTATCTGGAACGCCGTTACCCGTCATACGGCAATCTGGCTCCACGCGATATTTCGTCACGTGCGGCAAAAGAACGCTGCGATGCCGGGCATGGCGTCGGGGATACCGGACTGTCGGTGTTTCTGGACTTCCGCGATGCAATTCGCCGTGATGGCGAAGACGCGATTCGCAAAAAGTACGGCAACCTGTTTCATATGTACAACAAGATTACGGCAGAAGACCCGTATCAGCAGCCCATGCGCATCTTTCCGGCGGTCCACTACACAATGGGCGGCTTGTGGGTTGATTACAATCTGATGAGCAACATTCAGGGGCTGTACGTCCTTGGTGAAGCGAACTTCTCTGATCACGGTGCCAATCGACTTGGTGCCAGCGCCCTGATGCAGGGGCTGTCGGATGGCTACTTTGTAATTCCGTATACCATCGGCGACCATCTGGCAACGACGAAGCTCGAAAAGGTTTCGGAAGATCATCCGGCATGTCTGCAGGCGAAGAAAGATGCCGAAGACCGCATCACGAAACTGCTGGGCGTGCAGGGGAAACGCTCCGTCGATTCATTCCATCGCGAACTGGGACTGCTGATGTGGGAGAAGTGCGGGATGGCGCGTAACCGCAGTGGCCTGGAACAGGTCATCGGCCAGATTCGCGAATTGCGTGAGCAGTATTGGAAGGACGTCCGTGTCCTCGGTTCCGGCGCGACGCTCAATCAGAGTCTGGAGAAAGCTGGTCGCGTCGCCGACTTCATGGAATTCGCGGAACTGCTCGCGATCGATGCTCTGAACCGTGAGGAATCCTGCGGTGGTCATTTCCGTGAGGAATATCAAACATCTGACGGTGAAGCTGCTCGCAACGATGCGGACTATTCGTACGTCGCCGCATGGGAATTCCAGAGCGGCGCTGAACCAGTTTTGCACAAGGAACCGCTGGTCTTCGAGAACGTTAAGCCTTCGACCAGGAGTTACAAATAACCATGAGTACTGATTTGCTGAATTTGAATCTCCGCGTCTGGCGTCAGGCAGGTCCAAACGACAAAGGCGGTTTCAGAACGTATCGTCTCAACGGCGTCAGCACCCACATGTCGTTTCTTGAAATGCTGGACGTGCTGAATGAGCAACTGATCGCTCAGAAGGAAGAACCTGTCGCGTTTGATCACGACTGCCGCGAAGGAATTTGCGGCATGTGCAGCCTGATGATCAACGGACAGGCTCATGGCCCGGATAATGCAACCACCACCTGCCAGTTGCACATGCGTCGATTTAACGACGGCGATACAGTCACGATCGAACCGTGGCGCGCAGCCGCGTTCCC
>Ga0105046_10008071_pt1 | contig 16552 bp, 12 predicted proteins | sample MAT03_FD_78385 | JGI IMG/M metagenome (GOLD analysis project Ga0105046, IMG submission 78385) | Freshwater microbial communities from Lake Fryxell liftoff mats and glacier meltwater in Antarctica - MAT-03 (megahit assembly) | ecosystem: Environmental > Aquatic > Freshwater > Ice > Liftoff...
CCGAGAAGATTTTCGAGGAAGTCGGGGCCTATATCGGCGGCGATCTTTTCGAGTCGGTCGAACCGCCGAATCAGGACCGAATTCTCGCGACGATCGCAAAGTCGTTTTCGTTCGCCACTCAAGTGGTCATGATCGAAGCGGGTGTGCAAGCGGACCTGATTTCGCTCTCGGACAAGCTGGTCGACTTGAACGCGCGCACGGCCGATCTCTCCAGTCGCTTCGACCAGGGAAAAACGGTGCGTACCTATGCGCGTAAGGTCAGGCGGGAACTCATGCCGCTGATGGCGCAGCTTCGAGCGATGGCTCGCGCGGATACGACCGATCGCGAAGGAATCTCGAAACTCGACGCAGAGACCAAAAAGATCGTCGCGCTGAGCCGCCAGTCGCTCCAAGCGCTGGAGCGGGAAACGCGCAGTATCGAAACGGAGTTGGGAGGCAAATGATGACGCGCAAAGCCATCATCGTCATGAGTTCGTCGGTCAGCGCCCTTTTGGCGATGGGCACAGGCGTGAATTCCTACCAACAGACGCAGCGGGACCAGCGCGAGGCGCTCAAGGCGACGGTGGTCGCGATGCAGTTTTTCGACGGCGCCCTGGAACGCGTCAAAACCTCCATCGGGCAATCGTCCGATATGCGTGAAGATCTCATTCGCCAGACGGATGCCCTGCTCAAGGACACGGTCACGACCGAGCATGAATTACTGGAACACGGTTCGCGCATTGCCGGGCTGAGCAAAAAACGCACGGAGCTTAGCTTGGAGGCCGCGCGCATTCTTTCGGACGCCAAAGCCGCGATGAGCGAAGCCTCCGATGCCGTCGGCGAGTGCCGTCGCATCGTGCAGAAAGAAAAATTGAAAGCCAGCCAGGCCGCACGGATCGAGGACGAACTCCGCGCAAAGACGAAGCTCATGCAGGAAGTCCGCGCGGGTTTGGACCGTTTCGAGAGCCTGGTCGGACGCTGCGAATCTCTCGCGGGCAGTCTGCAGCTTTACGCAGAACAAAACCGCACCGCACTGGAACGTATGCAGGCGATCAAGCGGCAGACCGAGGAAAGACTGAGTCTCCAGCGCGCCCGACAGGCGGCAGCGCAGGAGGTCAGCGAACGACTCTCCCGCGTACAGGCGGAGCTCAAGCAAGACCTCGAGTCGATCCAGCCGAAGAACTGACTGAGGTCGGGACGGTAGATCTGCCTGGAGTGCCACGGTCACGAGACTGTCTCGCAACCCGGCGGACGTTCGGACGGTAGTGTTTGGAGTCCGGCCTTTAGGCCGTCCGGGGAGATCGCAATCGGATTTCGGACGGCCTGAAGGCCGGACTCCAAACGTTTTGCAGCGAGGGGGAGTCGATCTTTGTCGTTCCGGGGCGGTCCACCGGAGTGTGCTCAAACAAGCGTACCTTTTCGATCCGAGCCCAGGCTGCGGCGGTGACGAGGTGCCGCTGCGAGGGCCGGCCCTGGAGCGGTTGCGAACCGGTCTCTCTCGCGGCCGGGATTTGCCGAGAACCGACACCGCGCTCGCTGTGCACTGTGGCAGCTCACTATTGGCAGCGCTTGACCGCCCAATCCCGGCCACGGCGAAGCTTGGCCCTCCATCGAAATAATCGCCGAAAAAAAACTTCGATAAATTCGGCGTGGACCGACCGTTCGAGCCGCCCTCGACGCGTCGTTCTACCGCGCTATCTTCAGCACGCGGTGATTGTACGTATCCGCGATGTAGATCGCGCCGTCGGGTCCGACCAGAACGCCATGGGGCCGGGTGAGTTCACACGCCTCCGGTGGACCGCCGACACCCGCCGTGCCCGCTTTTCCCGTACCGGCGACTCGCACGAGACTGCCGTCGTGGGGAGAATACTTGGAAACCACGTTGTTTTCCGCATCGGCAATCAAGACGTTGTCGTCCGCGTCCACACACAGGTGTTTCGGCCCGTTCAAGAACGCTTCGCGAGCGTCGCGTGCTTCCACCGGAGGCCCTTTCTTCCCCGACACATTCACAACCGTACGAATGCGCCCCTGTCCATCGACCACCCGAAGCGCGTGGCCTCCCCGTTCGAGAATATAAACATTGCCCCGGCTGTCCGGTGCCACTGCCCGTGGCTCGACCAAAGGAGCCTCCGCCGCGACCGCGCCGTCTGCCGGGATGCCCTTTTGCCCGTTCCCCGCGACCGCACGACTGGTTCCGGTCCGAAGATCGATCGCGTGAATGCGGCGCAGGTCGGCGACATAGAGGCGAGATCCGCCACTATCGAGGGTGATGCTGTACGGTCCGGCAGCCCTCGCCCGCTCGGCGGGAACGCCGAAACCGGGAACGTCCGAAACGATTCCCGAGGCTGGCTCGACCTTGCGCACCCGACCGGTCCACGTGTCCGCGACGAGCACGTCGCCGTCCGGCAGCACCGCAAGATTGTGAGGCCCATTGAACGGCTCGCGGCCTTTGAAATCGAGCCGAACGACCGAGAGAGACCCGTCGGAGTGAAGCGTGAGCAGGCGGCCTTGGGTCAATTCGACGACGAGGAGCCTCCCTTTAGAATCGAACCCGAGGCCAAACGGTTCGTCCAGAGGCTTGCCTTCGCCCCCGTCAACCGGGGATGCGCGATCGGCGAGTTGTGAAATGACCGCGGCCGGCATCGACGAAACGAACGGCATAATCGCTAACCAGGCGAGTCCGCGCCAAAATGCTCGAATCGGGACGCACATAGCCTCAGCGCAATAACGTCGAACCGCCGTCGAGATCGTAAGCGGAACCCGTGATGAACGCCGCCTCGTCCGAACACAGAAATGCGGCTAACGCGGCCACCTCGGACGGCTGCGCCATGCGACCGATCGGTTGCGCGGCGGAGAGTTTCGCAAATATCTCCGATTCCTTCCCCGGATAGTTTTTGGCAATGAATCCATCCACAAACGGCGTGTGGACCCGAGCCGGGCAAATGCAATTGCAGCGGATCCCCTGGCTGACGAAATCGCGCGCGACCGACAGGGTCATTGTCAAGACCGCGCCCTTGGTCATGCTGTAGGCAAAGCGATCCGGCAGGGCGATCTTCGAAGCGATGGACGCGAGGTTGAGCACCACCCCGCCCTTTTGCGCGAGCAGCTTGGGAATTCCGAAATGGAGGCAATGATAGACGCCTCTGATGTTGACGGCATAGAGCCGGTCGAGATCCGCGGGGGTGGTGGTGAGCACGGTGCCCACGTGGGCAATCCCGGCATTGTTCACCAAAATATCCACCCGAGGAATTCCCTCGAACGCGGCGCGCACGGATTCCGTGTCGGATACGTCACAGCCGACCGCAGTCGCCTGCCCCCCGCGTTCGCGAATCCCCGCAGCGACGCTTTCGCCGGAGTCGCGATTGAACTCGAACAAACTCACGCTGGCACCCTCGGCGGCGAAGCGTTCGGCGATAGCTCGACCGATTCCGGAACCGGCTCCGGTGACGACGGCATGACGGGAAGCGAGACGGGACATTCCCCAGCAAAACAAGAAAAAGGTGTCCACGTCAGCCCTCTTTTTCGCCGGAATGACGACGATGCGCCGAAGGTTCGGCGAAAACCAATACATCCTTTGGGAATTCCAAGGTGTTTGTTGGATATCCCTAGCTTTTACCATTGCCAGACGCCCGCCGGCACACGTGCGCGAGGAAACCTTTGTCATACCCAACACCCTCCCCCTTCACGCACCCTTCACCCTGCGGCGATACTCGGAGGGCGTCAGCCCCGTCTCTTGTTTAAATGCTTTGGAAAAGTGAAAGACGTCGCAAAAACCGAGTTCGTCCGCGATCTGCTTGAGGGATTGTTCGCCGTGGTAGATCGCCGCGCAGGCCCACTCGAGGCGGCGACGTTTCTGGTAGCGACCGGGCGACTCGCCGGTCAATTGCGCGAAGCGTTTGCGGAAATTCTCGTAGTTCAACCCGGCTTGGCGGGCGACCTCTTGCGGCGCTGGCCAGCCTCCCGCACTGCGATCTCCGAGCAGGTGCAGGCTCTTCTCCAGCCACGTCTCTCGTCCGGCATGGGCGACGTTCTCGACGTCTGCCGCGAGCATTTCGGTCAGAACCTGGAGGAAACGACCCATCGCCCGCAAGGCTCCTCCTCCGCTCGGCAAAGGTTCGGCTTTAACGACATCCATCAAACGTAGCTTCCAATAGTCCGCCGATCCCAGGTGCAGCACCGGGCGATCCGCCGAGAGCATTCCCTGGGTTCTCCAAAGATCGAACTGCGGCCCGGCGACGACAAAGTAGAGTTGCGTCCAGCTCTCCCCGACCATCGGCCCATAGGCATGAGCGAGTTCGGGGAAAACCACCACGACGTCCCCCGGCACCAGGTCGGCCTGGGTCCCGCGAGCGTCTTGATAATAGCCGCGCCCCGCGACCATCAGGATAAACGCAAATCGTCTCAAAATCCGCATGCGGGACGGATCGATACCCGTTACATTATGGAGAATTCCGGCGAGCTCGATGTCGCCCGCGCCAGTGCGAAGAGGGCTTTCGAGCAGGGCTTGGGAACGAAAAACCGGCCTCGGCGACATCCTGCCAAAATTTACATGCCTTCTCCCATTTCAACCATTTTATGCACCCAGGGAAGGGTGTATTCTCTCTCCATGACCCCCACGCTCGATCTTCCCCAGTTGCACTCCTTCGGTCACGAGCTGGAAATGTCCGACGACAAAGTCGGACTGCTGCGCGAGTCGATGGATGTGGCCGACGACGTGGAAGAGCTCCGCCGCCGTTTTGCTCAAGACGGTTATCTTTACATGCGCGGGTACCTCGATCGAGACGAGGTCCTCGAGGCTCGGGCGAGCCTGACCTCCCGCTTGGCGGACGCGGGCGTCCTCGATCCGGCCTATCCGCACATCGACGGAATCTGCAAACCCGGTTCCGGTTACGTTTTCAAACCGGAGCTCACCAAAAATAACGAAGCCGTCCAAACGCTTCTTTATTCCGGCCGTCTCGTCGATTTTTACACCAAGTTCTACGGTGAGCCGATTCGGCATTACGACTTCACCTGGCTGCGCGCGATCGGCCCCGGCAAGGGAACGAATCCGCATTGCGATCTCCCGTACATGGGTCGCGGGACGCACGGACACATGACCTGCTGGGTCCCGTATGGCGATATCTCCTACGAACTGGGCGGTCTGATGGTGCTGGAAGGCTCGCACAAACGCATGGATCTTTTGGAAAACTACATTTACCGCGACGTCGATGCCTTCTGCGAAAACAAGCCCAAGGAGGCGGCGAAAGCTAAAGAAGGCGGCTGGTCCTTCACCGGCACCCTCTCGCACAATCCTCCCGTTCTCCGCGACAAATTCGGTGGACGCTGGTTGACGACAGATTTCCGGGCGGGCGATTTCATCACCTTCGGAATGTTTCTCGTTCACGCCTCGTTGGACAATCGCAGCGGCAACCGCCTGCGTATCTCGAGCGACGCACGCTATCAGCGCGCCAGCGAGCCGATCGACGAACGCTGGGTGGGCATAGATCCTCCCGGCCACACCACCGCCGGCAAACGCGGCCGGATTTGCTAGTGGCAGGCTGCGCGCTGGGCGGGAGAAGTCAGCGCTCAGGAGTCGACGATCGGATCTCAGCCGAACGCCTGGCCGAGGAAAAAAACTACCAACCGATTTAACAGGAGTTCGCAAAGGCAGCGGAGATCGGAACGAGCGTTGGTCGAGCTCAATGCGTTTTTCTCCGCTTCCTCTGCGAACTTCCGTTAAAAATGGATCGAGATGCAGCTTCCGTTCGTTCTCAAAGCGTATCGGGATAAGGTCCTGCCTCTTTACGGAAGCGTTCTACCCATTAAATTCCCAACTTCGAACCTCCGACCTCCGATCCCCGCCCTCTTCCTTCCGACCTCCTCCTCCTCTCCATGGTTGCCACCGCCTCTTCTCCCTCCTCGCCTCCGATCGCTTCAACCTCCGGTCGAATGGCCGCTGTCCAAGACATGGCGCGGCTTCAGCGCCTGCTGTTCGAAGTCGAGCGCGAGTTTGTGCGCACGGCCACGACTCTGATCTATCGCGTCGGCGATCCGGATTTGAAGTACCTCTTGTGTCAGCACGTCTGGGAATCGGCCGGGCACGCGCGTTTCCTTCGCGAACGCGGGCGCGAGATGAGCGGATTCGGTAGCAGCGAAACGGTTCGCGAAAACCTCCGCCAGTTATTCGACGAAGCGGTCATGCCCGAGGACGCCGCGGTGGCGCTCGCCGGCTTTTACCGGGTCCTGAAGCCGGCCCTGCTATCCGCTTACCGACATTATCTGCAGACTACTCACGCGCTCGCGGACTGGCCGTCTCGCCGTCTGGTGGAAGAGTTTATCGGCGACGAAGAACGTCATGCCGCGGAAATCCGTGCCTTCGACACGTCTGCCGACGCGGCAGCTTGGGTCGAACACTTGAAGATCGCTTTGGCGTCGCAAGGCGGACTTCTCGGCGAAACGGTTAGCATCCCCCTTCCGACGGATTTTACCTGGAAATCCACCCTTCGACGCTACACGCATCCAGCGACCTGCAATCGCGGAAAATATCCGGTCTGTTCGAGCGTGTTCGGCAATGACCCGACCGAGACGCCGATCGTCCGCTCGTGGTTGGTCGATCCCAAGACCGACGCCCGCGTCATCCGTTTGATGGTCTATGTCTGGCTGATGATGGAAATGGACGCCGTCGATTATTTAGCGACCGTTTTCTACGATGTGCCCGACGCTCCGTTCGATCTGCACCACGACATGGCGCGACACCTGTGGGACGAATCGCGTCACAGTCAGTTCGGCTACCGTCAATTGCCCAAACTCGGCGTCGATTTGATGACTGTCGAGCATTCCCTCGACCTCTACAACATCCTCGTGCAAATGCCCGCGCACGAGCGATACGCGATGATGACGATGGAGTTCGAGGCGGGAAGTTTTCCCACGAAAGCGACTGTCATGGACCGCGTGCGCGAACTCAACGATTTCGAGGCGGATACCCTCCTGGCCTTCGACCGCAACGACGAGCAGAATCATGTGCGTTACGGCCACCGGTGGCTGCCGGAAATCATGACGGTGTGCGGCGAAACCCGCCCCGTCGACGAATTCGTCAAAGCCACCCAGGCCAAATTCGCTCAAATGGCGGCAATCTTCGGAAACCGGACACCGCACTCGCTTTCGCCCGAGCAGCGTCTGACCGGGAACAAGATTTTGAAGCTGGCCGGAGTGAGTTAAATCTTCCCAAGAGCGACTCGCCATGATCGCGCTGGTTCGGCGCACGGGCCTCACGACGAACGGGTCACCCACCGAGGCCCCGAGAAAGCCAGCGCCAAAAAGGGTCGGTTCCGATCCCAAATCTGCCCTCGGATCGAACCTTCGCGTTCTTCGCCCGTGCTTTGAGTGAGACCGGTTTGGGAGGCTCTATCTCGGTTGCGCAACCCAAACCGCTGCGGTACCCTTAAACCGCGCAGAAACTGAGCCGGCGATCTGTGTCCATGACCTCCCGCCGGTGATTGCGGCTCAACCCGGCTTCCGAAAGTTCCATTCGCACCGAAACTCATGCAATCTAATTTCATTTATCGAATGTAATTTTCATTTATTTTCAGAATGATTCTTACTCCGAAGTTCGTACGGTGGACGCGCACCCTATGACCAAAATCTACCGCGCCGCACTCGTCGGTACCGGATCGATCGGTGACGCGCACGTCCGCGCCGTCGAAGCCACCCAAGGTCGCGTGACGCTCGAAGCGGCCGTCGATCTCGACGCGACTCGCGTGGGGGACTTCGCCAAGCGCCACGGTCTCGCCCGAGCGTATACCGATTACGCCACGATGCTCGGCGAAGTTCGCCCGGATTTCGTCCTGGTCGCGACGCCACCGGCCCAACACATGCCGATGAGCGTGGCCGCAATGGAAACGGGTGCCTGGGTGCTTTGCGAAAAACCCCTCTGCGGATCGCTGGCCGAACTCGACGTGATCCAGGCGGCGGAAAAACGCACCGGCTGCTACACGGCATGTATCTTTCAGATGCGCTTCGGCTCGTCCACCGGCCACGTCCGGCGGCTGGCCGACCGGGGCCAGCTGGGACGTCCCCTCGTGGGCGTGTGCAATACGCTCTGGTATCGGGATCCCGCCTACTATGCGGTGCCCTGGCGCGGTCGTTGGGAAACCGAACTGGGCGGACCGACGATGGGGCTGGGCATCCACGCAATGGATCATTTTCTCCACTTGATGGGAGATTGGCGCGAAGTCCGCGCCGTCGCCGCCACGCTCGACCGCGCGATCGAGGTCGAGGACGTCTCGATGGCGCTGGTCACCTTCGCCAATGGCGCACTGGGTTCGATCGTAAACAGCGCACTCAGCCCTCGCCAGGAAACGTATCTGCGTCTCGACTACCAACGCGCCACCGTGGAGCTGACCCATCTCTACGGTTACACGCGCGACAACTGGAAGATGACGCCCGTCCCGCCCACGCAGGACGACGGCCTTATGCAGGCCTGGCACAGCTTTCCGCCCGACGTCGGCTCGACGCACGGTGCGCAGCTCAATGCCCTCGTCGCCGATCGCGACGCCGGCAGGCAGCCGCTGACCTCCGGGGAGGAAGCGCGCAAGACCTTGGAGCTGCTCACGGCGATCTACAAATCGTCGTTCACGGGCGAGATCGTCACGCGCGGCTCGATCCGCCCGGGCGACTCGTTTTACCAGGCCCTCCACGGGAATCGCGCTCCGGTCAGAAGCAAAGATCGGCCGCCCACGCTTGGCTAGTCCGCACCGCATTCCATGTCTCGCGAGGCGCTGGCGTCACGCATGCTCTCGGGTTACCTGGGGAGCAATCGCTCCGGACCGCCCATTGTCCTTTGCCCCATTCGGACGTTTGCCGGTTTGAGCGAACGGATCTCGCTCGACCGGCGTCCGCGCAAAATTCGAGCGACGGCATCCTCCAGATCTGACAACCTTCCCGCCATGAGACTACTCCCCTTCGTTATCGTTGCCTTCCTTTGCAGTTGCAGCCTCCAACGCCCGGTCCAAGCCCAAGCCCCGTTTCCCGGCGTCAAAAGCATCCTGACCGACGCCGAATGGAAGCGCGCAGGACTCGACCGAATGACACCGGACGAGATCGGCGTGATCGATGCCGCTTTGATTCGTCACCAACGGCTGACCACCCCCACGCTCCAAATCGAAGTCGATCAAGCGCGCGGCGTCGCCGCAGCGACGGCGTCGGCAACGACCGGCAGCCAGCCCCTCGTGGACCAGAAACCAACGCTCCTGCAACGCTTCGGATTGCCGTTTAGCGACGTCGATTGGCGCACGCTTCCCTCCATGAAGGCAAAAGTGGTCAGCTGGGAGGGCGGCAACCGGTTCAAACTGGACAATGGCCAGGTGTGGGAAGGCTCGGAAGCGATTCCTTACGAACTTCCCGGGAAAGAGATCGAAATCCAGCCTCGCCCCAACAATCGCTACGGCCTGGCGGTCGAGGGGCAGACCACGACAATCCGCGTTGTCCGTTTAAAGTAACCGAATCGATCCTGCGCGTCTCCAACGCCGAATTGCAGGTCGATCCGCTCGATCCGGTCCGCGATCGCAGCCTGCTGGGACCGCGGTGCTGTTGGAGTGAATACACTTGGTAGGTCTCGGACCGCGAGGGAAGCCTGCCGCTCACCGGCCCGGAATGACCCAGATCCGATCCGACCCCCTTTAACGGTCAAGGCCTGCCGGAATCCTTTCGACACCGCACTCGCGACGGTAACCCACTAACGTGGCAGGGCGACCGGGGGGCGCGTTAGGGATCGGCGAACTGAACCACAACGCCCAGGGAGAGCTCGAAATCTCGAATCCGTGTGTATGGGAAATCGATCGCGCCGCCGATGGCATCCGTTTTCGCACGCAAAAAGCGGCCGGCGGATATCGCTATGAAATCGACAGGGAAGTGACCCTCGAGGGACGCCGTCTGCACTCACGTTCGCGTCGGCGCAATCGCGGTGGATCGCCGCTCGCACTTCAGCGTTTCGCTGCGAGGCGTCGTGGGGTATCTTTCCGGACGGCCTAAAGCCCGGAATCCAAGCTCGAAGCGGACCGAATGAATACGAAAGTCCTTACACAGAAGCGACTTGACACCGCTGCGGAAGACCGGGGTGATCGCTGACGTCAACTCAAGCAGGGATTCGAGTTCGGAGTCCGGCCTTCAGGCCGTCCGGACGACCGCTACCGTTTTAGGAGCGGCCCCGCTTCCGTGTTTTTTTGTTGGAAAGCGTTCTGGAACTGCGCAGCGCCCTGAGCGAGCCTGATATATGGCTTTAAAGAAAGTCCGATTCGTCCGATCCGGCCCGCCATTGACCGCACGATCTATTTCCAACCCATGAGAGCTTCTCGACTTTACGGTGTGAAGAAACACACCGCCACCGAGGCATTGGTCGGCATCTACGCCGTTATTCTCTCCGTGTCTGTCGTGGTCGCACTCTATTTTGGCCGGGAGATCCTGATGCCACTGGCTCTGGCGGCGCTGTTGACCTTCATGCTGGCTCCCCTCGTTTCCCGAATCGAGCGGATCATCGGGCGCGTGGCGGCCGTCACGATCGTCGCTGCGCTGGTCTTCTGCCTGATGGGCACGATCACGTGGGTACTGACGCGACAAGCGTTGGATTTGGCGAATCGGCTACCGGGTTACCGCGCCAATATCGATCGAAAGATTCACGCGCTCGAACTCTCGAAAGAGGGGCCGATCAAACGGTTCTCGAAAATGGTCTCGGAGATCGAGTCGGAGATTCCCAGCTTCGGCGCAGTGTCGTCGACGTCGACGCAAGCGGTTCCTTCCGCCGGACAACCCACGGTGGAAAAGCCGACGGTGAAACCGCTGACCTGGGTCATTTCGTTCGCCGGTGTTCTCGCGACCTGCGGCATTGTCAGCGTCCTGGTCATCTTCATGCTGCTGCAGCGCGAGGACATCCGCGGACGAATGATCAAGATCGTCGGCCAGGGCCGCATCAGCTCGACGAGCCGCGCCATGGAGGACGCCGCGGGCCGGGTGGCTCGCTACCTCACAACCCAATTGATGGTCAACGTCGCCTTCGGCACGACCTTCGCCGTCGGACTCTATTTCATTGGCCTCCCCAACGCTTTTTTGTGGGGGGCGCTGACTGCTGTCCTGCGCTTCATTCCGTACATCGGAGCCTGGCTCGCCGCGTTGTGTCCGATCCTGCTTTCCATCGCGGTGTCACCGGGCTGGCAGGTCCTCGCGCTGACCCTGGGCCTTTTCCTGCTGCTCGAATTGGTGACGGGGAATTTCGTCGAACCGCTCCTGTACCGATCGAGCACGGGCGTATCCTCGCTCGCGCTGATCGTCGCGGCGATCTTCTGGACCTGGCTGTGGGGCCCGATGGGACTGCTCCTCTCCACGCCCTTGACCGTCTGCCTCGCCGTCCTCGGGCGGCACGTGCCGCGTCTCTCTTTCTTCCGCGTGTTGCTCGGCAACGAGGAGGCGCTTACTCCAGCCGAGGAGTGCTACCAGCGACTGCTGGTAGGAAGCCTCGGCGACGCCAGCCGCGTCGTGGACGACTTCCTTCACGCACACTCGCTGACCGCAACCTACGATTCCGTTTTGGTGCCCGCCATCACCCTCGCGGAAATGGATTTCGAGCGGGAGAATCTCGATGAGACTCAGCGCCGACGCGTGCTGCAGGGCGCTCGAGATATGATCGACGATGTGAGTTCGCGGGTTCATCACCGGTCAAAAGTCGAAGCTGACCGATTCATGGCGGAGAACTCGACGCCTACGCCGACGATGACCGACTACCGGGTCGTCTGCATCTCGACCCGCGGCGAGCGCGACGATCTGGCCGGCGCGATGCTCGCCCATCTCTTGCAGGAGCATGGAGTCGAGACCTTGAACGTGGCGGCGACAGCCGCGGATCTCCTTGTCCGTCACGTTGGCGATTTCAAGGCGGACGCCGTCTGCCTTTCGGTGATTCCCCCGACGACGGTTGTTCATGCGCGGCACCTCTGCGCCCGTTTGAGATCGGGCTTCCCCGAACTCAAAATCGTCGTCGGAATCTGGGGCGCGACCGAAAATCTCGACGAGGCCGTCAGGACGTTGCAGTCCAGCGGAGCGGACAATGTAGTGGTTTCGATGGCGGAGGCCGTCATCCGAATGGCTGCGCTCTCGGCACAAATCGGCGAGTCGGCCGTCCCCGCACCGCGCCCGAAAAACGAAGCCGACCGACTCACGGCCGTTCGTACGCTTGAACTTTTTGAGTCGACCCATCACCCGGAACTGGACGACATCGCCAAGAAAGTTGCCCGGACCTTCGATGTCGCCGTTTCGCTGGTCACCTTGATCGACCACGATCGCCAGCTTCTCAAAAGCAAATATGGCCTGCAGGACGAACTCGCCGGCGTCTGTGAAATGGAGCGGGACCGATCGGTATGTACCCACGTCGTCGGGTGCAACGCGCCGCTCGTGGTGGAAGACCTCGCACGGGATCGACGCTTCGCGAGGAACCCAGGTTTCCAACATTACGGCCTGCGCTTTTACGCCGGAGTGCCTCTCCACGCGGACAACGGCCAACCCGTCGGTGCGCTCTGCGTGTTGGACACGAAGCCTCGCAAATTCGCGGAGTCGGAGATGCGCCTGCTGAAACTTTTCGGCGAGGGGATCTCCGCGGGGCTGACCTCGACCGCCGCCGCGCCGTCGGCTGCAGCGTAGCTTGCGACTCCCTCCCAACCCGTGTCATGACAATAAATCGGCGAAAGTTCATCCGAAACACCGCGGTGGCCACCGCCGCCACCTTCGTTCTTCCTCGTTTCTCGATCGGAAAGCCCGGCCTCTCCCCAAACAGCAAAATCGCCGTCGCTTCGATCGGATGTCAGGGACGCGCCGCCGCCAATTTGTGGGAGGTGGCACAGCAGCCGGAATCCCACATTGTCGGTCTGTGCGACGTCGACGCCGACAAGCTCGCCAACCCCTGCCTCCTGGCGCCGAATCCGAACGATTCCACACTTTTGAACGGTCGACCGCGATTGGACGCACCCGATGCCAAACGGTACGCCGATTTTCGGGAGATGCTGCACGACTTGGGCGACAAAGTTGACGCGGTCATCGTCGGCACCCCCGACCACACGCACTTTCCGGCCGCGATGCTCTCGATGAGCCTGGGAAAACACGTCTACTGCGAGAAGCCCATGACGAACGAGATTTGGGGCGTGCGCCAGATGCTCGACCTGGCAAACGCAAGCGGTGTCGTCACGCAGATGGGAATTCAATCCCACACGCACGACGGGCTCCGCCTTGCGAAGGAATGGTACGAGGCCGGCGCGATCGGCGAAGCCAAGGAGATTCATATTTGGACCGACCGACCCTTGTGGCCGGGAAGCCGAACGTCTTATCCCCCCGCAAGGCCGATCCGACCCGGGTTCGATTGGGATTTGTGGCTCTCCTATCAAACCGATCGCCCCTACAGCGACGGCTACGAACCGTTTGTGTTTCGCACATGGTGGGATTTCGGGGCGGGAGCGCTGGGCGACATTGCCTGCCATAGCATGGACATCCCCAATTTTGTCTTCGAGCTGGGAACTCCGACCAAGGTCGAGGTGGTTCAAAGTCAAAACTGCACCGAGATTTCTCCGCCCACCGCTTCGACGCTCCGCTACCATTTCGCCTCAGGTCGGAATCACGGCCCATTGACCCTGACCTGGTACGACGGCCATTTTCTCACCGAGGAGGGAAAAGCATCGCCCGATCCGCAAACGATCGAGCTGTGGTCGAAGAGTGCGGGAAAATTTCGGGTGCAAAACAAACCGCGCCTGCCCGCGGGCTGGCCACAGGATGGTCCGCTGGTCGACAACGGCCAATTTATCGTCGGAGAAAAGGGATGCCTCTACAATCCGAGCATGCATGTGACGACGCCCCGCGTTTTCCCCCACGCTCGGTGGGAGGACTTCAAAAAAAATCTCCCTCCGAAATCCCTCCCTCGCAACAAGGGAGGTCATTGGAAGGAATGGCTGGAGGCGATCGTGCAGCGGGATCCGGCGCTGGCGATGGCCAACTTTCAATACTCCGCGCCGCTCACCGAAACCGCTATGCTCGGCAAACTCGCACTGCGCTCCGGTGAGCCGATCGTGTGGGATTCCAAAAATCTCCGCGTGACCAACAACGATGCCGCCAACCGGTTCGTCAAACCGACGATGCGTCCGGGTTGGTCATTCGGGCTTTAGCTCACCCTTTTCTCTACCCTCATGCGCCGCCTTCCCTTTTTCTTGATACTTCTGCTCGCACACTCCGTTTCGAGCGGTGCGCCCGTCGCACAGAAAACGAACATACTCTTCGTCGTCGGGCCTTCCAATCACGGTCCCGGAACGCATGAGGTTGAAGCGGGAACGCGGTTGTTGAAGGCATGTTTGGATACGGCGATCATGCCGTCGTCTTACCGGACCGAAATCTCGACGGGCTGGCCGTCCGACCGGCGAACGTTGGCGCACGCGCGCACGATCGTTTTTATGGGAGATGGCTTTCCTCCCTACCGGTTCGCCAATGCCCACGAGATTTTCTCCCAATTGGAGCTCCTCGTGGCCGACGGGTGCAGCCTTGTCTGCATCCACTATGCCACGAGCGTCAACGATTCGGTCGAGAAACCGGTGCCGACGCCGGTAAAAGCCAGCCTCTTCGAATGGCTCGGCGGTTTCGGTCATTTCCTTCCTGGCAACGCGCAACCCGGAACCCAGGCGCGAATCCTGCCGGTGAACGTCACTCCCACCTCCACCGGACATCCGGTCGTCCGCGGGGTGAAACCCTTTTCGTTTCGCGACGAACCTTATTACCCGATCGTCTTCGACCGCGCCCGGACCACGGGATCCGTCACCTTCCTCGCAACGGCGTACCTCCCCCCCGAAGCTCCCAAAACGGAGGTCGTCGCCTGGAGTGTCGAACGCGAAAACGGCAGTCGGAGCGTTTCCGTACTCTTCCCTCACTTCTACGAGAACTGGCAAAACGACGATCTCAGGAAGCTCGTGCTCAACGGTATTCTCTGGTCTGTCGGTGCAGAGATCCCCCCAGCCGGAATCGACTCCACCTTGCCGTCGCTGGAAACGTTCGAACCCAAATCGGTCAAACCGGTCGTCGGGGTGAGGAAATGACGCCAGCGTTTATCCATCGACTATGACCTCACGGTCGCCGCCATGTCGTTCAGCTACGGTTGCTTTCATCGGGTCCGAACGACTCCCTTCATTCGATGAGTTCAGTTTCATGTCAGGCACACGAGTCCGGCCTTCAGGCGGTCCAAGCAAACCCCCACAAATCTCTGAGCTCGGAGTCCGGCCTTTAGGCCGTTCCGAAACGACCTCCGCCTAAGCCCTCTGGAAGCGCACCACCCGCTTTCTCTCGCCCCTCCATGTCTCGAAGTGTTGAACGACCACATAATAAAAGCCTAACCCTTTTTCGGGGCGGTTCTTCTTGTCGACAGTCAAGCCATGACGTGTTGATTCAAATTCCCATACATTCGCTACCTGAGGGTTCCCCTATTTCTCAGGAGTCAAGCCATGACGTCTTGAACATCGGACGGGGGGCGAAACGAATCGTCACGCGCAACCCCTCGCACTTCGCCCACGCCGCGCCCGATTTGGAAATCCTCACGCCGTAGTCCCGGGGCGGGCGGCGGAAGCAGATCATGGAGTTATGTCGGTACAACGTTACACCTGAAGGGGGCCGACGTATGGAAGGTTCAGTTAACCGATCGACTTCAACGGGAAATGGGCGTGCCGATGGACTGGCTGGCGGTTGCGTTGAAGGGGGTCGGCCCGCCGCCCTTCGCACCCGCCTTTGCCGATCGCGGCAGATTGTAACAATGTAACGACCCCATACGTCGACCGGTAGCGGAATTCGGAACGAATTTCGTCCGAACCCGCCCCCCAGCGCAGGGTCGGCCGCCTACCTCAACAAGCAAGCAGGACTCCCCCGAGCCGGCAAACCCGTCCCGCCGCTGCCAAATCTTCAAACGGGTTCTGAGGTGAGGACTGACCCGAATGGCGCTTAGCGACCTCTCCGAAGTAAGTCGCCTCGTTGGAGCGCGGATAGTGCAGCGACAGCCGAAAAAGTACAAACCACACGACCTGACCCGGCCTGACTCCACCCGAGCCGGTAACAGCCATGTTTTTATAGGATGCTCGCAAAGGACGCAGAGAGCGGAATGGGGAAGAGGTCAGCGGTCAAGTATCAGCGGTCAGTGCTCAGCAGCAGTCCGACCTTATTATCCACAGATTTCACAGATTTCAGAAATAATTTCCCGACCCCCGATCCGATCATTTCCGAAAATCGGCGCAATCTGCGGACACCTCCTGCCGGGATCCAAACCGAAGCCTCCCAATCTCCGCTGCACTTTAGTCGAAGATAAGACACGACCCTTCGACCCGTAGCGGAATTCGGAACGAATTTCGTCCGAACCTGCGCCCTGCGTGGGGTACGACGCCCCAAGGATGTCCGGGCGGGGATCATATATAATTCGCCAGCCTGGCCTTGAATAGCGGGAGGGCATCGATCCACGGTGTTTTGTAGCGCAGGCAATTGCGCAGTAGCCGGATGAACTGACAAGTCAATATAGTGAAGCCCTGCACCATCTGTTGCGAAG
>Ga0105046_10008072_pt1 | contig 16550 bp, 12 predicted proteins | sample MAT03_FD_78385 | JGI IMG/M metagenome (GOLD analysis project Ga0105046, IMG submission 78385) | Freshwater microbial communities from Lake Fryxell liftoff mats and glacier meltwater in Antarctica - MAT-03 (megahit assembly) | ecosystem: Environmental > Aquatic > Freshwater > Ice > Liftoff...
AAGACCAGTAAAATTGCCGGTCTTTGAAATCTGTTCACGCAACTGCTTACGCTGTTCAGCTCGATCAATTTTCGGAGCCTTGCCCAGCAGGCCACTTTTCTTTTTGCTCCCACCGCTGAAAGCGACAACAACAATTTCGGCATCTGTTATGGCCAGATCGGCTTCGATGAATTTATCCGCCACACTGCCGGGCTTCAGCACGATTGAGGTTGGGGCCAGTCGAAAGAATCGAACTCCTTCGATCCATGTGACATCCATGCGGGGAACAGCATCAGCTTTTTCGGTCTTCTTCTTTTCGGCCTTGCGGCGAATATTGGGCACAATGACGGGCTGTTTGCATTTTCGACATCGAACGCTTTTGCCAGCCTGGCTTTCGTGAACTCGAATCCACGCTCCACAGGCACATGGTACAAGCATTTGCTTTTGCTTACGATCGGCCAGTTTGTCGCTGCGACGTTTCTTGACTTCGCGTTCATCCTGCATCGCGATAGACAGCAGATCGTCTTCGCTGGATTTCGAGCCGCGAGTTGCTTTCGTCGGAGCTTCTGTTCCGGGTGAACCAGTCTGATCCGCATGCCCAGACGCTGGCGTTGTTTCTTGAGCTGCCACTGTACTGCCAGGAGTTTGCTCTTTTGGTTTGTCCGGACCGTCCACTGGAGCAACCGGCTTCGATGCATCGGACTTTGGAGCGGACACCGCTGGTGGAGTGATTTGAGGAGCAGGCTTTGACTTTGTTGTACTGGAACCTAATTCAAATCCGTCTTCCGCCGCTGGCTGCAGAGTGGCACCACCCGCACTGACAGACAACACGAAACTTTCTGAGTCGTACGCTTTCGGGACAGAGTTGTCATCAACAGCACGTGCAGGCAGAAAGTCGGTGCGTTGATTCGCAGGAATCGTGCTGTAAATGATTTGTTGTGGATTTGACGTCATCTTTCGATAACGGGCGGCAACGTCTTCCCGCATGAATCCGTTGCAGCTCCAGCAACGGACGAGACCCGTGCGGACCATTTCGCTGCAGTGCGGACAAGGGTCTAGAAGCGTGGCGGATCGCAGCGACGAACCTTCGACCGTTGTAGAAGTCTGTGAATTTTTACGTTCGTGAAGGACGTGACCGCATTCTGGACACTGGTCAGTATCCGAAAGAATGAGTGATTTGCATCCTGGACAGGATCGAATGACGGTCGACATTATCAGTCCATATCTCTGCCGTTGGAGTCTCCGCAATTGATCAATCAAGTTGCAGGAATTCGCCGACAAGCCCCGGATATTGTTCAAAAACTCACATTCGCCGCATGCGACAGTACGAGACTATGCCCCACTTCGGCAGCAGATGCCGAAGTTTTTCACCATTCGTACGCGAAAGTCGACGAAATCACTATTTGTTTACATCAAATTAAGAGCATTTGAAAGAATTGTTCACCCCGAGTGTCGCCAAATCGTCAAACTTGACCCAGAAACTGTACTTATGTCCCGCATGTATGGGCTGTAAGGTGCGATTTCACATCAAGACATCGCAAACATGCACTACTCTTTCCACCAAAGGCAGAACTTTGGGACGGTAGATCGTAGTAATGGCTTCTGCTTCTCGGTGAACATCAAGGGCGGCTTGTGACTCCCAGCGTTCGATCAGGAAGAAAGTACCCGGCACCGATTGCGACTCAAGGGCTTCAAAACGCAGGCACCCAGGTTCCCGTCGTGAAAGATTCACGTGCTTTGCCAGCAGGCTACGCAGTTCGGGCAGGGATACAACATCCTTCGCTGACAGGGTGACAGTCAGATCGATCATAACCATTTTGCTTTCGAAGAGTTGCGTTGTGTAGACGAAGTGCCTGGCGTTCGAGAGACTGACGATATCCGGCTGTCATTCGCGTTAGAAATTCGTTGCACCAGAGACCATTCTGTGTGACATTTGAATGCCGGACGTAGTTTCAATTGTCCGTTGAGTGATAGGGTATGGTCAAACGACTATTTGATATCTTCGCGTCACTGATTGCGATTATTCTGTTATTGCCCGTCTTGATACTGGCGTTTTTGAGCGTGCGAATCGCCAGTCCAGGGCCCGCAATCTACAGAGCTCAAAGGATTGGCCGTCGCGGAATACCCTTTGTCATGCACAAATTTCGCACGATGCATGTGCGACCTTCAACGGGCAGCGTGATCACCAGCGCGAATGATTCTCGTATATTTCTCGTTGGAAAAGTTCTGCGGGCGTTGAAAATTGATGAACTGCCTCAACTGTTCGACGTGCTGGCCGGAAAGATGTCCATCGTCGGCCCGCGCCCGGAAGACCCGAAAATTGTCGAACTGTACTACACGCCATTGGCCCGCGAGACACTTTCGGTTGCTCCGGGATTGTCGAGCCCTGGCAGCGTGCATTATTACACCAGCAGCGAATTGCATGTCGATGACGGTGATCCGGAACGGTACTACGTTTCTCGACTATTGCCCATTAAGCTCGCGATGGACATCGTTTACCTGCGTCACGTGTCGCTGTGGTACGACGTAACGATCATCGCGAAGACTGCCATCACGATTGTGCTGATTGGTTGCGGCAAGCGAAAGTTTGCTGAGCCTCCTGAATTTGCTGAGGCTCAGCAATTGATGAACGACACGGACGCTCCGCTGGTTCGGTTTAGGGAACAGCAGGAACTTTGATCAGAACAGGTTTTTTATCAAAGAACCACTGCTTTGTCAGCGGGTTTTGCCGGGTCGGTTTTTGAGGAAGCGTAAACGTCGCGGGAATAATTCCGTCGTCGCCTGTCATTGGGTTCTCAGCATTGCCTGCTCGACCGCCGAACAATTTTGCCAGCGGTGCAATTCGAGGATCCTGGTCGCTGCTGAAAGAGCCAACCGTCACGACTGAAGTCTTTTCATCGTGAAGCACCCAGGCTTCGAAGTCGTTGTCGTAGCCATGTTTCGTCGCGGAACGCAATGCTTTGGCAAGAGCAATTGCTTCCTCAGCACATGCGTCGAGGTTCCGCCCGAAGTTTTGCTCGAACAATCCCATGGCTTTTGATGACGACTGATTGCCAACCTGCATGACGCTGCCGCCTGCGAAGGTGGCAACCTTCAACGTGTATTTCGCTTTGTTCTTGAGGATTGAATAGGGTTTGCCGGAATTCAGTTCGACCATCAGAGCGTCATTTTCCGGATTTTGAATTTCGCCTTTGTAGATCGGATTCAAAGTCAGAATTGCACCACCAAATGGACTTGGCTGACCGGGCGTTTTGGCAAACAGTCCGCCTTTCTTTTCATCCGCAACTGTGGACTGGAATTTTGTTTTGATCCATTCCAGAACGGCTTGAGCCTGTTTGTCTTCGATGGATTTAAAATTGCCGGCAAGAATGCAAATATCGCCTTCGCGCAGCAATGAACTCAATCCAATACCCTTGCCCTGAGTTAATTCTGCCTCGGCAAGCTGTTCGGCAGAGCATGTGTAAGCTGGAATGCCCTTCTTGCGAAGTTCATAAACGATGGTGTCAGCAGCTTCCCACGCGGTCATTCCATCTTTCCGGTTCGCGCCCTCGACGTCACTGACGGACGTGACCATGATCATCCATGGTCCATGCTGGCTGGTAAGCGAATATCGCTTGCCCTCAATCGCTTCGGTATTGCCGCCGTAGGCTGTGCCGGCAATGGTGAGCAGGCCCAGAAACACGAGTGTGATATTTCGGAAGGCGTTCATCCTGATTTCTTTCATAGATTTATTCGTCAAGGTTAGCCAATTCAGTGGTCAATCCTGCGACTGGATTCGCCGAACGAGGCCCCGAGTATGTCATTTCCGGCACCAGGTTCATAAGTCAGAATTCATGTTTTGAGGATCTTCAGAAAACTGATTCCTGTTGAAGGCAGCCGCATCTGCAGCTTTTGCCGGTGCCAGTTTTCGCAGGCTGTTTTATGCCGGTTGGTGATAGGACGAAGTCAACGTATGTCCTTTCTGCCTTCATCTGCGTTCCCGTCACGACAACGATGGTGCTGACGGAAAACAGTCAATCACGTGTACTCTTTGTTTCCGGCTTCGACCGATTCCGACACCATGCGGATATCAAGGAAGCCACCGCTCGACGGAACTCGCTGCACTCAGCTTGCGAATTCCAGAAGCGTAGTAGACAGAAAAACGGAGGCAGAAAAATAAATCGCAATAAATCGCAGGTCCGGAGCGTGATGAGTACATAGTGCTCCTCACGCTCCGCCGTGAGGTTTTTCGCTGAATTCTTGATTACTCAATATCGTCATGCGGTGGTAATTTGATTTCTGCCACTCGCCTTACCACCGGCTAAAATCTAAAATCCCTCCGGGATGAATCGCAATGGCGTGGACTTAACGACGGTTTTGTGAGCGGCCAGGCTGCAATTATGACTTCTCTTCCATTCATCAAAATGCACGGCTGCGGTAACGACTACGTCTTCATCGACGGCATGGGCTGGACAGCAAATCAGACGCAAGCCTTCAACTTCGCCGCAGTCGCGCGACAGGTGAGTGATCGCCATCGATCGATCGGAGGCGATGGCCTTGTAGCGATGCTCGCATCAGAACGAGGCGACGCCGACGCACGGATGAGGATGTTCAATGCCGACGGCTCAGAAGGCAATCTCTGCGGCAACGCGTTGCGATGCATGGCCATGTGGTTGCATCAGTCCGGCCATTGTGGAACTCGCTGCCGAATCGCCATGCACGATCGAGTCATCGGAGCGGAAATCCTGAAATCGGACCCGCTGCAAAAGCGTGCCATCGTACGAGTTGACATCGGCAGGCCAGTGATCCTGGCACCGGCCGCCAGTGGTCTGCAAAAATATGTTCGACACACCTTCCTGAACGACATTCAGTTGCAAGGCCAGCCATTGCGAATCGTCGAAGTTTCGATGGGAAACCCTCACGCGATCATACTTGTCGATGATCTTTCGAAGCTTGCGTTGGAGATCATTGGTCCGCAGGTCGAACGGCATCCGGCATTTCCGAATCGGACGAATGTTGAGTTCATGCAGATGACTGACACCAACCGTGCCCGTGTGCGAGTCTGGGAGCGAGGTTCCGGAGAAACTCAAGCCTGCGGTTCCGGCGCCTGTGCGACGGGCGTTATGGGTTGGGCAGCAGGTCTATTTTCATTATTACAACCGGTTGATATTCAAATGCCCGGCGGAAGCCTGACCGTCCACATGTCTGTCGAAGAACACGTGTCGCTGGAGGGTTTGGCTGAGGAGTCGGCTAGAGGCGAAGTTTTTGAGTGCGTAAACTGAAATTCGAGGACGCAAGTTGCAGGATCGCTGCGGGGCATGCTGAATTCAAAGCTGGTGGATGTCGTCTGGAGGCAATCGGTTGTTCGTCGGTGTTTGAGATATTCTTTCAAATTTTCACTATGTCCCAATGGCGAGATAGAATTTTGGCCAGTATGATTGGATGTGCTCTCTGAGGGAGCGTCCAAATGGACAGCGTTTTTTGTTTTTTCTTTTGTTTAAGGACACCGGCCCATGAAACCAACTCGAAGACGTGCTTTTACACTGATTGAATTGTTGGTGGTGATCGCAATCATCGCCATCCTGATTGCGCTCCTGCTGCCAGCGGTTCAGCAAGCTCGTGAAGCGGCGAGACGAACACAATGCAAAAATAACATGAAGCAGCTTGGCTTGGCGCTTCATAATTACCACGACGTTTACAATCAATTTCCGATCAATTATTCAACGGTATTCACTCTCGACAACATCTCATCAAGCTGGATGGTCGGTATTCTCCCTTACATTGAACAAGCAAATCTTTACAGTCAAATAAATCCAAACTTCGGTATCAATAACGATCCTCGCTCCCTAACTCCAAATACCGTTCCGCCTGTGAACCCAAGCAACGGCTGGGTCGCTAAACAGATAATACCAGCGTATCGATGCCCATCTGACACGAGTGACGCGATCATGGGAGGTCGGGCGAACTACGGTGGAACTTGGGCGGTTAACAGCTACAAAGGTGTTGCTGGTGCAAACTGGGCGTGGGGCAGTTGGGTATCTCCGGCCGCATTCAATAACACACGTTGGGGAAGTAACAACCATGGTTTGGATCGCGGCAACGGTCTCCTGTTCCGCGGTAACGGATTTCCATACTCCAATAGTTTTAAGGATGTCACCGATGGTACAAGCAACACATTCGCAATAGGCGAAGCTGTACCACGCTACACGACTCATACATGGTGGTGGTGGTTCAACGGTACAACCGCAACGTGTTCGATTCCATTGAACGCGGCTCCCGTTTGTGCAACAACCCCGGGACTTAGCAAAGATCAGTGGCTTACCAATTGTGCAGGCGATTGGAATAATAATTATTCGTTCTACAGCCGTCACGTTGGCGGTGGGCAGTTCACATTGGGAGATGGTTCCGTCAGATTCGTCAGTGAAAACATTGATCTAACACTCTATCGTAGTTTGGCGACCGTCGGAGGCGGTGAAGTTGTTGGAGAGTTTTAAGTTGTCGTCAAGGCGTGCAATCCAACATTGCTTGGATTGCACTTTTTTTTTTGCCCAATCCGCCACGCTGTCGCATGACGGGCCGTGTTTGTTAATATTAGTCGCTGTTATGGCCAAATACGCTTGAAGAATGAGGATCTGGAATGAGTCGCAGTTCACTGATTGTAGTATTAACGTTGTGCGGAATCTGCGGTTGCGGTGGTGGTCCAAACGATGCACCGCAAACCGCTCCAGTCAGCGGAGTCGTGCGAGTTAACGGCGAACCAGTGGCTAGACCGATTGTAACTTTCTATCCAGAAAAAGGGCCCAGTGGAATCGGCGTGGGCAACGAAGAGGGAGCTTTCACGGTAAAAACGAATGGCCGGAATGGCGCTCCACTGGGGAAATGCAAAGTTACGGTCGTTGGTGGTAATGATGCTTCGGGTGAAATCCCGCCCGCCGACGGAAACGAAATGACCCTTCTTGAAAAGCCCAGACTGAACGCCAAATATGCCAATCAAGACACGACGGACCTGATTGTCGATGTGACGGAAGAGGGCAATGGTGATTTGCAGTTGGATCTTGATAATTGAGTGACTGTCTGCAACGTTAGTTCGCCAAGGGATATCGAGTAGGCTTGTCCTACTGAATACGGGTCTTAAACCGTTTAGATATTTCAATTCAGCCCGAACCCGTCCAACTCTTCCCCGATCTGACTTAGTTGCTGCTCCAACAATCGGAGTCGTTCCAGGATCAGTTCCATGGATTCATGGGCGGCGGCGAGTTCGATTGTCTGTGTGAATTTAGCGGTTTTGATTGCCCCGATTGCCAGCATCGCGCCTTTTAATGAATGAGCCAATGACCGTAGGGTTGCTGGGTTGTTGGCTTCGGCGGCTGACTTCAAATCCAGCAGCGATCGTTGAGATTCTGCTCGGAAGACTTCGATCAAACTCTTGAGCAGTTCTCGATCACCTTCGACGCTTTCCATGGCCAAATCCCAGTCGATCAGAGATTCACTCGGTGCTGTTTTTTCTTGTCGCTGAACCAGCGAAGCTGCGGCGGGATTTTGCAGTGACAACAGCGTCTCAAGTATTTGAACAAGCTGTTTGGCTCGAATCGGCTTCGACATGTATTCATCCATGCCAGCGGCAAGGCATCGTTCGCGGTCGCCTTGCATCGCGTGTGCGGTCATCGCGATGATGGGCGTTTTTGTGCCGTTGATTCGTTCGAGATTTCGAATTTCCGCAGTGGCAGCAAAGCCATCCATGACGGGCATCTGCACATCCATCAGGATGACATCAAATCGTTCGTCCTGATACGCATCAACAGCTTCGCAGCCGTTGTTGGCGATGGTCAATTGATGACCGTGTCGAGACAAAATTCCTTTGGCCAGAGTTTGATTCATCAAGTTGTCTTCGGCCAGCAGAATTTTAAGCGGGCGTTGGGCCGTGATCGTGTCGTGTTCGTGGTCCGGCAATTCAATGGTGGGCGCGACGCGAGGATGAGCAGGACTTTCCTGGATGAAACGTGTGATCACTTCGAACAGTTCGGACTGTTTCGCAGGTTTCATTAAGCTGGCGGAAATTGAAAGTTCACTGATTTTTACGGAATCGCCCGTGCGGCCGCCGGAGGTCAGCATAATCAGCGGCGTATTTTGAATTTCTTCGCAATCACGGATCTGTTGGGCCAGCATGAATCCATCAACATCCGGCATGTTGACATCGCTGATGATCAACCGAAATGGCTGGCCATCTGCAACGGCCTGTTTTAAGAGTGTCATCGCTTCAACTGCAGATGCGGCGGCGACTGGTTTTGTGTCCCAGCTTTTCAGAACGTCGAGCAGAATGCGTCGATTTGTGGCGTTGTCATCAACAATCAGAATCGGTGCATCCAAAATGATCCTGGGAATTGTGGCATCTGACGATTTCACATCCACTGAGACTGTGAACGTTGCAGAAAAACTGAACGTGCTGCCTTGATTGACTTCGCTGGTGCAATGAATCTCGCCGCCCATCAAGTTCACGAGTCGTCGGGAAATCGCCAGCCCCAAACCAGTTCCTCCAAATTTACGCGTCGTCGAAGCATCAACCTGATGAAACGACTCAAAAATTTCATCCAGCTTGTTTGCCGCGATTCCGATGCCAGTATCTCTGACGGCTATGTTTAATGTCAATTGGTCGCCCACTGATGCAACGGTCTGAACCGACAAAATCACTTCACCGGCTGACGTGAACTTAATGGCATTGCCGACAAGGTTGACAACAATTTGCCGCAGTCGCAGAGCATCGCCAAGCAGAGTTGCCGGAATATCCTGCGAAACAGAGAATGCGATTTCCAGATTCTTGCTGTGAGCTCGCACGCTAAGTGACTTCATCGTATCGCCAAGGACTTCACGGATGTCGAATGGTACGGCCTCAAGTTCCATCTTGCCCGCTTCGATCTTGGAAAAATCCAGAATGTCGTTGATCAGGTCCAGCAACGATTCTCCTGAAAGCTGGACGATCTTAAGGTATTCCTGCTGAGTCGAAGTTAGCTCGGTATCAAGCAGCAGTTCGGTCATGCCAATGATGCCGTTCATCGGAGTGCGAATTTCGTGGCTGACATTGGCCAGAAAATCACTCTTGGCACGATTGGCCGCGTTCGCCGCGCCCCATGCTGCGTGCAATGCTTCTTCGGCTCGCCGCCGTTCGATCACGCGCCCAATCTGTTCACCCACACAGCGGAGGATCGTCAGCAGGCCGTCGTCACGTTCCAGACGATCGAACGAGAAGAATTCCAGCACCGCCACAAGTTCGTCGCGAATCACCACAGGAAATCCACATGCACTGCGAACGTCCAACCTCTGCAGAGCATCCAGACGATGGCCCTGAATACCCGTGTCGATATCAGTGATCCACTGCGGCAGCTTGGAACTCAGAACCAGCGACGGAATATCGACACTGTCACGAACCCAGTGCGATTTCGTAACGGTTTGTAGCTCCTTCACCGAATGTCTGCCGTTGTTGTTCCAGATGCCTGTGGGAACCAATTCAGGACTTGAGTCCGCATTGTGTGGCAGGTAGGCATGCCCGATAGACCATGGCGTCAGTTTGCAGACAATTTCGATGCAGCCTTTCAAAATGTCTTCCAGCGAAATTGTTTCCCGCGCCAGTGTGGTGGCCTGGTGCAGGAGGCCGGCTTCCATCGCCTGTCGTCGAGCTTGTCGTTCGGCAAGTTTTTGGCGAGTGATATTTCGCCCGATTCCGACGAGTCCAGCGAGCTTACCATTAGAATCCCGCAGGGGAATTTTACTGGTGAGCATCCACAGTGGATTTCCGTCGGTATCGACGTTGGATTCTTCACGATCGACAAGTGGAACGTCAGAATCCATCACCTGACGGTCATCCTGAACAAACTGATCGGCGACAGACTTCGGAATGAAGTCTTCGTCTTTCATGCCGATCATGTGTTCTGCTGATTTGGCACCGTAAAGCTTTACCAGAGCCGGATTGGCCATCAGAAATCGCCCGGATGTATCTTTGATAAAGATCACATCAGGCAAGTGATTCATCAGTGTCTGCAGTTGCTCCCGCTCATGATTGTGATGATCTTCCTGAGTCCATCGTTCTGTGACATCCCAGAACAGAAGCTGAACGCCCACGATCCTGCCAGCGTCGTCCCGAACAGGGCCTTTGACGCGTTCCAGCCAGCGTTCGCGACCGTCGGTCAGTTTGAACAGCCGAGTCTCGCGAATCTCCGTACCCTGCTCCAGGACTTCTTTGTCGGTAATTCGAAACTGCTCAATATCGGATTCTGGAAACAGGCCCGATGCGTTGCGATCCAATACCTGTTGCAACGTCTGACCGTGAAATTCCAGATACGCGCGATTGGCAAATATGGGCTGGCCGTTTGCGTCTTTGTGCAGCAGACACATCGGCAGACTTTCGGCGAGACTGCGGAACGCTGGGTGCGTTTGGTAGATCGAGGCGAGGGAAGACGCTGATTTCTGTGAACTGCTCGTGTCACGGTCATTCATCCCAATCTCCCGCAGCGAAGCAATGAACTACCAGCCCAGCACATGAGCAAAGATCAGCGGTGCAACGATGGTGGCATCAGATTCAACGATGAATTTCGGTGTATCGATGCCCAGTTTGCCCCACGTGATCTTTTCATTTGGTACGGCACCAGAATAACTTCCGTAGCTTGTTGTTGAATCACTAATCTGACAGAAATATCCCCAAAGTGGAATACTGCGGCGTTCCAGATCCTGGTGCAGCATCGGGACGACGCAGATCGGAAAGTCACCAGCGATGCCACCGCCGATTTGAAACATTCCCAAAGTGCAGTCTTTGGTGGTCTCCGTATAAAAATCCGCCAGCCAGGTCATGTATTCAATTCCAGTTCGGACCGTGTGAACATTCTTCACTTCACCACGAATCACGGCGGCAGCGTACATGTTGCCCAATGTGGAATCTTCCCAGCCGGGCACAATGATCGGCAGATTCTTTTCCGCCGCCGCCAGCATCCATGAATCTTTTGGATCAATCTGGTAGTGCTCCGCATACTTGCCGCTCAGCAACACCTGATAGAAGAATTCATGCGGGAAGAATCGTTTGCCCGCACTGTCAGCAGCAGTCCAGACTTCCAGCATTGCGGTTTCCATGCGCCGCATTGCTTCGCCTTCGGGAATGCACGTATCGGTCACGCGATTCATGTGCCGGTCAAGCAATTCCTGTTCGTCCTGAGGCGACAGTTGGCGATAGTGTGGCACACGTTCATAAAAATCGTGAGCGACAAGATTGAAGACGTCTTCTTCAAGGTTGGCACCAGTACAAGAAATCAAATGGATCTTGTCCTGACGAATCATCTCCGCCAACGACAATCCCAGCTCGGCGGTACTCATCGCACCGGCGAGACAAACCATCATTTTGCCGCCCTGGTCAAGATGCGCTTCATAACCTTTGGCCGCATCAATCAGTGCCGCCGCATTGAAGTGGCGATAGTGATGATGCATGAACTGAGTTACAGGGCCGATTTTTTTAGATGGCTGTGCCATGTGGGTTGGTCCGGTCGAGGCTAAACAATTTCAGAAAGACTCGATACTATAATGCACTCCGCGATTGATACCACCGGTCGTCGTGACCAATTCATGCGGAAAGAATAGTAAAACACATGCAGTACAATATGAATGAACCAGGTTCAGAACAGAAGTCAGCCCCCATTGTGCCCATGGCGGGCGTGCTGCTGGGGATCGACTACGGCACAAAACGTGTCGGAGTTGCGGTTTCTGATCGAGGGCAGCGATTTTCCAGCCCGCTGCACAATCACGATCGGCACGGCTTACATGTGGATGAACGCTTCTTTCGCAAAGTTGTCGAAGAATACAATCCGGTCGGCCTGGTGGTTGGGCTGCCGATCCATTTAAGCGGTGATGAGAGCGAGAAGTCCAAAGAAGCAAGGCTGTTTGCTCAATGGTTGACCAAAGTCACAGGCTTACCGCACACATTTCAGGACGAGCGATTTTCTTCGTTTCATGCTGAAAAACTGCTGATGGCAGCGGAGATGTCGGCCAAAAAGCGCAAGGAGCGAATGGACAAGCTGGCCGCCCAGATATTGCTGCAAGCGTTTTTAGATGCACGGATCAAAGCAGCCGAGGCGGCACAACCAGTTTGAAAAGTACGTCAGGCTTTCTAGCCTGACACGATGCAGGACGAGTCAGCCTGGAAAGGCTGACGTACTTTATTTCAGGACCATTTCTATGGCGTTTCTGTAACGCCTGGTACTGGCATTCGTCGAATCAAAGCGCCGCCGCCAAGAATCAGCAACGCGCCCAGAAAGTAGGGCAAAGATGTTGACTTCAGCAACAATGGAATGCCAAGCGATGGACCAAGAATGCGGGCCAGTGATGACAGACTCTGGCCAGTGCCAAGGACAGCTCCCTGTTCGTCGCTGGAGGCCGCCAGAGATAACATTGATTGCAGCGAAGGTGTCACAGCCGAAAACCCGATCACTATGATGGGCAGGATAAACCAGAGCGCCATACCGGGCAGGATTTTCAGGCCGGTGATTCCGACGAGCGTAAAACCGATCGTCATCAGCACGACACCGATCAATGCCATGCGACGTTCGCCAATTCTGGGCAACATGCGTCGCACAAGCACACCCTGTCCGATTGACAAGACGAACCCAACATATGCGTACAGCACGAAATTCCAACGAGCGCTGTAACCAAATTCGCGAGTGAGCAGCGAGAGTGTACTTTCGAACTGGGCGAAGCCAAACGTGGTGATGAACACCGCCAGCAGGATCACGGAGAGCTTCGGTGTCGTGAGATGTTTCAGAATCTCGCCCGGCCGAAACACGCGATGCGAAGATTGCCGTGCAGAATCCGACGGTTTACGTGATTCCTGAAGTTTGAACGCTGCCAGCAAAAAGGCCATCGCTGAAAGTATCGATGCGATATAACCCGGCATTCCGGACGGAGGTTCCAGAAGTCGATACCGCAATTCATTGCGCGACATTGGAGTTTCAAGCAATGAATTGATCGCTTCGCGGTTGGCGTCTTTGATCTCGGAACCCTTAAACACTTCGTCCATGAAATCCTGTCGCGAGACCATCGCTGTGTCAGCATTCCATGATTTCACCTGTGTCCATTGCGAATCATTCAAAGCCACCGCCGCGTCATTGGAAACGCTGATGGCACCAATCAGCGGGCCAAAAGTAAATCCAATTCCGAACGCTGCACCTATCAATGCCATTCCCTTGCCGCGTCCTTCGACTCCGGTGCAGTCGGCAATCACCGCTTGTGCGGTGGAGATTGTGGCACCCGCTATCCCGGCACCGATACGTGTGACGTACATCCAGATCAGCGGACTGAATCCAAGGATGAGTGCGTCGCGGCCTTGAGCCGACACATAGCCAAACAGCCCGTACGAGATTGTGGAACCTGCCAATCCCAGCAGAAGAATCGGGCGTCGTCCGATTCGATCTGACCAGATGCCCCAGATTGGCGCGAAGATAAATTGCATGGCAGAAAACGATGCCATGAGGATTCCGAGTTCCACACCGCTGGCGTTAAACATCGTTCCGTAACGCGGCAGCAGCGGCAGCACGATTCCGAAACCCAGCAGATCGATAAACACCGTCAGGAAGACGATGAACAGCGTTGCTTTGTTAACCGAAGACGCCGCAGGTTGCGCAGCGGGAGCAGCATTGGACACAGAGGATTCTTTCAGTAGGACGCCACACTAACCTTTCATGATCCACACGCAGCCCCAGGCCAGCAGTGGGAACAATACAAAGATCAGCAGCACGGCAATTAGATTTGAACGACGATTATCGGGCCAGCGTCCCATGAAATTTCTCAGCCTGTAATCTGTTCATCAGTTTCCGGAACAGCATCGCTTGATGGGTCGAACCATTCATCCTTGAACACGATACGCTTTTTATATTTCATCGCCAGGTTCGCGGTGAGCGACATGATGGCGTCCGCCATGGCCACGCGGCCGTTGCATCGAAGTTTGTCTGGCCCCAGTTTGTTACTGACGCAGTAGCAGAAGTGTTCCATCTCTTCTTTGTAACCACGGCTGACTTTATCGCCCATGCCGGCCTGAGCCATCGCACCGGCCGCTGTTGGGGCAGCCGTGTTGTAACTGTCGAGAGCCGGTCCGCCACCTTTCGCGTTGTCGATGACCCACAGTCGCTGATCAAGACCGCCACCACTGGCAGGGCTTTGCTCTTTGTAAAGCAACGCCTCTTTTTCTTCTTTCATGATCAAGGTTCCACGACTGCCAAAGACAGTTTCGCCGTAGAATTCCTGACGGTTTGTGCTGATTGAAGAATAGGTCACGACAGCAATATCGTTCTTGTTCTGTTCGTAGGTCTTGCCAGGAAATTCCAGCGTCACGAAAATCTGATCGTCGATATCTCGATCGTCTTCCCATTTATCTTCCGGACCAACACCCTCCATGCCGTAAAAATTTTTGCCGCCAAAACCCTGCACGGCCAGCGGATGCTTCTTACCAAGAAAGATACTGGATGCGTCCATCTGATGGCTGCCAAGTTCTGCCATCAGGCCGCCGCCCGTCTTGTTGTACAGACGCCAGTCGACAAGCTGCTGAGCACTGTCGTAGCCAAGTTCTTTGAGCTTACCGGATTTTTCGAGTTCCAGCAGACTGTCCTTTTCTGCTTTCGGCGTGTCTTCCCATTTGCGCCAACTGTCGCGGCCAGGGAAACTGTTGTTGCGGTGCCACTGAGCGCGAATAAATTTGATGTCGCCCAGCAGACCCTTTTTGATCAGATCGTTGGCGTTGTCATAGAGCACGCTGTAGTGACGTTGATGACCAACGGCCAGCAGCAGGCCCTTTTCTTCGGCCTTGCGAATCATGTGCTTACATTCAGTGATGTTGTGGGCCATCAACTTTTCAGTCAGCACGTGCAATCCAGCTTCCAGGCAGGCGATTGTAATCGGAGCGTGCTGGCTAAGCGGCACGGCGATGACAACCATCTCAAAGTCAACCTTGCCGTCGGCTCGCGCCTGCAGCAATTCAAGATGGCTGCCGAAGACCTGAACCTTCGCCGCTTTTTCCTGGCCTAGTTTTTTGACCAGACCGATGCGAGCTTCCGGGTGAGTGCCTTTGAACGTATCGTCGATGTTGGCTTTGCGAGGATCTGCGATGGCGACCAGTTCCATATAGTCCATCGGATGTTCGGTCATCAGCACGTTGGCTTCGTCACCGCAACCGATGAACGCCGCTTTGATCGGTGAGCCGTTCAGCCTTTCGTAGTTGAAATACATCGCGCCAATACCCACACTCACGGCGGCTGTCGCCTTCATCATGTCGCGGCGAGTCATGCCCACAACTTCGTTGAAGTTGTCTTTGCCGATCTGAGTCTGCTCAGGTGTAATTTCCATGTTAACTATCTCCACTTAACTTTGAGTTTGTTAGTATTTTGTGTTTGAGCGACTTGTTCCGAGGCTCCAGCCTCGGAACACACTGCTCCGGAGGCTCCTGCCTCCCCAGTCGTCGCAGGAGGCAGGAGCCTCCTGGCATTGCGTTCCAGGGCTCCAGCCCCGGAACGAGAATTAACGGCCACCCGAGAATTGATGGCCATTGATATTTATTTCTTAGCCGCAGCCTTAGCCAACTTCCTCTTCGCCAAAAATCCGGCCACCAATTTGTCGAGTCCAAACCAATAACCCGTCGGAACTGAAGACAGCGCAAGCAGGGCAAAAACTTCAATCAGGTTCTTGTTGACGATAAAACTGTGTTCAGGACCAGGTGCTTCCGGTACCCCTGGAAATGGCGGCATGGCAAGATAAAAACCAAGCACCATGAAGGCAGCAGAAAGTGCTGCAAACCTTGTGAACAATCCTATGATCAATAGGATTCCAAGCCCCGCCAGGCCCGTGATCGTTAACAGGTCCACAATGCGAATGGGTGACAGTGGCGGAGCCAACCGGCCGCGTGACAACTGAGAAATATCGAGCAGATTCATCGCATCTTCATGCAACTCCTTGTTCATCGCCAGCAGCGGACCAGTCAGGTCCCGATCTTTCTCTCGCACGTCCGACCAGATGCGATTCAACTGATCCTGTTCGAACTGGATCTTCGCGGATGCCAGGCGATCTTCGTAACGTATCAACATTTCGTTGTAGAGCTGAATCTGGCCGATGCGACCTTCGATCAATCCCGCGTTGTCCGGATCTCCCAACAAATGTGCCCGCATACGTTCTTTGTAAGATAGTCGATTGGCACGGGAGAAAGCATCGTCCAACGCTTTGCGATATTGTTCATAGTCCGCACCTTCGCGACCGGCGACTTGATCTTCCAGCTTCGCTTTTTCGGTGGCAATCATGCGTCGCTGACCATCAATCTTCAACCGCTTTGCCGCAGCATCAAACGAGATCGTTTTGTCCAACTTGGCTGCTGCGAAATCGACGCCTTCTGGTAGCTTCGGCAAATCCAAAACCGCATCGTGGCTGCTGGCGCCATTGATCATATTCGTCAGACGATTTTTCTGGCCATCATTTAGACCATAGTGGCTGCTGAAGCGGCTGTTGAACGTATCCCAGCGAGCTGCCACGGCATCCGCATCCAGCCATGACTTGTCATCGGGATCTCCAGCCATGGCACGGAA
>Ga0105046_10008073_pt1 | contig 16550 bp, 14 predicted proteins | sample MAT03_FD_78385 | JGI IMG/M metagenome (GOLD analysis project Ga0105046, IMG submission 78385) | Freshwater microbial communities from Lake Fryxell liftoff mats and glacier meltwater in Antarctica - MAT-03 (megahit assembly) | ecosystem: Environmental > Aquatic > Freshwater > Ice > Liftoff...
AGCCCCATGACGAGCGGATGGATCAGCGTGTCGAAGAGGACGTTCGCGCCCTCGAAGCCCATGACGGGCGAGTAGCGGGCGGGGAAGTCCTGGACATGGACGGGGGCGGAGATGACGGCGCAGGGTATGCCGAGGCGCTTGCCGATGTGGCGCTCCATCTGGGTGCCGAGGATCAGCTCGGGGTGGGCGTCGGCGATGGCGGTCTCGACCTCGAGATAGTCGTCGGTGATCAGCGCCTCGAGCCCGAGCGCCTTGGCCGCTTCGCGCATCGGGCGGGCGAATTCGCGGTTGTAGGCGCCCAAGCCCACGACCTCGAACCCCATCTCCTCCTTCGCGACGCGCGCCATGGCGAGGGCGTGGGTCGCGTCACCGTAAACGAAGACGCGCTTGCCGGTCAGGTAGGTGCTGTCGACGCTGCGGGTCCACCAGGGCAGGCGCAGCGCGCTCTCGTCGGCCTTGATGTCCCGCCCGACGATGGCGGCGACTTCGGCGACGAAATCGCGTGTGGCGCCGACGCCGATCGGGATGGTGCGGGTGAATTTCTGGCCGTGGGTCTTTTCGAGCCAGCGGCAGGCGGGCTCGGCGGTTTCGGGATAAAGCATGACGTTGAACTCGGCGGCCGCAAGCCGGGTCAGGTCGTGCGGGGTCGCCCCGAGCGGGGCCGTGACGTTGACGGCGACGCCCACGGAGGCAAGGAGCCGCGTGATCTCGATGACGTCGTCGCGATGCCGGAAACCGAGCGCGGTGGCGCCGAGCAGGTTGCAGGTCAGGCTTTCCGTCGGGGCGCAGGGCTTGGCCAGCGACCGGACAAGCTGGAAGAAAGTCTCGGCGGCGCCGAAGCTCTCCTTGCGCTGGTAGGAGGGCAATTCGAGCGCGATCACTGGCACCGGCAGGCCCATCGATTCGGCGAGGCCGCCGGGATCATCCTGGATCAGTTCGGCCGTGCAGGATGCGCCGACGATGATCGCCTGCGGCTTGAACCGGTCGTAGGCGTCGCGGCAGGCGGTCTTGAACAGCTCGGCGGTGTCGGACCCGAGGTCACGCGCCTGAAACGTCGTGTAGGTCACCGGCGGGCGATGGTCGCGCCGCTCGATCATCGTGAACAGGAGGTCGGCGTAGGTGTCGCCCTGAGGCGCATGAAGGACGTAATGCAGGCCCTTCATGCCGGTCGCGACGCGCATTGCGCCGACATGGGGCGGGCCCTCGTACGTCCAGACGGTTAGTTTCATACCGTCACCGCTTGACGGCGGCGCAGCGGCCGCGCGAACAGCCCCGCGAGATCGCCAGCCTGATCGTAGCCGTGGACCGGGGTGAAGACGAGCTCGATCGCCCATTTGGTCGCGAGGCCTTCGGCTTCGAGCGGATTGGCGAGGCCGAGGCCGCAGACCGTGAGGTCCGGCCGCGCCGCCCGGCACCGCTCCAGCTGCAAGTCCACGTCCTGCCCCTCGGAGATCACCGGCCCCGCCGGGATCAGCGCCAGATCAGGCCCGTGATGCCCGCGATGCAGATAGGGCGTGCCGACCTCGAGCGGGATCATGCCACATTCGCGTGCGAGGAAGCGGGCGAGCGGGATCTCGAGCTGGCTGTCGGGGAAGAAGAACACCGTCTTGTCGCGCAAGGTCGTGGCCGCGGCGGCGATGGCCTTGCGTGCCCGCGTTCTCGGGGCTTCGGTGACGCGGTCGAAGGTCGATGCATCGACCCCAAAGGCATCGGCGGCGGCCTTGAGCCAGGCGGTCGTGCCCTCGTCGCCGAAGGGGAAGGGTGCTGCCAGATGCGTGGCCCCGCGACCTTCGAGAGCGGCCGCCGTATCGCCGAGGAAGGGTTGTGCGAGCAGGATCAGCGTGTTCGGCCCGACGCCCGGCGCCTCGTCGCGGCGGCGTGCGGGCAGGAAGCGGACCGGAACGCCGAGTTCGGCGAACAGGCGCGCGAACTGGTCCTCGACCACGTCCGGCAGCGCCCCGACGATCAGCAGGTCGCGCGCTGCGGTTTCGGGCAGGACCGGGACCATGGCGGCGAGGCAGGCGTCCTCGCCTTGCGTGAATGTGGTCTCGATGCCCGAACCGGAGTAGCTCAGCACCCTGACATGCGGTGCGTGGGCCTTCGTCAGACGCTCCGCAGCGCGCGAGAGATCGAGCTTGATGACCTCGGATGGACAGGACCCCACGAGGAACAATTGCCGGATGTCGGGCCGCCGCTCCAGCAGACGCCCGACCTCGCGGTCGATCTCGTCCTGCGCGTCGGCGAGACCCGCGAGATCCTTTTCCTCCATGATCGCCGTGCCGAATCGCGGCTCGGCGAAGATCATCACGCCCGCCGCCGATTGCAGCAGATGGGCGCAAGTGCGGGAGCCGACGACGAGGAAGAACGCGTCCTGCATCTTGCGATGCAGCCAGATGATGCCGGTGAGCCCGCAGAACACCTCGCGCTGGCCGCGTTGCCGCAGCACCGGCGCATCGAGGCAGCCCTTGCGCGTGTCGATTACGGCGGGATGGTTCATGCCGGAACGCCATCCGGCTGGGCGCGATCACCCTGCAACCGCGCGGCGCGCAGCTTGAGCAGGAACTGGGCGGCGTTGACGGCGTAGAGGGCATAGGCGACCAAGGCTATCGCCATCTGGGCGGTCGATCCGAATACCCCCCAGAACAGAACGACAACATAGAAGGTGTGTGCGGCGATGACGAAAAAGCTGACCACGTCCTCCCAGAAGAACGCGGCCGCGAGCAGATACTGGCCGAACACCACCTTCTCCCAGATCGCGCCGGTCACCATGATCGTATAGAGCGTCAAGGTCTTGACCAGGATCGACGCCGTGGCGAGCTCGTACCCCTCGCCGGTGAAGAGGTATCGCACCACGAGGCCGAGGCTCACGAGGAAGATCACGAACTGAACGGGGGCCAGTACGCCCTGAACCAGCGTCCACGCGGTGGCGTCGCGCCGACGACGTTGTTCCGGCGTGTAGAGGGGAGCCGCCCTCGCTGATTTGCCTTTGTGCGGTTCCACGTCGCCTCTCCATCCCTCGCATTCCTTGACCCGAGCCTAACGCCGCGATCGCGTATGTCAACTTAAACTTACATACTCAAGCTTACAACGGCGCGCCATTTTTCTGCATAATTTGGTCTTGTACGGGCTATTGTCGCCAATTTGGGCCGATACGCGGGTCTCATTGGCGGTGAATCTCCGATCTGGGGATCGAATCGAACGTCGCTGTCAATTCGATTTGACATAATGGCGCAGGCATGTTCTCTTTTTAGGGCAGTGGAAAAGTCTTCGGCGCAGCGAAGTTCCCCGGACATCCGAAGGGTCCGCCCCAGCGAGAGTGAACAGGGATGCTGAGGCTCGGCACACTCGACGCGGCCAGCGAAGATCAGGGGGCCACAGCCCTCGCGCCGGTGTTGTTCAGCCGGGCGCTCGGTGATGTGGTGCCGGAGCGTCTCGGGTCAGGCTGCGCTGGTTTCGCCATCGAACAGCTCTGCGCCGCCGTGCTCGACGACATGCCGCGCGCGGCGCATACGTGCGTCGATCGGCTGATCGACTGCGGCGTTAGCGTCAATGCGATCTTTGACACCTATATCCCGCGCGCGTCGGCGCGCATGGGCGAGATGTGGGTCGAAGACGCCATCCCGTTCACCGCCGTCGCGGTGGGCATGTCGCGCCTTACCGAAGTCTTCCGCCGGCTCAGTCGGACCTCTCTGAAGGAACGTCTCGCGGCGACCGCCCGGCCGCTCGGCGGCCAGGCGCTCTTTGCGCTCGGTCCCGGCGAAACCCATGCGCTCGGCGTGGTCATGGCGGCCGACTGCTTTCGCCGAAACGGCTGGTCGGTTCGGGTCGAGCTGAAAGCTGATTCGGGCGAACTGGAACGAATCGTGCGCGCCGAGCCCTTTGACGCGATCGGCCTGTCCGCGGGCAGCCGTCGCGCGATCCCGGACCTGCGCGGCATCATCGCCGGTCTGCGGGTGGCGGCGCATCCGGCGACACGGTTCCTGCTCGGGGGGCCATTGGCGAGGCTCGACGAACGCGTCGCCGAACAGGTCGGCGCCGACATCGCGGTCAGCACCGCGCAGCAAGCCGTCGGCGAACTCGATAATGGCGTCTGGGAAACGCGACGTTCGGTCCGGCGGCAGGCACGGCGGTCCTTTCCAGCGTGATCGGGCATTGAGTGAACACGAATGGCGCCTTCCTGTCGGCCTTGGACGGTTTCGCGAATGTCGACGACCATGCGGTCAAGGCGATCATCGCGGCGGGCTCGGACATCGCGCTGCTGATCACCGCCGACGGCGTCGTTCAGAGCGTCTATGTCGGTCCCGAGGCCGCTCCGGCGAATGACTTTCACGCGTGGTCGGGGGTCGGCATCTACGACCTCGTCTCAGAGGAGTCGCGCGCGAAGATCCGCGACATGCTGTCGCGCGCCCGCAGCGACGAGGCTCCGCGCTGGCGCGAGATCAACCATGTCATAAAGGGCGCCGAGGACTTCCCGGTGCGCTACGCCGCGGTGTCAACCGGCGAGGGCGGCAACGTCATCCTTCTCGGGCGCGACCTGCGGATGGTCGCGCAGCTGCAGCAACGGCTGGTGCAGGCCCAGCTCACGATGGAGCAGGACTACGAGCGCATCCGCCAGATCGAGACGCGTTACCGGGTGCTCTTCGAGACCACCCACGAGGCGCTGCTGATCGTGTCGTCCGAGACCGGGCGCATCCTCGACGCCAACTCGGCCGCGGCGCGTCTGTTCGCCCGCGAGGTCCAGGACCTAACCGGGCGCGTCTTCGCCAACCGATTCGACGAGGCGAGCCAGACCGAGCTCGTCGGCACGCTCGCGCAGGTGCGCGGCGACGGGCGCGAGCGGTCGGTGAACCTTCGCGCCCGCGGCGACAACCTGCAGCTCGGGCTGGACGTGATGCTGTTCCGCTCGATCAACGAGACGCTGTTCCTATGTCGTCTCACTCCGCGCGGGATCGAGGCGATCGAGGACGCGGGCCTCGATCGCTCGCTCACCGCCCTGTACCGCCAGGCGAGCGACGCGATCGTGTTCACCGACAGGGCCGGAATGATCCAATGGGCCAACACCGCCTTTCTCGGCCTCGCCGACGTGGCGGTCAGCGAGACGGTGCGCGACACCAGCCTCGGCGACTTCCTCGGGCGCCCGACCATCGATCTCAACGTCATGATGACGAACGCGCGGGCCAAGGGCCGGTTGTCGGTCTATGGGACCTCGTTTCGCAGCGCCTTCGGGGTGTCGCTGCCCGTCGAGATATCGACGACCTATCTCGCCAACGCCAAGCCCGAGGGCTACGGCTTCGTCCTGCGCGACGTGAGCCGCACCGCGCCGAGCCGCAGCGTCGGCGCGGGGGTGTCCACGGAGGCGGTCGAGCAAATCATCGACCTTGTCGGCTCGACCCCGCTCAAGGAGCTGGTGCGCGGCACGACGGACGTGGTCGAGAAGCTCTGCATCGAGACCGCGATCAAGCTCACCAACAACAACCGCGCCTCCGCCGCCGAAATGCTCGGCCTGTCGCGCCAGAGCCTCTATGTGAAGCTGCGCAAGTACGGACTGATCGACCAGGAGGAATGAGGCCGGCCGCGCGGCGCCGTCCGCGTGTGCGACATCGTCAAGTGCTTGATTTCGAACGATATGAGGCGGCCGAGATTTCGAGACAAGCCCGACGCGCACCGCGATGGCGTGGGGACGCGGCGGTCCGGGGAGACGTTGCGAATGACGACAGGTCCGAACGTCGATCAATCCGAATTCTGGAACGCCCAGCCCGGTCGGAACTGGGTTCTCCACGACGCGGATCTGGATGCGATCAGCGCGAACGTCAGCGGCCTGCTGCTTGCCGCCTGTGCGCCCGCGCCGGGCGAACGGGCGCTCGACGTCGGCTGCGGGGCGGGGGCCTCGACGTTCGCGCTCGCCGCCGCGGTCGGCGCATCGGGGGCCGTGCTCGGCGTCGACATTTCCGCGCCGCTGCTTCGGCGCGCCGAGGAACGCCGGGCCGCGCTCGGGGCGGGTAACGTCGCCTTCGCGCTGGCCGACGCGCAGGATCATCGGTTCGAGCCGGGGGCGTTCGACCTCGCCGCGTCGCGCTTCGGCGTGATGTTCTTCGCCGACCCGGTCGCGGCGTTTCGCAACATCGCGGCGGGCCTGCGTCCGGGCGGCCGGATCGCGTTCGCGGCCTGGGCGGGACCGGAGGCGAACCCGTGGTTCACGCTGCCGCAGCGCGTCGCGTTCGCGCGCCTCGGGCCGGTCGCACAGACCCCGCCCGATGCGCCCGGACCGATGGCCTTTCGCGACGTCGACCGCGTCTGCGGCATTCTTGCGGCCGCGGGCTTTTCCGCCGCCGAGGGGACGAGCGTTCCGACCGACCTGCATCATCCCGGCGGCGTCGAGGCGGTCGTCCGGCTCGCCGCGCATGTCGGGCCGACCGCGCGGATCATGCGGGAGAACAACGGGACGGCTGTGGACGAGGCGGCGATCGCGGCGGCGCTGGCCGTCGAGCTCGCGCAATTCCGGAGCGACGACGGCGTGCGCATCCCCGCGCGGGTCAACATCTTCACCGCGCTGCGGGAGTGAGCGTTGGCGCCCGGACGGCGGGACCGGCGGCGGTCTCAGCCGTCCTGGCCGTCGGGCGCCGGCGCGTCGAGCCCCTTCAACTCGCCCAGCGCCTTTCCCGCGATCCCTTCGAGATCGCCGTACATGCCCATTGTCGCCTCGATCACGCCCTGGATCTGCATCTCGCGCCGGGCCCAGGCCTTGAGCGTGCGCGCCCGCTCGGACTTCAGATCGTCCTCCATCGCCCGGAATTTCTCGACGATCGCCTCGACGCGGTGCCGGAAGCGCGGGCCGGTCAGGTAGTCGTAGACCAGCTCCATCTTGGTCGCCTGTCCGTCGCGCACTGCGCCGGCCTTCGCGAGATCGACCAGCGTCGCGCGCAGCGCGGTGGCGAGCGGCAGCGCAAGGCGCGGCGGCGCGACCCAGACGCCGTCGATCAGCTCGAAGCTCTCCACCCCCTTTGGCAACGCCTCCGACACGATCAGCCCGACCTGTGCGCCGAGCGCGCGCTGGTCGCCGCGCAGCTTGACCAGCCATTCGGCGTTCCACGCCTTGGTGCGCTTGACCTCCCACAGGATCACCCCGGCCGCCATGCCGCCCGGCCCGCGCACGCGCTGGATCAGATCGGCCCCGGTCAGGCCCCTGCCGACCGGCTCGACAAGGTCGTGGGGAAACCGCGCCGCGAGCTGCGCCTCCAGATCGAGCTCCAGCACCTCGCCCTGCAGTTGTTGCGAGCCCTGCTCGGAACGGCGCTTCAGCTCCTCGATCGTGCGCTGCATTCCGGCGATGACCTGCTCCTTTTCGGCGACCTTCAGCTTCATCGCCTCCTCGGTCTCGCGCCGCGCCTGATCGCGCGCCGCGCCGAGCGCCTGCCCGACGCGCGTCTCGATGGTCAGATCGAGTTCGCGCGTCTTGTCGGCGAACGCGCGTTCCGCCCGGATCGCGTCGGCCTGCGCCGCCTGCGCCGCGGCGAGCTTCGTGTCGCGCGCCGCGAGCGCCGCGCGCATTTCACCGACCTCCGCAGCGCTCGCCACCTGCGCCGCGACGCGCGCCTCGGCGGCCAGCCTGCCCCGCTCGGCGCCGACGCGCGACGCGACCTCCTCCGCCAGCGCCGCGCGCGCTTGCGCCACCTCCGCCTCCCGCGTCGCGATCGCCCGGCGTTCCGCCGCGAGCAGCGGTGCGGCCAGTTGCTCGGTCAGCCTGATCTCGGTCCTGCAGGACGGACAGGCGATCGTCGGTTCCACCATGCTCGGCGCTCCTCTCCGCTTTCGGGCGCGGTGCGACGCGGCGAGACCGGCCTCACCCGCACGGCCGGGCCGCAGGTCGCACGTTCACTTTTCGTTCTTGCATGACCGACGACGCTGGTCCATACATCGCGGTGACGGGGCCTTGGACATGCACGCCCGGCTCGGGTTATACAGGATCTGGCGACGGAGGCGACATGCGGCACACGTACTACGACTTCTTTGCGGGCGGCGGCATGGCCGGATTCGGGCTCGGCGCAAGCTGGCGCTGCCTTTTCGCGAACGAGATCGACGCGAAGAAGGCCGCCAGTTACCGCGCGAATCACGGCGGCGGACCGGAACTGCTGGTCAAGGACGTGGCGGCGGTCGGGATCGACGAGGCGCCGGGCGCCGCCGATCTGGCCTGGGCGTCGTTTCCGTGCCAGGATCTGTCGCTCGCCGGCAAGGGGGCCGGCCTCGCCGGCCAGCGCAGCGGCACGTTCAGGCCGTTCTGGTCGCTGATGCACGCCCTTGACGCCGACGGCCGCGGCCCGCGAATGATCGCGCTCGAGAACGTCCATGGCGCGATCACCAGCAACGGCGGACGCGATTTCGCGACGCTGGTCGAGGCGTTCACCGACCTCGGCTATCGCTGCGGCGCCGTCGTCGTCGACGCCGTCCATTTCCTGCCGCAGTCGCGCCCGCGGTTGTTCGTCATCGGCGTCCGGGGCGATCTGCAACTCCCCGAGCGATGCGCGCAGGGCGGCCCCTCCGTGCTGTGGCACCCGGCGGCGCTGATCGAGGGGCACAGTCTGTTGTCGGCGTCGGCCAGCGCGCGCTGGGTCTGGTGGAGGCTGCCGACGCCGCCGGTCCGCGACACCACGCTCTGCAGCCTGATCGCCGACGAACCGATGGGCGCGAGATGGCACAGCAGCGCCGAAACGGACTATCTGCTCGACCTGATGACCAACCTCCACCGCAGGAAGGTCGCCGCCGCGATGGCGCATGGCGCGCGCGTTATCGGGACCGTCTATCGCCGGACGCGGCCGGACGCAGAGGGACGCAAGCGGCAGCGCGCCGAGGTGCGCTTCGACGGGATCGCCGGGTGCCTGCGCACCCCCGCGGGCGGGTCGAGCCGCCAGACGATCCTGGTGGTCGAGGGGCGGAGCGTTCGCTCGCGGCTGCTCGCGCAGGGCGAAGCGGCGGCGCTGATGGGCTTGCCGCCCGACTATGTGCTGCCGCAGCGCTACAACGACGCCTACAAGCTCGCCGGAGACGGGGTCGCGGTTCCGGTGGTGAGGTTTCTGGCCGGGGCGATCATCGAGCCGGTCCTCGCGCACAATCGCCTCGCGCTGGTCGCCTGACGCCCCGGGCGCATCGGTCGTGTCGGAGCGGAGCCCCGACTGGACGAGCGCGCCGCCGTTCGAGACCGATGCGCTGCGGCGCAATCTGGCAGCGTTCCTCGTGACGCCGTTCGACGATCCGGTGATCGGCGCGCCGCGCGCAGTCGGCGGGTTCACCTGGGGCGTCTATGCGTTCTTCGACTACGACGGCGAACCGATCTACGTCGGCCAGACCAAGGAGAAGATCGCCACCCGCATCAGGCGGCATCTGACGAACCAGCGCACCGACGCCGTGGCGATGTCGGTCCTCGACCCGTTCGAGGTGTTCGAGATCGAGGTCTGGCCGCTGCCGCAGTTCGAGACGACCCCGAAGCGGGATAGGACGGCCAAGGCGCATCTCGACGCGCTCGAGCATCTGATCTACGCGCAGGCGATCGCGGGGAGCACGTTCGGCGCGGTGCTGAACGAGAAGAACCCGCCGCCTCCGACGGTGGACGTCGCCTGCCCGCCGTCGTTGCGGCGGCGCATAGTATCGGACGAGGTTTTCAGGATACGCTCGCACCCCGATTTCCGCGCCGCCCGGCGGGCGCTTATCATGTCGCGGCTTGCGCAGGTGATCGCGGAGCGGAAGGTCCAGGGCGGATTGCGGCGGGTCCTTCTGACGCAGGCGAAGCGGCTGCAGTGGCTGGCCGACCGCCGGTACGTGGCGCTCGGCGGCGATGCGTCGGTCCCGACCGACGATGGCGCCGACGATGCGTGACCGCTGTAGCGGCGCACCCGGCGTTGGTGTCGTCGATGGCGGGGCCGGGACGCGTCGCGCGGCGCCGAGGTCGGAAGTTCGCCGGCGGGTCGACGGGCGAGCTGGTCGCGCGGTAGTGGATCAGCTTGAAATGCTATGCCAGCGGTTGCGCCCGGCATTCGTTCTGTCCAGATGGGGCATGGTCACGCTCCATCTCATTCCAACCGACATCACCGATGCCTATGAAGTGCGTGAGTGGCGCAATGCTACTGGAGTCATTTCAACGGCACACCCGACCGATTGGGCCGACGTGCTGGCTGTGCTGCGCGCCTTTGAGTTCAGAAAAAGCGAGCTGCTGAAGGGAGGCGGCGGCAAAAGTGTCATCGCCACTCGGATCGGTAAGTTCTTGGAGGCTAGGGGCTGGCAGGAAAAGAAGTTCGAGACGAGCATCCGTGTCGACGCTACTGAGCGCGAGTCTCCGACACAAAGTGTACTGCTTCAAGGATCGCATCGGTCTCGAAATTGCGTGGAACAACAAGAACCCGTTCATTGACCGCGATCCGAACAAGTTTTGGTTGCTTTTTGATCTACGCGTGATCGATGTGGGAAATATCATCACCCGGGCGAGCAACCTCCAGATTCTCTTCAGGACGCTCGGAAAGAAAATAGCAAACAAATATGGCGCATCCACAACTCACATGGACAAGCTGTTGCCCAGGCTGGAGGGTGGCGGCGGCGGCGGTTGTCCGATCCTCGCGCTCGGGATCACCCATGCCAAATATGTTGAGGACGTCCTGACGATCCCCGATGTCGAGAGCGAGGTAGACGAAGATGACGGCGCGTGATGAGCTGCTGCGGACCTTTGGTGGCGGGCAGTTCGCCACGATCCTGGCTGATCCCCCTTGGCGATTTTTGAACAGCACGGGAAAGGTGGCGCCAGAGCACCGACGTCTGAGCCGCTATGGCACCCTGGCTCTCCCTGAAATTCGTGATCTGCCCGTTGCTGAAGTCGCAGCAGAGACAGCCCACCTCTACCTCTGGATTCCCAATGCTCTTCTGCCTGATGGCTTAGATGTCATGAAGGCCTGGGGGTTCACATACAAGTCGAACATCGTTTGGCACAAAGTCCGAAAGGACGGTGGTTCCGACGGGCGCGGCGTAGGGTTCTACTTCCGCAATGTGACCGAGCTGCTGCTCTTCGGGGTCCGAGGAAAAAACGCCCGCACACTCGCCCCCGGTCGGAGCCAGGTCAACTACGTGTCCAGTCGGAAGCGGGAACACTCCCGCAAGCCTGACGAGATTTTCCCGATCATCGAGGCTTGCTCCCCGGGGCCGTATCTGGAGTTGTTTTCACGTGGCACGCGGACAGGATGGACAGCGTGGGGAGATCAAGCCGACGACAGCTACAGCCCGTCTTGGTCTACCTACAAGCATCACAGTGGAATTGCTCTGGAAGTTGAATAGTAGTCTGTGGTGCGCTGCCGCGGCAGGCAGGCGGCCGTGGAGGCCGGTTCCGGCCGCGTGGAGGTTCACCCGGCCTGCGCCGTTGCGCACGAGCACGATGTCCGCCTCGCGCATGGTGACGCACTGCGCCGCCTCGGCCGCGTCGAGGTCCGCCGGGTCGGGAAGAAAGGGCGCAGCGCGTCGATATGGGTGATGGCGAAGCCGTGGTGGATCATGCCGATGAAGTCGGTGCAGCCGGACGCTTCGGGCGGGGGGGTTGCGGTGTCCTTGACGATCCGGCAGGTCTGGCCGAGGCTGCGCCGCGCCGAGCAGGTCATCGGGGCTCCGGCGGCCTCGGTTGCTGATCGAGGGCGGCAGCCGGTCGATGTCGGCTTCGCTCTCGACCCGGCCGAAAATCCTGCGCCGGCGCTGCGCGGGCGGAAAGCCCCGCCGCCGCAACGCCGGCGAGCACCGTCGCGAGGATTTCGCGGCGTGTCGGCACGGCGGCACTCCGCCGCCGGGGGTCGGGTCAGATCAGCTTGCCCATCGCGACGGCGGTGTCGGCCATGCGGTTTGAGAAGCCCCATTCATTGTCGTACCAGGTGAGGATGCGGCACATCGTGCCGTCCATCACCTTGGTCTGGTCCATGTGGAAGATCGAGGAATGCGGGTCGTGATTGAAGTCCGAGGAGACGAGCTTTTCCTCGGTGTAGCCGAGGATGCCGATGAGCGGGCCGTCGGCTGCGGTCTTGATCGCCGCGTTGATCTCGGCGACGCTGGTAGGCTTGCTCGCGATGAAGGTCAGATCGACGACCGAGACGTTCGGGGTGGGCACGCGGATCGCGACGCCGTCGAGCTTGCCGTTCAGTTCGGGCAGCACGAGGCCCACGGCCTTGGCGGCGCCGGTGGAGGTCGGGATCATCGACAGCGCGGCGGCGCGGCCGCGGTAGAGATCCTTGTGCATGGTGTCGAGCGTCGGCTGGTCGCCGGTGTAGCTGTGGATCGTGGTCATGAAGCCCTTCTCGATCCCGATGGCGTTGTTCAGGACGTAGACGACGGGGGCGAGGCAGTTGGTCGTGCAGGAGGCGTTTGAGACCACCAGATCCGCGGCGGTCAGCGCCTTGTCGTTGACGCCGAAGACGATGGTCTTGTCCGCGCCGCCCGACGGGGCCGAGACGAGGACGCGTTTGGAGCCGTTCTCCAGATGCAGGATCGCCTTGGCCTTGTCGGTGAAGATGCCGGTGCATTCGAGCGCCACGTCGACGTCGGCCCAGGGCAGCGCCTTGGGGTCGCGCTCGGCGGTCACCTTGATCGGGCCGCGGCCGACGTCGATGGTGTCGCCCGCGACGGTGACCGTGCCGGGGAAGCGGCCGTGGACGCTGTCGTAGCGCATCAGATGGGCATTGGTCTCGACCGGTCCGAGGTCGTTGATTCCGATCACTTCGATGTCGGTGCGGCCCGACTCGATGATGGCGCGCAGCACGTTGCGGCCGATGCGGCCGAAGCCGTTGATTGCAACCTTGACCGTCATTGTGATCTCTCCTCGTTGTCGGATCGTCGGCTCCAAGTCCGCCGCACCACGTCCTGTCAGCCTGCGTATCTCGCCTCGCGCCGCACCCTGTCCAGCCGGGGCTCGAACCGCCGGTCGAGAGTCCAGCCGCGCGCGAATTCGGCGGGCCCCGGATACAGGCCCGCGCACAATCCCGCAAGCCATGTGGCCGACTCCTCTGCTGGGTCGTCAGCAGCGATAGGGTTGAAGGAATTCGAGCATTGCTTTGGAGGGAGCCGGCCAGCTGTAGTGTAGGTCTTTGATCCAGCTCTCCGTCGCCAGAGCATCCGTGTTGGCTCCAACCCACGCAAGCAACGTGTCATGTGGCAAACAGAAGCGCCCTTGTTCGAGGGAGATTTCGAGCATCTCGCCTTTACCAACATAAACTTGCCAGATTGCCGGCCGGTCAAACCGGCGCGGGTTGTCCGACATTCGCCCACGAATACGGGGGTCGGACAACGCATGCCGGTCTGGGGAACTCTTCATTGCCATCTCAACGTTGTCCTGACTGGGTGAACTTAACGTTCGCCGGACAGCGTCCTGCCAGCCCGCGTATTTCGCGTCGCGCCGACCCTCGTCCAGCCGGGGCTCGAACCGGCGGTCGAGGGCCCAGCTGCGCGCGAATTCGGCGGGGCCCGGATAGAGGCCTGCGCGCATGCCTGCGAGCCATGCCGCGCCCATCGCGGTCGTCTCGCGCACTTTCTGGCGATCGACCGGCGCGCCGAGCGTGTCGGCGAGGCCCTGGAGCATCCAGTCGTTCGCGGTCATGCCGCCGTCGACGCGCAGGACGGGCAGCGCGCCCTCGCCGGGCCAGTCGCGGCGCATCGCCTCGTAGAGGTCGCGGGTCTGGTAGGCGACGCTTTCGAGGGCTGCGCGGGCGAGCTCGGCCGGGCCGGTGTTGCGGGTGAGGCCGAAGATCGCGCCGCGGCAATCGGCGTCCCAGTAGGGCGCGCCGAGGCCGGTGAAGGCCGGGACGAGATAGATGGCCTGGGTCGCGTCGGCGGCTTCGGCCAGCGCATGGGTCTCGGAGGCGTCGCGGATGATCTTGAGGCCGTCGCGCAGCCACTGCACCACGGCGCCGGCGATGAAGATCGAGCCTTCGAGCGCGTAGGTCGGCTTGCCGTCGAGCTGGTAGGCGATGGTGCCGAGCAGGCGGTTGCGGCTGGAGACGAGCGTGTCGCCGGTGTTCAGGAGCGCGAAACAGCCGGTGCCGTAGGTCGATTTGAGCATGCCGGGCGTGAAGCAGGCCTGGCCGACGGTGGCCGCCTGCTGGTCGCCGGCGACGCCGAGGATGGGGATCGGGCGGCCGAAGAGGTCGGGGCGCGTGGTCCCGAATTCGGCGGCGCAGTCGCGGACTTCGGGCAGCATCGCCATCGGCACGTCGAGCAACGCGCAGATGTCGGGGTCCCAGCGGCCGCGGCGGATGTCGTAGAGCAGCGTGCGGGCGGCGTTGGTGGCGTCGGTGACGTGGGCGGCGCCGCCGGTCATGCGCCAGATCAGGTAGCTGTCGACGGTGCCGAAGGCGAGGTCGCCGCGCTTGGCGCGCTCGCGGGCGCCGGGGGTGTTGTCGAGCAGCCATTTCGCCTTGGTGCCGGAGAAATAGGGGTCGAGCAGCAGTCCGGTGCGCTCGGTGATCATCGGCTCATGGCCGGCGGCGCGCAGGTCGGCGCAGAGTTGGGACGTACGGCGGTCCTGCCACACGATGGCGTTGTGGATGGGCTCGCCGGTCGCGCGGTCCCAGATCAGCGTGGTTTCGCGCTGGTTGGTGATGCCGATGGCGGCGATGTCGGTCGGCGCGAGGCCCGCGCGCTCGATCGCGGCGCGGCAGACGCCCGCCGTGGTGGACCAGATGTCGGCGGGATCGTGCTCGACCCAGCCCGATTGCGGGAAGTGCTGCGGGAACTCCTCCTGTGCGGAGGCGACGAGGGCGAGGTTCGCGTCAAACAGCAGCGCGCGGCTGGAGGTCGTGCCCTGGTCGACGGCGAGGACGTGGGTCATGGCGGCGTTCCTCCTGCGATGCACGCTCTTGGCGGCGGCGGGGCAGTGATACGGGCAATCGGGGGCGGCGTCACGCGTCGGGGCGGTTCTGAGGCGTGCCTCGCGGTCCTCGAGACGTGTCCACATGTGGCGGGGGTTTTGGACGTTGGTATCATTGGGATAATCAGGATGGTTGACAAAAGCAACATCCGGGTGCCGCCCAATTTGGGTGCTACCGCTTGCCAGTGTGATACGAAGCGGGCAGCCTCAATTCGAATTTTCTGTTCTCGGCCCGGAACGGACACTACATTGGCCGCGCGAACGCTAGCGAACGCTAACCGCGATAAGGGACATTAAAATGCTTTTGGACAGCTGCTAGGCTAGAAATATGGCTGAGAATCAAGACTACGACATCGCGTTATCATTTGCTGGCGAGGAACGTGACTACGTTGATCGCGTTGCAAATCTTTTGAAAGAGCGCGGCGTGAAGGCGTTCTACGATTTATTTGAAGACCTCTGGGGAAAAGATCTATACGTGCATCTCTCGGAGGTTTATAACAAGCGCGCCCGGTTTACTGTGATGTTTATTTCTAAAGCTTATGCAAACAAGCTTTGGACTAATCACGAGCGGAAGTCAGCCCAGGCCCGCGCGTTCCAAGAGGCGCAGGAATACATTCTCCCTGCTCGGTTCAACGACACCGACATACCCGGTGTCTTGTCCACGGTGGGTTACGTCTCACTGAAGGACCTTTCTCCCGAAGACTTCGTGTCCCTAATTACAAAAAAGCTTATTGGCTCAGGTGGATCGGTACCAACGGAACTGGTCCGCCGCGACTTCAGCACGCTGGCACGATCAGAGCTACGGCACGGCAGCAATTTCGCGGTTTTGGTCAAAGACGATGAAGGCGCATCTATAAAAGGATGCGAGCTTACCGTGCAGGCCGAGAACGGCACCTTCAACAGCATTATCACTGGTGACGATGGGGCAGCCGTATTTAAGTTAAAGGTTCGTAGGCCAAGCACGTTACTCGCTTCGCACCCGATCTTCCCAGCGGCCGTCTATGAGAAGGTGGACCCGGATGGTACGTTGGAGATCAGCCTTCCCCGCACGGACAACATTGGGTCGATTACGATACGCGGGACGGGGTACATCCCTGGTCTCAAGGGTTGCCTGAACCCCCTGTTGGATGATCCGATCTCGCATGACTCACAAAATACCTATCTCTACGCCAATAATATTGCCATCGACGGCGGTAAGATTCAGCCCGCCACCTTTAAAGTCAATGTACCCTTCGAGCTTGAAGACGCCGATGGGACCGTCGTGTATGCGACGGTGAAGCACATCGCTGGCGACGTCTCCCTAATTCAATTCACGCGAAAGCCATAAGTTTAGGCGCCGTCGCCATACGCAGGTTTTTAAAGGCGTCATCCCCGAGACGGTTCCGCGCCTAGAGTTTAAACGGACACCGACGCCGCGCCGGAAGTAAGTCCGCTCTTGGCGCCAATCCTGCATCCAGACTGACACAACGTCGCGAAGCGGGTAGTGGGTCAGTTTGAAACCAGTAAGGGTTGACGGCGCTGGAAATGTTCGGATCGCGGTGTCATATTCCCAGACATGACCAACCAACCCAAGAGACCCCGTGATCCCAACCAGCTCGCCAAGTTCATTGCGGACTTAGCGACCGGCGAGGCATCTGAATCCTCAAGCGCGAAAAAATCTGAGGCGCAGCGCAGG